>Ga0075418_10011032_pt1 | contig 10095 bp, 10 predicted proteins | sample SoiMetdeltSBSDD2_FD_81776 | JGI IMG/M metagenome (GOLD analysis project Ga0075418, IMG submission 81776) | Bulk soil microbial communities from a Populus tree surrounding site in Tennessee, USA - Soil MetaG P. deltoides SBSDD2 | ecosystem: Environmental > Terrestrial > Soil > Tree plantation...
CGGCCACCGCCGACAGCGTCGAGCTCGCCCCGGACGACCTGGACGTCGACTTCTACGACAAGGACGCGATCGACGTGGGCGTCCTCATCGAGACCGAGACGACGCTAGCGCTGCCGATGAAGCCCCTGTGTCGCGAGGGATGTCTCGGGCTCTGTCCGGTTTGCGGCGGAAACCGGAACCTGGTTCAGTGTGACTGCCAACAGCGGGCGCCGGATCCGCGTCTGGCGGCCCTTAAAGATCTGGCTGCGCGGTTCTCGCGCTAGGAGAGATCGCATGCCTCTGCCGAAACGACGCCATTCGAAGACGCGCGGCCGCAAGCGCCGCACGCACTACAAGCTCGCCGCGCCGACGCGCTCGGTGTGCCCGCAGTGTCGTGAGACGAAGCTGCCCCACCGGGTCTGCCCGCACTGCGGGTACTACAAGGGTCGGGAGATCGTCGCCGTCGAAGGGGCGTAGTCGGGGCCCGACGCCGCCATCATGAAGATCGCGGTGGACGCGATGGGAGGCGATCACGGGCCCCGGGTCATCGTCGATGGCGCGGTCGCGGCCGTCCGGGAGTTCGGCGCGTCGGTCTGCCTCGTGGGTGACCGCACCGCCATCGATCGCGAGGTCGTCCGGCTGAACGCGCAGGCGCTGGCCATCGAGATCCGTCACGCCTCGCAGGTGGTGGGCATGGCCGAGGTCCCGTCGCACGCGCTCCGGCGCAAGCGCGACTCGTCCCTCCGGGTGGCGGCGGAGCTCGTCAAGTCGGGCGAGGCGGCTGCCTTCATCTCGGCCGGCAACACCGGCGCGGCGATGGCGATTGCCATGTTCGTGATCGGCGTGCTCCCAGGCGTCGACCGGCCGGCGATCGCCGCGGTGCTCCCGAACCTCCGCAAGTTCACCATCCTGATCGACGCCGGCGCCAACGTCGATCCCAAGGCCGAGCACCTCCTGCAGTTCGCGGTCATGGGCCACGTCTATGCGCGCGACATCCTCGGGCTCGACAGCCCGCGCGTCGGCATCCTCTCCGTCGGCGAGGAAGAGGGCAAGGGCAACGAGCTCACGAAGGAGGCGTACGAGCAGCTGCGCGAGTCATCGCTGAACTTCGTGGGCAACGTGGAGGGCCGCGATATCTACAACGGCCGCTGCGACGTCATCGTCACCGACGGCTTCACCGGCAACGTCGCGCTGAAGATCTCCGAGAGCATGGCCGAGATGCTGGGCTCGATGCTCAGGGAAGAGCTCACGCGCGACACGCGCTCGAAGCTCGGCGCCAAGCTGGCGATGCCGGCGTTCGATCGATTCCGCCGGCGCGTCGACTACACGGAGATGGGCGGCGCCCCGCTGCTCGGCATTGACGGCGCCGCCATCATCTGTCACGGTGCCTCACCAGTGAAAGCCATCAAGAACGCCGTGCGCGTGGCCCAGGAGTGGGCCAGCGCCGGAGTGAATGAGCACATCAAGGCCGCGCTGGACGCCGAGGTCGCGCGCGGGGGCCGCGAAGGGGGACGCGAATGACGCGAGCGAGGATCACCGGGGTCGGCGCCTACGCGCCCAAGCGGGTCCTGACCAACGCGGATCTCGAGAAGATCGTCGAGACGAACGACGAGTGGATCGTGCAGCGCAGCGGGATCCGCCAGCGCCACATCGCCGACGACACGGAAGCCACGTCCGACCTCGCGGTCAAGGCCGCCCAGCAGGCCCTCGAGCGCGCCAACCTGGTACCGGAAGACGTCGAGTTCATCGCGGTCGGCACCACGACGCCCGACATGATCTTCCCGAGCGTCGGCAACATCGTCCAGCACCGGCTCGGCTGCCGGCGCGCCGGCTCGATCGACATGCTGGCCGCGTGCGCCGGGTCGATCTACAGCCTCTCGATCGGCTCGCAGTTCATCCAGACCGGCAAGTACAAGCGCGTGCTCTGCATCGGCGCCGAGACCCTTTCGAAGATCACCGACTTCACCGATCGCGGCACGTGCGTGCTGCTGGCCGACGCGGCCGGCGCCGCGGTGCTCGAGCCCTCCGACGACGAGCGCGGCATCATCGACTTCGATCTCTACTCGGACGGCCAGTACTGGGAATTGCTCTACATGCCCGGCGGCGGCTCGCGGCATCCGGCCACGAAGGAGACGGTCGACGCCCGCATGCACTTTGCCAAGATGAAGGGCAACGAGGTCTTCAAGGTGGCGGTGCGGCTGTTCGTGGACTGCGCCGAGCGCATCCTGGCGCGCAACGGCTTCACCCCCGACGACGTGAGCCTGTTCATCCCGCACCAGGCCAACCTCCGGATCATCGAGGCCGCCGCCAAGCGCGTGAACCTGCCGATGGACCGCGTGTTCGTGAACGTCGACCGTTACGGCAACACCGGCGCCGCGTCGGTCTACGTCGCGCTCGAAGAGGCCGTGGCGGCCGGCCGCCTGAAGCGGGGCGACCTCGTCCTGCTGGTCGCCTTCGGCGGAGGCTTCGCCTGGGGCGCGGCTCTGATGCGGTGGTGACGACTCCCCGATGACGACCGCGTTCCTCTTCCCCGGCCAGGGCTCGCAGGCGGTCGGGATGGGCAAGGGCTTCTACGACACGGTGCCCGGCGCCAAGGCGGTCTTCGAGGAGGCCAACGACGCGCTGGGCTTCGACCTGGCCCGCCTGGTCTTCGACGGGCCCGAGACCGAGCTGGCGCTGACCGCGAACACCCAGCCCGCGGTGCTGACCGCCTCGGTGGCGGCAGCGGCTGCGTGCGCCGAGCGAGGCCTGCTGCCGTCCTTCGCGGCGGGGCATAGCCTCGGCGAATACACGGCGCTCGTGGTGGCCGGCGCCCTCCGCTTCGCCGACGCGGTCCGCATCGTGCGCAAGCGCGGCGAGTTCATGCAGGAGGCGGTGCCCGTCGGCACCGGGGCGATGGCCGCCATCATGGGCCTCGAGCTGCCGGTGGTCGAGCAGGTGTGCGCCGACGCGGCGCAGGGCGACGTGGTCGAGGTCGCCAACGTGAACTCGTCGATGCAGATCGTGATCGCCGGACATCGCGCCGCGGTCGAGCGGGGCGTGGCGCTGGCCAAGGAGCGCGGCGGCCGGATGAGCGTGCTGCTGCCGGTGAGCGCGCCCTTCCATTGCTCGCTGATGACGCCGGCCGGTGCCCGGCTCGCCGGCGAGCTCGACGCCGTCCAGGTCGCCGATCCCAAGCTGCCGGTCGTCCGCAACGTCGACGCGGGCGTGACCCGAACCGCCGCGGACGTGCGGCCGTTCCTGCTCCGCCAGGTCGCGAGCCCGGTGCGCTGGACCGACGGCGTTCAGCGGCTGGCCGCCGAGGGCGCCACCACCTTCGTCGAGGTCGGGCCCGGCCGCGTGCTGACGGGGCTCTTGCGACGCATCATCACCGACGCCCGCGGCCATTCGGTCGAGGACCCGGCGGGCCTGGACAAGACGCTGGCGGCCGTCGGCGGAGCTGCCGCGCCGGGAGCGGCGCGCCGATGAAGGGGCCGCTCGACGGCAAGGTGGCGATCGTGACCGGCGGCAGCCGCGGGATCGGGGCCGAGATCGGCGCGCGGCTGGCCGAGGACGGCGCGGCCGTGGTAGTCTCGGGTCGCGACGCCGACCGCCTGCAGGGCGCGGTGCGAAACCTGGAAGCGCAAGGCGCCGCCGCGCTCGGCATCGTCGCCGACGCGGCGAGTCGCGAGGACTGCGAGCGGCTCGTGAACGCGGCCCGGGAGCACTTCGGGCGCGTCGACATCCTCGTCAACAATGCGGGGATGACGCACGACCAGTTGCTCGTCCGCATGACGGACGAAGACTGGGACCGCGTGATGGAGGTGAATCTCCGCGCGGCGTTCCTGATGACGCGCGCGGTCACCAAGGCGCTGGTCCGGGGGAAGCGGGGCGGGCGCATCATCAACATCTCATCGACTGCAGGCGCCATGGGCAACGCCGGCCAGACGAACTACGCGGCGGCCAAGGCGGGACTCATCGGCTTCACGAAGGCCGCAGCCCGCGAGCTCGCCCACTGGTCGATTCTGGTGAATGCGGTGGCGCCGGGCCTGATCGAGACGGACATGACCGCGACACTTCCCGCGGCGGCGCGTGAGGCCCTGCTCTCCCAGGTGCCGCTCAAACGCAGCGGGACTGCCCGCGAGGTTGCCGAGACGGTGCGATTCCTGGCCGGAGACGGCGCGACGTACATCACCGGCCAGGTCTTTCACGTCAACGGCGGCCTGTACATGTAGCTCATCCTTATCCGTGGAGGAGACGGGTTCATGGCGAAGTCAGTCGATGAGAAGGTGAAGGAGATCATCGTGGAGCAGCTCGGGGTGGAGGAGGATGACGTCACCCCCACGGCGAAGTTCATCGAAGACCTGGGAGCCGACTCGCTCGACACGGTGGAGCTCGTGATGGCCCTCGAGGAGCATTTCGACATCCAGATCCCGGACGAGGACGCCGAGAAGATCGTGACGGTCGGGGACGCGATCCAGTACATCAAGGACAACTCGTAAGCCAGTGAGCACGCGACGGGTCGTCGTCACCGGGCTCGGCGCTCTCACGCCGATCGGCAACACCGCGGACGAGTTCTGGTCCGCGCTGCTGCAAGGGCGCTCGGGGGTGGGGCCGATCACCAGGTTCGACGCTACCGACTACCCGACCCGCATCGCCGGCGAGATCAAGAACTTCGACCCGCTGACCTTCGTCGACAAGAAGGAAGCGCGCCGCCTCGATCCATTCTTACAATACGCCATGGCCTGCGCGGTCATGGCCGTGCAGGACGCGGCGCTCGACACCGAGAAAGTCGACGGCACGCGGTTCGGCGTGCTCATCGGCTCCGGCATCGGCGGCATCACCACGCTGCTCGACACGTACAAGACGCTGCTCGACAAGGGGCCCGACCGCGTCTCGCCCTTCTTCATTCCGATGATGATCGTCAACATGGCGTCCGGGCTCGTGTCGATGCGCTTCGGCGCCAAGGGACCGAACTCCTCGGTGGTCACGGCATGTGCCACCGGCAACCACGCGATTGGCGATTCCTTCAAGATCATCCAGCGCGGTGATGCCGACGTGATGATCGCCGGCGGCTCGGAAGCTATCGTCATCCCGCTGACGATCGCGGGCTTCTGCTCCATGAAGGCGATGTCCACCCGCAACGACGAGCCGACCAAGGCCATGCGCCCGTTCGACGCGAATCGTGACGGCTTCGTGTGCGGCGAGGGGGCGGGCCTGGTGATCCTGGAATCGCTCGACCACGCGCGGGCGCGCGACGCCCGCATCTACGCCGAGATCGTCGGCTACGGGCTCACCAGCGACGCCCACCACCTGACGGCGCCCGACCCGGAGGGCGACGGCGCGGCGCGGGCCATGGCCGGCGCCCTGCGCGACAGCGGGCTGGACGCCTCGGCGGTCGGGTACATCAACGCCCACGGCACCTCGACCCCGTACAACGACAAGTTCGAGACGCTGGCCATCAAGCGGGTCTTCGGCGACCATGCGCGCCGCCTCGCCGTGTCGTCGACCAAGTCGATGACCGGGCACATGCTGGGAGCGGCCGGCGGCGTCGAGGCCATCGCGACCGCGCTGGCGCTCCATCACGGCGTCCTGCCCCCGACCATCAACTACGAATCGCCAGATCCGGAGTGCGACCTCGACTACGTCCCGAACCAGGCCCGAAAGCAGGACGTCGAGGTGGCCCTGTCCAACGCATTCGGCTTCGGCGGCACGAACGCGACGCTCGCCTTTCGGACCTACGTCGGGTAGGTGGACGCCTCCGGTGTTGTCGGGCTCGAGCGTCGGCTCGGCCACCGGTTCCTCGATCCGGCGCTGCTCGAGCGCGCCCTCACGCACGCGTCGTACGCCCACGAGCACCCGCCGTCGGCGAATCACGACCGGCTCGCGTTCCTCGGTGACGCCGTGCTGGGGCTGGTCGTGGCCGAGCACGTCATCGCGGCCGATCCGGACGCGCCGGTCGGCGTCCTGACGCCCCGCCGGGCCGAGGTCGTCTCCAGCGCTCGGCTCGCCCGCTTTGCGCTGGTGCTCGAGCTGCCTCCGCTCCTGCGACTCGGGCGCGGTGAGGAACAGACCGGAGGCCGGGAACGCGAGTCGATCCTGGCGACGACGCTCGAGGCGGTACTGGGCGCGGTCTACCTCGACGGCGGACTCGACGCCGCGCGGACCGCGATCGGCCGCGTCACCGCGTGGTAGCCTGAATCATGCGCCTGTGGCCCGCGCGCCCGCGCCGCCGGACGGCCCTGCCGACATCGGGTGACGTGCTCGTCACCGAGGAGCAGCTGCGCCAGAGCGTCGAGGACGTCCTGATCGTGCGCGACCGGCAGGTGCGCGGCAGTGTCATCGTGTTCCGCGGCCTGCTCACGCTCGAGCCCGGACGCGCGCTCGAGCTCCTCATCGACCGCTTCCGACCCTTCGGCTACACCCCGTTCCTCCGCCGGGAAGGTGACACGGTGGCCGTGCAGGCGTGGCCGCTCGCCGACACCACCGTGCCCCGGCGGATCGGCGTCAATCTTTTATTGTTCGTGGTGACGTGCCTGTCGACGCTCGTCGCCGGGCTCTCGTTCGCGGGCTCTCCGACGTTCGACGCGCTGCGAGCCTCGTCGTCGGCCGCGCGGTTCCTGGCCGGGCTGCCGTTCGCGTTCACACTGATGGCGATTCTCGGCATCCACGAGCTCGGCCACTATTTCACGGCGCGGTACTACCGCGCGGCGGTGAGCTTGCCGTATTTCATCCCGGCGCCCCTTGGCTTCGGCACCCTTGGCGCGATCATCCTGATGCGCTCGCCGGCGCGCAACCGCAACTCACTCTTCGACATCGCCGCCGCCGGCCCGCTGGCGGGACTGGCCATCGCGTTCCCGGCGATCTTCCTGGGCCTGGCGTGGTCGAGCGTCGTGCCCACGCCGCCGGGCGGCTACACCGCGTTCGGCGACTCGGCGCTCACGTGGATCCTCACGTATCTGCGCTTCGGACCGATCCCGCCGGGCTACATGCTCTTCACGCACCCGATGGCCGATGCCGCATGGGCTGGCTTTCTGGTGACGGCGCTGAACCTGTTCCCGGTGGGCCAGCTCGACGGCGGCCGGATCGCCTACGCGCTCTTCGGCCGGCACCACCGCACCATCGGCAAGGCGACGGTCTCGGCGCTGCTCCTCTTCGGCGTGGGCTCGTTCCTGTGGTACTTCCGCGCCAGCGGCGGCGACTCGTCCACCGCGCTGGCTTCGTCGCTGAACTGGTTCGTATGGGCGGGCTTGATCTCGTTCCTCGTCGGGTTCCACCACACGCCGCCCCTCGACGACCTTTCGCCGCTCTCGCCGGGCCGCCGCCTGGTCGGTATCGTCTGTCTGGTCCTGCTCTTCCTGATGCTCCCGCCCGTCATCCTCCACTAGCCGCGCGGGCAGGGGCCGCGCCCGCCCGCGAGGTCGGGCCGCCGGCGGCGACCCGGCCCAGCAGCAAAAAGCCGACGACGAAGAAGAGGCCGACCGCGACGATCGCCGCGCGCTGGTTGCCCGAGAGAAGCCACGACACCAGGCCGAACACCACGGGCCCCAGCACCGCGCCGGTCTTGCCCACGAGGGCGTAGAAGCCGAAGAACTCGGCCTCGCGCTCGGGCGGGACGAGCGTGGCCATGAACGTGCGGCTCGCCGCCTGCACGGCGCCGAGGCCGGTGCCGGCGAGCACCGCCACTACCCAGAAGTGCCACTTTTCCTGGACGAAGAACGCGAGCACGGTGACCGCCGTCCACTGCACGAGCGTCACCCGCACCACGAAGCGAGGGCCGCGCGCATCGGTGGGGCGCGCCCAGAGCGCCGAGCCGACGAGCGCGGTGATCTGCACCAGCATGAACAGGAGAATGATCTCCTTGAAGGAGAAGCCGAGCGTCTTGGCGGCGAAGACGCCGGCGAAGGTGACGACCGTGTTCACGCCGTCCTCGTAGATCAGGTACGAGCCGAGGAAGCGGCGCATGTGCACCCGCTCGGGTGAGGTCAGGATCTCGCGAAGCGTGGCCAGCGTGACGCGCGCGCCGCGCGCGGCGGCCACACTCATCGGCATGGGATGACGCTGGTCGGCGGGCAGCACGATGAACGACGGCACCGACATGACCGCGAAGAGGAGGGCCGCGGACAGAAAACAGCCCCAGAAGGCGTCGACGACCGCGAACGGGTAGGCGGCCAGGAACGCGACCAGCGAGCCGGCGTAGCCCACGGCGAACCCCGCGGCCGAGACGCGGCCGAGCTGCTCGGGCGGGGCGATGCGCGGCAGGTACGAGTTGTAGTAGACCGTCCCCGCCTCGTACGTGACGACGCCCACCACCGCGAGCACCCAGCCCCACAGGGCCATGCCCGGCTGCACGGTCGCCATGAGCGCGGTCGCGGCGACGCAGACGACGGTGAACCCGACGAAGAACCGCTTGCGGGTGCCGGCGTGGTCGGCGACGCCGCCGAGCAGCGGCGAGGTGAAGGCGCCGATGACCATGGCCGTCGAGATGGCCGAGCCCCACAGGAAATCGCCGCGACCCGTCTGGTTGCCGACGACGAGGTTCGCGTAGTACGCGGGGTAGACGGTCGACAGGACGATCGCGGCGAACGCGGAATTGGCGAAGTCGTACAGCGTCCACGCGACGATCGTGCGGAGCGACGACGGCACGGCCGGCAGGATGACACAGCCCCAGCCGGTACGCTACTATCCGCGCCATGCCCGGCCGGATCGGTCGCAAGCAGCTCGAGCAGCTCGTCCAGAAGGGCGAAATCGACACGGTGCTGACGGTGTTCCCCGACACGTTCGGCCGGCTCATGGGCAAGCGGGTCGTCGGCAGTTACTTCCTCGATCATGTGGTGGACGACGGCGCCCACGCCTGCATCTATCTTTTCACCGTCGACATGGAGATGGAGCCCTTGCCCGGCTTCAAGCTCACCTCGTGGGAGCGCGGGTACGGTGACATGAAGATGGTCCCCGATCTGGCGACCCTGCGGCTCATCCCGTGGCTGCCGAAGACCGCCCTGGTCTTCTGCGACGTCTACACCGAGGAGGACGAGCCGATCGAGGAGGCGCCGCGGTGGGTTCTCAAGCGGCAGATCGAGCGCGCCGCGTCGCTGGGCTACGTCGTGAAGACCGCCGCCGAGCTCGAGCTCTACTGCTTCAAGGAGTCGTTCGAGGAGGCGCGGCGCAAGCGCCACCACGATCTGACGCCGGTGTCCGGTTACCTGGAGGACTATCACATCCTCCAGACCTCGAAGGAGGAGCCGCTCATCCGCGCGATCCGCAACGGCATGGAAGGCGCGGACGTTCCGGTCGAGACCTCGAAGGGCGAGTGGGGCCGCGGCCAGGAGGAGATCAACCTCCGCTACGCCGAGGCGCTCGAGATGGCGGACCGGACCGCACTCTACAAGCACGGCGCGAAGGAGATCGCCTACCAGCACGGCTCGGCCATCACGTTCATGGCCAAGTACGACATGGCGGCGGCCGGCTCGTCATTCCACCTGCACTCGTCGCTCTGGGACAAGACGGGGCGCAAGCCTCTGTTCGCCGCCGGCGGCAAGGGATCGCGGACCACCGGCACGGCGCTGTTCGGCCAGTGGCTCGCGGGCCAGCTCGCGATGGCGCGCGAGCTCGCGTACTTCTACGCACCCGGGGTGAACTCCTACAAGCGCTATCAGTCCGGATCGTTCGCGCCCACGCGCATCGTGGCCGGCTGGGACAACCGGACGTGCGGCTTCCGGCTCTGCGGTGAAGGAGGAGGCTTCCGCGTGGAGAACCGCATCCCCGGCGCCGACGCCAATCCCTACCTGGCCTTCGCCGCCACGATCGCCGCGGGGCTCCACGGCATTGCGAGCGGGCTCAAGGCGCCCAAGCTCTACGAGGGCAACGCTTACGAGGACGCGACGCTTCCCCAGGTGCCCAAGACGCTCCGCGAGGCGATCGCGGAGCTGGAGCGCTCGAAGGTGGCGCGGACGGCGCTCGGCGAACGGGTGATCGAGCACTACCTGCACACCGCGCGTCTCGAGCAGGGAGCCTTCGACCAGGTCGTCACCGACTGGGAGCTGGCGCGCAACTTCGAGAGGATCTGATGAGCGGGCGTCTGGCCGGCAAGGTCGCATTCATCACCGGCGGCGGCATGGGCATGGGACGCGAGACGGC
>Ga0075418_10011034_pt1 | contig 10094 bp, 7 predicted proteins | sample SoiMetdeltSBSDD2_FD_81776 | JGI IMG/M metagenome (GOLD analysis project Ga0075418, IMG submission 81776) | Bulk soil microbial communities from a Populus tree surrounding site in Tennessee, USA - Soil MetaG P. deltoides SBSDD2 | ecosystem: Environmental > Terrestrial > Soil > Tree plantation...
CGCTCCTCGCTCAACGATGGCGACGTGCCGCGGGAGCTGATGATGATCTTGCCCTCGCGCGTCATGACGTAAATCTGGCCCGACTCACCAGGCGCGAAGCGGCGCAGCATGTCCGCGGCCGTCCGCAGGTTGACGCGCGCGGCGAATGCGCCCAAGGCAGGTCCTCCAGTCACGCGAGGCGTGGTGCGGCTCACGCGTCCCACGGCACCCGAGTAAATCGGCACCGCAACGAGAATCGTCGCCTGTGCATCCTTGGAGGACCAATAGGGCGCGCTCTGTGTCCAGCCGTTTCTTCGTAGATCGCTCGCCCAATCGGCCGGCAGCGCGACCTGCCGCGGCCGCTCGGAGCTTGTCGCGACGAGATGTCCGTGCGTGTCCAGCACCAACAGCTCGGTGTAATCGCGAAACTTGTCGCGCACCGAGTTGAGGTAATCCGTCAGCCGCTTGTGGTAAATACCTGACTGGGCGGGCTCGCCGCCCTGCTGCGGGATGCGCTCGAGGTTTTCCGTGACCTCGTAGGAGCTTGAGAAGACGCGCAGATCGTAGCGCAGCTCTTTGGTCCAGAGATCGAGCTCGCGGACGGCCTGTGCGCTCACCCCCTGCAGCTCTTCAGAGGCCTTGCCGGTGAGGGCACGCTTGTTTTCGATGTAGGAAATCCACACCGTCGTCAGCGACGGCACCAGCGTCGCGACGACGGCGAACATCAGCATCTTGGCGCGGATGCTGGACAGGGGGGAAAAACGCAGCAAGGTCAGGGCGCGTCTCCTCCGTGGGGTGGCACAAGATTCATCCGGGAAAGATTACGGCAAGAGCAGGGCGGGAGCCGTGCCCGGAATCACGTGATCTGGCGCACGTTCCCTCACGAAATCACACTACCTGGCCCCCAATTGGAGCCCCCATGCGCGAGCGTCTGAGTCGGCGGTCGTTCCTTAGATACGGTGCAAGTGCGTTGGCGGGATCGGTCGTCGCACGGCCCGTCGGAGCGCAGCATGCTGCGCCCATGACGGTAGCCCCCCCCGAACCGGTGGTCCCAGCTGATTTCGAGCTCGAAGAAGCCACCATCGCCGAGCTGCAGGACGCGATGCGCAGCGGTGCGCGCACGTCCCGATCGATCTGCGAGGCGTACCGGGCTCGGATTGCCGAACTCGATCCTAAGCTGCATGCGGTGCTGGAAACGAATCCCGACGCGCTCGATATCGCCGACCAAATGGACACCGAGCGCAAAGCAGGACGGGTGCGCGGCCCGATGCACGGTATCCCTGTTCTGCTGAAGGACAATATTGCGACGGCCGACAAGATGATGACGACGGCCGGCTCTCTCGCGTTGGTCGGTGCGATTCCGCCGCGTGACGCGCCGCTGGTGGCACGGCTCCGCGATGCCGGCGCGGTGATTCTGGGCAAGACGAATCTCTCGGAATGGGCCAACATTCGGTCCACGCAGTCCTCCAGTGGCTGGAGCGCGCGTGGCGGCCAGTGCGCCAACCCCTACGCGCTCGACCGCAATCCGTGCGGCTCGAGCTCCGGCACGGGTGCCGCGATCGCGGCAAACTTCGCGGCCGTCGGGATCGGGACCGAGACGGACGGCTCGATCGTGTGTCCCTCGAGCGCGTGTTCGCTGGTCGGCGTGAAACCGACGCTGGGACTAATGGATGGGGCCGGCATCATTCCCATTGCGCATAGTCAGGACACCGCCGGTCCGATGACGCGTACCGTTGCCGATGCCAGCGTGCTGCTCGGCGTCCTCGCGGGGCGCGACTACAGCACGAGTCTCGATCCCGCCGGGTTGCGGGGCGCCCGTATCGGCGTCGCCCGCAAGAAAGTTTTCGGATACAGCCCCGAAGCCGATGCACTCGTGGACGCGGCTATTGCGGTATTGAAAGGGCAGGGCGCGGTGATCGTGGACCCCGCGGATATCCCGCATTTGGGCGACTACGACGACTCTGAGCTGACCGTGCTGCTGTATGAATTGAAAGCCGATCTGGCGGCATATCTCGCTGCGTGGGCCCCTCCCCGTGCAGCCGTCAAGACGCTTGCCGATGTGATCGCATTCAATGAAGCAAACCGAGCCGCCGAGATGCCCTACTTCGGGCAGGAGTTATTTCTGCGCGCGCAGGAGAAGGGTCCGCTCACCGATCGAGCCTACCGCGATGCGCTCGCCAAGGACCGGCGCCTGTCGCGCACCGAGGGACTCGACGTTGTGCTTGCCCGTCACAATCTCGACGCCCTCGTCGCCCCGACGGGCAGTCCTCCCTGGCCGACCGATCTCCTGAACGGTGACCATTTCCTCGGCGCCAGTTCGACCCCGGCGGCGGTCGCGGGCTATCCTAGCGTCGCCGTGCCTGTCGGGTACTCTTTCGGATTGCCGGTGGGGATGTCGTTCATCGGGAAAGCAAATAGTGAGGCCACACTGCTAAAGCTCGCGTACGCGTACGAGCAGGCGGCCAAGCCGCGGAAGCCTCCACGGTTCCTACCGCAATGGAGCCCCGAGTTGAATCCATCGCGCTAGGAGGTTGCGCTCCTCATCGCTCATGCCGGTCTTGTTGGCGATCGGCATCGTCCTGGTCTCGACTGCGCGTATCCTGATTCGCTCGGCGAGCCGAGCGATGCTTTCAGGTGTGTCGAAGGTAACCCCGCCCGGAGCCGGCCCGAATGTGCGATCGGTCTGGTATTGCGAGTGGCAGGACTGACACCGCTGCGCGATCACTGACCGCACTGCCGCGAAACTCTGCCCAGTATCGCCTGTCGCGCCTGTCCCCGTCCCGCTCATGCCCGTCGTCGAGAAGAACATCGCGCCAGCCAGCCCGAGTGCCGCCGGCACGAGTGCCCAGCGACTCGAGGACCGTCGACCAATCATGGCGTGCCGGATCGCAGCGCCGCCGACAAAAATGAATAGGAACACGAGCCAGTTTAGCCGGCCGGCGTACGTCGATGGGTAGTGACTCGACAGCATGATGAAAAGCAGCGGAAAGGTCATGTAGCTGTTGTGCACGGAGCGCAGCTTGGCCCGCTCGCCCAGTGTGAAGTCGGCAGGCCGGCCCGCGCGTGTCGCCGCCAACATCTCGCGCTGGGCAGGTAAGATCCGCAGCCAGACGTTGGCGACCATGATGGTGCCGAGGAGTGAGCCGACGTGCATGAACGCGGCCCGGCCGGACAAAAGCCGGCAGAGCAGGTAGGTGACCCCAGCCAGCAGCGCGAACGAGATCGTCGTCGCGACTCCCCGCCGCGCTGCCAGCGACGACGACCACAGCCAATCGTAGAACAGCCAACCCACGACGAGGAGACCGATACCCAGCGCGATCGCAGCACTGCGGCTGATGCGCGAGACGCTTGGATCGAGCAGGTAGGCGCCGCTCAGGTAATAGACCAGCACGAGCAGTGAGATGCCTGAGATCCACGTGAGGAGCGCCTCCCACTTGAACCAGTGCAGCACCGGCGGCACGTCGCCCGGCCCCGGCTTGCGCTTCTCCACCACGTAGAAGCCGCCGCTATGCACCATCCAGAGGTCGCCTTCGATTCCGGGCCGCGGCACCGGCGGCGTCGCAAGGGCGCGATCTAACCAGATGAAGTAGAAGGAGCTGCCGATCCAGGCGATTCCAGCAATGAAATGCGTCCAGCGCAGCAGCAGATTCGTCCAATCCCCGAGCAAGCTGGTCATGGGGACGGTAATTTCAGCATGAAACCGCATCCGGCCAGCCCCCGTCGGTTTAGACGGTCGACACGCTAAAGCGTGGGCTCGGCCACCACTGCCCTTAAGGGCAGCGCTTGCCGAGCACACCCTTAAGGGTGTGTATACTCAAACGACACGCGACTCCTCCTGTGGAGCTCCGCCCATGAAGCCAGCGCTTCTCATCGCCGTCCTCGCTTCCTGCATTCCCCTCGCCGCCTGCACAAAAGCGGATGCCAATGACGGTTCGACTCGCCCTTACAAGGTGGGCGTCGTCGATCGGGGTGAGGTGCGCGTGATCGTCGAAGAGACCGGTGTCGTTTCGCCCGAGCGCAGTATCGTGGTGAAGTCACCGATCTCTGGCGTCGTCCAGCAGCTCTACGTCCGCGAAGGCGATCGCGTGCAGACGGGGCAGGCATTGGCGCGCGTCATGCCTGACATCGCGCAGGCGAACAGTCTCGCGCAGCTCCGCAGCGAGATTGCGAAAGCGCGTATCGCGCGCGACAACGCCAAACGCGACTACGACCGCTCCCAGCAGCTGTCCGCGATCGGCGGGATTACACAGGCGGATCTCGACGTGCGGCGTGTGACCTACGAGCAAGCGGAGAACCAGTGGCGCACGGCCGAGGATCAGCTACGGCTCGTGCAGCGCTCGGGCGTCACGGCGGGTGACTCGACGGGGAACACCGCGCAGTGGGCCCGCATCACGGCGCCCGCTGCCGGCGTGATCATCGGCCGCGGCGTGGAAGAGGGGGAGACGGTGGTGGGGGGGACAAGTGCGTTCGGAGGCGGCACCGAGCTGTTCACGATGGCCGATCTGTCGACGCTGCTCGTCAAGGCGGCCATCAACGAGGTCGATATCGGCAAGGTGCAGAAGGGCGATCGCGTCGCGCTGACCGTCGACGCCTTCCCCGGTGACACGGCGCAAGGAGTCGTACGTCTCGTTCCGCCGGCCGCGAGGCTGCAAGATCGCGTCCGCGTGTTCGACGTCGAGGTGGTGGTGACGGGCGGCGCACAAGTGCTGCGCCCCGGGATGACCGCCAACGTGCGCATCTCCGGTCCCATCCGCTCGGAAACCGTGCGTGTACCGGTTGAGGCAGTTCTCTTGAAGGAAGGGAAGCCGGTGGTCTACAAGCTGGGCGGCAGCGGTCCGCAGCCCGTCCCCGTCACGTTAGGTCTGTCCGATCTCTACTATGTCGAGATCGTCCGGGGGCTCGCGCCCGGTGACTCGATCGCGCTTGAGGATCCGGTCGCGGCCGGCGAGCGCGCCCGCAATCCGGCGCGGCGGCGGTGATGTCGACGCTGATCGAGGCTCGCGCCCTCGCCAAGACCTACCGGCTCGGTCAGGTCGATGTGCAGGCGCTGCGCGGCGTCGACGCCGACGTTGCCGCGGGCGAATACATCGCCATCACCGGGCCATCCGGCTCAGGCAAGAGCACCCTGATGCACATCCTCGGGTGTCTCGACTCACCCACGTCCGGTCGATACCACCTCGATGGCGAAGACGTCAGCACGCTGTCCGGCAAGCGGCTGGCGCAGGTACGCAATCGGAAGGTGGGATTCGTCTTTCAGACGTTCAATCTGATGCCGCGTCTCAGCGTCGAGGAGAACGTGGCACTGCCCCTGAAATACCGTGGGGGGATTCCCCGCCCAGAGCGCCGCACCCGCGCGCTGCGGCTGCTCGAGCGACTCGGCCTGTCGCATCGGATCGGACATCGGCCCGATGAGCTCTCGGGCGGTGAGCGGCAGCGCGTCGCCATCGCGCGCGCGCTCGTCGGCGAGCCGGCGATTCTCATGGCGGATGAACCGACCGGCAACCTCGACTCCAAGTCGGGCGCCGAAGTGCTCGCCACCTTCGCCGAGCTGCATGAGGCGGGGCACACCATCGTGCTGGTGACCCATGATGCCAGCGTGGCCGCCCGCGCGCAGCGAGTCATTCAGATGAGCGACGGGCGGGTCGTCTGAACCTCATCGAGTCGTTGCTCACCGGGCTCGACGAGGCGCGTCGTCACTGGGGGCAGACGCTCCTGTCGCTGCTCGGACTCGTGCTCGGCACGGCAAGCATCGTCACGGTCCTTGCGTTGTTCGGCGGCCAGACGGCGTTGACGGAGCAATTCCTCAACGAGGTCGGCGGCCGTGGCACGATCATCGTGTCCGACCGCGAAGTGTCCGCTCATCCCGGCGCGCGCGAGCTCGCGTCAAAGCGCTTGACGTTTCGCGACGCGCAGTACCTCCGTGATCACGGCACGACGCTCGCCGCCGTCAGTCCGGGATGGGCAAGGCAGCTGCCCTATCGCGCCGGCAGTATGAGCTTCGAGGGGCAGGTCATCGGCACCGTTCCGGATTACATGGTCATCAACGACATCAAGCCGCTCATCGGCCGCTACCTCAGCGAGCTCGACGTCCGGCAGCAGTCACGTGTGGCCGTATTAGGATGGAAGTACGCCGACTCGCTGTACGGCACGCCCGCCAACGCGCTCGGCAAGGTGGTGAGCCTCGGTGGCAAGAGCTATCGGGTAGTCGGCGTATTGGAGCGCGAAGAGTTCTACTTTGCCGCCTGGGAAGACAACGCGCTCGAGTATCGCAATGAGCGCGCCTACATCCCGATCTCCACGGCGATCACGCAATACAGCGCCACCGACAATCTCGGGTTCCTGACCCTCAAGGCGAGACCGGCAGTCGGTGCGGCGGTCGCCCAGGCGCAAGTCCGCAGCCTGCTGTATGCGCGCCACGGTGTGGAGGACTTTGACATACGGGCCTCGGGACAGGGGGCTGGGGCCGACAGCGGCCAGTTCCTCATGCTGTTCAATTTCATTTTTCTGGTGGTCGGGGTCGTTTCGCTCGTCACGGGCGGCATCGTGATCGCGAACATCCTGCTGGCGTCGGTGGTGGAGCGCGTACGCGAGTTCGGCACGCGCATGGCGTTGGGCGCGACGGCCGGCAGCATCTTCGCGCACGTGTTGGCGGAAGTCCTCGTGGTCACGCTGATCGGCGGGTTGCTGGGACTTGGGCTCGGGACGGCGTTGACCGGCGTCGTCGCTCTCGTCATGCAGATGCCGGCTGTCGTGAGCCCGTTCATTGCCACGATCGCGATCGTGACCGCGACGAGTGTGGGCCTGATTGCTGGATTGTATCCGGCGTTGCGCGCCGCGCGGTTGGCCCCGGTCGAGGCGTTGCGGTATGCGTGACTGGGCCGAGCTGATCTGGGATGCGCTACGGGAGATCCGCGGGCATAAACTGCGCTCGCGCCTGACGCTCTCCGGGATCGTGTTCGGGGCCGCATCCGTCGTCTCCATGACGTCCCTCGCCGCGGCGATGAAGACGCTGGTGTACGAGGACCTCATCGCCATGGGGTTGTCGCGGAGTTTCTTCATTCGTGATGAGGGACCGCGCTCGGACGCGAAAGGCGCCACGGCGCTGCGCTATACGGGATTGCGCATCGCCGACCTCGATGCGCTGCGCGCGCTGCCCGGCGTCGCGAGCGTGCACGGACGGAATTGGGGCGAGGAGAAGGTCGTCAACGCCCCGGCCGATCGGCGCCGCGTCCGGATCGACGGGGTCGATGCGGGCTACCTGGAGCTGCGCAACTGGCGCATCGTCGCCGGTCGAAGTATCCGGCCCCTCGATGTCGAAAATCGCTCGCGCGTCGCCGTCATAGGCGCCGAAATGGCCGACAATCTGTTCGGTACCGTGAAGCCCGTCGGTCGAACGATCACCATCGACGGCGTGCGGTTTCTCGTTATCGGCATCGTGGCGCCGATCGAATTCGATATCATTCCCGCGGATTTCAGTTTCGTCGGGCGGCGCATCTACATCCCGTACTCCTACCTCACACGATACGCGAAGGGCGAAGCGCGCTTGGACGAGGCGCTCGTGACCGCACGCGAGTCCGCCGAGTTCGGGGACGTGCTGCGCCGCGGCAGCGCCCTGGTACGACAGCGGCACGGGGGGACCGTCGACTTCAACATCGAGAACGAGGCCGCCGAGGTGCTGTCCAACCTTGCGATGGCGGACAACATTCTCGGCGGCTGGAACGCGGTGATGTTCACGATCGCCGGCGTGACGCTGGTGGTCGGTGGCATCGGGCTGTTCAGCGTGCTGCTCATTGCAGTGCGCGAGCGCGTCCACGAGATCGGGATCCGCAAGGCGCTCGGCGCGGACGATAGCGCCATCCTGCGCCTGTTCCTTGCCGAGTCGCTCACGCTCGCGTTCCTCGGCGCGATACTCGGGATCGCCGGCGGCGCGGGACTCACCGTGATTACGGAGCTGATCGGCCGGCAGTTCGGCAAGCCGTTCGTCATTCCGGTGAGCGTGCCCGGCGTGACACTTGCCGTACTGTTTGCGCTGATTGTCGGGGTCTTGTTCGGCTGGTATCCGGCGCGCCGGGCGGCACGGCTCGATCCCATCGAGGCTATTATTGGGTGATGATCGCGTCAGTGGTCGCGTTGCTCGCTCTCCAAGCCACTCGCCCAACTCCCCCCGACACCGTCGTTCTGCAGCCCGTCACCATCACCGCGACCCGCCAAACGATGAGTCTGTTCGCGGTGCCGTTGGCCGTGACGCAGCTGAAGAAGAGCGAGTGGTTCGGTACCACGGGCTATGGCCTTGATGATGCCCTGACGCTGGTTCCCGGCGTTGTTGCCCAGTCGCGCTACGGCAATCAGGACGTGCGCATCACGATCCGCGGCTATGGCGCGCGGGGTGCGGGGGATCGATCGAACGCCGGCACGACGCGCGGCATTCGCATCCTGCTCGACGGATTCCCGGAGACCGAGCCGGATGGCCGTACCTCCCTGGATGGTGTGGATCTCGCCGCGGCGCAAGACGTCGAGGTCGTACGCTCCAACGCGTCGGCCGTGTGGGGTAACGCCGCGGGCGGCGTGGTGAGCATTTCCACGCTTCCCGGACTCCACGACCCACGGGCCAGCTTCGAGCCGATGGCGGGATCGTTTGGCCTGCAGCGCTATGCCGTGCGGGGCCGCATGCTGATGGGTGCGACAGGGGTTCTGGGCGCGAGTTTCGTGCACAGCGATGCGGATGGATGGCGCGCGCATTCGGCGAGTACGCGGTCGGTGCTCAACGTGTCCATGCTGGCGCCCGTAAGCGACGCGACACAGCTCGGCGTGTACGTGGTGGGGTCGCACAACCTGTTTCGCATCCCGGGTCCGCTCACCGAGGCGCAGGCCACCGCCGAGCCCCAACAAGCAAACTCCACCTACGTGCGGCGGGACGAACGCCGCGACAATAAGGTGGCGCGACTGGGACTGACGCTCGAGCATCGGGCCAGCCAAAAGGTGGGGATCTCGGCGATGATGTTCGCGAACCCCAAGGTGCTTCAGCGATCAGAACGGGGTACGTTCCGCGACTTTACGCGCTACCACGTCGGCGGCAACGGCGTCGTCCGAGTCGCCACACCGTTCGGGGCGGGCGTAGGAGGCGCGCTACTCGTGGGAGCGGATTACGCGGTTCAGGATGGCGCGATTCTCTTCTATAACCTCACGCCCCAAGCGACACGCGGCGATACGCTGCGCGACAACAAAGGGGAAGGGGCCCGCAATGCCGGGCTGTTTGTCGCCGAAGATCTGACGTTCGGCGCGAATGAGCGGTGGAATGTGTCCGTGGGGGCCCGCTATGATGACATTACCTACGACTATCGCAGCTACATCAATCCGTCGCTGAACGACAAGAAATCCTTTACGGGTGTGACGCCGAAGCTTGGCGCGAGTTACCGCATCACGTCGCAGCACAGCGTGTACGCCTCAATGGGTGGCGGCATCGAGGTCCCCGCGGGCAATGAGACGGATCCCGCGAGCACGTTCGGGCAGGATACCGTCTTTGCAATTAATCCGCTGCTCGAGCCGATTCGGTCCCTCACTGTTGAAATCGGGACGAAGCGACTGTGGGTGGTCGGCACGAGCTCATTCGTTCGCGAGGTGAGCTACGATGTCGCGCTATACCAAACGAACGTCAAGAATGAGATCATCCCGTATCGTGGGGGGCGATTTTACTTCACCGCGGGCAGTGCGCGCCGGCGCGGTGCCGAGCTGGGCGTGCGTGTGGCGACCAGCGCTGGACTGTCGGTGCAGGCGGCGCTCACCTGGAACGCACACCGGTACACTGAGTACCTGGTTGACTCGGTCTACTACGACACCACCAAGGCCGGTGTCTATGCCGATTATAGCGGCAACAACGTCGTGGGGGGCCCGGCATTCACAGGATCGTTCGCACTCGATGTCACGCCCGCCGCACTCAAGCCAGTTCGCCTGCGGATCGGCGTGGAGAACATCGGATCTTTCTATGCCGATGACGCCAATCAGGTGAAGGTGCCTTCGTACCGCGTCGCCAACGCATCGCTCGGGACGGACCGGCCGGTCGCGTTGGGGGATCGCCTACGCCGAAGGAGGAGATGATGGCCAAGTACCTGTTGCTC
>Ga0075418_10011036_pt1 | contig 10093 bp, 6 predicted proteins | sample SoiMetdeltSBSDD2_FD_81776 | JGI IMG/M metagenome (GOLD analysis project Ga0075418, IMG submission 81776) | Bulk soil microbial communities from a Populus tree surrounding site in Tennessee, USA - Soil MetaG P. deltoides SBSDD2 | ecosystem: Environmental > Terrestrial > Soil > Tree plantation...
CGGTGGGGCCTTTACCACGAGAGCGGCGAGTTCCTCGTCAGTGAGACGCGCCAGTGTATTGGAAAGTGACTCGTAATTGGTGAGGCGCTCCATCGAACCGCCATCGTATCGTGACGATGGGCGCCCGGTGGCTCGATTTCCAGTCGACGGATCTCCACATACATCCGGTTCGGCCGTAGGAGGCAACGCAACGCCCGGTGGTTGCAGTAGGTCCTGTGTAGTCGCGAAGGGTTTACCTACGACATCAGACGTTGAACGAACGCTGGGCGTCTGTGAGTGGGAGTTCCGCGGCGTCTGTCTACGCCACTGTCCTAAGCGCCCTATCTGTCCTATTGATTTGTACTCATTCTGATTTTGGATATTGAGAATTCAATGAGTAGAAACACTTGGGACAGATGGGACAGATGGGGCACCCAGCCGGGTACCCTGTCTGCTAGTGTCTATCGGCGTGCGATCGGATCGAAACCGTCGTCCGCTCAGTCGGATGTCATCAACGGTTTCGCTTCAGTGCCGGCAACTTGCTGCCGCCCAGCTATCGCCAGCCATGATCCGCGTGTTCTAGAAAGCGACTCGCTGTACTTGCGCCGACAGCGCCTCATCAATCCTTGCGATTGATTCGTTGAGGTGCGCCCGCGTCTCGACCGACGTGGCATTGGGTGCCGCCGTCCTGAGCCGCGTGCGCAACAGTGTGAGACTGTGCCGCGCCAGGCTTCGCGCGTCCTCCGGTGCCGCACCTTCGCGAACGATCAACGCAATCAGTCTGCGCAGGTGCTCGCGCTGCAGCGCGCGGCGGAAGCTGTTGATGTCAACGCTCGCGGCACGCGTCTCGGCCCAGATCGAATCGCGTACGGTGGCGAACACGACACCAAGCGTCAGCGTCGTGCCAGGTTGCTCGGCGCGCAACTCGTTGTCCAGCACGCGGCTCATCACCACCGGATGAAACAACCGATTAAGCGCAGCGGCCTGCAGCGACAGGATCTGCTGGTGGATCGGATAGTCGGGTCGCTGCTCGAACGATGCAAAGTTGGCAAAATCGGGAAAACGATCCGGCGTCAGCTTGTTCAGAAGCTGTGGCGAAATTCTGAAAGCACCGGGCGCGAAGAGATTGTCGCGGATCAGATTCAGCGCTTCGCGCTGCTGCGCAGCAGGCACAGGCACGAACGGCGGGCGATTGCCGGGGTCGCCTACGTGATCGCGATAGTGATATACGCCGCCGATGTAACGTGCCGAGTCGAGGAGGGCGGACCCGGCCTGACCGAGACCCCTGAGAAAACTGCGCCGGAGGATCTGATAGCCGTCACCAGGCTTTTGGAGCTTGGCTTCCATGCCGCCCCACAGCTCGCGGACGAGCTTTATGCGGTGCTTGTAGTACTCGAGGGGATCGCTGCCGAGGTCCCGGCGAGTCGCCAGAGGGTCCGGGTTCCACGGCCACAACGCACTGAAGCCCGCATCCTCATCAGTGCCGTAGGACAGGAGGGGATCGCTGGCGCGAGAGGCGATTTTCTGCAGTGCAGGAACTGCCGCTTCTGGCGACGCCGCGGCGAGTGGTGTGTAGGCGTATTCGATCGCCCAGTAGTCATACGGCCCGAGCGTCGTCTGATGATAGTCGCCCTGTATCTCGCCGCGCAGCGCTATGTTCGTCGGGATGTAGTCCATCACGGAACCGGTCAACCCTTGGGTGTTCGTAATGGATTTGTCATGAACCTGCGCAAACTTGTGGATGGTGCTGGCGCGGAAATTATGTCGCAGCCCGAGCGTGTGGCCCACCTCGTGCGCGGTCACTTCGATCAGCCACTGCGTGATGAAGGCCTCGGCCTCCGGACCATCGGCCTCGACGCCGCGCGAAATCAGCATCTCCAATCCGAACGCGGCATCGTGCGCCATATCCGCCATCATCGTGCACGACGACGCCTGCGTCCGCATCCATCCGGGGCGCAGCAGCGGTGCTGTCGTTTGCTCTTCCCAGCTCACCGGGCCGATCAGCTCGGGCATCGTCCCGCGAACCGATCGCAGGATCCCGTCGGAAAAGCTGATGTCAGCGTCGTACAGCTCGCCCGTCATGGGGTTTGCGCGCGACGGACCAATCGCGAAGCCTGCGTCAGTGGCGGCAAACCAGCGGATCGTGTTGTAGCGAATGTCGGCAGGATCCCAGTCGGCATTATCCGGTTGCTGCTTCACCACGATCACGTTCTGCAGCCCGATCTTCTCGAATGCCTTGTTCCACAGGAGCGCTCCCTGGCGCACTGCGTCGCGGTACCTCACCGGAATCGTATTCTCCATCCAGAACACGATTGGTTTGGTCGGAGGTGACATCGGCGCCATCGGATCCTGTTTCTCCACGTGCCATCGGGTGATGTAGCGGCGCGTCGGGGTGTAGGTCGCGTCCGTCGTGAAATCGTCAGCGGCCGCAAAGAAGTGACCGACACGGTCGTCGGCGAGCCGCGGACGAAAGCCCGGAGTGGAGGGAAGCTCTGAGATGCTGTAGCGGAAATTGAACATCATGCTCCGCACATCCGGCACATTCTGTGGTGGGCGTGGTGTTGGCGGCGGCGTTGCGCCCGGCGCAGGGAGGGGAGGCAATGCCGGCCGCTCAGCTGCGTAGTGCGCGATGGTGCCGATCTCGACGTTCTTCTCGAACCCTTTGAGCGCGCCGAAGTAGCTGTTCTTCGCATCGAAGCGATAGGGAATGCGGAATGTCGCCTCCAGCATGTAAGACTGCATCGGCAGGTCGGTCAGCAGCAGCGCACCGAGATCGATCAGCACACTCTTGCGGTCCGGATGCGGCAGGCTCTCGATTCTTGTTGCCCCGAGAATCGAATCGCTGAACGAACGGTCGATCGCTCGATGGAACGCGGTGCTGTCGGCCGCAACGAACCGGGTGTTTTCCGCGACAAGCTGGACGTTCTTCGCCTGTCTCGAGAACCGTATCGGTATTTCCCCGCACATCTGCGCCGCATAGAAGCCGCGTTCGCCAATACCTGATTCGCAGGTCAGCGAAATCATGTACGTCTTGTCGAATTGATCCGGCCGGAGCTCGAGGTAGGCCTTCTCTTCAGTCTTGTACAGACTGAAGAGTCCAGTGATGGTGCTCGCGTTCTTGATGAGTTCAGCGAAGGGCTTTTCCACCGCCGGTTCCGGTTTCTTGGACTCGTCTGCCGCGGGCTTGTTGGTATCGGTTGGTGCCGCCGGAGTTTGCGCACCCGCGGCAACCGGCGCAGCGATACCAAGGACGAATGCAAGGGCGGCAGCGTGTTGCGAATGACGCCAATACATGGTGAAGCTCCTTCTATTGCCGGAACGGTTGGAACGGCGCGTGCGGATAAGAATGGGCGCGCGGAATTAGGATACGTCACGGCTCGGACATTCGGCGGTCGATTGCCTCGACCAGACGGAACCGCTGCAACCCAGAAGCAAACCAGCAACTAATTTCATGGATTGGCGAACCGCGGTGGGTCGCTTATGCGGAAATGGTGAGCTGGGAATCGAACCCCCAACCCGCAGATTAAGAGAGCGAGAGGGGAGTGTACCTCCCTGTACCGTGGGTCGTTTTCTTTAGGAAATTCGCCGTTTTGGCGTCCGCCAAGCCTAAATTTTCGGCCCGCGTTCGTTCGTTTGGTGGCGGTGCGGTGCCGCCACCATCGACCTGTTGCATTTCCTCCATGTCGGTGTAGGACCGAGCATCCACTCCAGCGATTTGATATCGACCGCCTTGTCGAAAACGGAAATCTGCACGTCATCGTCGAGGACACCCGGGCCTGCAATGCACCTGTGTCGCGCTGGCGGTGCGAACACTCGGCGCACACCCGTGAACGCCCTGTAACGCTTGGAACGCGAGATTCGGGCGTTGCGCAGCGCACATTCTCGAACAACAACTTCCAGTTTTGTCACTTCCAACGCAGGCGACCCGACGCACGTTTTCGTTGCGTGTCTCGCTCATGTTGAGGTTCTCAATTTCTCAAAGGTGGACAGGCGCCTAGATCGTCCAGGGATTTGGCCATCGACTTAGGCAAGGTTCTCGCACAAGGCTGGTGTGGCTGTCGTACCGAGCACGAAATTGCGTACCGGTGACGATTTGCGCGTATCTCAATGACTCGCTGGATCGAAGGAGGGAGCATGAGGACATGGGCGAGCGTGTTGGCCGCGGCCAGCATCTGCATCGGATGCGGTGGAGGAGACATCGGTGATCCGAGTACGGCAGCGGCAGCGGGCCGTGGCGTATCCCGCGAGGTGACGTTGCCCTCCGGCACGGCGTTGCGGCTGCGACTGCAGTCGTCGGTGGCGTCCGATAGGAGCCGCGTCGAGGACGGCGTGCGCGCCGAGTTGCGGGAAGCGGTCGTCGTGGACGGCGCCACGGTGCTGCCTGCTGGCACCGAGGTCACCGGCGTCGTGACCGATGTCGCGCGATCCGGACGCGTCAAAGGACGTGCGCGTATCGCCTATCGCTTTAATTCCTTGCACTACGCCGGTGATCACTATGATGTTTCGACGGCACTGCTATCGCATCAAGCCGAGGCGACCAAGGGCGAGGATGCCACCAAGATCGCGGTCGGCGCGGGTGCGGGGGCGGCGGTCGGTGCCGTGCTGGGCGGCGGCAGCGGCGCGGTGAAAGGCGCCGCCATCGGTGGGGCGGCGGGCACGGGCGCAGTGCTCGCGACGCGCGGTAAGGAAATCAGACTGGGCCCTGGTGCCCGAGTCACGACGCGTCTGACGGCACCACTCACGATCCTCGTGCAAAGCTAAGCCTGTGGGGCGTCGTGCCCCGTGCATCCGGACGTGCAGGGAATAAGAAGGGTCAGCCGAAGACGCGAGGCCTCTAACGGTGGAGCGATTGAAGACCTTTTGGTTCCGCAGAAGGCGCGGGTTGCAGGCGCTCCCCGTGCGCGTCCGTGTCACCGTTGCCGTCATTGCAGCGGCGACGTGCGCGTACACGCTGTGGTTTGCGTTCGATGTCCTGGCCAGTGTGCCAGATCGTGACGAAATCCGCGCCTTCCGTGTGATGGCGCAAGCCAGCGTGCTGTTCGACGCGAATGATCGACCGGTCTTCACCCTCGCCAAGGAGCACAGAATCGAGGTACCTCTCGCCGATGTCTCTCCGCATCTGATCCGCGCCGTCGTCGCGGTCGAGGATCGGCGATTCTTCGACCACGAAGGCTTCGATCCCGTCCGCATCCTCGGCTCGACCGTCGCGGTTCTGCGCGCGGGGAGGGCCGTACAGGGCGGCAGCACGATCACGCAACAGCTGGCACGCCAAAGCCTCGGACGCGAAAAGACACTCCGTCGCAAGCTGAAAGAACTGCTTATCGCGATCGAACTCGAGCGCCACTACACGAAGCAAGAGATCCTTGAGTTGTATCTGAACAAGGTGTACTTCGGCGATGGCCTGTACGGCGCCGAAGCGGCAGCGCGCGGCTACTTTGGCAAGCGCGCGGCGGAAGTCACGATCGCGGAGGCCGCTCTGTTGGCCGGCCTCTTACAAGCCCCCTCGGCCTATGCCCCAACCGTGAACCCTGAGAAGGCACAGGCACGGCGAGCCGTCGTATTGCACGCGATGGTCGACACCAAGGCGATTTCGACGGCCGAGTACGAGCACGCGGCACGTGCCCCCCTTCGCCTGCGAGACAACCTGCGGGGTCACGAGCCATACGGGGCGTACTTCAAAGAGGAAGTGCGGCGACAACTCGTGCAGCAGTTCGGATGGCAGCGCGTGTCAGAAGGCGGCTTGCACGTCTACACCACCGTCGACATGGCGAAGCAGCGCGCGGCCGAGACGGCAGTTGCACAGAGCCTCCGTGCGATCGATCGCACGCTCGTACGAGCGCGAGCGCCTCGGCGCGCGGCCGCCTCAGAGCCAGTTCCGGAATCGAACGACTCCCTACAGGCGGCCCTCGTGGCGATTGATCCGGAAACGGGCGCAGTTCAAGTGTTGGTGGGGGGCCGCGAGTTTGCGCAGAGCCCATACAACCGGGCCACACAGGCCCACCGGCAGCCGGGGTCGGCGTTCAAGCCGTTCGTCTACGCGGCCGCTCTTGAGGCAGGGTACCGTCCGGACGATGAGATCGATCGATTGGACGAGCCCCTCCAACTGACGCAGGCCGTGTGGAGTCCCGATGACGAGCATGTGTCGGAATCGTCGTTAACGCTGCGAGAAGCTCTTCGCGTGTCGAGCAACCGAGCAGCCGTCCGCCTCCTCGACGAGGTTGGACTGCAGCGCACGTTGGACATGGCCGGTGCCTTTGGATTTGAACGTCTACCGAACGTCCCGTCAGTAGCTCTTGGGTCGGGCGAAGTGACGCTGAACGCGATGACCGCGGCCTTTGCGGCGTTCGCGAATGGCGGGCTGGTCTCGCGGCCGTTTCTGATTCGGCGAGTTCTGGACCACGACGGCGCCGTGTTGTTCGATCAGCACGAACCGGCCCGTCGGGCGATCTCACCGGAGACCGCGTACCGGATGGCCGATATGTTGGCCGACGTCATCGATTTCGGCACGGGTTCGGTCGCGAGGCGATTGGGATTCGACCTGCCAGCTGGCGGGAAGACCGGCACGACGAACGACTTTCGGGATGCCTGGTTCATCGGCTTTACGCCGACGCTCGTCGCCGGTGTCTGGGTCGGCTACGACCAGCCTCGGACGATCCGGGCGAACGGGTACGCGTCTGCCGTGGCCGTCCCGCTCTGGACGCAATTCATGAAGATGGCGACTCGGGGTGACGAACCACGCTGGTTAAGGGAGCCACGCGGTCTCGATGAGGACGAAGGCCTCCGTGGCGGCGTCCTCGCCGAGGGCGAGGAGCGCCCGAAGAAGCGCGGCTTCTGGGCGCGTCTGTTCGGTCTTGGCGATGACCGTCCACGACGTGGCGACCGACGAGGCGGTGTCGTGATCATCGACGATAACGAGCGCGACGAATGAGTCGCCCGCATTGATGACCGGCGTCGGCGTGCCGCTCGGCACGGCTGCGTGTCAAGAGTCTCTCCAGCTCTGTGCAGATCCGAATGGGGAACGAACGCCAGAGACGGCCAGTTACTCCGCGGACTCTCAGCGCACTGGAGGCGCATAGCGAGTAGCCGAAAACAAGGGAAGGGAGGAGGACCACGCAATGAAGTTCTCTCTGGCGTGTGTTATCGGCGCTTCACTCTTTTTCGTCTCGTCGGCGGAGGCGCAACTCTGCGGTGGCGCACCGTCCTTCGCGCAAACGCCCATGCAGGTCGGCGTAGCCACTGCATTCCGCGACGGCGCTCAGGGCGTCGGCGGACATTTCGCCGGTGGCGGCGAAGCGCTGTTCGGCGGCGTGGGCGTTCGGCGCGTCAACTTCAGCCCCTTCGACGCGACGGAGACGGGTGTTAGCGCCTTTGCGGGTGCTGACCTGGCGGTCGCTGAGAACCAGAATGTCTTTGTGTGCCCTCTCGCCTCGGTCAGCTTCGCCAGCGGCCCCGACATTGGTGGAGTCGATGTCTCCTCGGTCGGGTTCGAAGGGGGCGGCAGCGTAGGCGTGATTGCGAGCAGCACCAACACCTTGATGGTGGTGCCGACATTCGGACTCGCGGCCGCTTGGCGGCGCGTCACGGCAGACTTCAGGGGCGCGGAGCAACATCAGTCCGATACGTTCGGCATCGCGAACCTTGGTGTGGGATTCATCTTCAACCGTCATGTTGGCATTACCCCGAGCATCTCGATACCGTTCTCCGTCAGCGACTCTGACGTAGTGTTTACGCTCGCATTGGCGTTCAACTTCGGACGCTAGGCCCACCCGAATCCTAACGCTCCCAGCGGGTATGGATTCGTGCCAGGCCGACCGTTGACCAGCGATCGCGACACGCGGGACACCGCGTGTGCGACAGACGGTCATCGATGATGGCGATCGGCTGACGGCACGCCGGGGCCGACAGGGCGTGATGGTGTTCGCCATTCACTCACCTACCGGGTTGCCATGGCGACATCCGCGGCGAACTTGGTCCTGCTGGGCGATCCCCAGCAGCTCCCGCATATTCAGGAGGGCATCCATCCGGGTGACGCCGCGCGTTCGGCGCTGGCGCATCTGCTCCTCGATGCGGCGACCATTGCCGAGGACCGCGGCGTCTTCCAGGAGCGTACTTACCGCATGCACCCTGCGGTTTGTGATTACGTCTCCGAGCTCGCATATGACGGGCGGCTTCGCAGTGCCGACGGATGCGAACGGCAGGTCATTATGTCGCGTGGCTTGAGCGGCGCAGGCATCCGATGCAGTATCGAGCGTTCGTCCACTACTCCCGCTAGCTCCTGTTCTCAATTCGGTTACACGCGTCGACGCGTTCGGTTAGCCGCGGGCATGTTCGTCCATCCGCGTTACGCGATTTGCTGTTGTCACTGTGAATGACCGGCGCGACTCGAGCGATGTGACCAACCGAAGCGCCTATTCCGCCACGTCGCGAGGGAGCCGTCGGTTATACCAGCAGGAGATCAACCATCGAAACCTCGACGGCGTAACAAACACAGCTCGCCAAATCGGACGGGCAGTGTTCCGATCTCGCCGAACGAGTCGACCGTTGTACTGGATGCCGACACTGTACCTCGTCCTTACGAACCTTATCGGAAACGACCGATATCTTGCATCCCGTCGCTCCTTGCGAATTTGGCATGACAGTTGACTTTATCCAACGGGAATTCATGCGCGGCAGCCGGTACGGTCGTGGGTTGCGGCTTGCTTGCGGTTTCCGGACTGGAGGACACAATGGCTTCTACCCAGTCCGAGATCAGCGCGCTGTCCGAGGTTAGAGCACTCTTAGACATTCGAGAAGAGGCATGTCGGGCAAAGGACATCGATCGACTCATGTCGCTCTATTCTCGCGACAGTATTTATTTCGACGTTGTACTTCCTCTCCAATTCACTGGATCTGCAGCGATCCGGCGTAATTTCTTGCGGTGGTTTGACGAATACCAGGGCTCGATCGCCTTGGAAACCCGCGACCTGAATGTCGGCGATCGGGGATGTCGCGTTCGCACATATGCTTCACCGGGATAGTGGAACGATGAAGAACGGGCAAGAGCGCGCGCTATGGGTACGTTCGACCGTCTGCTGCCGACGGTCAAATGACAGGTGGTTGATTACGCACGAACACATTTCAATTCCTGTTGATTTCAAGAGCGGAAGAGCGCTCATGGACCTTACACCCTGACCCAACGTCTTTCCCACGAAGGAAGAGCAGCAAACTGTTCCGCTAATCCGGCGGGTCTTCAGCGCCTTCCCTGAGATTCAGACTTGGTGTGCAACGTGCAGCCGTGATCTGAGAACCACTTTCAACGCGGCAGAATCATGCGCATTGTCGTGCTGGGCGGCGGATTTGGTGGCGTGACGACTGCGCGCCATCTGGAGCGGGTCCTGCACCGGCACACGGACGTCGAGATCACGCTCGTGAGCCGCGAGAACTTCTTCGTGCTCACGCCCCTTCTGTTCGAAGCCTGCTCGGGGCGGTTGGAATTGCGGCACTGCGCGCAGCCGATCCGCGGCGCGCTCCGGACGGCCCGCTTCATCGAGGCAAGGGTTGAAGGCGTTGACGTGCAGCGCCAGATCGTTCGAGCCGTGGGGTCCGAGGGCAGTACATATGAGCTGCCCTACGACCATCTCGTCGTGGCGCTCGGGGCGTCCACCAACGAGCAGCTCATTCCCGGGTCATCGCACGCCTTCACGTTCAAGACAATGGGCGATGCGCTCGTGTTGAGAAATCACGTAATCGAACAGTTCGAACGCGCTGATACGGTGCCCGATTCGACGAAGCGACGGAGCTGTCTGACGGTTGTCGTGATCGGCGGCGGCCTTGTTGGCACCGAACTCCTTGGCGAGCTCACCGCGTTTGTTGACGACGTGCTGCGCTTCTATCCGCGCATCAGTCGTGACGAGATTCGCTTCCATCTGTTCGAGGCGGGCCCGCGCATCCTCCCCGAGATCGACGAGAAACTGGCGGCCGTGGCGAGCCGCGTGCTCCAACGGCGCGGCGCCGATGTTCGTGTGGCGACACCCGTCCGCTCGATCGAGGTCGGACGAGTGCACCTTGCGAACGAAACGATCGATGCCTGCACGATCGTGCTGGCCGCGGGCATCGTTCCGAATGCCATCGCGAG
>Ga0075418_10011039_pt1 | contig 10092 bp, 6 predicted proteins | sample SoiMetdeltSBSDD2_FD_81776 | JGI IMG/M metagenome (GOLD analysis project Ga0075418, IMG submission 81776) | Bulk soil microbial communities from a Populus tree surrounding site in Tennessee, USA - Soil MetaG P. deltoides SBSDD2 | ecosystem: Environmental > Terrestrial > Soil > Tree plantation...
GACCGGATGCCGCTCGCGATTCACCGCGATCGCCTGAAGTCCCTGTCTGTCATAGTGTTGCTCCTGGAGGTCCTGTGTCTCGCCGGCACCGACGTCGCCTCAGCGGCCGAATTGAGGATTTCCTGGGCGTCCGGCAATGAGTCCGATCTGCGAGGCTACCGTCTCCGATACCGGACAGAGCCCGGCAACCAGACCGAGGTGATCGATCTCGGTCCTGGAACGGTCTTCACGGTCAGCGGGCTCGAGTTGGATACGACTTACGCTTTCGCAGTCTCCGCTTACGATGACGCGAACAACGAAAGCACGCCCTCGGCGGAGCTGACGGCCCGAATCCCGTCGAGCCTCGCTCCCATCCCCGTCGTGCTCGGTGCGATCGATACGGTCAGCCATTCCATGTACCTCGCGCGTTCGCATCATCAGGCGATGCGTTTCTCGGGGAGAAACTTCCAGCCTGGCGCCGTGATCTCGCTCGGACCGGACATCCTCGTCAGGCAGCCGACGACCGCTCCCGGGGGCGATCTGCTCGCCACCGTCGAGGTGGCCGAGGACGCCGTGCTGGGCCCGCGGCTCGCGACGGTCGCGAACCCGGATCAGGGCATCGGAAGCACGTCCCACCTCCTCCATGTCGTCAAGACTCCGGACGGCAACAGCGACTGCGCTGTCGACATCCTGGACCTGAACGCCTTGGCGAGGGCCTGGAATGAAATCCTCGGGGAACCTCGCTTCCTGGCCGAGTCGGATCTGGATGGGGACGACTTCGTCGGGCCGGAAGACCTGACGATCCTCGTCAGGTTCCTGGGCCTCCGGCCCTGGGGGTGCCCTTGACGCCCCCTGCTCCGGCTCCATATTCGACCATGGGGAGGTGCGACTGATGCCTCGTGGTTGGACGTGGGCTGGTAGGGCTTCGACCCGGCTGCGAGTGCTCGGGCTGGGAATTCTCGTCGTCTTGTGCCTGCCGTGCTGTGGGGGCGGCGGGGGCGGCGACGACTCCGACCCGGTCATCTGCACGAACCTGGCCTTCGACAGCGTTCTGTTCACCCCAGCCGACGGCGACGTCTACTTCGAGGAGGGCACCAGCACCTGTACCAGCCTCGAGGTCAGCGTCCTGGTCTCCAACCTGAGCGGCATCTGGACCGTTGGGTTCGATCTGACGTACCCCACGACCCTCCTGCAGTACGATTCGTACTCCCTGGGTCCGCTGCTGCAGAAAGGAAGTCCCGTATCCCCCCTCTTCTACAATGTCAGCCCGATCGCCGGAGGCCTGCAGGTCTTGTTGAGCCGGTTCGCGCCCGATCCTCCCGTCGCGGCTGTGGGGAGCGAGGAGCTCCTCACGCTCCGATTCAAGCGCATTGGTCCCGGCGCCGCGGCCATCGACTTCAACACCGGCGGCGGCAGCATCGTGAGCGAATCGATCCTGGATGATGGCGGCTTGCCGCGCCCTGCGGTCTTCGCGCCCGGACACGGCGGCATGGTAACCGTGCCCTGATGGACCGCCGGACCTACGTGCTGCTGACCGGGGTGTCGCTCGCGCTGGTCGCGGCGCTCCTAGGTACGCCGCTCTGGGATCACTGGTACTACAGCGGACTGCAATCGAGCCCCGGCGCCACCATGCCCGTGGCCGCCGTCGTCGCGTCGCCGCGCCCGTCACCTGCGCCCTCCCGGGCTGGGGTGTGGTCGCCCTCGCCTCCGGCAGGCACGCCGGAGCCCGCCTGGAGCCCGGCCCCGACCAACTCCGCGTCGAAGCGGTCTGCGGTGGACAGCGGGACCACCACGAGGGCTGCCGGGCATCCGGTCTCCCCCCCCGGCCCGGCGACCGAGCGACGGGCGGTTGTCCCGCGGCCTGAACCGGCCGCCCCGGCCCCGGAGTCCTCTGCGGCCGAGGCTCATCCGACGTCCCCGGCGGGCACCGACCGATCGGCGGGGGGTTCGGGGGTCTTCTACGCGCAGCCCGCCCCGGCCCTTACACCTCCTCAGAGGGATCGTCAGGCGGAGGCCCGGCCTCCCGATCCGGCCCGAGGCGGGAGCTCTTCGTCCCGCATCCAGCCTGTCCCGGCGGCGCCAGGCGAGCCGAATCCGTCCCCTGCGGGTGCACCCGTCGTCACCCTGATTCCTGAGCCGATCGAGTCGTGGCCGGGCGGCATGATCGTGGTCACCGTGCACGTGTCGGACGCGGATTCCATGTCGAGCCTGCCGTTCCACCTGCGCTTCGACCCACAGATCCTGGAGTACGTCGGCAGCGAGGCAGGACCGGAACTCGCGGCATCCCATGAAGCCGTGCTCCTGGCCTCGGTCAACCCGAACCGGCCCGGCGACCTGGCCGTCGGCCTGTCTCTGGTGGAGTCGTCCGGCCTGTTCACGGGGTCCGGGGCCCTCGTCCTCCTTCAATTCCGGGCCGTCGCGGAAGGCGAGTCGGATCTCGAATTCGATCGGGCCACGCTGCGCGGCGCCACCAGCCAGCCGGTCGACGCGCGGTTCGAGAAGACCCGCATCACGGTCCGGTAGGCTCCCCCGACCCGGATCCGGAGACCGCCGGTGAGGCGCGGCGGCGGACGACCTCGACGGCATCGAACGGACGGCGCTCGAGCGGATCGGTCGCCTCGTCGAGTGCTCTCAGGAGCGGCTGCTCTCCGGGATCTTCGAGGATGAACCCCCGCACCACGAACAGGTGACGGGCCGCACGCGCTGTCTCCAGAACCGCAGCCTCGGTGAAGCCCCGGGACGGTTTGGAGGAGACCTGCTCCCAGGGCGCTACCCCGCGGTAATAGTGCTTCCACGGCAGGCCGATGCCCCCGAAGACCAGCACCCGATCTTCCGGCCCGGACGCCTGCGAGACATACGCGGCGGCCGAACGCACGTCCTCCCGGTGGTATCGGGGCGAGCTGTGCAGGTTGAGAAGCGACGCTCCCTGGAGGAGCAGGAGCGACGCTCCGAGCACGGGCCCGAGGGGCTTTCGCCCAGTTTGCCGCAGGGTCCCGGCCGCGGCCAGGCAGAGGAGGCAGAGGAAAGACATGCCGACGTGCCGTGGCGCGAAGCGATGGTCGGTCCACAGGCTCGCCGCCACGACCATCCCTGGAGGAACGATCCCGAGTGTCAGCAGGGCGGCGGCCTGGCCACGTCGTCCGGACGCGGCGATCTCCCGGTAGCCCAGCACCAGCAGCATCGCCAGGATGGCGACGCCCGCCAGCATCGTGAGGCTCTCCGAAACGGCCGGAAGACGGATCGGCCGGGAGTGCCATTCCAGAGGCCCGGGGCCGATCGTGTAGCCCGTGGCCAGCGCGATCGGAGCATAGAGAACGGCTCCCAGCCTGGGGCCGCCCAGATTGCTGAAGCCGAAGCCATGCGGTCCGCCCCGAAGCGCCGGGGCGAGAAGGGCCAGCCAGAGCCACGCAAGCCCCAGGGCGCCCAGAACGCTCAGAGAGAGCCGGCGGGCGACCCGCACGCCCGACGTGGTGAGAGATCCACTGGGAGGCCCGGCGCGCTCTAGGATCCGGATCGCCGCGATCCACAGGATCTCGACGACCAGGAGCGTCACTGTCGGAGAGAAAGTCGAGGCGGCGGCCAGGCCGAAGGCGAGACAGCCTGCGAGACTCGAGCCCGCGGGACGCCGCATCGCCCTCAAGAAGAACAGCGTGCCGATCCCCGCCAGAAGCCAGGCCAGAGGGTACCAGCGCGCCTCGCGGGAGTGCCAGACGAAGAACGGCGACACGGCCACGGCCGCGCCCAGGCGCCACGCGAGCGGGCCGCCGCCGACCTCCTTCCCCAGGAGCCACGCGATCGGCACCAGGGCGATCCCGGCGAGGACCGACGGCAGGCGCACCGCCCACTCGCCGACGTCGCGCTCGACCCATGGAGCGAGCAGGAGGGTGTAGGCCGACAGACCCCGGAACAGCGCGCGCATCACGGTCCAGGAGGTGCTGCGCGCCACGGCGAGCGCCGTTTCGATGCTGGAGCACTCGTCCAGCCACAGTGAGGCCGCGCCCAGTTCCGGCAGACGGAGCGCCGCGGCCGCGAGGAGCAGCGCCGCTAGCGCCAGGGGGACGCCGCGGCTCCCGCTCCCTAGAACTGACGCTTCATGTGCGAGCCCGGACGCGGGGATCGGACCTGCCGGTACGATGCGGCGTCCGGCTCGAACGCGCGCCGCATCGGGTCCTTGCCCAGCCAGCGCCGGATCACGCCGATCGGAGTGAAGATCAGGTAGAAAAGGACGGAGAGGAGGATCCGCGTGTTGATCCAGCCGAGCGCCCGACCGAGGCGCATCCAGTAGTCGTACGGGTAACGGAGGATCGGCGGATACACGAGCGCCGCGGCGATCAGGGAACCGGACAGGGCGAGGCTCCAGATCTTCGGGGCCTGCCCGCTGCGCACCGCCGGCCACGCCCCCACCAGGGCGAACGCCCCGCCGACGATCAGCCCGAAGGATCGCCACTGCCCTCTCGCCGCCTTCTGCTCCATGGGGATGCTCAGTCGAGAACGAACTCCTTCTGCCAGTCCCGGCCTTCCACCCAGGGCTTCTGCCGACCCTTCTCGAGCACGCAGTTCTCGAGCACCAGGAGATCCATCTCGGTCCGCATGAAGCAGCGGTAGGCGTCCTCGGGCGTGCAGACGATCGGCTCCCCCCTGACGTTGAACGAGGTGTTGACCAGGACGCCGCAGCCCGTCTTCCTCTCGAAGGCGCGCAGCAGGCGGTGGTACCTGGGGTTCGTCTCCTCGTGCACGGTCTGGATGCGGGCGGAGTAATCGACGTGCGTCACGGCCGGGATGTCGGACCTCGGCACGTTCAGGAGATCGATCCCCCACAGGCTCTCCTGCTCCCGGGTCATGGGAATGCGGCGCTTCTCCTGGACCGGCGCGACCAGCAGCATGTAGGGGCTGTCGGCGTCCATCTCGAAGTAGTCGGCCAGGCGCTCGCGCAGCACCGAGGGGGCGAACGGACGGAACGACTCCCGGTACTTGATCTTGAGATTCATCACGGACTGCATCTTGGTGCTGCGCGCGTCGCCGATGATGCTGCGACCGCCGAGCGCCCGCGGGCCGAACTCCATCCGTCCCTGGAGCCAGCCGACCACCTTCTCGCTGGCCAGCTCGTCCGCCACGCGATCGATCATCGCCTCGTCGTCGAGACGCGTGTAGGGCGCCTCCCTCCCCTTGAGGAAGGCTTCGATCTCCTCGTTGGAAAAGGACGGCCCGAGGTAGGCCCCGCTCATGGCATCGCCGCGGCCGTCCACGACGCGCGGTTGCCCGTCCATCTGGTGCCAGGCCGAAAAGGCCGCGCCGATGGCCCCGCCGGCGTCGCCGGCGGCCGGCTGGATCCACAGGCGCTCGTACGGTCCTTCCCGCAGGATCCGTCCGTTGCCGACGCAGTTGAGGGCCACGCCGCCCGCCAGGCAGAGATCGGTCGCCCCCACTTCCTTGTGGAGCGTCCGTGACAGGCGCAGCATCACCTCCTCGGTGACGTCCTGGACGGAGCGCGCCAGATCCATCTCGCGCTGCGTCAGGGGCGACTCGGGCTCCCGGGGCGGCCCTCCGAACAGCTCGTCGAACTTCCTGTTGGTCATCCTCAATCCGGTGCAGTACTGGAAATAGTCCATGTTCATCCTGAAGGTGCCGTCCGGCTTGAGGTCGAGCAGATGATCCAGGATCGCCTGGACGTACTTGGGGCGACCGTAGGGAGCCAGTCCCATGACCTTGTACTCGCCGGAATTGACCTTGAATCCGGTGAAGTACGTGAAAGCGGAGTACAGCAGGCCGATCGAGTGCGGGAAGTGAATCTCCCACAGCGGCGTCAGCCGGTTCTCCTCGCCGACCCAGGCGGAAGTGGTCGCCCACTCCCCTACCCCGTCCATACACAGGATGGCCGCTTTCCGGAAGGGCGAGACGTAGAAGGCGGATGCGGCGTGCGACTCGTGATGCTCCCCGAAGAGGATCGGCGGCAGCTGCGCGCGACCAAGGCCCTCCTCGGTCGCGGTCAGCTCCTTTTCCAGGAGGTCCTTGAGCAGGAGCTTTTCTTTCAGCCAGACGGGCATCGCGGCGACGAAGGAGCGGATCCCGCGCGGCGAGAAGCCGAGGTAGGTCTCCAGGAGCCGCTCGAACTTGACCAGCGGCTTGTCGTAGAAGGCGACGTAGCGCAGGTCCTTGAGGGACACGCCGGCCTCCCGAAGACAGTAACGCACCGCGTGGACGGGGAACCGCGCGTCGTGCTTCTTGCGGGTGAACCGCTCCTCCTGCGCGGCGGCGACGATCTCCCCATCGCGCACCAGGCATGCTGCGCTGTCGTGGTAATAGGCCGAGATCCCGAGGATATGAGTGCTCATGATGGTTCGTGTCCCGCGCCCCCCGGCGCGCCGGCTGGAGGCCCGACTTTACCACGACCCTCCTCCGGTCAACGAGTTCCTTCCCGCCCGGTTGTTGTCCTCGGACAGGCCCCCCGGGCGGACGGTGCCCCCCGAGGTCGGGGGCGCCTCAGTATTCCGACCAGCTCCGGATTTCGAGGCTGTCGATCGACTTGCGGAGGATGGCCTGCGCGAGCCGCTGGCCGAGCTGCAGGTTGGTGATCAGAGGGACCCCGTGGTCGACCGCGGCGCGGCGGATCATGTAGTCGTTCGTCAGCTCCTCTTCGGAGGCGTCCTTGGGGATGTTGACCACGAGGTCGATCTGCCCGCTGCGGACCAGGTCGAGCGCAGTGTCCTTCGATCGCTCGAGCGGCCAGGCGACGGGCGTGACGTCGACGCCGCTTCCCTTCATGAAATCCGCCGTCCCCCGGGTGGCGTAGAGCTTGACGCCCGCCGCCGCCAGTGTCCGGGAGCTCGCGAGGAAGGCCGCCTTGGAGGCCACCGGTCCCGTGCTGAGCAGGGCCCCGCGGATTGGCAGGCGGAAGCCGACCGACAGCAGCGCCTTGAGGAACGCGTCGTCGAAGTCCTCGCCGATGCAGCCCACCTCCCCCGTGGAGGACATCTCCACGCCCAGCACCGGATCGGCGCCCTGCAGCCGCGTGAACGAGAACTGCGGGGCCTTGACGCCGACGTAGTCCAGCTCGAACACCGAGGCGTCCACCTTCCGGATCGGCCGGTCCATCATGATGCGGGTCGCGAGGTCGATGAAATTGACCTTGAAGATCTTGGAGGCGAACGGGAAGGAGCGCGACGCCCGCACGTTGCACTCGATCACCATGACGTTGTTGTCCCGCGCGATGAACTGGATGTTGAAGGGCCCGTTGAGATCGAGGGCCCCGGCGATGCGGGCGGCAATGCGCCGAGCCCGCCGCGTGGTCTCGATGTAGGTGCGCTGCGGAGGGAGAACCAGCGTGGCGTCGCCGGAGTGGACGCCCGCGTTCTCCACGTGCTCCGAGATCGCGTACACGACGATCTCCCCTCCCCTGGCGACCGCGTCGATCTCGATCTCCTTGGCGTTCTCGATGAACTTGGTGATCACCGTCGGATGCTCCGGCGACATCTCGGAGGCGCGCTCCAGGACCGCGTGCAGGCTCTCGTCGTTCTCGGCGACGGCCATGGCGGAGCCCGACAGGACGTACGACGGCCTGACGAGCACGGGGTAGCCGACCTTGTGGGCGAAGGCCTTCGCCGCCTCCATCGTGGTGACCTCCACCCAGGGCGGCTGGTCGATGCCCAAGGCGTCACAGCAGGCGGAGAACTTGTGTCGATCCTCCGCGTTGTCGATGCTCCGCGCCGACGACCCCAGGATCCGAAGGCCGGCGTCGGCGCAGGCGAGGGCCAGGCTGTTCGGGGTCTGTCCCCCGACGGAGACGATGACGCCGAGGACGCCTTCCCGGGCGTGGATCTCCTGGATCGCCTCCAGGGAGATCTCGTCGAAATACAGCCGGTCGCAGACGTCGTAGTCGGTGCTTACGGTCTCCGGATTGCAGTTCAGCATGATCGTGCCGTAGCCGAGCTCGCGGAGGGTCTGGACCGTGTTGACGCAGCACCAGTCGAACTCGACGGAGCTGCCGATGCGGTACGCACCCGGACCGAGGACCAGCACCGAGCGCTCCCGGTCGAAGGACACGTCGTCCTCCTCGCCGTGGTAGGTCAGGTACAGGTACTTCGTGCGCGCCGGGTATTCGCCGCCCAGGGTGTCGATCTCCTTGACACACGGGCGGATCCCGGCGGCCGCGCGCTCCGCGCGGACCTCCTTCTCGCTCCGCCCGGAGAGCTGTCCGATCTGGCGATCGGAGAAGCCGGCCTGCTTGGCCTGAAGCACCAGATCGGCGGGCAGGGGCCCGCCGCGCGCCGTGCGCACCTGCTCGGCCAGCCGCGCGATCCCCTGGATGCGCGCCAGGAACCAGGGATCGATCGCCGTCAGGCGATGGACCTCCTCGATCGACAGCCCGCGCGCGAAGGCGCTCCCGACCGCGAAGGCGCGGCGGTCGGTCGGCTGGGACAGCTCCGTGCGGACATCCTTGAACCGCATGAGCTCGTCCGCGAGGATGCCCTCGACCCCGATGTCCAGCATCCGCAGCGCCTTCTGGAGCGCCTCTTCGAAGCTCCGGCCGATCGCCATGACCTCCCCGACCGACTTCATCCCGGAGCCGAGCCGGGTCGACACGCGGCGGAACTTCTTGAGGTCCCACCGCGGCACCTTGACCACCACGTAGTCGAGAGCCGGCTCGAAGCAGGCCGTCGTCACCCCGGTCACCTTGTTCGGGACCGAGGTCATGGGGAGCCCGAGGGCGAGCTTGGCCGCGACGAAGGCGAGCGGATAGCCGGTCGCCTTCGAGGCGAGCGCGCTGCTCCGGGACAGCCGCGCGTTCACCTCGATGATGCGGTAGTCGCCGGAGCGCGGATCGAGGGCGTACTGAATGTTGCACTCCCCCACGATTCCCAGGTGACGCACGACCTTGAGGGCGATCTCCCGCAGGTGGTGGTACTCGCGGTTGCTCAGGGTCTGGCTGGGCGCCACCACGATCGACTCGCCCGTGTGGATGCCCATCGGGTCGACGTTCTCCATGTTGCACACGGCCACGCAGTTGTCGTTCAGGTCCCGGACCACCTCGTACTCGATCTCCTTCCAGCCGGCCAGGCTCTCCTCGATCAGGACCTGGGGAGCGTGCGAGAACGCCATGCCGGCCCGCTCGCGCAGGGCGTCCGCGTCGTGGCAGACCCCCGATCCGAGTCCACCCAGGGCGTAGGCGATCCGGAGCATCACGGGGTATCCGATCCGATCCGCCGCGGCCAGCGCCTGCTTCATCGACGTCACGGCCTCGCTGCGGGGCGCCTTGGCGCCGATCTCGGCCAGCCGGGCGTTGAACCGCCCGCGGTCCTCCGTGTCGCGGATCGACTCCACGGGCGTGCCCAGGACCTCGACGCCGTGCCGCGCGAACACGCCTGCGTCGTCCAGGGCGACGCCGCAATTGAGCGCCGTCTGTCCCCCAAAGCCGAGGAGGACGCCGTCCGGGCGCTCCTTCTCGATGATCCGCTCGACGAAGTAGGGCGTCACCGGCAGGAAGTAGATCTGCTCCGCGAGCCCTTCCGACGTCTGGATGGTCGCGATGTTGGGGTTCACGAGGACGGTCCTGACGCCCTCCTCCTTGAGAGCCTTGATCGCCTGGCTGCCGGAGTAGTCGAATTCGCCGGCCTCGCCGATCTTCAGGGCGGAGCTTCCGAGGAGCAGGACCTTGCCGGGCCGCTTCCCCCCGGGCGGCCCCGCGGCTCGCGAGTTCAACTGAGCATCTCCAGGAACCTCTGGAACAGGAAGGCCGTGTCGGTAGGGCCGGGGGACGCCTCAGGATGAAACTGCACGCCCCTGGCGGGCTTCCACTCGTGGCGGATGCCTTCGTTGGTGCCGTCGTTGGCGTTCACGAACCACTCGCGCCAACCCGGTGGGAGCGTCGCGCCGTCGACGGCGTACCCGTGATTCTGGGACGTGACCATGCACCGGCGCGTGCCGACTTCGTGGCATGGCTGGTTCTGCGAGCGGTGTCCGAACTTCAGCTTGTACGTGTCCGCTCCAGCCGCCAGCGCCAGGATCTGGTTGCCCAGGCAAACTCCGAACGTCGGGACGCGCTGCTCGAGCGCCCGCCGGACGTGGGCCACGGTCCGGTCCACGCTCTTGGGGTCGCCCGGACCGTTCGACAGGAAC
>Ga0075418_10011040_pt1 | contig 10091 bp, 7 predicted proteins | sample SoiMetdeltSBSDD2_FD_81776 | JGI IMG/M metagenome (GOLD analysis project Ga0075418, IMG submission 81776) | Bulk soil microbial communities from a Populus tree surrounding site in Tennessee, USA - Soil MetaG P. deltoides SBSDD2 | ecosystem: Environmental > Terrestrial > Soil > Tree plantation...
GGTGGATCACGCTCATCACGACAGCCGCGGCAGCGAGGGTGATGCCGACGCTTCTCGTCAGCATGGCGATTGCCATCGTTGCCAGCAGCGCCCATTCGCCGCGTGTGCCTGGCTCCCCTCGGCCCCAGAAGGCGACAGCCACCGTGACGACCGTCGTGAAAAGTACGTCGGTCATGGTGTAGTCGGCAAAGCTCACGATGCCGGGGTTGGTAACGATGACGAGCTGGCCGAGGAGAAGGACCGGCCAGAGCGCGTTCCTGACGTGGATCCGAACAAGCGTGACCATCGCCACCAGCAGAATGGCGATGAAAACCAGGTTGAATGCCTTCAAGGCGAGCGCGTTATCTGGAAACTGCGGGACCATCCTCCAGACGAGCGCCAGCAACTGCGGCAGGAAGGGCGGGTATTTCGTTTGTGCCGGAGCCCCCGGCACGTTCACCAGGTGATAGCCGTGGCCTTCGGCGAGCGATTTCGCCGTTGCGGCATAGATGCCGTCGTCATGGAACAGGCCGATGATCCCGGGAGACAGGGTCGGCAGCAGCGCCGCGGAGGCAGCGACGGCAGTTGCGATCCAGAGCCACGAGCGGCGGCCGTTCATCTGCTGGAGAGGCTCGGAGGGCGTGGCGTGGCTACGATCGGGTCGAGCCCCTGAGGCCTTTCAACACGCTGAAGACGTTCGAGAAGTCATCGGTCCACACACGCTCCGCGCCGGAGCTGGTGAGGCGGGTCCAGCGGGTGTCGGCTGCAAGAGGCCCGAGAGTCGCCGCCGAGCGCGCCACGAGCACCCACTCGGACGCTGTCTGCGCCTCGTCCGGCGTACCGCTCCGATACAACTGCGCCGTCGCGACGAGACTCCGTTCCAGCGCCAGCCGCGCCAGCACCGGTTTCAGATCGAGGTGACGGTTCGAGATGTGGAAGGCAAGCAGCCCGTCGGCGCTGATCCGTGAGAGGTAGAGATCGAGCGCTTCCCGGGTGAGCAGGTGCACGGGGATGGCGTCGGAGCTGAAGGCATCGATGATCAGGATTCGGTACCCGGGTGCCGGGTTTCTGTCCAGCGAGAGCCTGGCATCGCCAAGCACGACCTGACAGGTGTCTCCGCAGTCGTGAAGGTAAGTAAAGAGCGTCGTGTCCCTGGCGATGCGCTCGACCTCCGGGTCGATCTCGTAGAACGTCCACCGCTGGCCCGGCCGGGCGTACGCCGCAAGGCCGCCGGCGCCGAGCCCCACGACACCGATTCGCGCGTTCCCTAGCGAGGGTTCCCACGCCTGAAACACCTGTCCGATCGGCCCTGACGGGTGATAGTAGGCCTGCGGATCCCGGCGCTGCGCTTCGTTGGTGCTCTGGATTCCGTGTGACGTGGTGCCATGCGCCAGCTTGTGCTCCGCTCGGTCGGGCACGTTCCACACCCGCAGAATCCCGAAGAATGTGCGGCGGGCGAGCAGGAGCTCGTCGCGCTGCGGCTGCACGACGCTGCCGGCCAGGGCGATGCCGGCAACAGCCAGAGCCAGTCGAGTGTTGCTCCTGATGCATCCGAGATAGCCGACGATCAGGGCGCCCAGGATCAGGGGAAGAGTCGTCGCCGGCAGCAGCGCCCCTTTGAGACAGAGAATCAGCGCTGCCGCGGCCGCGCCTGTCAGAAGCGGAAACACCAGATCGGTGCCTCTGAAGGCGGTTCCGGTGCTGTCGGCGCGGCGCCGCAGCAGCCACGCCAGGGCGATCGCAATCGGGTACTCCGCGACGCTCGTGAACAGCATCGGCGCCAGCACGGTGTTGAACACGCCGCCGAGGACGCCGCCTAACGCCAGGCAAAGGTAAAAGTCCGTGAGGTGATGCGCGTCCGGGCGATCGTCGGCGAGCTCACCGTGAAGCGTCAGCGCGAACGTCAGGAGCAGGGCAAGGTGCAACGGCAGCATCAGCGAGACGGGCCTGGACGCACCCAGCGCGATCGCCACGGCAATCGGCAGCGTGAGCGCCACCATTGCTCCATGGCCAAGCCGCAGCGAACGCCGCCGATTCGCCGCGAACGCATAGACGAAGGTCAGCAGATAGACTGCCAACGGCACCGTCCACAACAGCGGCACCGACGCGATGTCCGTGGACGCATAGGTGGTGACCGCGAGCATGAGGCTCGAAGGCACGAAGGCGAGGCCGATCCAGCGGGCGCGGCGCCCCCACGACACCGCTTGCAGCGCCGCGTCGACCGGTCGCGTGTCGTTCCGCCGATCGCTCCGCTGGCGCATCGCGGCGACCCCACACGTCGCTGTCATCACTACGAGCAGAACGAATCCGACACTCCAGAACGTGCTCTGCGACTGGAGCGATGCCGTCGGCTCGATCACGATCGGGTAGGCGAGCAGAGCGAGGATGCTCCCCACGTTGCTGGCGGCGTACAAGTGATAAGGGTCGCCGGCCGAGGGATGAGTCGTGTGAGAGAACCATCGCTGCACGAGGGGGGCAGTGGCCGACAGCACCAGCAGTGGTGCGCCGACGCCGATGGCGAGCACGCCAAGCAGCGAAGGAATCGGCGAGCCGGCCGCCGGCGGCGCCCAGTCGGCGCGAACACCCACGGGCAGCGTCAGCGACGCGGCGGCGAGCAGGACGACATGCAGCAGGATCTGGCCGCGAAGCCCAAGACGGGTCGTGAGGAGGTGCGTGTAGAGATACCCGACGAGAAGCACCGCCTGATAGAACACGACGCAGGTGTTCCACACGGAAGGACTGCCGCCGAGGCGTGGCAGCACCAGCTTGCCGAACAGCGGTTCGACGACGAACATCAGCGCCGAGCTGGCGAACAGCGTGACCGCGAAGAGGACGACGAAGGCGCGGCGATAGGTGGCCGGCAGAGCACCCACCCTGGCACCGTAGGCAGCTGGCACCGGGGTCCCGGACAGGTTCAGATCGCCGTTCACTTCGCTCCTGCGCGAGCGTCACGGCCGGGGGCGAAGTAGCCGCCGCGGCTTCGCAGTCGTACGCTGGGGTTCGATGTCGAGATCTCCACCTTGCGCCACGAGCCGTCGCGCTTGCCGTTGGTCGAGATGTAGCCGAGCACGTAGCGGCGGTGCAGCTCCTCGACGATGCGGCGGTAGTTCTGCTCAAGCTCGGTCACATCCGTCGTGAAATACGCCTCGCCGCCGGTCACCGCGGCGACCTGCTCCAGCCGCTCCCGGTCGACGCGCACGCCGATCCCGATCGCATACACCGTGGTGTCGGCAGCGGCTACGGTCGCGAGGGCGTTGTCCCAGGAGCGACGGCTGCCGGGACCGTTCGACGCGGCGTTCTCATCTCGTCCGTCAGTCACTAGCACCACGACGCGCCGGCCCCTGACGGTCTTGAGCCGATCGGTGGCCTCGCCGAGCGCGTCGTACAGCGCGGTGCCGCCGCGGGTTTCGTAGCCCTCGACGGCGTCGTGCGACAGCTCGCGCTTCGTGCTGAGGTCGTGCGAGATCTCGACCGAGTCGGCGAAGACCATCACCCCGAGCGGATCGTCCTTGCGCAACGAGTTGACGAACGCATGCGCGGCCTGCCGGGCCGTTTCAGCGGCGCGTGTCATGCTGCCGCTGCCGTCCAGCACCAGCATGACCGACACGGGCGCGACCGCTTCGTTGAAGACATCGACCTGCTGCGCGACGCCGTCCTCGAGGACGCGCAAATCGGCGCGTGTCAGCTCCACCCGCTGGAAGTGCTCGTCGACCGCCGTGAACTCGATGGACGCGCGGATCGGCAGCGGCATCGGCGCGCGATAGCCGGGGCGGGCCAGCACGCGCAGGCCGGGGGCGGCGGCCTGCACGGATATCGTCCGCCAGGTACCGTCCTGCACCTGGTTGGTCGGCGTGTACGTCAGGCGGTACTGGTGCTTGACATCGTCGGTAATCGTCTCGTGGACGTCGGCAAGCTGCGTCTCGTTCCAGGGGAAGAAGGCGCGTCCGCCCGTTTCGGTCGCGATGCGGCGGAGCAGCCGCTCGCCGCGGATCGAGACGCCGGCGACGCCGCCGATCGAAATGACGTAGACCGTGACCCGCGACGATTTCAGCTGCTCGAGCACCTCATCGGGCTCTCCCTGGCTGCGCTCGTCGTAGCCGTCCGTAATCAGCACCACAATACGCCGGCCGGGACCGTCGCCGAATCTCCCGGCGACTTCGCGTAGCGCGTCGATGATCGCCGTACCGCCGGACGGGGAGATGTGCTTGATCGCGTCGGCGATGGTCGTCGCATCGCGCGTTGGCCCGGTCACGGTGGTGATGCTGCTCTTGAACGGGGCGACCACGACGCGGTCGATGTCGCGCAGATACTTCATCATCCGGCCGGCCGCGTGCTGCACGAACTCGATGTTCTTCGACATGCTCTGGCTGGAATCGACGAGCAGCGCGAAGGTTGCCGGCGTCGGCTCGGTGGCAAGAGTGTCGAGGGCCTGCGGCTGACCGTCTTCGGTGAGGCGGAAGTCGTTGGCGGTGAGGCCGCCGACGAACCGGCCCCGCGCATCCTGGACCGTCGCCTCGAGCCCGACGCTCATGACGGCGGCTTCCTCGAGGAACTCGAACGGCGAGAGGTCCAACTCGGTGCGGACGACGCCTTTGACCGGGTCGTCGACCTCGGCGGTCAGCCGCGCCTTTTCGTACGGGTTGGCGTCGTCCCACTCGACGGCGAAGGGCGGTCCGTCGGTGTCGGTGCCGAGAAGCACGTTGTCGACGAAGAAGCGGACGCTCGGCGCCGGCGCGTCCTTGGGATAGGTCACCCGCGCGACGATGCGCACCTTGCCCGGCAGGCCGCTGCGGCCGAGGGGCGAGGTGATCTCGATGGTGAACGGATCTTCAGCGGCGCCGCGCGCGGCGCCAACATGCAGTCCTATCGCCGAAACGATGAGCGCGGCCGCTACGAGGCCGCGTTCTCGTCGTCGACGAAGTAGCCCGCGCACGCGGCCTCCAGCAGTTCGATGGTGAGCTCGCGCGGGGCGCCGACGTACTCCGCGTGAGCCATCGCCTGCTCGATGAGATCCCGTGGATGGCAGCCGCGCAGGCGGATATTCCGGGGCCCGAGGTACCGCTCGATGAGGTGTTCGGTCAGGCTGCGGTCGAAGGCGAGGTTCTTGGCGCGACAGTAGTCGCTGAAGATCTTCGTGAAGTCGTCGGCCGTCGGGTTCTCGGCCAGCACCTTGTAGTGGATGCGGCGGAGGAACGCCTCGTCGACCAGCTCGGACGGCTTGATGTTGGTGGCGAAGACCACGAGCACGTTGAACGGCAGCTCGAGCTTCTGGCCGGTCTGCATCGTCAGGAAGTCGACGCGGCTCTCGAGCGGCACGATCCAGCGGTTCAGCAGGTCGCGCGGCGAGCAGTGCTGCCGGCCGAAGTCGTCGATCACCAGCACGCCGCCATTAGCCACCGCCTGCACGGGGGCCTGGTAGAAGCCCATGGTGGAGGAGTAGGAGAGCTCGAGCGACTGCAGCGTGAGCTCGCCGCCGACCATCACCATCGGTCTGCGGCACCGGACCCAGCGAGCATCGATGCCCTCGCCACGCCAGAGCGCGTCATCCTTGGACTCGGCAATCGGCTCGTGGTTGACCGGGTCGAACAGCCGGATGATCTGCCCTTCGACCTCGAGCGCATGCGGAATCAGGATCTCGCCGTCGAGCAGGTTGCGAATGGCCTGCGCGATGACGGTCTTGCCGTTTCCGGGCGGCCCGTAGACGAACATCGAGTGACCGGCGGCCACCGCGGGTCCGACCTGGTCGAGGACGCGATCACTGAGCACCAGGTGCGAGAACGCCTGGCGCACGCGCTGACGGTTGACCGACTTGGGCAGCGAGGCCGCGTGCGCGCTCATGTACGCCTGGTACTGCGCGAGCGGCACGGGCGCGACGCCGATGTAGTGGCTCTGCTCGAGGAAGAGAATCGCGCGCCGGCGGCCGGCGTCCGTGATGCGGAACTGGAACGACGGCCCGCCAACCATCGCGCCGCCGAACACCTCGCATTGATGGGTCTGCTTGAGGAACGAGAGAACCGGTTCGATGGCGGAGTACTCGAGGCCCAGCTTCTCCGCGATCTGGCCGCCGGTGAAGTCTGCGCCGAAGTGCAGCATCTTCAGCACGAGTTGCACGATGAGGTCGTGACTGAGGCCGGCCTGCTCGAGCGTCGCCGGGGCGGGCGGGTACAGCACCGCGTCGCGGGCCGCTTGCTCGTTGTTCTGGTCTACCAGCGTCGTGGCTTTGGACACGGTTGCCCCTATTCTTCGGCGCCGGCAGCCGCGGCTGCCTTGGCTTGATTGACTCGCGCCAGCGCGTTCTTCATCTCGGGACGGAGCGCATGGGCCGCCTGAAAGGCGGCCACGGCGCTGCCGAACTGCCGCTGCGCCAGGTGCACGATCCCGTTGTTGTACAGCGCCGTGGCACGGTCGCCGGACGATGCGAAGGCCTGCTGCGCTGCCACCGAATCGCCCGCCGCGGCATGCGCGAGGCCGAGGTTGTTGCGGGCCGCCGTGAGGCCTGGCTGCAGCTTCAGCGCCTGCTCGCAGGCGGCAATCGCCTTGGACGTCTCGCCGTCGAGCGCGTAGCCGTAGCAGAGATTGTTCAGGGCGTAGGCCGCCGAGGGGTCGATCTCCAGGGCACGCACGTACTCGTCATGCGCGAGGGCACGCTGGCCGAGCGCCTGCAGCACGGTGCCGAGGGTATTGCGCGCCACCGCCGACTGCGGCGCGTAATAGACGGCGCGGTACGCTTCCGGGAGGCCGAGCTGCGGAAAACCGGAGTCGCGCCACAGGCGGGCGAGCGCGTCGTAGTTTGCCGCATCGGCATGGTCGAGCGCGATGGCGCGTGAGAGGTAATGATGCGCACGATCGAAGACGTTGAGGCGACGGTACTCGGTGGCCACCGCGCGGAACGTCGCGGGCGACGGCGCGCTCGTGGCTTTCACGAGCGCGGCGGCGAGCGGGGCGTCGGTCGCCTCGATCGTCCGCGCTGCCGGCACCGCGGGCGCAGGCCTGGCCTGAGCCGACACCGCCCGCATTCTGGTCATGAAGGTTTCGAGCGACTCGCCCGGGGCTGCGGACGGCTGCTGCGTGGACTGACTCGTCGCGGCCCCTGGAATGGGCGCAGTCACCGGCCGGTGTTTTCCACCACACCCCCAGATGGCGATACAGACGAGCAGGACCGATGCGGCTTTCAAACCACTACCTCTATGGCGACGTACAGGCCTCCTCGCAGAACTCGAGACGAGTCCGACTCCCGCGCAGAAGGCCCGAGACGCTATTCGTCGTCGCCGGCGCCGATCCGTGTCCGGCGGCGCATGATGTAGAGCACGAGGCAGACAACCGCTGCGATACCGGCAATGGTAGTACCCATTACTGCAATCCTCCTGAAACGAAGCCTCCGCCGCCGAACGCGTGCGAGAACTTGATGACCGCGGGGCCGAGCGTGACAACGTAGAACGCGGGGAACAGACAGAACACGAGCGGGAACACGAGCTTGACACCCATCTTGGCCGCAGCTTCTTCCGCCCGCTGGCGGCGCTTGGTGCGCGACACCTCGGCGTGCGTTCGGAGCGCCTGCGCGATGCTCGTTCCGAACCGATCCGTCTGAACCAGCATGGCGACGAGCGAGCGGACGTCATCGACGCCGGTACGGGACGCGAAGTTCTTGAACGCTTCGATGCGCGGCTTGCCGGCGCGCGTCTCGATGTTGATCAGCCGCATTTCCTCGGCCAGCTGCGGGTGGGCGATCTGCAGCTCCTCCGAGCACTTCAGAATCGCCTGGTCGAGCGCCAGGCCGGCCTCCAGGCAGACGATCAGCAGGTCCAGCGCGTCTGGCAGGCCATTGCGGATCGCCTTCTGCCGGTTGGTGGTGGCGCGATCGACGATCAGCCCGGGCAGCATGTAGCCCGCGATACCGCCCAGCGCGGCGTAGAGCATGCCCCGGCGAAGACCGAAGATCAGCATCGGAATCAGGAAGCCGAGGACGGCGCCGGCGACCTCGGCAATCGAATAGATGACGAAGTGCTGCGGCTTCGTGTACCCGGCAAACGCGAGGCGCCGCTGCAGCTTCGACATCTGCTTCGGCGACTTCGGGATGAACGTGGACACCCGCTTGAACAGCGCGATCGTCGCCGCGCTGGTCGCGGCAAGCGACGAATCCGCCCGTAGCGCGGACCGCGCCGACACTTCGAGGCGCCGCCGGATCGGGCTCAGGGCCGAGCGTTCGAGGGTGAGATAGGTGATCGAACCGGCGATCACCGCCACGGCGGCGAAGACGGCAAGCAGAGCGAGTATGACGTTTGGTGCGATCATGCGTCAGTACTCCACGTTGACGATGCGGTTAATGATCACGGTGCCGATCAACTGAAGTACTACCGCGGCAATCATCATCTGGATGCCGAGCGGGTCGCCGAACATCGTGGTCCGGTGCTCGGGGCTCGTGGACATCAACGCGATGGCCAGACACGGCGGCAGGCAGACGAGGACCCAGCCGGTGATGCGCCCGTGCGCCGAGAGCACGCGCATCTGACGCTTCACGCGCTGGCGATCGCGAATCACGGAACTCAGGTTGTCGAGCACCTCGGACAGGTTGCCGCCCGACTCGCGCTGGATGAGAACGGCTGTCGCGAAGAAGCGGGCGTCGAGCACGGGGATGCGCTCGGCGAACGACTTGAGCGCGTCCGGGATCGGCATGCCGTAGTTCTGACGGTCGTAGAGGAGGCGGAACTCCGGTCCGATCGGCTTCGGCATCTCGGCGCCGACCATCTCCATGCCGGTGGTGAACGCATGCCCGGCGCGCAGCGAGCGCGACATGAGATCGAGCGCCTCGGGGAACTGGTCTTCGAACTTCCGCATCCGGAACGTGCGCATGTAGCGCAGCACGATCGTCGGGAGGATGCAGACCACCACGCCCGCCGGAATCCCCAACAGGGCCCACCCGCTCAGGCGGTACACCACCACGAACGCCAGGAGGCCCAGCACGGCCGAGCCGAGGAGCAGCGTGCCGACGGTGACGTTCGCGCCCGACTGCTCGACGAGCAGCTCCAGCTTGGCGACCGACGACTGACCGCGACTGAGGTACGCGTCGAGCGGCCCGATCGCGCTCATGGCCTTGCGCTCGGTGACGAGATTCGACTGGGTAATCTTGGCTTCGCGGAACGGCTTGAGGCGCCGCTTGACGACGCCCACCGCCTGCTGCTCGTGCCTCAGGATGAAAAAGTAGTAGGCGCCCCAGATACCGAGGAAGACGAGGGCGAACACCCCGATGGCAATGGCGGCCATTTACTGCCTCCGCCCCTGAGGGGTCGGACCCACAGGGTGCACGTGCTCGAACATATCCATCGGCAGCGGGAAGCCGGCCGTGGCCAGTTGGTCGGAGCACTTCGGCCGGATGCCGGTGGCGCGGAAGGCGCCGATCACCCGGCCGTCTTCGGCGATGCCGGTCTTCTTGAACGCGAAGATCTCCTGCATGGTGATGACGTCCTGCTCCATGCCGGTGATCTCCGACACAGACGTCAACTTGCGCGTGCCGTCCGACATGCGGTTGATCTGGACGACCAGGTTGACGGCCGACGCAATCTGCTGGCGCACCGCCTTGTCGGGGATGTTCAGGTTGGCCATCGCCACCATCGTGTCGAGACGATGCAGCGCGTCGCGCGGCGTGTTCGCGTGGATGGTGGTGAGACTGCCGTCGTGGCCGGTGTTCATGGCCTGGAGCATGTCGAGCGCTTCCTCGCCGCGGACCTCGCCGACCACGATGCGATCGGGGCGCATACGGAGAGCGTTGATGACGAGCTGACGCTGCCGGACCGCGCCCTTGCCTTCGATGTTGGGCGGCCGCGTCTCGAGGCGCACCACGTGCTTCTGCCGCAGCTTCAACTCGGCTGCGTCTTCAATCGTGACCACACGCTCGCCGCCCGAGATGAAGCTCGAGAGGATGTTGAGCAGCGTCGTCTTGCCGGCGCCGGTGCCGCCCGAGACGATGATGTTCATGCGCGCGGAGACGCTGCCTTTGAGGAAGGTCAGCATCGGCGCGGTGAGCGATTCACGGGCGACGAGGTCTTCGGCCCCCAGCCGATCGGTGCGGAAACGGCGAATGGACAGGCACGAGCCGTCGAGCGCCAGCGGCGGGA
>Ga0075418_10011044_pt1 | contig 10090 bp, 8 predicted proteins | sample SoiMetdeltSBSDD2_FD_81776 | JGI IMG/M metagenome (GOLD analysis project Ga0075418, IMG submission 81776) | Bulk soil microbial communities from a Populus tree surrounding site in Tennessee, USA - Soil MetaG P. deltoides SBSDD2 | ecosystem: Environmental > Terrestrial > Soil > Tree plantation...
CGGCCCGATGACGAAACCGCTGAGACCGAAGGCGGCGATGCCGCCGAGCGTGGAGATCAGCACAAGGTAGTCCGGCATCTGGGTTCCCTTGCCGATCAGAAGCGGACGTAAGAGGTTGTCGACCAAGCCCATGACGAAGACGCCGTAGGCCAGCAGCACAACGCCCTGCCAAATGAACCTGTCGCCAGGAAATAGACCGCCACCGGGAACCAGACGATGGCCGCGCCCACCGCGGGCAGCAACGAGCAAAGCGCCATCACCACGGCCCATAACACCGGCGCGTTGATCCCCAAGAACCAGAAGATCAGCCCGCCGAGAGCGCCTTGCACCGCGGCCACCAGCAGGTTGCCCTTGAAGGTCGCGCGGATGACGGCGGTCGATTTGTCGACGAGGGCATGCTGCTGCTCAGGCGGCAGCGGAATGGCGTGCGTAATGCGCCTCGTCAGACCCTCGGCGTCGCGCACGAAGAAGAACAGCAGGTACAGCATGATGGCGAAGCTGACGAGGAAGTTGATGGTGCCGAGCCCGATATCGAGCGCCTCCGAGGCAAAGAACACGCTGCCTTTGCCGAGAGCATCCGACAACTTCGCTTGCACCGCAGCGAGGTCTTTCAGCCCGAGGCGGTCCAAAAGGTCGGTTGCCCAAGACGGCAATACGGCAAGGAATTGCTGGAAGAACGCGCCGGGATTCCACGAGCCCCCCTGCATGTTCTCATGAAAGTTGGCGGCCTCTTGCACCAGCGAGGCTGCGATCAGCGTCAACGGCAGAATGACCAAGGTCAAGATAATCAGGACCGTGGCGAGAGCGGGAAGGTTTTGCCGCTTCGGCATGGCGCGCAACAGCCACTCATGCAGCGGCGTGAACACGATTGCCAGCACGGCCGCCCAGAGCAGCGCGCCGAAGAACGGCCACAGGATCCAAGCGAAGGCCAGCGATATCGCGAAGACGAGCAGCAGCAGGGCGTTGTCTTCGAGGCTGCGCAGGCCGGTACGGCCTTTACTTTTCTGTGGGGGCATCAGGCAACTCGGCAACCTGCTTTGCGGCAAGTCCGCGGAGTGTGTCACAGCTCAGGCGATGCGTGGGGTGGTTTTTGCCTGGGGGGCCGGTTGCCCCCGAATCGTGGATGGCCGGGCCAAGCCCGGCCATGACGAGGGTCAGACGGGAGAGATCACCGAGAAAACTAAGACCAGGGATTACTGGATGCCCGCTTGCGCGGGCGTCACAACGCCGTCGAAAAACGAGGCGCAGAAAAGAGCGTTAGCTCACCGGATCGGGAGTGGTCTCGTCGGACTGCTGGGGATCGGCCTGGTCCGAGCCGTTGGCGTCGCGATCGCGGTTGCCATCGCTGCCATTGCCGCCGTGACGCCGGCCCCCGCCCTGCTCGCGACCGCCGCCGTGATGCTCGCGATTGCCTTCATGGCGCTCGCGGTCCTGAGAGCCGCCACCCTGGCGCATCTCCCCGCCGCCCTGCCGGAAATCGCCGCCACCGCCGCCGGCGCGGATGTCTCCGCCGCCCTCGACGCCATCGAACTCGCCGCCTTCGTCATCTGATGCTTCCGGGCTCCAGCGGGGGCGGAACCCGCCGCCGTTCGGCCCTTCGCCCTGGCCCTGATGCCCGCCCATCTGCGACTGCGCCGCCATGATGATGCGGTTGTAGTGCTCGGCGTGCTGGAGATAGCTCTCGGCGGTCACCATGTCGCCTGATGCGAGCGCGTCGCGCGCGAGCGACATGTACTTCTCGGCGATATGCGCAGCGGTGCCCCTGATCTTCACATCGGGGCCGTTCGATTCGTAGTTCCGCGCCAATGGATTTTGGGGCTTGCGACCGCGGCCGCGGCCCCTGCGATTCTGCTGTCCTTGCCTCATGGGCTTCTATTCACCTGATAAGCGGCGATTGCCGCATCCCTTCTCCCTGCTCACTCAAATTCACGACTGGGCCCAAGCCTTGAACAGGCTCATCGTCCGGAAACGCCGGACCGCCCAGCAGTCGTCCTACTTCGCGCGTTTTCGCTGCCTTGTTATGAGTCGAAACTCTGGCGCCACGCGTCCTACGATCTCAGAGCTAGCGCCAGACAACCTCAATCTGATGGGCGGTTGAGCTACTCCTGAACGTCCCGAGAGGCACGCCGCCTGTCAATCGAGGTTCACGAGAAATCCGCTCTGTTGCCGTTGCAACCGGCCGGCGCCTGGGGCGCCCATGCCGAATTTTCATTTCGCTGACCATGAACTTAATCCGAACATGGCGATTTTCCAAGTGTCTTTTTTGGGCTGCGACCCTCCGCTCGCCCGGTTTGGGGCGCCTCGGCCATGACCACGCGGAGTCTTCCCGCGAGGTCGCGCTTGACCGCTCGTGTTCCATCGAGGCCGAGGCCGGCCTGGTTGAAGATCTCAACAACCGCATCGGCCTGCTCGCAGCCGATCTCGACGAGAATTCTGCCATTCGGCGCGAGAACCTGGCCGGCGCTGGCGGCGATGCGGCGATAGGCGTCGAGCCCGTCGGGGCCGCCATCGAGGGCTGACCAAGGATCGTGCCTGGCGACCTCCTCTGCCAGGGCGGCGATCTCGGCGGAAGGGATGTAAGGCGGATTCGAGACGATGAGGTCGAATTTGCCGTCGATGCCGTCGAGCCAATCGCAGGAGACGAAGCTTGCGCGCTTCGCCACGCCGAGTCGTTGCGCGTTGGCGGCCGCGACTGTGAGCGCTTCGGTGCAGATATCGGTTCCAAGCCCGCAAGCCTCGGGGAGTTCCGCAAGCAACGTAATAAGGATGCAGCCGGTGCCGGTGCCGAGATCGAGCAGCTTGAGGGGGTGATTGTGCAAGCCTCGCTTATCGACGAGGGCAGCTTCGATCAGCGTCTCGGTATCGGGGCGCGGGTCTAGCGTGTGCCGGTCGACCAGGAACGCGCGGCCGTAGAACTCGCGCAGGCCAAGGATGCGGGAGACCGGCTCGCGTTCGAGCCTGCGCGCGATCAATGCTTCGAGCCGCGCGGCGGCCGCCCTCCCGAGATCGCCGTGCGCTCGCGCGATAGTGGCTTCGTGTGTAAGGCCTGCTGCGTGGCAGAGCAGGAGCCGCGCATCGAGCTCCGGCGAGCCGATGCCTGCCTGCCGCAACACGCCGGCAGTCTTTGCGAAGGCCTTGGCGAAGGTCAGGCCGCTTGCGTCAGGCATGGGCCTCCTCCTGCATCGCAGCGAGCTGGCGCGTCTGATAGTCGGTGATGAGCGCATCGATGATCTCGTCGAGCGCGGGGGCACCTTCGAGCACGTAAGGCAGCTGGTGCGTGGTGAAGCCGATGCGGTGGTCGGTGACGCGACCTTGCGGGAAGTTGTAGGTGCGGATGCGCTCGGAGCGGTCGCCGGTGCCGATCTGGCTGCGGCGATTCTGGGCGCGCTCGGCGTCGAGCTTGGATCGCCCAAGCTCATAGAGCCTGGCGCGCAGCACCTTCATCGCCTTGGCCTTGTTCTTGTGCTGCGATTTCTCGTCCTGCTGGCTCACCACGAGCCCGGTCGGAAGATGCGTGATCCTGACCGCACTGTCCGTAGTGTTGACCGACTGGCCGCCGGGGCCGCTCGCCCGGAACACGTCGATGCGCAGGTCCTTGTCGTCGATCTTGATGTCGACCTCCTCGGCCTCTGGCAGCACCGCGACGGTCGCGGCCGAGGTGTGGATGCGCCCTTGCGCCTCGGTCTCGGGCACGCGCTGCACGCGATGCACGCCGGACTCGAATTTCAGCCGGGCGAACACGCCCTTGCCGGTGATATTGGCGATGATCTCCTTGTAGCCGCCGGTCGCCGACTCGCTTGCCGACAGCACATTCACCTTCCAGCCCATGCGGTCGGCGTAGCGCTGATACATGCGGAACAGATCGCCGGCGAACAGCGCCGCCTCCTCGCCGCCGGTGCCGGCGCGCACCTCGAGGATCGCGCTCTTCTCGTCGGCGGCGTCCTTGGGCAGCAATTGCACCTTCAGGCGATGCTCGAGCTCCTCGATCTTGGGATCGAGTTCACCGAGCTCCGCTTCCGCGAGGGTCGTCATGTCGGGATCGGAGGCCGGATCGTCGATCAGCTGCTGCAAGTCCTCGCGCTCGCGCGTCGCCTTGCGCAGCGCGGTGATGGTAGCGACGATCGGGTCGAGCTCGGCGAACTCGCGGCTGAGGCGGACATAGCTGTCCTGATCCGCGCCCTGGGCGAGCGTGCCCTGCACGGTCTGCCAACGGGCGACGAGTCTATCGAGTCTCTCGGCGGGAATCGTGGTCATGGTCTAGGCTAAGCAGGAAACGGAACGGCGAGGAAGACTTGGCCTGAGGTGGCTAAGACGGGCCTTGCAGCTTGTCGGCCTTACGGCTTCTCGGGTCGTCCGGGTCGAGAGGTTGCGAGCCGGTGGTAGGAGACTTGACGACTGATGGGCCAGTCATGCTGTGCAGCACGAGCCACGCGCCGAAGGCCATGATGGCGATAAGAAGGGCGATCACGCCCCATTTCAAGAGCGCAGACTTCCGTTTCGGTTTCTCTTCCACCGCTGGCGGCTCTTCCATCGCCGCGTCCGGGATCGCTCTGGGAGCGGCAGAAGGCAGTGGCGGCGGAGGCGGCGTGAACTCGGCACGCGGTTTGGGCGGTTGAGGCGGAGCAGGTTGCCGGGCTTGGGGCGGTTGCGGCTGGGGCGGCCGCTGTGGCGCTTGTCCGCGAGGGACTTGCCCTTGCGGGGCCTGCCCCTGAAGGGGTCGGCCCTGAGGGTGTTGCCCCTGCGGCGCTTGCGGTGGCCTCTGCTCAGGACGCCGCTCGGCCTGCTGCGGCGGTCCTGCCGGACGTTGCGGCGCTCCGCCAGTCCAGGGCACCTGAGGTGCGGGAGCCAAAGGCCCCCGCGGCCGCGCTTGCGGCGCCGGAGAAGCATTTTGCCAAGGCGCCTGGGGAGCCTGCGGCTTTTGCGCTGGTTGAGGTGGAGGCGGACTTTGGGGCCGGGTCGGAACGGGCTCGGGCGTCCAGTCGATATCGAGCGGCGACTTGCCGGAGGGCCCAGCTTGCCTGTCAGGCCCGGAACCGCTGTCGGGCCTAAATGCGAAATCGGAACTGTCGCGAGGCATCATCACCGGAACGTCGGGCATAGCCTTCGGCCTCAGCTCGACGATCCCCGCCTCAAGCTGGGCATAGATGCGCCTGAGCAATGGGCGGACATCGAGATTGAGCAGCGCGCCGTAGGCATTCACTACGCGGCAAGTCTCCGCCCAAGGCGGTAGCGCATAGAGCGCGCCCTGCTCGAGCGCCTGCACCACATCTGGGCGCGTGCCTAATCTCGCTGCGAGGTCCGCTTCGGAAAGAGCGCTTGCGGCTCTTAAGTCCCGAAACAACTCCGCCACCTCAGCATCATAGCCGGCTGGCATTTCTTCTATCCCGTGAACATGCAGGCACCGCTCGGCGGCGTCCGGCTGTGGGCTTGCCGGCACGAGGCGCGGCCAGGGCGGCATCACAACGCCGATCCCATCTCTCGCTATTCTCCACTAACACAAGCCCAACAGCATGGGGTTTGCAAGGCTCCACGAGACTAGCACATCGAAATGTGGCCTGGGCACCTCTCATCGTCTTAAATCTGCACGCCCTTTTCGGCCGCGAAGCGCTTGAGATCCTCGCGCAGCGAGGTGTCCTTGCTCGCGAGCAGTTCATTCAACCGCTCTTTCAAGCTGCCGGCATCGAGCGAGAGGATCATGGCCTTGACCGGCCCGACCGAGGCTGGCGCCATGGAGATCGAGCGGAAGCCAAGCCCGATCAAGGCCATGGCCTCGAGCGGCTTTCCCGCCATCTCGCCACACAGCGTGAGGGGCACCTTGTGCTTGTTTGCGGCTTCAACGATCTGGCCGAGCGCCTTGAGTGCCGCAGGATTGAGCGGATCGAAACGCTCGGCGACGCGCATATTGCCGCGGTCGGCGGCGAACAGGAATTGCATAAGGTCGTTGGAGCCCACCGAGGCAAAATCGGCCAAGGGCAGCACGCGGTCGAGTTGCCAGAGCAGAGCCGGCACCTCGATCATGGCACCGATCATGAGCCGCTTCGGCTCAGGCCGCCCATGCCGCAACAGGATCCTGACCTCGCGATCGATGAGCGCGCGCGCCGCCTCGAGCTCGGAAACGTCGGCGATCATCGGAAGCATGATGCGAAGCTCGCGGCCTTGCGCGGCTCTGAGCAGCGCTCTGATCTGGGTCCGGAACAGTGCCGGCCGGTCGAGCGCCATGCGGATTGCGCGCCAACCGATGGCGGGGTTCTCCTCCTTGGAGCCGCGGAAATAGGGGAGCACCTTGTCGCCGCCCACGTCGAGCGAGCGGAACACGACCGGGCGATCTCCGGCAGCGTCGAGGATGGCCTTATAAAGGCGCGTCTGCTGCTCAAGCCGCGGGAAGGTCGCGGAGATCATGAATTGCAGCTCGGTACGGAACAGGCCGATGCCATCCGCGCCGGACTGATCGAGATGAGGCAGGTCGAACAGGAGGCCGGCGTTGATCTGGATCGCCACGCGCTCATTGTCGAGGGTAACCGAGGGCACCGTGCGCAGGGCAGCATATTGCGCCTGGCGTCTCGCCCTAAACCTCACCTTGTCGGCGTAGGCCGAGACGACCTCCTGCGTCGGCCTAATATGCAGCTCGCCGCCCTCTGCATCGACGATCGCTGCATCTCCCGCTTCGACTGTCTCGAGTACCCCACTGACCTGGCTGATGGCGGCAATCCCGAGTGCGCGCGCCACGATAGCGACATGACTTGCCGCGCCCCCCTCCTCCAGCACGAGGCCGCGCAGGCGCTGGCGGTCATAGTCGAGCAGCTCGGCAGGACCCATGGTGCGGGCGATCAGGATCGTGTCTTGCGGCAGGTTGCCGGCGGCCGCAGTGCCGGCGCCGCCCGACAACAGAATGAGCAGGCGATTTGACAGATCGTCGATGTCGTGCAGCCGCTCGCGGGCGTGCGGGTCGGTCTGGCGCAGCATCCGCGCTCTGGTGTCATTGCGCACGCGCTGCACGGCGGCTTCGGCGGTGAGGCCGGTGAGCAGGGCCTCATCGAGGCGGCGGCGCCAGCCGTGGTCATGAGCGAACATGCGGAAGGCTTCGAGCACTTCGCGATGCTCGCCTGCGCGGGCGAGATCGCCGCGCTCGAGCATGGCGTCGATGGCACCGGTCAGCTCCTCGATGGCCTGGGACAGGCGCCGTCGCTCGAGCTCGACGTCCTCGGCGATCAGACGGGTAACGACGATGCGCGGCTCGTGCAGCACGACATGGCCGAGCGCCACGCCTTCGGAGATGGGAAGACCGGTGAACCGCCCGGCCATCTCGCGGCGGGTTTCGGCGCTGACCTCTTCCTCGGTGACGCCGAGACCGCCAGAGGCGATCATCTCGGCGAGCACCATGGCGGTGGTCTGGAGCGCCTCGACCTCTTCGTCGGAATATTGCCGCATAGTGCGGTTCTGCACGGTCAGCACGCCGATGGTGTGCCCCCCGCGCAGGATCGGCACGCCGAGGAAGGAGTGATAGATCTCCTCCCCGGTTTCCGGCCGGTAGGAGAAGGCCGGGTGATGCTGGGCGTCAGGGAACTGCATCGGCTCGGCTTGAAGGGCGATGAGGCCGACCAGGCCTTCGCCGGGCTTGAGATGCGTATTGTGCACGGCCTCGGGCCTTAGGCCTTCGGTGGCGAACAGCTCGAGCGAGCCGTCCCGACGACGCAAATAGATCGAGCACACCTCCGCGACCATGTTCGAGGCGATCAGCACGGCCACCTTGTCGAGGCGCGCTTGAGCACTCTCGCGCTGCGCCATGATCTCGCGCAGGCGACGGAGCAACTGTCTCGGGGCACCAATAGAGACGGCCATAACTCTTAGGTCCTCGCCGACCGGCGACGGGGCGATCAGGGCATTTTAAAGGAGCTTTCGCTTAGCCCGCGCGAAATCCGCTAGCGGCTGTCCAAGCCGAACAGGGAATGCAAGGTGCGCACCGCAAGCTCGGCATAGGCAGCGTCGATCAATACGCTGATTTTGATCTCAGATGTGGAGATCGCCTCGATATTGATGCCTTTTTCGGCAAGCGCGCTGAACATCTGAGCGGCAACCCCGGCGTGGCTCCGCATGCCCACACCTATAGCCGACACCTTGGCGATGTCGGTTGAGCCGCGCAAGTCAAAATAACCGATGCGATCCTTGGCATTGCGCAAGACTTCGAGCGCCCGGTCGAGGTCGGCGCTCTGCACCGTGAAGGTCATGTCCGTATATTTGCCGTCCTCGGACACGTTCTGCACGATCATATCGACATTGATATTGGCTTCGGCCAGCGGAACGAACACTTGCGCCGCGACGCCAGGCTTGTCGGCGACCTTGAGTAGCGTCACTTTCGCCTCGTCCCGGGCGTAGGCAATTCCACTGACGACGTTCTGCTCCACAATCTCATCCTCATGGCAAACGAGGGTTCCAAGCACATTCCCCTTGCCGTTAAGATCGGGGGGATCGAAGCTCGAGCGCACCAGCACCCTTACCCCCTTCTGCATGGCAAGCTCGACCGAGCGGGTCTGCAGCACCTTGGCCCCCTGCGAGGCCATTTCTAGCATCTCCTCGTAGGAGATTTTGTCGAGTCGATGCGCCTTGGGCACGACCCGCGGGTCGGTGGTGTAGACGCCGTCGACATCGGTATAGATGTCGCAGCGGTCGGCGGAAAGCGCCGCGGCCAGCGCGACGGCACTTGTGTCCGACCCGCCGCGGCCGAGCGTCGAGATGCGGTTGCCGGGAGCGATCCCCTGGAATCCGGCGATCACCGCCACTTCGCCGTCGAGCATCCGTTCCTTAAGTTCGTCGACGTCGAGCCCGGTGATGCGGGCGGCGCGATGCGCGGCATCGGTATGGAGAGGAATCTGCCACCCTTGCCAAGACCTCGCCTTGACCCCCAGCGACTGGAGCACGAGCGCGAGCAGCCCGGAGGTGACCTGCTCGCCTGAGGACACCACGGCATCGTACTCGCGCCCGTCATAGTGGGCCGAAGCCTCGCTGCCGTTCTGCTTACGCTCCTTGAAGCCCCAGGCCTGCTCAACCCAGGCGACGAGCTGGTTGGTGTGGCCGGCCATGGCCGAGACCACGACGGCACAGGCGTGGCCCGCGTCGACCTCGCGCTTCACATGCGCGGCGACGTTACGGATGCGGTCGACATCGGAGACCGACGTCCCGCCGAATTTGAGCACCAACAGGGACAAGAGCCCCTCCAAGGAAGGCGGGTCGAGAGCCTACCCCGCCCATACAACAAGAGGGCCGGCCCTTTGGGGACCGGCCGGAATTTGCGGGTCTTTCATACTGATTGGGGCCCCGACCTGCAATGACTTCCGGCCCCTCGGCTTGACACGCACCAGAAAAGGAGGGGCCATGGTGGGCATGACTGATAATCAGAGTGCCACGCTCGATCGGCAGGAGATCGCGCGCTTTGCGAAGCTTGCTGGCGATTGGTGGGATACCAAGGGTCCGTTCAAGCCGCTGCACCGCATCAACCCGGTACGGCTCATTTATATACGCGACAAGCTCTGCAAGAGGTTCGGCCGCGATCCGAAGGGGCCATCGAGCCTGTCCGGCCTTTCAGTCCTGGATATCGGCTGCGGCGGCGGGCTCGTTTCAGAGCCTCTGGCCCGGATCGGCGCCTGGGTCACCGGGATCGATCCTGCCCCGGAGAATATCGAAGCTGCCAAGGCCCACGCCGAAGGCGCAGGAGTCAAAGTCGACTATCAGGCCGCGACCGCAGAAGAGATCGCGGCGGCGGGCAGGACCTTCGACGCCGTGCTCCTGCTCGAAGTCGTCGAGCATGTGCCTGATGTGCCGGCGTTTTTGAAGCTCGTCGCGCCGCTGGTGGAGCCTGGCGGCGCCATGGTGCTGTCCACGCTGAACCGCACGCTGAAGGCCTATGCGCTCGCCATCATCGGGGCTGAATTCATCCTGCGCTGGTTGCCGCTTGGCACCCACAACTGGGACCGCTTTGTCAGGCCCGATGAGCTTCGAGCGGCGTTAGAGCCTGCTGGCCTCGCGGTCATCGACACAACCGGCATGGTCTACAACCCACTCGCCGACGAATGGAGCCTCTCGCCCGACACCGACG
>Ga0075418_10011046_pt1 | contig 10090 bp, 6 predicted proteins | sample SoiMetdeltSBSDD2_FD_81776 | JGI IMG/M metagenome (GOLD analysis project Ga0075418, IMG submission 81776) | Bulk soil microbial communities from a Populus tree surrounding site in Tennessee, USA - Soil MetaG P. deltoides SBSDD2 | ecosystem: Environmental > Terrestrial > Soil > Tree plantation...
CAGCGTCGACAGGATCTTCCTGGCGCACGGCAGCTCCTCGGCCGCCGTCGCCGGCCGGCAGATGAAGATCCGCCGCCGGCTCGGAGAATCGCCTGCTCCAGTGACGTCGTACGGACCTCGAATCGTGACCCGCGCAATGGCCGGCTGCGTGCCGCGACTGCGCGTCCTCGGACGCAGCGTCGACTCGTCGCGCGCGTCGGTGCGCTGAACGAACGAGATGCCGACCAGCCGCGTGCCCGCCTTGATCGTGAAGGGAAACTCGAGGTCGCCGGATCCACCGCCCTGACGTCCGCCGCCCCCTCGTCCGCGGCCGCCAGCTGCGCCGCCACGACCGCCACCGCCGCCGAGCGTCTCGAGCCGGACGCGCTCGCCATCGATCGTGATCTCGAGCTGGTGCGGCTCGCGGCCCGCGCCGGCCGGTTCCACCGTGACGACGTAGGTGCCGTCCACCGGAAAGTCGCTGCGAATGGCAATGCCACCCCTGGTGCCAAACGACAGCTCGTCGACACGCTCGTCCTGAGGATGCTCGGAGTCGAGCGTGTAGATGTTGACCATCACCGGCATGGCGGGATCGCCGACGGCCAGACGGCTGATCTTCTGCGCGGCGCCGAGGTAGCGCTCCATGTTGCTGGGCGACACGAACAGCAGGTCGGCGATGTTGTCGAAACCGCTGCTGATGTTGTCGGGGGGCAGCAGCAGATCGATGCTCGCTTCCTTTGGAAGAGCATCCAGCGCGAGCAAATCACGCACCGCGTTGCGATACTCCGTTCGGCTCAGCCGATGCGCGAGCGGCAACGCGCCGAACACGGGCCGCGCGTCCCATGCGCGATCGAGCGCCGACTCGAGGAAGGTGGCCACCGACGCGTACGTCGCCTCGTCGGGACGCGGGAGCCCGGGCGGCGGCATCGATGCCGTCCGCAGCTTCGTCACCACTTTCTCCCAGACGTCGGCGCCCATGCCGACGTTCGCCAGCCCGGCTGGATCGATGACCAGGCCTCCGGTCTTGAGCTTGGCGTTGTGGCAGGTCACGCAGTACTGCGTGAGGACGGCAGCGGTGGCCGTCGGCGCCGCCGATGCTCGAGGCGGCGTCGCGGCAGACTGCGCGATCAGCTCCTGCGCAGGCAGCGCTGCGAGGGCCACCGTCGTGACCGCAGCCATGCCGGCCAGCGTGAGGAGCACTCGCCGCATGGGGCTATGATATACAACCGTCTGGGCCTGCAGGGATCGGAGAAAATCGGAGATAACGGCTTAACACGGAGAGAACGGAGCAACGGAGACGAACGGAGCCGGGAGCTAAGCGCACGCGTTTCAGCAGGTGGGCCGCCGGCCTTCGGCCGGCGACAGGGATCGAGGTGAACCCCGATCACAAACACGCACGGTGATGCTCCAGCGTGCTTGTGATCGGGGTTCACCTCGATCCCTGCCGCGCGTAGCGCGGGCCCACCTCGGTGAATGAAATCGCCGACCTGGGCCCGGCACATCAGCTAGGAACAGATAACTCCGTTCGTCTCCGTTGCTCCGTTGACTCCGTGTTGAACCGTTCCCTCCGTAACCTCCGTGCTCTCCGCCTCGAAGGGGCATTCATCATGCGTACACGCGCGCGGTTGCTCATCGCCGTCGTCTGCGTGGCCGGCGCCGCCACTGTCGCAAGCGCCCAGACGGGGTCGCGACTCATCGACGCGTCGAAGCGTGGGGATGCGACCGCTGTCCGTTCGCTCCTCTCGCAGCGCGCCGCCGTCAACGCCACTGAAGCCGACGGCTTCACCGCGCTGCACTGGGCCGCGCAGCGAAACAACCTCCAGATCGTCAACATGCTGCTCGCCGCTGGCGCCAGCGCCCGCGCGGCCAATCGATATCAGGTCACGCCGCTCTACCTGGCGGCCGTCAACGGCAGCACGGAGGTGATCGAGCGCCTGCTCGACGCTGGCGCCGACGCCAACGGCACCGCGCTCGAAGGGCAGACGATGCTGATGACGGCAGCGCTGTCGGGGCGGGCGGCCGCCGTGCGGCTGCTGCTCACCCGCGGCGCCAAGGTGGATGCGACCGAGCCCTACAAAGGGCAGACGGCGCTGATGTGGGCGGCTGCTGAAGGCAACACCGAGGCGGCCGCCGTCCTGCTCGAGGCGGGCGCGGATCCGAAGCTGAAGTCCACGGGTGGGTTCACGCCGCTGCTGTTCGCGGTACGCAACGCGCGGCTCGACACGATCGACCTCCTGTTGAAGCGCGGTGCCAATCCGAACGACGTCGCGCCTGACGGCTCGAGCGCGCTCGGCATGGCGGTGGTCAACGCCTACTTCGAGGTGGCGGCGCTGCTGCTCGAGCGCGGCGCCGATCCGAATGCGAAGGATCCGCGGGGGTCCGCGCTCCACACCATCGCGTGGCTGCGCAAGCCCGGCTCGGACGGCGCAGCCGGCGTGGGAGGCGTGCCACAGGGAACCCCCGTGCCGATCGGAAAGGTCACGGCGCTGGAACTCGCGAAGAAGCTGCTCGAGCGCGACGCCAATCCGAACGTCCGCATCGACTGGCAGGAGCCGACGTTCGGCAAGGAAGGCGGCACGGCGCGAAATCCTCCGAACATCAAGCTTGGGCGTCACCTCCTCAGCTACATCGGCGCCACGCCGTTCTACGTCGCCGCCAAGAACGGCGATGCCCCGTTGATGCGGCTCCTGGCGGATCATGGCGCTGACCCGCGGATGCCAACCAAGGCCGGCATCACGCCGCTGATGGTGGCGTCGGGGCTGGACTATTGGGAGGGTGAGAGCCCCGGCCCTTACACCGGCGTGTCAGAGCCCGAGCGTCTCGCTGCCGTGAAGCTGGCGCTCGAGCTGGGCAACGACATCAACGCCCACGCCAACTTCGGCAACTACCGGATGACGGGAGACGTCGACTACACGCTGCTGTACTATCCGCACAACATCGACGAGCTGCTCAGTCTCGGCGTCGGCGATCCGCGCTGGAGCGGCAGCACGGCGCTCATCGGCGCCGTTGTCTCGGGACAGCCCTCGATCGTGCAGTTCCTCCTGGATCGCGGCGCGAAGCCCGAAGCCACCACCGCCCTGGGCTGGACCCCGCTCAAGGTCGCCGAAGGCGTGTTCTTTGCGAATGCCAAGAAAGAGTTTCCCGCAGCGGCGGCGATTCTGAAGAAGGCGCTTGCCGCACAGCAGCCGCCGGCATCCGGAGTGTCGCCGCAGCCATAGGTCCAACGAGGCCCGCCTCCGGCCGTCGAGCGTGAGGGCCTCGTTGGCCTCCAGTGTCTCTTTGCCCCGCTTCGCGGGGCGGGGCCGCGCGGCAAAGGGCCAGCGGCCAACAGCGAATGTCGAAACCGGGTTGGCAGGATACGTACGAACAACTCTCGGCCGCACAGCGACGCTCTCCTCTCGAGCCTCCTGACATCGAACGGCTGGCCATGGCGGCGTATCTCACCGGCCGCGAAGCCGAGAGCGCCGACCTGCTCGCCGACGCGCATCACGCGTTTCTGGCGGGCAACCAGACCGTTCGCGCCGCGCGTTCGGCCGCGTGGCTGGCCCTCATGCTGCGCGGCAGGGGCGACCACGCGCGTTCCTCCGGATGGGTTGCACGTGCGCGACGTCTGCTCGACGAAGGCCAGCACGATTCGGTGGAGCGAGGCTATGTCCTCCTGCCGAAGGCGCTGGAGCACGCGGGCAAAGGCGAGCTGTCCGAGGCGGAAGCCACGTTCGCGGAGGCCGCGCGGATCGGCGAGCGTTTTTCCGATCAGGATCTCGTGAGCCTGGCCAGACAGGGGCGCGGGCGCGCGCTCATTGGACTGGGTCAGATCGCGCAGGGCGTCGCACTGCTCGACGAGGTGATGACGATGGTCACCTCGACGGAGATCTCGCCGATCATCACCGGCATCGTGTACTGCAGCGTGATCTCGGCCTGCTTCGACCTGTTCGACATCCGGCGCGCACAGGAATGGACCGAGGCGCTGAACCACTGGTGCGAGTCGCAGCCGGAGCGCGTGCCCTATCGAGGCGAATGCCGCGTCCAGCGCACCGAGATCCTGCTCCTGCACGGCGTGTGGCCAGACGCGATGGCCGAAGCGCGTCGCGCCTGCGAGTGGCTCTCGCAGCCGCCCGTCCACCCAGCGGCGGGCGCCGCGTACTATCAGCTCGGCGAGCTGCACCGGCTGCGCGGCGAGTTCACGCAGGCCGAGGATCTGTTTCAGCGCGCCGCCGAATCGGGACGCACGCCACAACCGGGCCTGGCGCTGCTGCGCCTCGCGCAGGATCGGTGCGAGACCGCCAGGGCCGCGATCACCCGCGTCGTCGAGGAGGCACGCGACCGGCGGATGCGATCGAAGGCGCTGGCGGCGGCGACCGAGATTCTGCTGGCGGCCGGCGACGTCGAGGGGGCGCGAACGGCGGCGTACGAGCTGGACCGGATCGCGGCGGCGGTCGACACGCCGTTCCTCCGCGCGATCGCCGCCCATGCGAAGGGCGCCGTGCAGCTCGCCGAGGGGCAGGCGAACGCCGCGCTGGCCTCCCTTCGAGAGGCCTGCACCCTCCTGCGCGACCTGCAGATGCCGTACGAGGCGGCACGCACCACCACCCTGATCGGCCTGGCCTGCCGCGAGCTGGGCGATCTCGACGGCGCGCAGATGGAGCTCGGCGCCGCGCGGCGCGTGTTCCAGCAGCTCGGCGCAGCGCCCGACCTGGCACGGGTCGAACGGCTGTCAGCTCCGGCAAACGGCGTCACCACCGGGCCGCTGACCATACGGGAAACCGAGGTGCTCAAGCTCATCGCCAGCGGCAAGACCAACCGCGCCATCGCCGACGCCCTGTCAATCAGCGAGAAGACCGTCGCCCGGCACATCAGCAACATCTTCACGAAGCTGGACTTGTCCTCACGGGCGGCAGCCACGGCCTACGCGTTCAAGCACAAGCTGGTTTGAGCCAGTCGGGCTCCGGGCTCCGGGCTCCGGGCCTCCTACCGCCCACCTCCTACATAGAAATACCCACATCAAATATCCGCGCGAATGAACACTTCGACCGATGCGGCCCCGCCTCGCGATTGGATAGCCTTGAAACCGAGCTGAAGCTCGGTTCTGCGACGGAATTGTCGACGCGACGGAACACCGTTCGGACGTCACGAGGTGGGTTATGAGCGAACTGATACCGGAGCGCGTGCACACCATCATCATCGGCGGCGGCCAGGCCGGGCTCTCGGTCGGCTACTACCTGAAACGCCAAGGCCGACCCTTTGTCATCCTCGAGGCCAACCAGCGGATCGGCGACACGTGGCGCCGCCGGTGGGATTCGCTGCGGCTGTTCACGCCGGCGCGATTCGACGGCCTGGTGGGGATGCCGTTTCCGGCGCCGCCCTACTCGTTTCCCACGAAGGACGAGATGGGCGACTACCTCGAACGGTACGCCGCGCGCTTCGACCTTCCGGTGAGGACTGGCGTGAAAGTCGACCGGCTCACGCGGGAGGGAGGCCGCTACGTGCTCACCGCCGGCGAACGCCGGTTGGAAGCCGAGCACGTCGTGGTGGCGATGGCCAACTATCAGGTGCCGCGCGTGCCACCCTTCAGCCACGAGCTGGACCCGGGCATCGTGCAGCTCCACTCGCTCGACTACCGCAACCCCGGACAGCTGCGCGAGGGACCGGTGCTCATCGTCGGCGCCGGCAACTCGGGCGCCGAGATCGCGAAGGAGCTGGCCACGTCGCACCGTGTCTGGGTGTCGGGAAGGGATACCGGCCATGTACCGTTCCGGATCGACAGCCTGGCCAGCCGGCTTCTCCTCCCCATCGTGTTCAGGCTCGTGTTCCACCGGATCCTCACCGTCCGGACGCCGATCGGCCGCAAGGTCCGGCCGAAAGTCCTGGGGGTCGGCGGGCCGCTCATTCGGGTCAAGCCCGAAGCGCTGGCTGCCGCGGGCGTCGAGCGCGTGCCGCGCATGGCCGGCGTCCTTCGCGGCCAGCCGCTCCTCACCGACGGCCGCCAGCTCGAAGCGGCAAACGTGATCTGGTGCACCGGATTCCATCCGGGGTTCTCGTGGATCGACCTGCCGGTGTTCGAGGACGACGGACACCCGCGCCATGAAGCAGGCGTGGTCACGAGCGAGCCAGGGCTGTACTTCGTCGGCCTGCACTTTCTCTACGCCTTGTCCTCGACGATGATTCATGGCGTGGGCAGGGACGCGAAGCGCATCGCAGGCGTGATCGACGCCCGCAGCCAGCCGGCCGTCTCGGAATCGCGCCGATCGGGCATTCGATACTGGGAACTGGGATTTCGAGATTAGGAAACGCCAACCGGTCGCCGCGCAGACACGTGCAGGTTTCAGCGTCTTCGTCTTGGCATGTGACGTGGAAGTAACTTCAGCGCACGCTCAGCCGCCATAACGCGGCGGGCAATGGGGCCGAGCACAAGGGCGCTGAACCATGAAGACGCTGGTCTACCTTTCGTTTGGCGGAGGTTCATACAGCGACGAAGCGCTCTACGCCGTCCTTTCGGCACTGCACGAGATCGGGCCGGATCTCGATGAGTACCGCATCGTCATCTACACCGATGACCCCGCAACGTTCGACGGGTTGCCGGTTCGGGTCGAGACGGTCGATCAGGCGACGCTGGCCGACTGGGCCGGCCCGTGCGGCCACATCTACCGAAGAAAGGTCATCGCACTACGTGAGACGCTGAACAAGTTCGGCGGCGCGGTGACCTTCTGCGACACCGATACCTATTTCCTGAAACACCCCCGCAAGCTCTTTGCACGGATCCGCCCCGGACATACCGTCCTGCACCTCTTCGAGGGCTCGCCAACGCAGCTCCGGGTGCACGCCCTTGCGCACATTCTTCAAACGTGCGAATTCTTCAGGCTCGGAGGCGAGCGCTGGAACATCGGTCCCGACACGCCGATCATCAATTCCGGCGTCATCGGGATTCACGAAGCCGACGCGGCGCTGCTCGATGAGGTCATCAATCTCATCGATCAGATTTGTCCGCACCTCGACTACTTCGGCACCGAGCAGTTCTCGTTCAGCGCCTGCCTGGCGCAGTACTCCACTTTGAGCTACGCCCACGACGTCGTGCACCACTACTGGCCGCCGGCCGGCCGCGAGCGCTTTCACGAGCACCTGGCGCTGACGCTGCGCGATTCGTCGATCGGCTCGTACGACGCACGATTCGCCCGGCTGTTTCGGGTGCGCGAACAGCTGCTCGACCGGCCGGAAAGCGTCGCGGAGCACCTCCACGTGGCGGTGTGGAGGCTTCTGAACCGGACAGGAACGCTGGAGAGGGCCCATCAGATGCAGCGGTGGCTCCGCGGGCACGACAACACACACCACCCGAGCACGTAGTGCTCCGCGCTTGCGAGGGCTGATCCGTCTCCCCCTATTCCTTCGTACTTTCAGCGGGCGTCGTCGCGGGAATCCTCACGCGTGCGGTCGGCGGCACGTGACCGCGCTTGTAGACCATGAACGTGCGCTGAAACTCGATGACAACCGTGCCGTCCTGGTTGAAGCCGGTGGTCTTCACGCGCACGATGCCGACGTTCGGACGCGACTTCGACTCGCGGGCCTGCAGCACCTCACTGCGCGAGTAGATCGTGTCGCCTTCGAAGACGGGGTGGGGCAGCCGCACCTCGTCCCACCCGAGATTCGCCATCACGTTGAAGGACAGGTCGATGGTCGACTGCCCGGTGACGAGCGCCAGCGTGAACGTCGAATCCACCAGCGGGCGGCCGAATTCAGTCTGCGCCGCATAGGCGTGATCGAAGTGGATCGGGTTCATGTTCTGCGTGAGCAGCGTGAACCAGCTGTTGTCGACCGTCAGCACCGTCCGGCCGAGCGGGTGCACGTACACGTCGCCGACCACGAAATCCTCGTAGACCCTTCCGGTCCAGCCTTCTTTGATGGCCACGTAAACCTATCTCCTATCTCCTACTTCCTACTTCCTACTTCCTACTTCCTACTTCCTACTTCCTACTTCCGTCTAGCGGACCTAAAGGTCCGCTCTGCGACATCCCCTCCTACCTGAACGCCCCGGCAACCCACGCGCTCACGGTGCTCTCGTGCCCCCGAGGTCCAACCGCAGCAACGCCAATGACCGAGTCATCGATGAGCACGCCCCGCAGCACGTGCTCGGTCACGTTCCCCACGTACGACTCATGCTGCCACTCGGGCGCCCAGGCCTCACGCCACACCACCCTGTAGCGGGCAGCGTCTGGTGCGGCCTCCCATCGCAGCCGGGCATCCGAGCCGGCGGGCTGTCGGCTCAGCGTCCCGAGCCGCGGTGGCGGCGGCGCCAGGGCGAGCGATGCGACCGCCGCGGCGTTCACACGCGCATTCTGCGCCAGATACGGGAACGACACGCGGTCGACGGTGTCGCTCGCATTGTGCTGGCGCTGAAGGTTCTCGCGCGATTCGCGAAAGCCCACGGCGGCGAAGCCTGCCAGGTTGAAGGCGGAATGGTCGCCGGAGCGGCCGAACCTGTCGCGACGTGCCAGCAGCCGGACGCGATGCGACGGCACATACCGAGACGCAACCCGGCGCGTGAACTCGGCCAGCGCCCGCGACGGGGAATCCTCGGGCCCCTCCGAATACACGCGCACGCTCCCCCGGTCCACGATGCCGTCGGCGCCGGAGATGCCGCCGACGATGTCGTTGTTGAAGACCGCCTGAATCGGGATCTTCGCGTCGCGGGCGCGCGCGGCGTGAACGCGCGCGCCCACCAGACCCTGCTCCTCACCCGAACTGGCCATGAAGACGAGCGTCGCATCGAACGCGATGTCGCTCTCGGCGAACACCCTCGCCAGCTCCATCACCAGCGCCGTTCCGCTGGCGTTGTCGTCGGCGCCAGGGGCATCCGCATTCGGATCGGGCTGAGGCTGAGACTTCTGTTCGGCAGCGGACGTGCTGTCAGCCGGACGAGGGCTGTTGAGCGAATCGAAATGGGCGGTCACATAGATCCGCCGCGGCGAGGCGCCGGCGAGCACCGCCATGACGTTTCTCAGCTCCACATCGCGGATCAGCCTCGCCCGCGTCGTCGCTCCCCACGCTTCGAGGCCGCCTTTGCGAATCTGATGGGTGTCGAACGTCACCTGCAGACGGGGGCTCGAGCGCTGGAGCTCGTCGAAGATCCACTGCGCCGCGGCCGCCGTCCCGCGGCCCTGGGACAGGTCGGAGTAGGTATGGCGCGTGCCGAACACCACCAGCGTCGTCAGCAGCCGTTCGAGGCGGGATTCCGAAATCGAGGCGATGAGCTTCTCGATTCGTCCGTCCAAGCCGGCGAATTGGGGAGGCGCGTTCGGCCTCAGCAGCCACCCCACGAGCCCGGCAGTCGCCAGCAGCAACACGGCGACCGCCGTCAGGGTGATCGAACGGGAACGGGAAGGCGCCATCGGCTCAGAAGGACACTCGGCTTGGGTGCGCGGCCGGCTGCAGACACTTCTGGTGCGCCGGTCGAACGCTCGTGTGGCAGAATTCTACCCGTTTGCACCGGCGCTCCCGATCGCGGTCTTCGGATGTCGACCGCCTCGCCTGCACGTATGAAGGCATCGGAAAATTCCAGACGCGACTTTTTGAGCACGAGCGGCGCGGCGCTCGCCGCCGGGTTCCTCTCGTCGGCCGCTGGCTGCTCCTCGCAGGTTGCCGGGCAAACCGCTGCGCAGCGCGCGACACGCCTGCTGCTCAAGGGCGGGGTCGTCCTCTCACTCGACCCGAAGGTGGGGGACTTCGAGACCGCAGACGTCCTGATCGAGGGAGCCCGCATCGCCGAGGTGCGGCCGAACATCACCGCCACGGCCGACGTCGTCGACGCGTCGAACATGATCGTCATGCCCGGCTTCGTCGATACGCACCGGCACATGTGGCAGGGGGCGCTGCGGAACATCCTGCCGAACGGTCTGCTCAGCGACTACACGCGCGACATCACCGGCACGGCGCGAGCGGTCTTCCGGCCGGAAGACGTCCGTATCGGCGATCTGGTGAGCGCGCTCGGCGCGCTCAACGCCGGCGTCACCACCATCCTCGACTGGTCGCACATCGGCAACAGCCCGGAGCATACCGACGCGGCAATCGCGGGGCTGCGCGAATCGGGCATCCGGGCGGTCTATGCGTTCGGCGCCGGCAG
>Ga0075418_10011048_pt1 | contig 10090 bp, 8 predicted proteins | sample SoiMetdeltSBSDD2_FD_81776 | JGI IMG/M metagenome (GOLD analysis project Ga0075418, IMG submission 81776) | Bulk soil microbial communities from a Populus tree surrounding site in Tennessee, USA - Soil MetaG P. deltoides SBSDD2 | ecosystem: Environmental > Terrestrial > Soil > Tree plantation...
CGATGCGGGCAGGACGACCGGCACGGCCGTCGTCCCGGTCTCGATCGCGCGCGGTTGCCGGATCTCGAGTCGCACGTTCTCGCGCACGACGTTGGCGAAGCGCTCCTTGTGCGGCGTTTGGCCGAGGGTGAAGTCGATCTCGCGGGTGCCGGTGGCGATGGCGTCCACGAGCAGCTTCGCCAGCATCACCTCGCCCGGTGAGAAGCGGGCGTAGTCGACGTTGAAGCTCGGCAAGTACAAGGTGAGCACGCGGTCGTAATGGAAACCGAGATGGAAAGCCAAGGTCTCGTCACGCCAGCGCAGCACCGAGAACCGCAGCCATCCCGACTCGAGCATGGCGTGCGCCACCCGTTCGTGGAAGCGCCGATTGCGCACGTCGTCGAACAGGCTGCGATCTCCGGCCATGAAGCGCCGGTCGCGGTGTTGTTCGAAGAACTGTGGCAGCAGATCGGTGAGCTCGTCGGCGTCGAGTACGTGCTTCCACTCGAGCGGCGCCAGGCGTTCGAAGTAACGCCTGTGGCGGACCAAGCTGCGCTTGCGCGTGCAGCTTGCGGCGAAGATCGGGTTTTTTTCGATGGCGAGCGCCGTACAGGGGCCGACGCTGTGCTTGGCGAATTGCCAGCCCTCGGGCAGCATGTGCTGCTCGAGCAAGGGCACGGTGCTGCTGTGGCCCGGGACGTTGTGGAAGCGCAGGATGTCCCAGCGATCGCGCCGGCGCTGCAGCGTGTCGATGACCGCGGCGATCACCTTGGGCTTGTCGTCGGCGCTCGAGATGAAATCGGCGTAATCGGAGGTGCCGGTGCCGAGGAACTCGACGATGCGTTTGCCGTCCTCGCGCCGCAAGAAGAGGGGAGCGATGCCCACCAATTCGTCCTCGCGCAGCACGGCGATGGTGTAGAGCTCCGCGTCCTGGCCGAAGCATTCCCACCAGGTCGCGAGCCAGTCCCAGGTCAGGAAGATGCTGCGTGTCTCACTCCGCTTGTGCAAACGGCTCCATGCCGCACGTCCGAGCGGCAGGTCCTGGAGGTTCTGGCAAACGCGGGTTTGATGCTCCGAGGCGGAGACGAGGAGTTCGGACATGCACGCACCCCTTCCGGGCCCCTTGGGTCCGAACGAGGGGATCGAATTCCGTGCCAAGCCCGTTCGTCGGGATTCCCGACCGCGGGCTTGCCCCCTGCGGTCGCCTCGACTAGCATTCGGCCTTGGCGTTGGCCGCGTGTCGAGAATCGCCCCGCAGTCGTTGGGAAGGGAACGAGATGATCTTCGATCGCCGACCGTACTATCTGGCGGGACTTCTCATCGGGCTCGGTGTCGCCGCTTTCATCTGGTTCGGGCCAAAGACGACACCCGAGCAACGCGTCACCGAGGACGTGGCGATCCTGGCGCAGGAACCCTGGGACTCGGTGCGGGTCGTGGACATCGTCTACGAGGGCCCCGCGAGCGCGCCCACCGACGTGCTCCTGCACGGCGTGCGACCGAACGGCACACCGGTTCTGGTGCACTTCGCCGCCGACAGCCCGTACACGGCCCGGACCGCCGTGCAACGCCTGCTGGGGCAGGACCTCGATCGCATGGCGGAAATCCTCATGGTGCCGCGCTCGCTGGTGCAGCCGCATTATCGCGACCGCTTCCGGCCCAACGCCACGCACGCCGGAATTGCCTACTACGCTGGCGCGCCGCCCATGCACGAGCCGACACCGGCGGGCACGTCGGGCGAGATGGCGCCGGAATCCTCGCTGCCGAAAACCCCGGCACCGGGCTCCGGTTCCGAGCCGCCGGCGCAAGCTGCATCTGCTTCCAGCTCCCACTAGACTGCGCGTCAGGGCTCGTCGCGCTCGCCCCGCAGGTGGTGGTCCGTGGATGCTCGACTCGAACGCGTAGTGCGGGAGCGGATCGACCGGTTGCCGACCGGCCTTCGCCCGAAGCTGTCGCGCGACGAGCGCGTCTTCTTCATCGACAACCCCAAGTCCGGCGGCGGCACGTTCGCGGCGTATGCGGATTGGGCCGTGCAGCTCTATACGGTTCTCGGCTATCAAACGACATTGTGGCGCACCGAACGGCCGGGACACGCCGAGGAGCTGGCGCTGCGCGCGGCGGAGCAGGGGGCCACTCTGATCGTGACCTGTTCCGGTGACGGCGGCGTGCGCGAGACCGTGGCCGGAATCATGGCGCTCGCTGCCGAGAAGCGGCCCAAGTTCTCGGTCATTCCGAAGGGAACGGCGAATGTCCTCGCCAAGACGGTGGGCCTACAGGTCGGACCCATTCCCGATCTGCTGCAGGCGTGCTTCCGGCAGCTCTTCTGGGCGCAGGAACGCCCGTTGGATGTCGGATTCCTCAACGACGCGGCCTTCGCCTGCTTCGCCGGCTTCGGTTTCGACGCCGACCTCATCGACAACGTGCCGGCCAAGGACAAGCGTTTGCTCAAGGAGTGGGCCTATTTGTTCGCGGGACTGCGCACGCTGTTCGGCTGGAATGCGAGCGAGAAGCGCTTCACGCCTTACCGCCCGCCGCTCATGCGCGTGCGGGGCACAGACCGGGACGGCCGCGCGGTGGAGCAGACCGGCTACTTCGTCGCCGTCGGCAACGTCGCCGATTACGGTTCGCGCTTGTTCCCCTTCATGCAGAACGCCAGGCTCGACGATGGGCTGCTCGATGTCGTCGTCGTCGCGACGCGCGACCTGCGCGAGCTGTTGCACATCGGCCAGCAAGTCGTGACGCGCACGCACTTGCGCAATCCGCAGGTGTTCTCGTTCCAGAGCGCGCAGCCCTTGACGGTGGAATCGCTCGAGGAACCGGTGGCGATGCACGTGGACTGCGAGCTGCTCGCACGGGCTGGCCATTGCACGCTGCGTGTCGAGCCGGCGGCATTGCGCGTTCTCGCCTGAGGCTTCCAGGCGACCCGGATTCGGCCCCCGCTTCCGGGCATGCGGCATGCACGGAAGCCCTGCATGGGGCACATCTTCCTCCAGGCAACCGCTCGGTCTCGCGCTGCGCTCGCGGCGTGCCTTGCTGTCGGCACGTTGGTGTCTTCGTCTCATCCGTCCGCTGCGGCCGACAACGTGTCGCTGTTCACCGAGTGGGTGCAGGACACTCAAAGCCCGCCGGGACGAGAGGATTTTTTCGTCGATCCGATCCTGTTCGCTGCGCGCGGCCCCGTGTATGCGGTGCTCGACGTCGGCACCTTCGCGCGCGGTCTCGAGGTCGGCGGCAGCTGGCGTGACGGGCGAGGGTCGAGCTACACGACGTTCTTGCGACGACGGCAAGGCGGCGCCATCGACGACACCGCATTCGAATTCGGCACGGCCCAGAAGCTGAGGCGCATCGTCGGCACCTTGGCGGGGCGCCTGCAGTGGCCGGATCATCCGGAAGAGAACAACGTCCTGCTCGTGCCGACGGTCGGTGCCGAGCTGTACGCGGGTAGCTACTCCTTCAGTGCGTTTCGCGCCATCCTCGACCCGAGGTCGGGCGCGGGCGTGGCATTCATGCTCTCGCATCGCATCGCCACGCGCGACGCCTTCCTCGAAGGGATGCTGGTCCCGCGCACCGACGGTGCGCTCAACTGGAGCGTGCGCGGGCGCTGGCGCTGGTTCCACGCCGGCTACACCCGAGAAGACGACTTCGACTACTCGGCCATCGATCGCTCGGTGTGGATGTTCGGCTTGCAGATGGATCTCGACGGCGACGAGTTGGGTCCGTGAGGCGCCGAGTGTCTAGGACATGGCTGCTCGGGCCCGTCACTTGACGAAGCATCCCTGGAAACGGAAACTCCGCCGATTCGTGCACGAACCGGCGGAGTCGTTGCCATGCAGCCAGGAACCGAGCTTGCCGACTCCCAGCGCGCGAGGTCAGGATGCCGCGCGTGAGGGTCTACGGCGCGCTGGTGTTGGTGCAGCTCCTCTTCGGTGTGCATTACTTCGTCGCCAAGCTCGCACTCGAGATGATGCCGCCACGCGCCTGGGCGGCGCTGCGCATTCTCGGCGGCGCGACGTTGCTGATCCTTTATAACCTCTTCTTCGTGCGTCAGCCTGCGCCGAACCGGGCCGATCTCGGGCGCCTGGCGTTCTTCGCCCTCCTCGGGGTCGCCTGCAATCAGGTGCTTTTCGTCGAGGGGTTGGCGCGCACGACGCCGGCGCACTCCGCCCTCATCAACAGCATCATCCCGGTGGCGACCTTGGGGATCGCGATTCTGCTCGGGAAGGAACGGCGCACCGCGCGGCGCGTGGCGTCCATTTGCGTCGCGTTCGCGAGCGTGCTGGTACTGTTGCGAGTCGAGAGCTTTCGCTTCGAGGACACTTGGGTGCTCGGAGATCTGCTGACGCTCGCGAACGCGTGCTCGTTCTCCTTGTTTCTGGTGCTGTCGCGCGACACCTTGCGCCGCATGCATCCGCTCGCTGCGACGGCGTGGTTGCTCGGGCTCGGCGCCCTTGGCGTCGTGGCCGTGGGCGGTGGGCCGCTGCTCGGCACGGACTTCGGGGCGCTGCCGGCGCGCTTCTGGTGGTTCGCGGCCTACACCATCGTCGGTGCCACCGCGCTCGCGTACTTTCTCAATTCGTTCGCGTTGCGCTACGTGGATTCGTCGATGGTGGCGCTGTTCATCTATCTGCAAGTGCCGCTGGCGACGGCACTGTCCTATTTCTATCTCGATGACCGGCCGACGCCGCGGTTCCTCTTCGCCACGGCGGGGATCTTCTTCGGTGTGTTCCTCGCCGTGTCGAATGGCAGTGGGAGCCGGGCGCCCGAGCTCGAACCGGCGCCCACGGGCGCTCGTGTCGAGGAGGAAGCATGACCTTGCCCGCACGTGCAGATGTCGTCATCTGCGGCGCTGGCATTGCCGGGATCGCGGTGGCGCAGCATCTGGCGGTGCACGAAGCCCTTGGCGACATCTTCGTCGTCGACGAGAGGCCGCCGCTCACGCTCACCAGCGACAAATCGACCGAAGCGTACCGGAATTTCTGGCCGGGGCCGGATGCGGCGATGATCCAGCTCATGAATCGCAGCCTCGACCTGATGCAAGACCTGGCGCAGCAGACCGACAACGTGTTTCGCATGAACCAGCGCGGCTATCTGTATGCCACCGCGTCGAGCGAGCATGCGCGAGCGCTCGCTCAGGCGGCCGTGAAAGCATCGGAGGGGGGCGCAGGGCCGCTGCGCGTGCACACGCAGGCGCAAAGCGCGTCCTACGCCGCATCCCCGGCCGAAGGCTTGGTTCCGGGCTTGGAAGGAGCCGACCTGCTGCAGAACCGCGAGCTGTTGCGGACGCACTTCCCGGAGCTGAGCGCGCACACCGTGGCGGCGCTGCACGTGCGCCGCTGCGGCTGGTTCAGCGGCCAGCAGCTCGGCATGCTGCTCTTGGAACGGGCGCGAGCCCGTGGAGTCACGCTTTTGCGGGCGCGGCTCGAAGCGGTGGAATGTGCCGCCGGTCGTGTCTCTGGTGTGGAGGTCGAGGTCGATGGCAAGAGGCACCGGGTCGCGACCGGTTGCTTCGTCAACGCGGCGGGGCCGCACGTGCGGGAAGTCGCCGCTCTCTGTGGTGTCGAGCTCCCCATTCACTGCGAGCTGCATCTCAAGGCCGCGTTCCAGGATGCTTTGCAAGTTGTGCCGCGCACGGCGCCGCTGCTCATCTGGGACGACGCGCAGCGATTGGAGTGGAGCGAGGATGAGCGATCGTTGCTTGCCGCGAGTCCCGAGACGCAGGGCCTGTTGGATCTGCTGCCCGCAGGCGTGCACGCACGCCCCGAAGGCGGCACGTCGAGCGCACAGATCCTGATTCTCTGGCCGACGCATGTGCGGCCGGTCTCGCCGGTTTTCCCGATCCCGGACGAGCCGGATTTTGCCGAGATCGCGCTGCGCGGCATGTCGGCGATGCTGCCGGGGCTGCGAGCGTATCTCGGCGCCATGCCACGTGCTTTCGTGGACGGCGGTTACTACGTCAAGACGGCGGAGAATCGTTTCGTCGCTGGACCGATGCGGGTGCCGGGAGCCTACGTGCTCGGAGCACTGTCCGGCTATGGATTGATGGCGGCCTGCGGCGCGGCGGAGCTGTTGGCAGCACACATCACGGGACGGGAGCTGCCGGAATACGCCGGCGCTTTCACATTGGAGCGCTACGAGGATCCGAAGTACGTCGAGCGATTGCGAGACTGGGGGCCGACGGGGGAGCTGTGAGTCGCTCTCAGCTCGTTCCTAGCTTGCCGAGTGGCCGGCGGCCGCTGAAACCGGTGTCGTAGTCGTGGAAGAATTCGATCGTCCGTTCGGGGTGGTGCCAGCAGTAGTAGATGCCGTCGCCGCTGTCGAAATCCACCAGCCACATCCCCTTCACTTCGACACCGAGCTCCATCACGTGCGCGGCCCAAGTCCGCAGCAGGCGATCGTAGCGTTCCTCGAATTCGCGCCGGGCTTCTCCGGCGGGGAGTGTCTCGAGCTGGCGCACCAGCACCTCGGCCTGTTCGGCCGCGGTGTTGGTGAGCTCCTGCACGCGCGGCAAGAGCTCGAGGGATTCCTTCAGGGTGAATATTTTTTTGCTCATGTCGGGTATCTCGACAGCCCCCCATTGAATTTCGGCGGGCATTGGGGTCGTGTCAAGCCGCCGCGGCGCGCAGCGCCTCGAGGGCGTCGATCTCCTTGGGAACGGCTTCGGTCAGGACTTCATGACCGCCGGCGGTGACCAGGATGTCGTCTTCGATGCGGATGCCGATGCCACGAAAACGGTCCGGCACCCCCTCCTGATCGGCGGCCACGTACAAGCCGGGTTCCACCGTGAGGATCATTCCCGGCTCGAAGGTGCGAGCCTCGCCTTCGACGGCGTACAGACCGACGTCGTGGACATCGAGCCCGAGCCAGTGGCTGGTGCGGTGCATGTAGAAGCGGCGGTAGTCGCTGGAGCTCAACGCCCGCTCGGGTGGTCCCGCGACGAGACCGAGCTCGACCATGCCTTCGCACAGCACCCGCAGCGCGCGTTGATGTGGTGCTTCGAAGGAAGCTCCCGGGCGCACGGTGGCGATGGCCTGTTTCTGTGCCTCGAGGACAACGGCATAGAGGTCGCGTTGTGCATCGCTGAACCGGGGGCCGATGGGGAATGTGCGTGTGATGTCGGCGGCGTAGAGATCCATTTCGGCGCCGGCATCGATGAGCACGAGCTGCCCCGTCTGCAGCACGGCGTTGTTCTCACGGTAGTGCAAGGTATTGGCGTTGTCGCCGCCGCCGACGATGGTGCCGTAAGCCGGACCGCGCGCGCCGCGGCGGCGGAACTCGTATTCGATCATCGCCTCGAGCTCGAACTCGCGCATCCCGGCGCGAGTGTCCTGCATGGCGCGCAAATGGCCGGCGGCGGCGGCGGCGATGGCGGCCCGCATTTGCTGCATTTCGAAATCGTCCTTCACCAGGCGCATCTCGTGCAGGATCGTGCCCGGGTCGTGCATCTGTACGATGCCTTTTCCACGCCGAGCGCGCGTGCGCCGGTGTTCGTCGACGATGCGCTGGACGAGAGAATCGAGCGTCGGATCGCGTCCCCAGGCGTAATAGAGCGTGTCGACATCGGAGAGGAGCTCCGGCAGGCGCGCGTCGAGATCCTCGATCGAATAGGCGACGTTGGCGCCATACACGTGCATGGCATTGTCGACACCAGCGCGCCGGCCGCTCCAGATTTCGGCCTCGCGGTTCTTGGGGCGCACGAAGAGAACGAGGCGCGCCTCGGGTTTCGCCGGTTGCAAAACACAGACAGCATCGGGCTCGTCGAAGCCGGTAAGATAATAGAAGTCGCTGTCCTGGCGGAAGGTATATTCGGAATCGGCGCTGCGCAGCCGCAGGCGCGCCGCCGGGATGACGATGGTGCCGCTCGTGATTGTCTGCATCAGCCGTTCGCGCCGGGCTGCGGCGCGCGCGAGAAGCTCCTGCATGGTTCGACCTCCGGCGTGGCCAGGAGCGCCGCAGTATACGGAGAGCCGTAGAGGGCGGCAAGGCGGAAGCCCTGCTGCGCATGACCGGAGCGAGTCATTTCTTTCGGGTGGTGTCGGCGGGCGCGGGGCGGCGCTGGAACAGTCCTTTCACCGCACCGTCGAGGACACGCTGGAGCGGCGAGCCCGTGCTGTCCGTTGGCGGAACGACTCTTCCGAGCAGCCGGCGCAGCTCCTGCTCCCCGAGAGCTTTGATGCCGCTGCGTGCCGCGGTGGTCTGGAGATTCGGCTGCAGGCGGGGGGACGCCCAAGTGCCACCGACGTCGAAGTCCAAGACAAACCGGCCCCGTTCATCGGTGAACAGTGAGCCGAGGCGAGATGTGTGCCGCAGCGCCGTCTGCGTCAGTGCAGGCGATAGCTGCACGCCGAGCGCGAGATCGAGACCGCCATCGAGACCGATGCGTCCTTTCAGCAACGCCTCGGCATCGTCGCCGCGCAGCTCGAGCTTCGGCAGCTGCACCTGGCCCGATTCGACGGCGAAAGCGAAGTCCAGCTCGCGGTAATTCAAGTTGGCCAGCTGCGGCAGGCCGAGAACCTGGCCGAGCTGGGCCAAGATCGGCAAGTGACGGATGCGGCCATCGATGGCGATGCCTTGGCCCGAGCCGTTCAGCTGGCGACGAATGGCCGCGCTGCCTGCGCCTGCAGACGTCCAATTCGAGCTGCCGTCGAGCGTGCCCTCCACCACTGCACCGGCAGGGAAGAAATCGGCGAGCAGGCCAGCGAGCGCGATCTTCTGCATCTCGAGCCCGAGCTCTTGCCGTGGCGCCGCAGGATCCGTGAGGTCGATTCTCGCCTTGCCTTGCAGGCGTCCGTCGTAGGTCCGTGCTTGCAAGTTCGGGAGGTCCACCTGAGCGCCGCGAACGAGGATGTCGCTGCTCCACTCGCTGGCGCGGATCTTTCCCATCTGACCATCGCGGGCGCGCAAGACACCATTCGAGCTCGCGGGCGTGCCTGTGAGCGTCGCCTCACAATCGCGCAAGCTGAGCCGGTCGTGCACGAGCGACGCGGCGCGAAGGCCGAGATCGAACCGCTCCGGGTCGCTCTGCAGGCGCAAATGCGCACGCTGCAATGTCGTTTGCTTCATGTGCGCTTCGGCGGCGTCGAGGTCGATCTCCAAATGCGCCGTTGGTAACGGCGGGACGAGATTGGCGGCGGTCGGTTTGCCGGACCCGGTCGTGGAGTCCTTGGCACCGGCCGTTGCGGGGAGCAGCGTGTCGAGGTCCAGTCGTGGCGTGCTCGCACGCAGCACGAGTGTCGGAGACTGGGGCGGCAATGCCGGCTGCAATCGCCCCGAGGCCTGCAGCTGCGAGCCGCCGCAAGCCATGGTCGCCGACTCGATGTCGAAGGCCTTGCCGTTGCCACGCAGACGCGCCTGCAAAGTGAGCGGTTGGGCCAGTTGCGGCGTTTCGATGCGCACGGCGTCGAGGACGAGTGTGCCGCTCCAGGATGGCAGCTGCTTGCCGGACGCGCTGCCTTGCGCACGCACGTCGACCGCGAGATCTCCCTGCACCCGCGCCGGCAACTTTCGATGCGACAAGGTCGCGGCCATCGCGCTCCAGGTGGCAAGATCGATCCCCGCACGCAGTCCCAAGTCGTAGCGCGTCGCCGTGGGATCGAAGAGAGCGAAGACCTGGGCGTCCAAAGCGAGCGGCGTCGACGCCACCTTGGCTTCGAGGTTGCGGAGGACGAGGGAATCACCGTGTAACGCTGCGTCGAGTCGGATCGCTTCGATCGGAGCCGGCCAATGCGGTGCCGACAGGCGCCCGTTTTCGAGTGTGACGGTACCGTCCACGCTTGGTGCGCCGGCTTCGGGCAAGTCGATCGTGAGGTCCAGTCGCGTCGTGCCGGTGGCCGCGACGTCGGCCCATTGCGGCCAGCGCTCGCGTGGCAAGAGAGCGATAACTTGCGCCAGCTCGAACGCCTGGGCGCGCGTCCGCAGCTGCAACACCGGTTTGCGATCGCGCAGCGCCACTTGCCCTTCCATCTCGAGCGCGAGGTCGTGGATGAGCAGGCGCAGCTGCTCGATGCGGGCGCTCGACGACGCAAGGTCGACGTTCAGCTTGGGTTCGAGTCGAACCTGCAACGGCGGGAGCTTGGCTGCCAGACCGTTCGCGCGCAGCGCGGGGCTCTCGATCCAG
>Ga0075418_10011049_pt1 | contig 10090 bp, 8 predicted proteins | sample SoiMetdeltSBSDD2_FD_81776 | JGI IMG/M metagenome (GOLD analysis project Ga0075418, IMG submission 81776) | Bulk soil microbial communities from a Populus tree surrounding site in Tennessee, USA - Soil MetaG P. deltoides SBSDD2 | ecosystem: Environmental > Terrestrial > Soil > Tree plantation...
CCCATCCAGTCTGTGAGGTGGTGCGTCATCCATGAAGTGCGTTCCGGTCCGTAATCATACGCTGCCGGAGTGCCAACTTGTGCGGCCAGATCGTCGTCCCAATGGACACGCTCCGGAACGTCGAGAATGCCGAACTTATTAGGAATCCCGAGTCCTGGGTGTTTACGGAGTTGCTTCCACGCTAGCCGGTTCGCGCGAATGTAGAGTCCACCCCAACCTTGTGCATAGGCAATAAATCCAGTGACCGTCATCGGTCCTTTGACCATCGTTGGTAACTTATCTCCGACTTTGACATCCTCGATATAGCGTGGTGTGGCACCACGGACAGGTTCCGCTTCATAGAGGGCAAAAATCTTTGCCAGATCGTCGCGCGAATAGTACACCGGCGCTTTCTGTTTTGTTGCGGTGTACTTGGTCCCACGCTCCCGCGCGGTGTCACGCTCTGTGCGGAAACACCAACTGTCACCGTCGGCTACCAGTTCGTTGTGCTGATTGTAATAATCGACGTGATAGATCTGCTGGATCGCCCGACCGGCGAAGCGGGTGTTATGTTCGATCAGATCTTTGAGCCAGGCTTTGGTTGTAAACTCATCGCCGCGCAGCATTGGTTTATGCCAAGTGAGATTCGCTCCGGCCCACATGGCGTGCACACCCGGTAGGCCGCCGACATATCCACTGAGAATACGGTTGAGGGGAAACACAAATGCGGGCGGCGCGACGATCCGACCATATCTTGTTTTTGCCGCGTATTCCGGGTCACACCACAGCGGGTTATCATCGCCGATGCCGTGCGCGTAGTGACGAATGTTGTCGCGCGTGGCCTCGTAGCACCACGGCTCAAGCGAGTCCTCGATCGGCACACCGATGAGTCGGCGCAGACTTTCAAGGCCTTCTTCGGTAATGAGGGAAAAGCGTTGTTCTGTGTCTGGCATACGATCTTTCCGTTTTTCATTAGATATAGTGACTCAATGTTTTTCACCAACCAGCCACTTTCTGCAAGGTCCCGAGAAACTATTTGAGAAGCTCGGGAATCAAGTCATTGCGAGGAGCGCAAGCGACGAAGTACTCTCTTTTTCAGACAAAGATTGCTTCGCTCCGCTCGCAATGACAACTCTCGCCTACTTCCAAGGTAGCTTCTACCCCACTTCCCACGTTGCCTCTATATTGACATCGAGCAGGCATGCAGGCTACAGATAGAGACCGTATGTCAGCCTATGCTCTCATGTCTCCCTTCTTCGTGTCCTTCGTCTTCTATTTTGCCCCCTAGGGGGCACATTGCGCGGTTACTCTCCATTCCTATTGTTGGTGTTTGTTTCTGATCATCCTCAGACTTTGTGGAGGCTTTGATAATGATTGTTAAAATGACGAAGCGCGCGACTCCTGAAGAGGTTACCGCGGTTGAAAATAAGTTACACGAATGGGGCTATAAAACTGGAAAAATGGTCGGGGAAGAGATCACCCTGATCGGCGTCTACGGCGATATTACCCGCCTCCCAACCGGTGAAGTCCGAGAGATGGGTGGCGTCGATTCCTTAATTCCCATCTCGCGATCGTATAAACGAGTGGCACAGAAAGGCGAGCCTGGCAACCTTATCCATCGTCATGTCCGTATTGGCAACGTTGAAGTCGGCGGCGATGAACTCACGGTGATCGCCGGACCATGCTCGGTCGAGAGTGAACCGCAAATTATGGAAGCCGCGCGTCTTGTGAAAGAAGCGGGGGCAAAGGCACTCCGGGGCGGCGTGGTGAAGTATCGGTCGAGCCCGTACAGTGGCTGGGAAGGCATCGGCTCAAGTTCTGAAGAAGCGTTGCGCAATGGGCTCAAACTGATCGTCAAAGCCGGAAAGGAGTTCGTTCTCCCAACAGTGGTAGAAGTTCTTGATGCCAGTGATGTTTCTATTTACGAAGATATGGGCGTGGACTGCCTGCAAGTCGGTGAGCCGAACTCCAAAAACCAGGCGTTACTGAATCGGTTGCGTGATACAGCACTCCCGGTGATTCATAAGCGCGGCAATTCTCTTGATACCGAAGCGTACCTGTTGTGGGTTGAGCGGGTCATGTCAGGCGGAAAAGAGAATGTTATCCTGTGCGAACGTGGGATCGTCAGCTCGAACAAGTATACCCGCAATACGCTTGATCTCGGCAGTGTCGCCGCCTTCCATTATCAACTCTCGTGTCTGCCGGTCGCGGTTGATGCTTCGCACGGCACCGGCATCCGTGACCTCGTTCATCCCATGACACTGGCCGGTATCATGGCCGGGGCTTCAGTGGTCTTGGTCGAGACCCATCCTAATCCGCTGATTGCCAAGTCTGACGGGTTTCAAGGGCTATTCCCTGAGCAGTTCTCTCGGTTAGTGACCGCGTGTGAACAGGTGTGGGATTTGCGGAAGCAGATTGAGCCGCTGTATATCCCGACGGCATTGCTGGAGCGGGAATACGAGGTACGAGTGGCTACGGACAAAAAGCGATTCTTTGGTGGGGCGTAGGTAGTGGAGAGGACAGGTGTTGCATAAACCTCCGCGGCTACATTTTGGTGATACGATAGGCGTCGTTTCTCCTGCAGCTGCCGTGAGTGAAGAAAAACTCCGCCGCGGGTGTCAGACCCTTGAACAGCTCGGCTTTGGTGTCCGGCAGGGCCAGCATGTGCTGGATCGGTACCGGTACCTTGCCGGGACTGACCATGCCCGTGCGTCCGACTTGACCTCCATGTTCCGTGATCCAAGTGTTCACGCAATTTTTTGCTCGCGCGCCGGTTACGGGTCTGGCCGGCTGTTGCCTTTACTGGATTTATCTGCGCTATCCCGAACCCCCAAAATTTTTCTCGGCTTTAGTGATGTGACCTTACTCTTAAATACGTTCGTCCGGCAGGCAGGACTGGTATGTTTTCACGGGCCGGTGGTCGCCGGGGGCTTCGCTGATGGCTTGACGCCGCGCTCACAGGCTCATCTGCTGAACCTTCTCACCACAGGGTTCGGTGAGGAATCTCTCGCTTTTTCAACAACCCTGCGCGTTGGTATAGGCGAAGGACGCTTGATCGGCGGTTGTCTCTCTGTATTAGTGGCGACCCTAGGGGCGCCATTTGCCTTGGATACCGACGGCGCGATACTCTTTATTGAGGATATTGGGGAGAAGCCGTACCGGGTCGATCGTATGTTAACGCAACTCAAGCAGGCCGGGAAACTCGAGCATTTGGCCGGAGTGATTTTCGGCGAGATGAAGAGCTGTTTCGGGGACACTAATGATCCTGCTTTATTGCTGTCCGTCATTGATGATCTCTTTGCGGACTACAATTATCCGGTCGGTTTTGGTTTGCCCGCCGGTCACGAAGGGGAGAACTTCGCCCTTCCATTAGGTATTCGAGTGCGACTTGATACGCATCTCCGTACTCTGACATTTCTCGAAGCCGCAGTAGAATGACACGGTATCATGGACTTTTCGCATATTGACGAGGAACTCGTGGCGGCAGTGGAGCGGGAGGTGTTCCCCGGTGCTGTGGTGCTTATCAATCATGCGGGATCGGTCGTCTATCGTCGTGCCGTTGGCTCTCGATGTGTAGACCCGCAAGTTTCCCCACTCAGCGAGGCGACATCCTTTGACCTCGCGTCATTAACGAAACCGTTGGCAACGACGATTGCGATCATGTTGATGGTGAAAGACAAGATTCTGCGCTTGGATGATCGTGTCACTCGTTTCTTTCCCAACTTCGGTGTGCAGGGAAAAACGCACATTACCTTTCGACACTTGTTGTCACATTCTTCCGGATTACCGGCCTGGCGACCGTATTACCGTGATATTATTGGGCGCGAGACAAAAGAGGGCAAAGTCGGGTTTTTGGGAACTCGGAGCGCGCGCGATTTCGTCTATACCCAGCTCCAGCGCGAAAAATTGGACGCCCCGCCCGGACAACAAGCGATCTACAGTGACCTCGGTTTTATGTTGCTCGGGGCGACGATCGAAGAGATCAGCGGCCTTGGACTCGATCAGTATTGTCAGGAAAAGGTCTTTCAACCGCTGGGACTCAACTCACTCACATTTATCAACCTTGAGAATGTGCGACGGCGAAGGTTCCAGCCGGTGGTCGAAAACTACGCCGCCACAGAGCGGTGTCCGTGGCGCAAGCGCGTGCTGTGCGCAGCAGTTCATGATGACAACGCTTATGCAATGGGTGGCGTGGCCGGCCACGCGGGTCTCTTCGCACCCGTTGATGCGATTGACCGACTCGTCGGCGTTTTGGTTGCCTGTTATCATGGCGCACACTCGTTTATTCCGAAGCCCGTGATCCGGGAATTCTGGACCCGTGCGGAGGTCGTTCCTGGTTCAACCTGGTGTCTGGGCTGGGATTCCCCGTCCCCACAAAATTCCAGCGCCGGAGAATATTTCTCTTCACATTCTATCGGTCACTTAGGGTTCACCGGGACTTCGCTGTGGATCGATCTTGCCCGGCAGGTCCATGTGATCTTGCTTAGTAATCGTGTACATCCGCGCCGGGATAACGACAAAATCCAGATGTTCCGCCCTGCTCTTCATAACGCGGCCATGCAGGCGGTGTTAGAAAAGTAGACAGTACATATAGGAAGCGGCGAAAGGGCGAAATAGGGAAACGGGGAAATGGATTAAGACTACAGAAAGATAAAGAAGGGAAAATAAGACACGCCGAATCCGTCTGGCGTCAACGTCAAGACAAAAGTACGAAACGTATCCATCAAATCGAAGACTAAGAACAACACTATGAGTGAAGAATCCGCAATCCACCTGCCCCCTCCGTCGGGGGGCAATCCACCTGCCCCCTCCGTCGGGGGGCAATCCGCAATCCCTAGTTCCCATATTCATATCATCGCCGTCGGCGGCGTGGCGATGGCGACTTTCGCCGCGATGCTCAAGGAACGTGGCTACCGGGTCACGGGTTCAGATCAGGGCGTGTATCCCCCTATGAGTGACTTTCTCGCGCGAGCGGGAATCGAGGTCATACAAGGATACCGGCCGGAGAATCTCATTCCCGCGCCTGACTTAGTCATTGTCGGTAACGCGGTCTCACGTACGAACCCGGAAGTCGCTACACTTTTACAGAGTAAGATTCCTTACCAGTCCTTTCCCCAAGCACTGGGCGACCTTTTTCTCGAAGGGAAACGGCCACTGGTTGTCGCAGGGACACATGGTAAGACGACCTCTACTGCTCTTCTCGGCTGGGTGCTGGAACAAGCCGGACGACAGCCAAGCCTGCTAGTTGGCGGGGTAACGCGGAATTTTTCACAAGGCTACCGACTCGGGAAAGGTGAGTTTTTTGTCATCGAAGGCGACGAATACGACACGGCGTTCTTCGACAAAGGGCCAAAGTTTTTGCACTATCGTCCGCAGGCGGTACTGTTGAACGCGGTGGAATTCGATCATGCCGACATTTACCGTGACCTCGATCATGTCAAGGATGCCTTTCAGCGGTTGTTCGCGATTGTCCCTCCCGGGGCACCGTTGTTGGTGTGTAGTGACTTCCCGGCTGCGCTCGATGTGGCGCAGCGCTCGCAAAAATCGTTCTCGACCTTTGGTTTTGCCGCCGGCGCGCATTGGCAAGTGCACGATGTCCGGGACGATGGCCGGCAGGTACACTTCACTGTCATTCGTCAACAGCAAGAGATCGGTCGCTTCTCAACTCCGCTCATGGGACAGATGAACGTCAGGAATGCACTCGGAGTGACAGCATTATGTAGCGAGCTCGGTATGTCAGCCGCAGAAATCGCTCCTGGGCTCGCGACGTTTCTCGGTGTCGCACGCCGCCAGGAGTTCGTTGGCGAAGCACGAGGAATCACCATTATCGACGATTTTGCTCACCATCCGACGGCTGTGACGGCGACGATTGAAGCTGTGCGCCTACGCTATCCCAATCGTCGACTGTGGGCAGTATTCGAACCGCGTTCAAATACCTGCCGTCGTCGTATTTTTCAAAAGCCGCTTGCCGCTGCCCTTGCACTGGCGGATCGTGTGGTGATCGGTCCGGTTTTCTCCAAACCGCAAGACCAACTGACGGCAGGCGATCTTTTTTCCCCAGCCGAACTTGTCAGTGACTTACTGGCTGTTAGGAAAGAGGCCCATGCCGGGCAAAGCGTCGACGAGATTTGTCAATTTCTGACCGACCGGTGCCGTGCCGGTGATGTGGTTTTGATCATGTCCAACGGGGCGTTCGGTGGATTGCCACGAAAGATGTTAGCCGCACTTGCATGAGAGGATTCAGCCTAACCATGTAAACAGTACTCTTTTTCCGACCCTGTTGACTGCGTCCTCGCGGTTACGACGATCGACCTAGCACTTCAGCCGTCACCTTGAGCAACCGGTCTGGGGTGAACGGTTTAGAGAGGAGAGAGACGTTGAGGCTTTTGGCGGTCTGCTTCAGCGCCTCGTCGGCAAAGGCTGAAATCAGGATGACCTTGGCTTCGGGGTGCTCCTTTTTCAGACCTCCGGCGAATTCGGTTCCCGACAGGAGGGGCATGCGGACATCGAGAATAAAGAGGTCATAGTACTGGCGGAGGGACAGATCGTAACCGGCAAGGCTATCCGTGGTCCAGTCGGCTTTCATCCCTACACCGCTAAGAACCTTTACCAAGAGCCGGCAAGAAGTCTCATCATCGTCAACGACGAGCACACGCGTATCCACTTATTTATGCTCCTTTTTATGCTCCTTCCCTAGGTTTGTTCTGGCAAGAATGGTGCCGGGCGGGCGAGCCCTTGTCCTGGACCTGTCACTCTGCTGGCTCTTTGGAAAACGGCGCAATCTTGAAGCGCTCCAGCATTCGGTAGAGGGAGCGACGGTCAATGTCCAGCATTTTGGCGGCACGAGATATATTTCCCTGGGTTTGGCTGAGGACATGGCGCACGTACCGCTGATCAACCTCCTCCAAAGTCGGATTCCCGGCAAAGAAAGACTGTTCCTCTTGTAAAAGGTCTCGGGACCAGTCTGGGGCGACCCCCTCGCGGACCTCCGCTGGCAAGTCCTCGGGGGTTAGGATCGGTTGGCGGGCGAGGGCCACGGCCTGCTCGATGGCGTTCTCTAGCTCGCGAATATTTCCCGGCCACGAATATGCACGGAGGAGATCTATAGCCTCATGAGAGATGGCGGTGATCTCTTTCTCGTTCTCCTGACTGTACCGCTTCAGGAAGGAGTGTGCGAGGGCAGGAACGTCTTCTCCCCGCTCCCGCAAAGGTGGGAGGCGCAAGGTGATCACATTGAGCCGGTAATACAGGTCATGGCGAAAAGCGTGTTTCTTGACCAAGTCGGCCAGGTTGCGATTCGTGGCGGCCACTACTCGCACGTCTACTTTTACCCACTCCTTTCCTCCAACTCGCCTGATCTCGTGCTCCTGTAGGACGCGCAGCAGCTTGGCCTGTAGGGTTGGGCTAATATCGCCGATCTCGTCCAGAAAACAGGTCCCGCCCTGGGCTTCCTCAAATACTCCTTTTTTGTCAGATACTGCTCCGGTAAAAGCGCCGCGCACGTGGCCGAACAGTTCGCTTTCAAGCAGCGTTTCCGTCAGTACCCCGCAGTCTACCGCCACGAACGGGCGGCGGGCACGCGGACTGTGCTGATGAAGGGCCCGTGCGATGAGCTCTTTTCCTGTGCCGCTCTCGCCGAGGATCAACACTGTGCTCTTGGTCGGCGCTACCCGCGCGACGGTTTTGTACACCTCCACCATGGCGGCACTTCTCCCGATGACCGCCCCGAACGGCTCACTGTCTTCGTCTTCCTTCCCTTCACCGTCTTCCTCCTTCCGGCTCCTCCGTTCCTTCTGGGCCAATGCGCGAGCGAGGACGTGCTTGAGCTCCTCCAGGTTCATGGGCTTAGAAATGTAATCGAACGCCCCTTCACGAATCGCCTCGATAGCAGTCTCCATCGAGCCAAAGGCGGTCATGACTACAACCGGCAGGAGCGGATACTCTCGGTGCACAGTGGGGGTCACCTCAAGCCCCGTCATGCCTGGCATGCGCAAATCCACCACGAGCAGATCGTAGCTCTGCTGCCGTAGCTGCGTGAGCGCCGCCTCGCCGGTCTGCACCCAATCCACCTGGTACCCTTCTCCTTCTAGGACTTTGGCGAACAGCCGGCAGCTCACCGCGTCATCATCTGTAATCAGAATATGGATGTTCATTTTCCTCCCTCGGTTGATGCGGCATCCCCGCCCCCTTCTTCGCTCGGCAGGAAGATGCGCACGCAAGTGCCCGCCCCCACTTGACTGCGGATATCGATAGTCCCCCCGTGCGCCTTGATGATCTCCTGCGAGAGTGCCAGGCCTAGGCCCGTACCTTTGCCCGACGCTTTTGTAGTCACGAACAGCTCGAAAATCTTGGGCAGCAACTCTGGAGGGATGCCGGCCCCGGTATCCCTGATTTCCATGGCCACGCCCGGCCGCGCAGCCTCTGGGAAGGGGCTCAGGTGCGTGACCACTGTCACCGTCCCTCCCCCATTCATGGCGTCCACGGCATTATTGAATAAGTTGATCAACACGCGCTGCAGTGAGGCGCCGTCCCCGCTGAGCGCGGGTAGGGCCTCGGCCAGCGCGGTGGTGACCTGCACCCGTCTCTGGCGGAAAATCGGTTTGAGTAGGACTAGCGTCTCCCGTACGAGGTCGTTGATGTTGATCTGCTGGTGCCTCTGTAAAGCGCCGCGGGTGTGCGAGAGATAGTGTTGAATAATCTCGATCATACGGTGGGCTTGCGACTCAATGATGGACAGACTCTCCCGAGCGCTGTCCGACAGCACCTCCTGAGCTAGGAGCTGGCTGTAGCCGAGCACGGAGTTGAGTGGGGTGCCTAACTCGTGGGCGATGGTCCCCGTGACCCGGCCCAGGGCCGCCAGCGGCTCCACGCGTGCCATCTCTCGCTGCAGATTCCAGAGTTCTTGATTGACTTGGGCGAGTTCCGCGGTCCGTTCCTGTACACGCATTTCTAACTCATCGTGCGCTTTGCGTAGGGCGCCTTCGGCCCGCTTGCGTGCCGCGGTGAGTGAGCTGATCAGAAGGGCAACCACCATAAACACGGTCAGCCGCAGAAAGCTATGTACGTCGAGGTCGTACTGACCGACCGGGTAGAGCAAGAAAGTCTCAATGAATACGACGGCCAACGCGGTCGCCAGCAACCCTGGTCCCAAGCCTCCATACCAGGCGCTGACCATGACGGCGGCCAAAAACATGGAAGAAACTTCCGGGTCAAGGGAAGGCCCTAGCAACGAAGTTAACGCCAGCGCGAGCGCTACGCTAACGACGGCCACGGCATAGCGCAACACTGGAGAGTGATCGTGGTTGAGCACCTGCAAGCCCGGGGGTTGAAACTTTATGATCATGCCGACGTTTGTGTCACTTGGAGGCCAAGCCGGCGGTCCAACAAAAAGCCGAGGCTTGCTCCCTTTTCCTCACATATCCCATCACAGTCGATGGTAGATGCAAGCATGGTACGGAAAAGAGATGCCCATTCTTTCCTCATCGCAAGATGGGCGCCACGGGCGCCCCTAGTCGAAAGAAAGTAGGAAAGGCTAACTGGCGGTTTTGCCATATAGATTAGTCTTCCTCAGATCCTTAGATTTCATCTTGGACTACAAAAATGCCACACTGCGCACACATTTTTACCCGCACGCTCAACCCCCTTCATCGCCGAGTAGCAGTACGGGGCGGCACGAAGATTGCCATATGGGAGAAAAACCGCGACTGACAGGGCTTTCGGCGCAAAGATTTTCTTCCACCTGTCACTTTTTAGGAATTACTAGTAAAATGACGCGACTGGCCATTGTTCGCCGGGAACAGTAGTAGCTAGGGCTCAGGGGTTCATCAAAAGTGGAGGCGGGCGGTCTTTGATAACAACCCAACCTTGTGGGGATCGGCGCTCGGGTTTGCATGGGCGCACCGCTATCCAGAGCGCATTAAGGCACTTGTGTACATGGAGGCGGTTGTCCAGCCGTTTTTTTCTTGGGATGAGTGGCTAGAAACGATGCGCGAATTCTTCAAGCGGCAGTGTCCCCAGCTAGGGAATACTTGATCCTGCCACAGGCGAACGCTCCAATAGCCAAGCACCGAGCCGTAGCTCTTAAGAGTCGAAGATTTGTTTCATAACAGCG
>Ga0075418_10011052_pt1 | contig 10089 bp, 8 predicted proteins | sample SoiMetdeltSBSDD2_FD_81776 | JGI IMG/M metagenome (GOLD analysis project Ga0075418, IMG submission 81776) | Bulk soil microbial communities from a Populus tree surrounding site in Tennessee, USA - Soil MetaG P. deltoides SBSDD2 | ecosystem: Environmental > Terrestrial > Soil > Tree plantation...
TTCAACGAAGCGAACGAGGGCGAGGACAACGACGTCCGGTGTCGATATGAGGCGCCGACCGGGAGTCACATTCCGCAGCGTGTGTGTTTTTCCGTGTCCCAAGATCGAGCGAGCGCCAACGGCGCGCGCGAATTCCTCAATGCGCTGCTCATGGGGGCCGGAGCGGCTTCGCAGGGCTCGGTAACCGGCATCGACGCAGCGCAGAACGCAGCGGGCGGAGAGAACCGCGCGCTGGCCGATTTCGAGAAGGAATGGCAGCGTGTCATGGACACGAATCAGCAGTTCTACAGCGCAGTGCTCAAGTACCGCCAGCTCGAAAACGAGTTCAACCGGGCGCGTGGGACGACGGTTCGTATTCCAATCCCGGTGTTCTCACTGAAGGGCCCGCAATGCGAGGCCAGCACCTACACCGAGTACGAGCAACTCGGCAGCGTTGCGCGCGTGACGGGCACGGTCAGTATCTCGGCCTGTCCGGCAGGAACGACTGGGAAGTTCGCGCTCGTCGCCCGCGTCCGGGATGAGGCCGGCACCAGCAAGCCAATCGAGTTCAGCGAGATGTGGCAGAACCCCGATGCGCAGGACTATGTCTTCTTCGCCGACTACCCGATCGGTGACAACGTGCTTCTCGAGAGCGTGCGCGTGCGCAACTTGACGTGCACCTGCGAGGCGCCCGCGCAATAGCCGACGAGTCGTTCAATGCCCGGTGTTTGAGCTCGCGTAGAAGCTCCATCGAAAGCATGTTTTCGCGCCCGAGCCACATGTAGCGAAAGTGCCAAGACTTTTTTCGGTTAGTCGCGACAAAACATGACAGACCGTTGTCATCATTGACCCGGTAGCCTTTCACTCCAGGCTTCGGTACCCAACGAAGGGTAAATACCCGACGTGGTACCCAGCCATGGTGCGGAGATACGCGGACTGAACGTTGGCGGAGTCTTAGATCCGCGAGAACTTTGTGTTTTTGCGCAAAGTCCGGGGTGACCGGAAGTTGGCGGAGAAAGAATTGGCTCCCCGGGCCGGACTCGAACCAGCGACCAACGGATTAACAGTCCGTCGCTCTACCAACTGAGCTACCGGGGAACCGTGTCTCAAGCAGGCCGGGCATTCTGGAAGATGGTTTCCGGCAAGTCAATCAAAGCAAGGGCACGCGAAATTCTTGGATGTTCAGCGAGTTAGCGATCGAGAAAAAACGATGCCGTCAACGCCGCAAGAACTCGTCGAGGCGCCTCGCCGCCATGTCGAGCGTACTCACCGACGCCGCGAACGACAGGCGCACGTGACCCGGCGCACCGAACGCCGTGCCCGGCACGAGCGCGACGCCGGCTTCATCGAGGAATTGCTCGCAGAGCTCGACGTCGGTCGTAACGCGCTTGGCCTGCATCGCGGCCTCGACGTTCGGCAACAGATAGAAGGTGCCATCGGCGCGCACGCATTCGAAGCCGGGCAGGCCGCGCAAGCGTGCGAAAAAGTAATCGTGGCGCCGCTTGAACTCGGCGCACATCTCGCCGACGCACGCCTGATCGCCGACGAGCGCTTCGCGCGCCGCGGCCTGCGAGATCGTGCACGCGTTCGTCGTGCTTTGCCCTTGCAAGCTCGTCATCGCTTTGATGACGGCCTGCGGTCCCGCGGTGTAGCCGATGCGCCAACCGCTCATCGCGTAGCCTTTCGACATGCCGTTGACCGTCAGCGTGCGGTCGTACAAATCGGGGCACACGGCGGCGAAGCTCGCGAATGCGGCGCCCGTCCACTGGATGTGTTCGTAGATCTCGTCGCTGAGCACGACGACGCGCGGGTGCTCGCGCAAGACGTCGCCGAGCGCACGCAATTCCGCGGCGGAGTACACGGCACCGGTCGGGTTGCACGGGGAATTCAGGATCAACAGCCGAGTCTTCGGCGTCAGCGCGCCGGCGAGCTGCTCGGGTGTCATCTTGAAGCCTTGCTTCGCCGTGGTCGCGACGATCACGGGCTCGGCGTCGGCCAACCGCACCATGTCGGGGTACGACACCCAGTACGGCGCGATGACGATCGCCTCGTCGCCGGGGTTCAGCAGCGCAAGGCAGGCGTTGTAGCAAGATTGCTTGGCGCCGGTCGAGACGAGCACCTGCTCCGGCGCGTAGCGCAAGCCGTTGTCGCGCTCGAGCTTCGCGACGACCGCCTCTTTGAGGAGGCGCGAGCCGTCGACGGGCGTGTACTTCGTGTCGTTGCGCGCGAGCGCGGCGGACGCGGCCGCCTTGATGTGCTCCGGCGTCGGAAAGTCGGGCTCGCCGACGGACAAGATGACGACGTCGCGGCCCTGCTCGCGCAGGCGTTCCGCGCGAGCCGTGATGCTGACCGTGGCGGATGGACGTATGCGCTGCAACCGCTGCGCGAGCTCGATGGTCAAAGGAAGGCCTTTTCCTGGCTGGGCGCCGCCATTTTAAGATTGCGGTACGGTGCGCGCCAACCGTCGCAAAATGATTGAATGACAGATCGAACGCTACAACTCGTCGCTGACTACGCCGCCGCGGGCGACCAACCGCAGGCGATCGCTCAGCTCGTCGACGGCCTGCAAACCGGGCTCGCCAAGCAAACGTTGCTCGGCGTCACGGGTAGCGGGAAAACGTTCTCGATGGCTTCGGTGATCAGCACCGTGCAGCGGCCGACGCTGATCCTCGCCCACAACAAGACGTTGGCTGCGCAGCTCTACGGCGAGATGCGCGAGTTCTTCCCACACAACGCGGTCGAGTACTTCGTGTCGTACTACGACTATTACCAGCCCGAGGCCTACGTGCCCTCGAGCGACACGTATATCGAGAAGGACGCCTCGATCAACTCGCACATCGAGCAGATGCGGCTCTCGGCGACGAAGGCCGTGCTCGAGCGGCGCGACGTCGTGATCGTTGCGACGGTCTCGGCGATCTACGGCCTCGGCGATCCCGAGGCGTACCACGGCATGGTCATGCACCTCGCGCGCGGCGCGCCGCTGAACCAGCGCGATTTCTTGCGCCGCCTGACGGAGCTGCAGTACGCGCGCAACCCGCTCGATCTCGCGCGCGGAACCTACCGCGTGCGCGGCGACGTCATCGATGTCTTTCCGGCGGAATCGGAGAAGGACGCCGTGCGCGTCGAGTTGTTCGACGACGAGATCGCCGAGATCAGCTTTTTCGATCCATTGACGGGGGAGGTCGTGCAGCGGACGCCGCGTGCGACGATCTATCCGAAGACGCACTACGTGACGCCGCGCGAGACCCTGCTCGCCTGTGTCGACATGATTCGCGCCGATCTCGCCGAGCAGCTCGAGCGCCTCCGCAAGGCGAACAAGCTCGTCGAGGCACAACGACTCGAGCAGCGCACGCGCTTCGACATGGAGATGATCCTCGAGGTCGGTTACTGCAACGGCATCGAGAACTACTCGCGCTATCTCTCTGGGCGTAAGCCCGGCGAGCCGCCGCCGTGCCTGTTCGACTACTTGCCCGACGACGCGCTGCTGATCGTCGACGAGAGCCACGTGACGATCCCGCAGATCGGCGGCATGTACAAAGGCGATCGCTCGCGCAAGGAGACGCTCGTCGAGTACGGCTTCCGCTTGCCGTCGGCGCTCGACAACCGGCCACTGTCATTCGAGGAGTACGAGCAGATCGCGCCGCAGACGATTTTCGTGTCGGCGACGCCGGGGCCGTACGAGCATTCGCACGCGGACCAAACGGTCGAGCAGGTCGTTCGGCCGACGGGTCTCGTCGACCCCGATGTCGAGATACGGCCGGCCGGCGCGCAGGTCGACGACGTGTTGTCGGAGATCAACGCGCGGGTTGCGCTCAGCGAGCGCGTCCTCATTACGACGTTGACGAAGCGCATGGCGGAGGACCTGACCGACTATCTGCAGGAGCATGGCGTGCGCGTGCGCTATCTGCACGCCGACGTCGAGACCGTCGAGCGCATGGAGATCATCCGCGATCTGAGGCTTGGGGAGTTCGACGTGCTCGTCGGCATCAACCTGCTGCGGGAAGGACTGGACTTGCCGGAGGTATCGCTCGTCGCGATCTTCGACGCCGACAAGGAAGGTTTCCTGCGCTCGGAGGGCTCGTTGATCCAAACGATCGGCCGCGCGGCGCGCAACGTGCGCGGTAAAGCAATCCTGTACGCCGATAAGGTCACGGGCTCGATGCAGCGCGCGATCGACGAGACGGACCGCCGCCGCTCGAAGCAGGTAGAGTTCAATCGCACGCACGGCATCGAGCCCCGCTCGATCATCAAAGCGGTCCAGGACATCATGGAAGGCGCGCGGGCGACGCCGCGCGGCAAGAAGGGCGAGCGGAAACGCGGCCGCGACGGCGGCACCCGCTACGAGCGACTGTCGCCGGAGCAGATGCTGGCGCGCGTGGTGCAACTCGAGAAGCGCATGTACGAGCACGCGCGCAATCTCGAGTTCGAGCAGGCCGCGAGCCTGCGCGACGAGATCAACGACCTCAAGGAACAGAGCGTGGGACTGCCGCCGCGCGCCGTCGAGGCCGGTTGAGTGGCGGCCGGGCAGGGCCCGCGTACTTGAGAATTGGTCCCGTAACTAGGTATCGTGACGCCCCTTAGGCGCGTAGCTCAGTGGTAGAGCACCACCTTGACATGGTGGGGGTCGTAGGTTCGAAACCTATCGCGCCTACCACTTTTTCCCTCCGGCGCTCCGCGCCGCACTAATCCTGCCTTCCAGCGCTGCCGAGCTCGGCGTGCAACTTGCATGCGTCCGCGCGCTACTACCGCGGTTTTTCACGGAAGAACGGTTGTCGGCCTGCGCCCCGGCGTCGGCTGCCGACCGAAGGGGAAGACAATGAAGTCTCGAATTTTCGCGTCGTTGGCACTCTGCTTGTCGGGCGCTGCGATGGGGCAGCAGCCGGCGCTATTGAACGAAGCGCACGCGCCGGTGGGGAATTTCGCTGCCCTGGCTGTCGGCAACGACAGAACGCAGATGCAAACCTTTCCCGTCAATTTCACCGGACAGCTGACGAGAGTCGACGTCCAGGCCGGGCCGCAGCCCCAGACCGTCGAGGATCTCGTGCTCAGCATTTGGAGCATCGATGCCGCGGGTCTGCCCGACCAAGAGCTGCTCACTGCATCGGTCCGCGCGTCGACGGTGCCCCTGACGGGAACCCGCCCTTGGGTCACGTTTGATCTCACCGCTGCCCGCTTCATCGTGCACTCCGGCACGCGGCTCGGGATCGCGCTCGACTCGGCGGCCAAGAACACGCCGCCGTTTCAAGAGCGGTGGGAATGGGAGCTCGGCGGGTTTTATATGAAGGGCATGACGTACACGATCATGTCGGGTGTGGTCGTGGAAGGGCACGCGGAAGACCTGCATTTCAAGACGTATATCGAACCGGCGCTGCGCGGAAACATGGACCTCAAACCGCGCAACGACCGCAACCAAGTGAACCCACGGAGTAGTGGTCTTGTCGCGATCGCGGTACTGACGGAACCGGGTTTCGACGCGACGTCCTTGGTGACGGCCGGCGTTAGGTTCGGCCCCGATGCGAACGAAGCGGCGCCGGTCGGGTCGGGCGCCGTTGATGTGAACCGCGATGGGCTCAATGACTTGGTGCTCCGCTTCCGACTGAAGGACGCCGGCCTCCAATGTGGGGATACGCTGGTATGGCTGAGTGGACGAACGCGCGCGGGAGAGCTGTTTGTCGCCGGTGATGAGATCGTGACGGTGGGGTGTGGTCGACCGACGAAGTGACAGTTGAGGCTCGACGTTCCCCTGCGTGGGCCGCGCTGGCATAGTGGCCGACGTGCGCGCATTTAGCGGATTGCTTCGAGCGGGTTGGCCGATTCTGCTGCTGGCAGCCATGCTGGCCAGCGTTGGCGCGGACGCTCAAACGCTCGCGCCGCTCACGCCGCCAGACGACGGCATCGTCCGGTACTTCATAGCGCCCCCGCTCGAACAAGCCGCCGCACGACCCGCCGACGAGGACCTCGCAGTCTGGGCGTTCGAGTCGTGGCAACGCGCCGTCGACGGCGCTTTCAAGTTCGAACGCGTTGCCAGCGAGGCCGATGCGCTCGTCCGGGTCTATTGGGTGGCTCCGGGCGGCGGGCAGTACGGCGAGATGCGTCCACTCGACGTCGCCGGCCAACGTGGCGCCGCCGTCTACATTCGGCCCGACACGACGGCGCTCGGCCCCGACATTTCAGAGCGGGCGCGAGTAGACGCCTTGTTTCGCGACACGGTTGTCTATCTGACCTGCGTGCACGAGCTTGGCCATGCGCTGGGGCTTGGGCACACGGCTGAGTTCGCCGACATCATGTATTTCTTCGGGTTCGGCGGGGACATCGGCGAGTTCTTCGATCGCTACCGCCGGCGACTCAAGGAGCGCGGCGATATCCGCGCCGCGTCGGCGCTATCGGCGGGCGACTTGGCGCAGCTTTCGGCCCTCTACGGCCCCAAGGCGATACCGGGTCAGCGCACGGCCTTGAACTAGCTGAAAAGTAAGGCGTTTGCACTTGGCGCGCCTTGTGCCGATTTTCGCGGCCCCGTACAATGCCGCGCTGGCCACGACCGGGAGGTCGTTGGCCGCATTTTTTTAACCGGTTGTAGAAGGAGTCCCGAATCGTCCAAGGAAAGCGCGTCCGACGCAACGCGGAGATTTTGTCGCCGCGTATTCGCGTCATCGGCCCCAACGGGGACCAGCTCGGCATCATGACCACTCAGGAGGCGCTCAGAAGCGCCGAGAGTTCAGGTTTGGATCTCGTCGAAGTTGCGCCCGGTGCAGAGCCGCCTGTCTGTCGAATCATGGACTACGGCAAGTTCGTGTTCGAGCAGAACAAGAAGGCTCAATCTGCACGGCGTAAGCAGAAGCAGATCCAGGTCAAGGAAGTGAAGTTCCGACCCGGTACCGAAGAGGGCGACTATCAAGTCAAGCTGCGTAATCTCATCAAGTTCTTGACCCATGGCGACAAGGCCAAGGTCACGCTGAGATTCCGGGGACGCGAGATGGTGCACCAGGAGCTCGGAGCAGAGCTGCTGAAACGGGTGCAAACCGACTTGGAAGAATACGGCTCAGTCGAGCAGCAGCCGCTCATGGAAGGACGGCAGATGGTCATGGTGATCGGTCCGCGAAAGCGCTAGCCGGCCCGCCGTCAAAACGAACAAGTGCTTGCGCGCGGCAATCAAGCCGTGACGAGCCGCCCGCCCAGTCGAGGCAACACTGGAACGGGCTAAACACGAGGAGAAAGTCATGCCGAAGCTGAAGACAAAGCGCGGCGCTGCGAAGCGTTTCCGCGCGAAAGGCAATGGCGGATTCAAATCCGGCCACGCCCACAAACGCCACATCCTGACGAAGAAATCGCCGAAGCGTAAACGACACTTGAGCAGCACCCTCCAGGTGCATGAGTCCGATGTCGAAGGCCTTCGTCGTCTTCTGCCGTACGTTTGAGGAGGCTTAGATGGCCAGAGTAAAACGAGGCGTCACCGCCAAGGCGCGCCACAAGAAGATCCTCGATCAGGCGAAGGGCTACTACAACGCGCGACGTAAAGTTTTTCGCGCCGCGAAGCAGGCCGTCATCAAAGCCGGTCAGTATTCGTTTCGCGATCGCCGCGTGCGCAAGCGCGAGTTCCGCGCTTTGTGGATCACGCGTATCAACGCAGCGGCTCGCGCGAGCGGGCTGTCGTACAGCCGCCTGATGAACGGGCTGTCGCTCGCGCAGATCGACGTCGATCGCAAGATCCTCGCAGACATCGCCGTGCACGACCAAGAGGGCTTCGCCGCTCTCGTTGCTGCCGCGAAAGAGGCACTCGTCGCCTAAACTCACGCTACGTCGGGGGAGCTCGCGGTGAGCATCGCGGAACTGCTGGGCCAGGCCGAGTCGGCTGTGCGCGCGGCCGAAGACTTGGCCGGGCTCGACGCCGTGCGCGTCCAGTTCCTGGGCAAGAAGGGCGTCTTCACGGCGCAGCTTCGCGAGCTCGGCAAGCTGCCGCCGGCTGAAATCCCGGCGGCCGGGAAGGCGATCAACGACGCGAAGTCGGCCTTAACGGCCACGATCGAAGCGCGTCGCGGGGCGCTCGAGGCGCTCGAGCTCGAGCGTCAGCTCGCGGCCGACGCGCTCGACGTCACGCTGCCGGGCCGCGGGACGGCGCCCGGTCAGCTGCATCCCGTCACTCGGACGTTACGCCGCATGGTCGAGATCCTCGGCCACGCGGGCTTCGACGTGCACACGGGGCCCGAGGTCGAGGACGACTTCCACAACTTCACCGCGCTCAACATCCCGGACGATCATCCGGCGCGCGCGATGCACGACACGTTCTATTTGCGCTCCGGCCTCTTGTTGCGCACGCATACGTCGCCGGTGCAGATTCGCGCGCTCAAAGAACACGGTGCGCCCATTCGACTCATCGCGCCGGGGCGCGTCTATCGCCGCGATTCCGACCTCACGCATACGCCGATGTTTACGCAGGTCGAAGGGCTCGTCATCGACCGCAACGTGAGCTTCGCGAATTTGAAAGCGCTGCTCTACGACTTCGTCTCGAAGTTCTTCGAGCGCCAAGTCGAGTTGCGCTTTCGGCCGTCGTACTTTCCGTTCACGGAGCCATCGGCAGAGGTCGACGTGCGCTCGGAGTCCGGGCGCTGGCTCGAGATCCTCGGTTGCGGAATGGTGCATCCGAACGTGTTGCGCAACGTGAACATCGATCCCGCCGAGTGGCGCGGCTATGCCTTCGGCATGGGCGTCGAGCGGTTGACGATGCTGCGCTACGGCGTCGACGACTTGCGCGCCTTCTTCGAGAACGATCTGCGGTTCCTCGAGCAGTTCGCCTGAGGCTTCGAGGATGCGCGTAAATCTTGAATGGCTGAGGGAGCTCGTCGAGCTCGGCAACGCGGAAAGCGTGGCCGCCGACCTCACGACGTCGGGCCTCGAGGTCGAGGCCATCGAGCCGCTCGCGGCCGTCGATCCGAACATCGTCGTGGGTGAAGTGCTCGAGGTCGCGCGGCATCCGAACGCGGACCGGTTGTCGGTCTGCGTAGTCGACGACGGCGCCGGTCGGCATCAAGTCGTGTGCGGCGCGCCAAACGTTGCGCCGGGCATCAAGGCGCCGTTTGCGCGCGTCGGTTCGCAGTTGCCGAACGGCAACGCCATCGGTGCGGCGGAGCTACGCGGCGTCAAGTCGAACGGCATGCTCTGCTCGGCGAAAGAGCTCGAGCTCGTGGATGACGTGGGCGGGCTGCTGCTTCTCGACGCCGATGCGCCGAAGGGCGCGAGCGCGAGCGACTACCTCAAGCTCGACGACGCGGCCCTCGAGGTCAACGTGACGCCGAACCGCGGCGATTGTTTCAGCGTGCTCGGGCTGGCGCGCGAGCTCGCCGCGCGGCGCGACACGGAGCTTCGCTTTCGCGCGCCGGCGGCGGTGCAGCCGGCGATCAAGGACAAGGTGAAGATCGCGCTCGGCGCGCCGACGGGCTGTCCCCGGTTCGCGGGGCGCGTCCTGCGCGGCCTGGCGCGCGACGCGCGAACGCCGCTGTGGATGCGCGAGCGCCTGCGGCGCGCCGGGGTTCGCCCGCTGCAACCCATCGTCGACGTCACGAACTACGTGATGCTCGAGCTCGGCCAACCGATGCATGCGTACGACCTTGCCAAGCTCGAGGGCCGCGTCGAGGCCCGGCTCGCGCACAGCGGCGAGAAGCTCACGCTGCTCGACGGCCGCGAGGTCGCATTGGCGGACGACATGCTCGTGATCGCCGACGCGCGCGGAGCCGTTGGGCTCGCGGGTGTCATGGGCGGCCAAGCGACGGCCGTCAGCGAAACCACGGATTCCATTTTCCTCGAGAGCGCGTTTTTCGCCCCGGCGGCGATCGCGGGGCGAGCGCGGCGCGTGGGATTGCATACCGATGCGTCGCTGCGCTTCGAGCGCGGCGTCGATCCCGCGGGGCAAGTTCGGGCCATCGAGCGTGCGACGGAGTTGTTGCTCGCGATCTGCGGCGGGCAGGCGGGTCCGGTTGCCGACGTGAAGGACCGCGCCGGTTTGCCGAAGCGCGCGCCCGTGACGTTGCGGCGGGAGCGGCTGCACGCCGTGCTCGGCGTCGACGTGCCCGCGAAGCGCGTCGGCACGATTCTCGAGCGGCTCGAGATGCAGACGAA
>Ga0075418_10011058_pt1 | contig 10087 bp, 7 predicted proteins | sample SoiMetdeltSBSDD2_FD_81776 | JGI IMG/M metagenome (GOLD analysis project Ga0075418, IMG submission 81776) | Bulk soil microbial communities from a Populus tree surrounding site in Tennessee, USA - Soil MetaG P. deltoides SBSDD2 | ecosystem: Environmental > Terrestrial > Soil > Tree plantation...
CGGAGTACGGGGCCACTTGCGGGATCTTCCCGGTCGATGCCGAGACTCTGAACTACCTGCGCTATACCGGCCGGCCGGAGTCGCAGATCAAATTGGTCGAGGCGTACTTCAAGGAACAGGGGATGTTCCACACGAAGGGCGCTGCCGAGGCCGCGTATTCAGACACATTGAGCCTGGACCTGGCCACCGTGGTGCCGAGCATGGCAGGTCCGGCACGGCCGCAGGACCGGGTGAACCTACCGGACGTCCGCAAGTCGTTCGCGGAGGCGCTGCCGAAGATGAAAGCGTCCGCACAGGCGGCGAAGAAGCCCGCCCCCGCCGTCAGGATGATTCCCCTCTCCAACGACCCGGTCGGGCCAACGACCGCCGTCCAGCTCGCGCCAGGGACGGTAAAGGATGGATCCGTCGTCATCGCCGCGATCACGAGTTGTACGAATACATCGAACCCCGATGTGATGATGGCAGCCGGCCTTTTGGCGAGGAAGGCGGTCGATCGTGGGCTGACTGTCAAGCCGTGGGTCAAGACGTCGATGGCGCCGGGGTCGAAGGTCGCAGCCGACTACCTGGCCGAAGCGGGATTGATGAAGCCACTCGAGGCCCTGCGCTTTCATGTCGTGGGCTACGGGTGCACGACGTGCATTGGTAATTCCGGACCTCTGCCGGAGGCCGTCTCGGCGCAGGTGACGGATGGCAGCCTGGTCGTCGCGGCCGTGCTGTCCGGTAACCGGAACTTCGAGGGCCGCGTACACGGTGAAGTGCGCGCGAACTACCTGGCCTCCCCCCCGCTGGTCGTCGCGTATGCCCTGGCCGGGCGCATCGACATCGACTGGGAAAAGGAGCCACTGGGGACAGACAAGGATGGCAAGCAAGTATTCTTGAAGGACGTCTGGCCGAGCCGGGAGGAGATCGCGTCGGCCGTTCGCAGTTACCTGCGGCGAGAACAGTACGAGCGAATTTATTCCGGCGTATTTGAAGGCGACGAGAACTGGAAGTCGCTGCACGTGCCGTCTGGTAGCCGGTATGAATGGGACGCGCAGTCCACTTACATCGCCCTGCCCCCGTACTTCCAGCGCATGACCATCGGACCGCCGACGGTCACGGACATCAAGTGGGCCCGCGTCCTGGTCATGGTGGGGGACAGTATCACGACCGACCACATCTCCCCGGCTGGGGGATTCAAGAAGGACAGCACGGCCGGCAAGTACCTCATGGAGCGCGGCGTCGAGCCCAAGGACTTCAACTCTTACGGTGCGCGCCGCGGGCACCACGAGGTTATGATGCGCGGAACGTTCGCCAACGTCCGCCTTAAGAACCAGCTAGTGCCCGGCGTGGAGGGCGGGGTGACGCGCCATCTGCCGACCGGGCAGGAGATGTCCATTTATGATGCGGCGATGCTGTACGCCACCGAGGGGATACCCCTCATGGTCATCGCCGGCAAGGAGTACGGCAGCGGGTCGAGCCGCGACTGGGCGGCGAAGGGAGTGCGGCTGCTCGGCGTCCGGGCGGTGATTGCCGAGAGCTACGAGCGGATCCACCGCAGTAACCTGGTCGGCATGGGCGTGTTGCCGCTGCAATTCGAGGCCGGGGACACGGCGCAAACTCTCGGACTGACCGGGGCTGAAGTGTTCGAGATTCCGAGGATCGCGGACGCGTTAAGGAAGGTCGGCAGCGGGAAGGTGCACCTGAAAGTGAAGGCGGACCTGAAGGAGTTCGACGTGCTCCTGCGCGTCGATTCCCCGCAAGAAGTCCTCTACTACGAGCACGGCGGGATTCTGCCGTACGTGCTGCGGCAGTTGGTGGGTGCCGGGCCAGCGGCCGCCGCGGCGTCTTGACAAACCCCGCGGCATCCAACGTGGGCACGAGATTCCGATCTTGTGCGACTCACGACAAGATCGGAATCTCGTCGCCACAGAAGCTTACCGCGGTGCCCCGATCGTCGTCGGCGGCAGGTCGGTCGCCGGCGAATGACCGGTCGGGGGCGGCTTGATTCCGGCAGCTTCCGCACCGATCGGGGCTCCGGTCGGCGGCATCCCACCGGTCGGCAGCATTCCAGCCGCCGGGATTCCGCCCGTGGGCGTCAATGGCGCTCCGCCCGGAATCGGCGCCGGGGGCGTCCCCGGTCGGGCCGGCGGCGTGAATTGCGTCGGTGCCGTTGACCGGAATTCCAGGTGATATTCGTACTTGTCTGACACCGATGTGGTGTTCGTCGAGGTCACCACTTCGCCGAACTTCGGCTTATCCTTGTTCCCGAGTTCCCGCCGCGTCGTGTCCTGGGTGTTGGTCATCTGCTCGCCGACTTTGACACGCGTCGTGCTGACCAGGACCGGGTCCTGGATCATTTCAGCCGCGGCCCGCGTTGCCTCGTCGCGGTAGTAGAACGGCCACGTGTTGGTGTTATCCGGGACCGCGACGACCACTTTCATCCGGTCGGAATCCACGACGCGCGCCGGCGACGCACAGCCAGAAAGCCCGGCGACCACGAAGACGAGCGTACCCAGCAGAGCCGTTCGGGACATGATCCCCTCCCCCCCGATGAACAGTTAATTCCCCCGAGTTTGCAGCGGGAATAGGTCCGGCGAATTCCGGTGTCAACGGCAACCACGTCGCGGCCGTGCGGTGCAGCTTGCCCAATCCTTCGCGGTCCGCGCCGAATAACATGGCTCCACGGTCTTCCCCGCTTCCCCCGGGTCCCCGAGATGCGCAAGGTCTTTGTCATTGCCGGCCGCGAATACCGGGCGGCAGTCCGGTCCAAGGCGTTCGTGGTGACGCTCGTCCTGATGCCGGTCCTCATGGGCGCCAGCGCGGGAGTCCAGGTCCTATTCAAGAAGTTCGAAGACACGTCGGAAAAGAAGGTCGCGGTGGTCGATCGGTCGCCCGGCGGACAGATCGCGCAGGCGCTCGCGGCGGATGCGGTCCTCTACAACACGCACCTGATCACCGACCCCCGGACCGGGGATCGCATCCACCCGGCCATTGCTCTCGAAGTCGTGTCCCCATCGCCGCCGGACCCGGAGGCCGTGCAGCGTCAGCGGCTTGAGTTGTCGAAGCGCGTCGAGTCCGGGGATCTGGAAGCGGTCTTCGAAATTGGGCCGAACGTGTTTCAGGTGCGCGCGAACCCGAGCCCGGAGCAGGCCGAGGACGAACAGGTCCTCCGCTGGCAAGCCAAGAACCCGGGGGAAACATTCATCACACGGTACCTCGAGCGCCGGGCGAACGACGCCGTCCACCGGCTCCGATTCACCCAAGCGGGCTACGACGCCGGCAAAGTGCAATCCATGCAGCAGCCGGTACCGCTCCGGGTCACGGGGCTCACGCGACAGAATCGACAGACGGGTCAGATCGAAGACGCGGCGCTGGAGCAACGGTTGACGAACTTCTTTCTCCCGGCCGTGCTGATCGCGCTCATGTTCGTGGTCATTATGATCGGCGCGACCCCGGCCATGCAGGGGATCGTGGAGGAGAAGGGGCAGCGAATTGCGGAGGTCCTTCTTGGGTCGGTGACGCCATTTCAACTGATGGCGGGGAAGCTGCTCGGCATCGTCGCCGTGTCGCTCACGATGGCCGGGGTGTACCTCGGCGGTGGGTTGTACTTGGCCTACCGGTATGAACTCACAGACACGTTGTCCCTCGGGCTGGTCGCGTGGTTCGTGGTGTTCCTGGTTCTGGCACTGTTGACCTACGGGTCGCTCTTCATTGCAATTGGTGCGGCCGCGGCGGACATCAAGGACACACAGGCGCTGCTCATGCCGGTCATGATCATCGCGTGCCTACCGTTCTTCGCCCTGGTGCCGATCCTGATGGACCCGAACGGCAAAATCGCGGTCGCATGCTCCTTCTTCCCGTTCGCGACACCGATGATCCTGGTCGCCCGTCAATCGGTTCCGCCAGGGGTGCCGACGTGGCAGATGGCGACGGGGATTCTGATCACGTTGGCTACGACATTGTTCTGCGTCTGGGCCGCCGGGCGAATCTTCCGTGTGGGGATCTTGATGCAGGGGAAGGGCGCGAAGATCCAGGACCTGGCACGGTGGGTCATCAGAGGCTAGCGGCGCGGCTTCGCGAGGTGATATTTGACCGCGGGAATGTCGAAGCCCGGCAACCGGAATTCGCTGACCCGAATGAGCCCGACCTTTTCCAGAACCCGACAGGACGCCCGATTCTCGACCAATGCGCAGGCAACGATCGCTTCGACCTCCTTTTCAGCAAACCCCCGGCGAATGAGCGCGTGTGTCACCTCCGTCGCGTACCCGTTTCCCCAGGCCGACCGGACGAGACGGAAGCCAACGTCGAACTCCCCGTCGCGGAACCCGGCCTCGCGGGCGAACCGGTAGTCGAGCGCCGGCCGCAGATGGAACCAGCCGATGAACCGCCTCGTGGATTTCTCTTCCGTCGGCCAGAACCCGAATCGGGGGCCCTTCGCGTAGTAAGGGAGAAAGTAATTGCGGATCCGCTCGCGGTACGCCGCCTCGTCGGGGAGACCGTACGGGCCGCAGTAGCGCATGACCTCCGCGTCGCCGTCGAGCGCCAGGAGCAGTCCCGCATCCCGTTCGGTGAACTGTCGCAGGACAAGGCGTTCCGTCTCGAGAATAGGATTCATGCCGGAGATTGTAACTTCCCCGGAAGGCCTTGCACGCGGCCGGCGTCTGGGGGATGCTAGTGGTTCAACCCGTCAATTCCCCGCTTCCCGCACTGAGGAGGTGTTCCGTGGTTCGTTCCATGTTGACGATCGCCGTGGGTGTTGTGACGGCGATCGGCGTGTCCGGCGCCCCGGCCCCGAAGACCGAGCCGATCAAGTTCATCAGTCTCAAGGGCCATACCAACGTCAAGATGGACGAGAACCTGCACTCGGATCGTTTCGCCAACAACAACCTGAAATCGCTGCCCACCGGCAAGCAGAAACTCGGCGACGTCGAATTCGAGATCGGAGAGGGGGTCTTGCAGCTCGGGTCGAGCAACGTGACGACCAAGCCGAACAAGATCGAGGGGATCAAGGTCGGCGGCACGGCCAAGAAGCTGCACTTCCTGCAAGCCACCGGCTACAGCACCGACCCGGACACGGTGATCGGCAAGTACGTCATCAATTACGAAGACAAGACGACGGCCGAGATCGAGATTGTCTACGGCAAGGACGTCGTGGACTGGTGGGCCTACCCGGACCAGGTGGCCCCGACCAAGGGCAAAGCGGTCTGGGAAGGGGAGAACGAGGCGTCCAAGGGCTTCGACGCCAAGATCAAGCTGTACCACATGACCTGGGAGAATCCGAAGCCGGACAAGAAGATCGCGACGATCGATTTCGTCGCGCCGAATCCGGAGCAAACGGCCGCGCCGTTCTGTGTGGCGATTACGGCGGATGATAAGTAGCGCAAATTAAGCCCGGCCGGCGAGGAGGGCCTTCGTCCACTCCTGGTCGGCCGGACGGAGGAACGCAGGTGCGTTCCCCGCGTAATTCAATTCACGTTCGTAATGCCCCGTGTCGTAGGTCAGTCGAAAAAGCGCCCCCAGGTCCAGTGCATGGTCCGGGTCCGGGGCCATGAGCGGCACGGGGATGACGGGGAGCGGCGACCGAAGGCTCCACGTATATACTTCGGCCTTCGGCCGTTGCTCGGCCCGCGAGACGAAGGCGTAGTAGTCGCCCATTGGTAACGGTTCGCGCATCGGCAGGCGCGCCCCGCGCAGGAGCAGGTCGATCTCGACGAGATGAACGTACTGGTTCAGCAGGGCGGCCCGCTTCGCGAGATACACTGGGGCGCCGGGCGTCTCTTTGTTCGATGGCGAGAGCAATTCGATGACCGCGATCAGCTTGCGGTCCGTCCGCCGAGTGATTTCCAAGTACGTTTCCCTTGCGGTCTCTTCCAGGTCATGGTCGAGCAAGATTGGCACACAACTCGCCGCGGCTGTGGTCGCGACTCCGCCTTTCGGCCGGTAAGAGTCGGGCGCCGTAACACCGACATCCGCGACAGCATGTCGGCGGTCCTTGTCGGGTAGGGCAATTGAGGTGACGCGCTCCTGGATATACACGGAGTACGCACTCGGCAGCGAGGCGCGCAAGGCGTTCCGCCAGTCCGTCAAGAAGCTGTCGTGAAAATCCTCCCAGTACCCCGAGGCTTCGATGTAAGGATCCATCCCCGGGAACGGACTCGGCATCGCGCACCCCCTTACCACCGCAGCGGCTTCTGCCACGCCTCTTTCAACTCGTCCAGCTTCGACCAGATCAGCCACTCGCCGTTCTCGCCGGCGATTCGCAACCGCGGTTCCTTGACCGTCGTCCCAATCCGGGACAGCGGCAGCCCGGCGAACAACTCTTGCAAGGCCGCGGCGTCCGCCAGTCGCACTTCTATGATAAACCGCGTCGGCGATTCGCTAAAGAGTCGGGCCGCGTCCGACAACCCCGCGGCGGCTGCCTTGAGTTCGCTCACGTCCGCTCCAACTCCGCCGGCAAAAGCCATCTCCGCCAGGGCAACGGCCAACCCGCCCTCGCTCGGGTCGTGGCAAGCCCGGACCAGGCCTTTCGCGATCGCCTCATGGACCGTTGCGAAGATTCGCGGCGCCCGTTCCAGGTCCACTTGCGGAACAGTCCCGCCCGTTCGACCGGTGACGACGTGGTAGTGCGACCGGCCGAGTTCATCCCGCGTCACACCGACGACGTACAACTCGTTGCCCGGTTCCTTCAGGTCCATGGTCACGCAGCGGCGAACATCGGGAACCTGGCCCATGGCCGAAATCAACAAAGTGCCAGGGATGGAGATTCGCCGATCGGCCGAGCGGTATTCGTTATTCAGCGAGTCCTTGCCGCTGATGAACGGGGTGCCGTAAGCCAGAGCCACGTCACGGCACGCTTGCGCCGCCCGGACGAGCGATCCGAGGACGGCCGGGTCGTTCACATTCCCCCAACAGAAGTTGTCAAGTATGGCGATCCGCTTTGGGTCGGCGCCGACCGCGACCGCGTTCCGGACCGCTTCGTCGATCGCGGCCGCGGCCATCCAGTACGGGTCGAGGTCGCCGTACAGCGGGTTGATCCCGTTGGCGATCGCGAGTCCCTTCCATGACCCGAGTACCGGATTGATTACAGCGGCATCGGACGGCCCGTCGTTCATGACACCGGTCAACGGCTTGACCACACTCCCGCCCTGTACCTCGTGGTCGTATTGCCGGATGACCCATTCCTTGGAGGCCAGCGTGTACGACGAGAGAATCGCAAGCAGCGCCGATTGAGGATTCTTGATTGCCGGGTGAGGGACTTGCGCCGTGAGTTGTGAAATCGGCAATCGGAAATCGGCAATCTTCAATACTGCGGGCCGCCCGTCGTGGATGAAGTCCATCGACAGGTCGGCCACCGGTTCCCCGCGATAGCTCAGGCGAAGCCGGCCTGTTTGCTCGAAGGTGCCGATGACCGCGGCCTCGATGCCCTCGCTCCGGCAAAGAGCTTCGAACTCCCGCCAGTTCCTCGGCGGGACCGCCAGGACCATCCGCTCCTGAGACTCGGAGATCCAGATTTCCGTGTAGCTCAGCCCTTCGTATTTGAGCGGTGCTTTTTCGAGTTGCACCTGGGCCCCGAGTTTCGCGCCCATCTCCCCGACTGCGGATGAGAAGCCGCCGGCCCCGCAATCGGTGATCGCAGAATACAGCCCCCGGTCGCGGGCCTGCAGCACGACATCGAGGACTTTCTTTTCCGTGATGGCGTTGCCGATTTGCACCGCTCCGCCGCTGATCGACTCGGATTCCTCCGTCAATTCCAGCGAGGAGAACGTCGCGCCGTGGATGCCGTCGCGGCCGGTCCGCCCGCCGACAGCAACGATCAGGTCGCCTGGCCGCGCCGCCTTCTCGACGCGCCCGACCGGGATCAGGCCGACCGTACCGCAAAAGACCAGCGGGTTCGCCAGGTATCGCTCGTCGAAGACGATCGCCCCGTTGACCGTCGGGATGCCCATGCGGTTGCCGTAGTCCTTGACCCCGGTCACGACACCAATCATGGTGCGTCGCGGGTGAAGCACGCCGGGGGGCAGTTCCTCGGGCGGATAATCGGGCGGGGCGAAGCAAAAGACGTCCGTGTTGCAAACTGGCTTGGCCCCGAGACCGGTGCCCAGCGGGTCGCGGATGACGCCGCCAATACCGGTGTTTGCCCCGCCATATGGTTCGATGGCCGACGGGTGGTTGTGCGTCTCGACCTTGAAGCAGGCGTGGAATTGCTCGTCGAACTGGACCACGCCGGCGTTGTCCGCGAAGACGCTGACGCACCAGTCATCCGGCCCCATTCGCTTGCGCAGCTCCTGGGTCGCGTCGAAGATGGTTTCCTTCAGCAGGTTGTTAATGCGCCGCGTCGTGGTCCGGCCGTCGATTGTTTCGGTGTAATCGATCGGCCCTTTGAGCGTCTTGTGCGAACAGTGCTCCGACCAGGTCTGGGCGATCGCCTCGAGTTCCACGTCGGTCGGTTCGCGACGCTGGTCGCGGAAGTGTGCCTGAACGGCTCGCATCTCTTCCAGATTGAGGGCGAGTTGTCCGTCGCGGCTCAGCTTCATCAACCCGTCGTCGTTTAGCTCGCGTAGCGGGACGCTGACCTTCTTGAAGGCGTACGGCTTGCCCAGCGCGAGGTGATCCGCGTGCAGTGGGCCGGCTACGATCTGTTCGATCGCGTCGTTGGCCAGGACCTTACGGAAGAGCAGATCGCGATCGGACCCGACCAGGTCCGGCGTACCGAAGTAGCGGCGGAACGTGCGTACGGCTTGGAGGGACAAGCCAAGGTCGTTGGACGCGACGAGGACGCTCTCGGCCACCGGATCCATCACGCCAGGTTTGAGCAGCACGGTGATCGCCTGGTTCCCATTCACCTTGCCGACCTCATTCAGAGTGGACGACTCGACGACCGAATCGACTAACAGGTCGGCGGCGAGTCGCTCCGCGGCCGCCCGATCCAGGTTTCCTTCCAGCAGAAATCCGCGGGCGGACGATTTCACCAGGTCGGCCCCGCGGGTCGAGTGCGTGAGCAGGTCGAACTCGTCGCAGACCCGCTCCCGTTCGGCATCGCGGCCGAGTGGCCGGATCTCAACTTCCCAGAGCATCGCGCACCCTCTTCGCGGCGGTCAGGATTCGGGTCAATTCCTCAGTGTCCTGGTTCAGAACGGCCTCGCGCAGCTCCGTCAGTCGGCCAGCGAACTGGTCGAGTGTGAGCGCCAGCGCGACGGCGTTTTCGCGGGCGATGGCCGTCCAGAGCGCCGGGTCCCCCGACGCGATCCGCGTCGTATCGCGAAAGCCCGTCGCGGTGAAGTCCCGCCATTTCTCGGGGACCGAATTGGCCAGCAGCGCCGCGACGAAGTGGGGGAGGTGGCTCGTCGTCGCCAGAGCGAGATCGTGCTCCTCGGGAGTGAGTCGTTTGACATCGCAACCGAGGCTCTTCCAAAAGAGAGTCACGCGCTCGAGAGCGGCTACATCCGTCCGCGCGGTCGGAGTCAGAACACACACGCGTCCGTCGAAGAGATCGGCCCGGGCGTTCTCGGCCCCCTGTTTTTCCGAGCCCGCGAGAGGGTGAGCGCCGACGAACCGTATGTGAGCGGGTAATTTGCCCTCGAGATCGCGGACGATGTTGGCCTTGGTGCTGCCCGCGTCGGTGAAAAGGGCCCCCGGCTGGGCATACGGCGCCGCGGCCAGGGCTTGCTTTGCGATTTGATCGACGGGCGAGCAGAATACAACGATTTCGGCCGAGCGAACGCCGGCTGCCATGTCCGTCGTAAATTCGTCCAGGATGCCGAGGCTTTTGGCCCGTTCCAGCGACTCGATGTGTCGGCCCACGCCGACGACGCGGCGGGTGGCGGATCGCTCCCGGGCGGCCAGCGCGACGGATCCCCCGATCAGCCCGACACCGACAATCGTGAGCGAGTCAAAGAGCATGAGGGAATTGTAGATGCAGAGTGGCGAGGTGGTGAGGTGGCGAGGTCGTGAGGTCAACACTCCACGACTTCACCGATCGCGATCGCTAGGGTGGGTCGCCATAATCCGCTCGCTCCGGCTCGTCGCGAGATCGCAACCAAAGACCATGAATACTCTGTGCTCCCGCGACCAGCGCATGCAGGACAAGGAAGGCAAGAGAGCCGGC
>Ga0075418_10011059_pt1 | contig 10087 bp, 9 predicted proteins | sample SoiMetdeltSBSDD2_FD_81776 | JGI IMG/M metagenome (GOLD analysis project Ga0075418, IMG submission 81776) | Bulk soil microbial communities from a Populus tree surrounding site in Tennessee, USA - Soil MetaG P. deltoides SBSDD2 | ecosystem: Environmental > Terrestrial > Soil > Tree plantation...
AGTCTTTTGTCGGTGGTCATAACAAGATGGTGGATATACTGCATCGGTTAGCTGATGGCACTCTCGTTGAACATTGCTACTGCGTCATCAGCCGCCCATAGTAGTCTGCCGCAATCGACCGTCACGCACTCTGAAGCGCTAATGTGGAGCATGCAGCAAGAGGGATTCTAGGCGGCCGCCGCGAAGGAATCGAACCTTCAACCCGCAGATTAAGAGAAACCGGCCGGCCGTCCACGGGCGTCCGGCCTTTTTCTTTTCTTCGGAATTCGCGTAATTCGGGTCCACCGAGGTCCGGCCGATTCAGTATTGGTCCAAGCGTTCGGGGTCAGTTGGGGGTGAACTCTTGCCGCTGATGCAGCCCTCACGCCGCACGGATGATCCAGTTGCGAAAATCGTCCCAGACACCCCGCCAACCTTCGCCTATCGCTCGCTACGCTCGCGGCTTCGGTTGGCAAGCCGCGTCACGCGAGCGGCATCGAAGGTTGTCCACCGAAGCGCGCAGCGCGAAGGCGGACGAATCCCACTCTCCCCGCCACCCCTCAGTGCGGTTTGGGAGACCGCTGCACAACTCTCGCCGAAGAAAGTGCCCGCTTGAGCTCGACGGGACTCTATTCCCATTGGCCGTAATCCGGCACCGGTGACGTGCGACGACGTCAGTTCGTCGCTGTCTCGTTTTGGACATTCTCACGTCGGCCGTCGAGCGATGCTACGTTGGTGTCGTGTTCGATGACGCCGTTGTCATGAGAGGTATCGAACTGCAGACGACACTCTGCTTCTCGATGCCGAGGGCAAGAGCAGGATTAGTTTGAAAATTTGCCGTCGCGCTTCTCGACGGCTCCATCGACCACAGCATGCGCGTCGTCGCGTTGCGTACTGGACCGGCGCGTCACCACGGAGTGCCGCGGTGATCAGCGCGCGGCGCGGTTTTCTGAGTGGGGTACGGAATCCGTGAAGCGGACGCTCGAAACGGACTTGTGATTCAGTCACGCCAAGGGGCAAGCAAAATGGCACCATCGGGGGGGCAAGCGCCTCTGGACCGGCAGGGAGATCATCCACCTTCAGGATCGCCCCCTGCGTCGCCGCCGTCGCGGCCCTGGCGCACCGAGGGACTTCCGAAGCAAGGTCAGCCCGCGGCGCCCAAACGGCGATGGCAGACGGCCGCGGTATGGCTCGTCGGCTACTTAATCCTGTTCGGAGTACTGACCGTTCAGGATCGTTTGGCTGGTCCGCAGCCGGTACCGTACACGGATTTCAAGACGCAGGTAGCAAACAAGAACGTCGGCGAAGTGTTCGCACGCGGCAATTCAATAGAGGGTCAGTTGAAAAAGGCGGCGCCGCAGCCCGGCCAGGCGGATCGCAGCTATCAGCAGTTCACCACTGAGCGGCCGACCTTCGCAAACGACGATCTGCTGCGGGAGTTGATCGAGGACGGAGCCAGCGTCCGTGCGACACCGCTGGTCCAGCAGCGCGGGTTCGTGACGAATCTGCTCATCTCGTTTGCGCCGATTCTCCTGCTCGTCGCGTTTTACGTTTGGATGTTCAAGCGCCAGCAAGGGGCAATGGGAGGCCTGTTGGGTGGGGGCGGCAAGCAGAAGCGCGTCGATCCCGAGACGGTCCGGGTCACGTTTGAAGATGTCGCTGGCATCGACGAAGTCGAAGCGGAAATCAACGAGGTCGTCGATTTCCTGAAGGATCCCGAAAAATATCGTCGCCTCGGCGCTCGTGCTCCAAAGGGTGTGCTGCTCACCGGAGCTCCGGGAACCGGCAAGACGCTGCTGGCGCGTGCCACCGCTGGCGAGGCGAAGGTTCCGTTCTTCAGCGCCAGCGCTTCCGAGTTCATCGAGATGATCGTCGGAGTCGGGGCCAGCCGGGTCCGTGATTTGTTTTCGGAGGCGCGGAAGGTCGCGCCGGCGATCATCTTCATCGATGAAATTGACACGATTGGCCGCGCGCGTGGCGGCGCCCGGTCATTCGGGGGACACGACGAGCGTGAACAAACGCTGAATCAGATTCTCACGGAGATGGACGGCTTCTCCGGACACGAGGGCGTCGTCGTTCTCGCCGCGACGAACCGGCCAGACGTGCTCGATCCGGCGCTGCTTCGCCCAGGACGATTCGATCGGCAGATTGTGATCCACCCACCCGACCAGAAAGGCCGAGTGGAAATCTTGAAGGTTCACACGCGCCAAGTCCCCGTCGACGCCGACGTAGATCTGGAGCAGTTGGCCTCGTCGACCCCTGGAATGACCGGCGCGGATCTCGCGAACCTCGTCAACGAGGCGGCTCTCCTGGCGGCGCGTCGTAGTCAGGCCGCAGTGCGTCAGCGCGATCTGACGGATGCCCTCGAGAAAGTTCAACTGGGCACCGCGCGAAACGTGGTCATTCCCGAGGAACAGCGACGCCGAACCGCCTATCACGAAGCTGGTCACGCCTTGCTCGGCATGCTCCAACCTGGGGCGGATCCCGTTCGGAAGGTCTCGATCATTCCTCGCGGCCGCGCGTTAGGTGTCACTTTGTCTACGCCGGAGTCAGACCGATACGGTTATGACGTCAACTATCTTCGCGGCCGGATCATCGGTGCGCTTGGAGGCATGGCCGCGGAGCAGGAGGTCTTCAACATCGTGACGACCGGTGCGGAGAGCGACCTCGAAATGGTCACACGCATCGCTCGCTCCATGGTCGGTCGCTGGGGCATGTCCCAGCGAATCGGAACGTTGTCGGTGCTGCCTGCCGAGGGCGATCCTCGCATGGCCGGAATCTCGGACGGTCTCCTCGACGCCGTCGACGAAGAAGTCCGGCGGATCACCGGCGAGTGTTACACCGAGGCGCGACGGCTGTTGAAGGAGAACCGCGACAAGCTCGACGCGATTGTGGCGCAGTTGCTGGTGCACGAAAGTTTGAACGAACCTGAGATCTACGAGGCGGCTGGCATCACGCGCACGACGGTCACGCCGTCACCGGCGCCAGTGCCCGCGTAGACCGAGTGTGGGTACCTCGTCGGCGGTACTCGCGTCGCCAACATCGTGAGCGACGTCGATGAGTTCTTCTCGGGCTTCTGCGACGGCGCGACTACGGAGGGTCGTCATTCACGCTCGCTCTTCTCATCCCCGCTTTCAATCGTCCGGGCGACTGGTAAATTCCAGCCGTACCGGATCGCCATCAGGCGAAGCCCGAAACAGACGCCAGCTCCCGCGATAGCAGTTGGGACTATCGGCCAATTCAGTCCATGGCCCACGATGACGAGCACCGCGCCAGCAAGTGCTGCGAGGGCGTAGAGGTCGCTCTGGAGCACGGTGGGTGTCCGGGCGACGAGCAGGTCGCGCACAATGCCCCCGCCGATACCGGTCAGCATGCCCAGCAGCGCCGCCATCAGCGGGTTCAGCCCTGAGGTAAGCGCCTTCTGTGTGCCGGCGACGGCAAAGAGCGCCAGGCCCGCCGCATCGAATACCAATATCGCGGTGCGCACGCGTGCGATCGGTGAATACGAGAAGAAGGTCAGCAACCCTGCGGCGAGAGCAACCGCAAGGTAACGCCAGTCACTGATCGCGGCAGGCGGGACGGCGCCGATCAGCAGATCGCGCGTGATACCCCCCGCACCGGAGGCCACGAAGGACAGGACCAGAATTCCGAAAATATCGAGACGGCGTCGTACGCCCAGCATCGCGCCGCTAATCGCGAAGACAAACGTGCCGGCAAGGTCGAGAACCAACAGAAGATCGTGAATCGTCTTCTGTTCGAGAACCGGGATTAGCGGCAACGGCGCACGTCCTGCTCCGACGTTGAAGCGTTGGGTCGGTCCTTCATTTAGCCAGCGCCAATTACCCTGCGGAAACGAATCCGCTGCTGTCACGTTTTGAACATCACGCCGACGCCACACGAACCATGCTGAAGTGAGGTCCGGCGTCCGCCGCAATGGCACCAACACTGGCCCAGTGCGGCGACCGCGCGGCCATCTACATCTTTCCACGAGACAACGCACGTGAAATGTCCCGCTGATACACACGAACGAAACAGGCCGAATCCGCAGGACGGCCAACCACGGGTTGGCAAGGACGAAAGCGAAATCGATCGGATCCTCGAGGATTCTTTCCCTGCTAGTGACGCACCGCCGTGGACTCTTGGTGTGGCGCCGACGGATCCAAGAAGGCGGCCGAACAACTAAAGGGCACCGAGGCTGATCGGTCAGGAGGTGTCGGTGTGAAAACGATCACGAAGATCCTGTGCGCAATTGATCTCACCAAGGCTAGCCACAACGCCTTCGATCGAGCGCTCAGCATTGCTCGTGTGAGCAAGGCCAGGCTTTACATTCTTCACGCGGTGCCGGCCAATTATCGGTTTTCGTGGCACCAGAGCGAACGTCTCGAACTTCTCACCAGCCTGCGGCAACGCGCTGAGCGCCAAGGAGTTCTGGTACGGATTGTCGAGCAACACGGCGATCCAGCCAGCACCATCGTGCTGCATGCCAATTCGAGGAAGGCCGATCTCGTCGTCCTTGGATCCAACCGGCGTCGCGGCTGGCAGCGGTTCCGAGAGGGTTCCGTCGGAGAACGTGTGCTCCGCCGCGCGGCGTGGCCAGTGCTGATCGTCCCGTGGGACGTTCCCTCGCGAAAGCGCGACCAAGAAACGTCGAGCGGTTCGTCCATGCAGCCGCGGCCTGCGTAGAGGCCGCTGGCGACGCAGGCTCACCGCAATGACCGCCGGAAGAGCGAAGAGAACACGCGGTCATCAAACACCTTCGAGACCTCGCTGCCAGTCGAACCCGATCGCGGTGAGAAACGCACGGGCAATCAGCGCCGACCCGGTGTTATTGGGGTGCACGCGGTCCCAGTTGATCGTCGCTGGATAGTAGCTCGTGAGCAGCCGATCGAACGCGGCCTGCACGTCGACCAACACGCTGCCTGCTGTCGCAGCAGCGACCTTCTTGACAACCGCGCCGTACCTGTCCATCGTCGCGCGCATCGGGTCCTGCCGGTTCGGCTCGATGTAGTACGGCGTCATCAGGACCAGGCCCTTGACCAATGGCTTCGTCGACGACACGAGCTCGCTGAGGTTGCGCTCATATTCGTCGATCAGCACGTGATTCTCGGTCTGCTTCGGCGAGTCGTACTGGCGCCAGACGTCGTTCGCGCCAATCATGATCGATAGCCAGTCCGGCTTCAGGTCCAGTACGTCTTTCTGCCATCGCGCCTTGAGATCGCGGGTCGTGTTTCCGCTGACTCCCATGTTGATCACCCGAATCAGCCGCTCGGGATACACGGCGCCCAGTAGCGCGTCGGCCATCATCACGTAGCCCCGCCCCAACGCATCGTCGGCTCGCCCTTCACCGATCGGCCGCGCACGGCCGACATCTGTGATCGAGTCGCCGATCATCACCAGCTTGTCACCCTTCTGAAGTCGCAGGTCGGGCCGGCGACCGGGCGTCTGAGCGGCGGCACCCGGGATCCCGAGCGTCGCGAGCCCGGAAACGCCGGCGAGGGCGGAAACAACTTCTCGTCGTGTGACCATGACTCCCCTTTCAAAATCGCCGAGCGGGCACCGACGACACCGAGCTTAGCGTCGCGGGCGCCTAATGAAATCACAGGAGCGCACAATGGAACAGATGTTCGTGATCATGAACTATTCGGCGAAGGCACGATGAGCGCAAGATATTGCGACCACTCCCGGTCACCGTTGACACGTCTTTTCGTTCGACACGCCGAGTAGCGGGCAGCCTTGAGAACCTTCGCGAAGTTGCGGCCAAGGATCCAGCTGTGGCGTTCGCGCGAGGTGACAGGCCCTCGCGTGGCTCCTCGATTCAAGACAATCTCGGTCACCTGACCGCACCAGCGAACGCCGCTGTGCACATGAGTCTGCGAAGGGCAAATCGGCATGCCGGTTGCGAGCATTTGTCCATCCGATGTTAGGTCGCTTGCGACGAGCCGTGCCGTGAGAAAGCCAATACGACTCGAGCAAGACAACGCGGACTCATTCGTGGTCGTCACGTTCGTGGCGGCAAAGACTATTCAGGAACGGCCAAAGGAGCAATCTCATGAAAGTGAAAGACCTGATGACAACTGACGTGAAACGCTGCAGCCCGGAGACCAACCTCGCCTCGGCAGCAAGGATCATGTGGGAAGGAGACTGTGGCGCTGTCCCAGTAACGGACGAGCGCGATCACGTGGTCGGAGTTATCACCGATCGCGATATTTGCATTGCCGCCGCGACTCGACCGAGTCGCGAAGGAGAAATCCCGGTAAAGGACGTAATTTCGAAAGCGGTGTACTCATGCGCGCCGGGCGACGATGTGCGCGCGGCGCTCGACACGATGAAGGCACGCAAGGTTCGACGGCTACCGGTCGTTGACCAGGGCGGCAGGCTGGTGGGTATTGTGTCGATTCACGATATCGCCGAGCAGTCGCGGAACCGGGGCGGCGATGTATCGCCCGATTCGGTGCTTGACGCGTTCATCGCGATTACAGCTCCGGCGCAAGTACCCGTCACCGCCTAGCGTTTGAGAGCCACAGCAAGGGAGCGAAGAGGCCGCACACCGGGCCTTTTTGCTCCCGGCCTGGCGGTCGATTCACAGCTGATCAGTCGCGGCGGATCGCCGTCAGCGGGTCGAGCGCCGCGGCCCGGCGTGCCGGGATCCATCCCGCCAGCAGGCTGATCGAGAGCACAGTCACCACGGCGATACTGAGGGTCGGCGCGTCGCTCGGCGCCAAGCCGAAGAGGAGCGCGCGCAGCAGGGGTCCGGCTGCGAGCGCGGCCGGCACGCCGACTGCGAGACCGACGAGCGAGATCCCGGCGACCTGCCGCAGCACCAGCCACAGCACGCGTCCCGTTGTCGCGCCGAGGGCGAGACGGACGCCGATCTCGCTGGTCCGCTGTGCCACCGAGTAGGCCGTGACGGCGTACAGGCCGATGGCCGCGAGCAGCAGTCCGAAGGCGCCAACCAGTGTGAGCAGCCACGCGAAGACGCGCTCGCGTCCGAGCGTTTGCGCGATCTGTGCCGTCTGGCTTCGGAACGCCGTGATACCAGTGGCGGGCGACGCCCGGGCCACGGCGGCGCGCAACGGCCGCTCGAGGAGCGGGGCCGGCTGATCGCTGCGGACGATGAAGGTCAGACCGGTCAACGATTCCTGCGCGTGTCGCGCGTAATAATCGAAGACCGTCGGCGGCGGAGCGGAGCGCACGCTCGTGTAGTGCATGTCGGCCACGATTCCGACCACTCGCGCGACGCGCGCCGGACGATCGCCGGTCGCCGCGATGGTCAGCTCACGTCCAAGTGCCGGTCCTTGAAAGAGGCGCCGTGCCGCTGTCTCGTTCAGGACGACCGATTCGGGCCCGGTCGCGTCGCGCGTCTCGAGGCCCCGGCCTGCGACCAACCGCGCGCCCAGTGCCTCGAACACATCGGGGCCGCTCGCGTTGGTAGGGACCGCCTGCTTCGCGCCGTCGGCGATGACGGTGCGACTCGATTGCACGCCGCTAATCAGTGGATTTTCGATCATCGACGCGGCACGGACCCCCGGGACCTCGCGCACGGCCGCAAGGATACGGTCGTACACGGGAATGGCGACGGTGCCATCCGGCTGGATCGGGACTTCGACGCGAAACGTTACGAGGGACTCAGGGCGAAACCCGAGGTCTACGCGCGTCAGGTTGTGCAGCGTCCGCAGCAATAGTCCTGCGCCCGTCAGCAGCGGCAACGAGATCGCGATCTGCACCGCCAGCAGCGCGCGCCCCAGGCGGTGACGGGGCGCCGTCGTGCCTCCCGGGCGGGCCGACAGCGATGCGTGCATACGGCGGCTCGATAGCCGCAATGCCGGGACGAGCCCCGCGGCCAACGCAGCGACAACGCTGAACCCGACGGTGACGGCGAGGATCCGGCCGTCGATGGCGACTTCGCCGACGACCGGTCCGATACCATCCGACAGCATGCGGCCGAGCAGATCCCGGCTCACGAACGTCAGGCCAATGCCGAGCGCGCCGCCCGCACCGGCGAGCAGGGTACTCTCAAGGAGTGCCAGCTGCATCAGTTGCCAGCGGGACGCGCCGAGCGCCGCGCGCACCGAAAGTTCCCGCTGACGTGCCAGCCCGCGCGCCAGCAGCAGACCGGCGAGGTTCAGACAGGCGACAACCAGCATCGCCGCCGATACCATGCCGAGAATGATGATGGACCTCCGCATGCTCGCGGTGTCGAGATTCACGCCGCGTCCGGCGGGTCGCAGCCGGGCGTACGTGGGAGCGGCACCTTGGGCGTCGGTGATGCCCGCTGCGACGAGCTGGGCGCGGAGGGACGCCGACGCCATCTGCTCAAACGTCGCGCCGCCTCCTTCCGGGAGACGCACCACCGCTCGCACCCACAAGGTGTGCGGATCAGTAAAGAGCAATCCCTGACGCGGCGTCCAGCCGGGCACGAGCAGCGGCTGCAGCGCCAGAGGCAGGGTAATGTCGGTCACCGGCCGGAACCCACCCGGCGACATGCCGTGGAAGCCGCGCGCGGTCACTCCGACAATTCGCCCCGGGATGCCATTGATTGCCACGCTCTGATCCAGCGCCGTCACGGCGCCGGCGAACACGCGCTGCCAGAAGTCGTAACTGATCACCGCCGCCAACGGAGCACTGGGCCGATCGTCGGACGGCGTCAGGTAGCGTCCGATCGCCATTGGGGGACGCACCACATTGAAAAAGGTGCCATCCGCCAAAATGCCCGTCGCCCCTTCAGCCGACCGGCCGGCGATCACGACGTTCGTGCGCGGAATGAAGGTAAAGGCGCCCAGCGAGACCCCCGGTCGTTGGAGCTGCTTGAGTTCCTGGTAGGCGGGAAAGCTGATATTGCTGCTCATCTGCTTGCCGGTCGCCGGATCGAGACCGCCGTCCGAGTACATTCCGCTGAGGCCATCGATGCGCGGTCCCCAGAAGACGAAGGACAGTTCGTGCGGGCGCTCGATTGGCAGCGTATCGAACAACGCCGCGCGAGCGACGCTGACTACGGCGGTGTTGGCGCCGATACCCAATCCGAGCGAGAGCACGGCGACCAGCGAGAACGACGGACTCGCGACGAGCCGTCGGATGACGTGGCGAATGTCTGTGAGCAGTCCGCGGGCGGTCACGGTTCGAGCACTTGGACGAGAGGGGCGGGCCGGGGGTTGCTGCCCGCAGCTGCATTGACTGGACCGAGTCAGAATCGGTTGTCAGATCACGGGGACGTTCGCACCAAAGAAGGAAACCTTCGGCGCGATCGTCAGACGATCAAGATTCGCGCAACGTTACTTGAAGAAGTCCGCGAAGGGATCGTGGTCGAACAAGTCCTCCGGCTTGACGAGCCGAACCTCAAACGAGACCGGTTCGGGGCGAGCCACGTAGCGATGACGCCGCCAGCCAGAGTACCCAACCCGCTCGACCTGGCGATCGATCCACAGCTCGTGCATGATCTCGCGGAGCCATTCGATGCTGGCGTCAGGAAGAAACGCTCGAAGATCCTGCGGTTTGTACAGGCGATCAGGTTCCATGCTTTCGAGGATGAAACTCGCGTGTTCGCTCAGCCGACCGCATACGGGCTTCTCCATGATGTCCTTACTGTATGGACTGCCGCAGCATTGTTCTGGTTGGCGCATTTCTGCGGGCCGCTACGGTCGGGTTGCGCCAGTGCAAGGCGCGACGGGACGTGTATGATCATCGCTCGGCGATCGAGAAATGGAGGGCGGCGTGGCACATGCGCGAGCGGTGATGCTGACGACGGCGTGCGTGCTCGGGGGAACAATCGCGGCAGCCCCCTTCGAGCAGGCGGCCATGCGCGTCACGAAAGACCCGCAGGGCTACTGGTTCTCCGAGGGCGACACCAAGGTGCTGTTCTATCAGGCCGAGCGCAAGGCGCTGCCTGATGGTCAGGCCGCGCGGTCGAACTACTTCCATCCGCTCTACGATCTCGACGGCACCGTCGTCACCGAGGACTTCCCCGCGGATCACATCCATCACCGCGGCATCTTCTGGGCGTGGCACCAGGTGCGGATTAATGGCGCGACGGTCCAGGACCAGTGGGGCAACCGCGACTCGTTCTGGACCGTGCAGGACGCCCGGATCGCGTCCGATGCCCGTTCAGCCTCGC
>Ga0075418_10011060_pt1 | contig 10086 bp, 9 predicted proteins | sample SoiMetdeltSBSDD2_FD_81776 | JGI IMG/M metagenome (GOLD analysis project Ga0075418, IMG submission 81776) | Bulk soil microbial communities from a Populus tree surrounding site in Tennessee, USA - Soil MetaG P. deltoides SBSDD2 | ecosystem: Environmental > Terrestrial > Soil > Tree plantation...
CACGGCAACCGGCATGCAGACCCAGATGGGACAGATTGCGACCATGCTGACGGCGGTCACCCGGACACGCTCGCCGTTGCAGAAAGAGCTCGATTCGCTTACGAAGGTGCTTGGAATTATCGCATGGGGCGCGGTGGCCGTCATCGTTGTCGTCGGCTTCATACGCGGGATGCCGGTCGAGGATCTGCTATTACTCGGCACAGCAATGGCGATCTCGGCGATCCCGACTGGTCTGCCGGCATTCGTGTCAGGACTCCTGTCCATCGGAGCGAAGCAACTCGCCGAGGCCAAGGCAGTGGTCAAGAACCTCACAGACGTCGAGACGCTTGGTGCGACGAGCGCGATCAACACCGACAAAACCGGCACACTAACGATGAACCAGATGATGGTGTCGACGCTCTACGCCAGTGGTTCCTGGTTCAGCGTGGAAGGCGAGGGCTACCGCAAGTCCGGCGCAATAACATCGGTCGCGGGCATCCCCGTCCCCGACTTCACGCGGCTGGCCTATGGGCTCTCACTCGACAGCGACGCGGTCGTCCACGACGACGGGACCGTGATAGGTGACCCGACTGAAGCTGCCCTGGTCGTCCTCGCAGCGAAGTTGGGGATCGATGCTGAAGAGACACGGCGGGCCTACCCACGGCTTGCGGAAGTGCCGTTCGACTCCGACTACAAATTCATGGCTACCTTTCACCGCGTCCCGGTGGATGGCGTTGAGCATGTAATCGAGTTGGTGAAGGGTGCACCCGACGTCGTGCTGGCACGTTGCTCGCATGCGGGCGGCCCGTTAAGCGGCTCACAGGTCCCCATTGACGAGGCTCGCGCCGGAATTAACGCCGCCAATGAGCGGATGGGTGAAAGTGGTCTCAGGGTGCTGGCATTCGCAGCCCGGCTCATCGAGGGCGATGAGATGCAGATCATGGAGAACGACCCCATGTCATTGACCCGGGACATCTCCTTCGTCGGGATGGCGGGGATCATCGATCCCCTGCGGGCCGAGGCCAAAGGGGCCGTACAGACGGCCCTGACAGCTGGGATCGATGTGCGGATGATCACTGGCGACCATGCCGTAACCGCTCGGGCCATCGGCGAGTCGCTCGGTCTGGGGCCCGGCGCTATCAGCGGCGGTGAGTTGCGCGCGCTCTCTGACCCTGAGTTGCGACAGCGTCTTCCTCAGCTGCATGTCTTCGGGCGCGTGACACCGGAAGACAAATTGCGCCTCGCGCGAATCATGCAGGAAGAGGGATTGATCGTTGCCATGACTGGCGACGCCGTGAACGACGCTGCCGCGCTGAAGCAGGCCGACATAGGAGTCGCGATGGGAAGCGGCAGCGAGGTGACGAAGCAAGCCGCGCGGATGATCCTGACCGACGACAACTTCGGGACGCTGGTGCATGCCGTCGAGATAGGTAGGCGGGTCTACGACAAGGTCGTCTCATATGTGCGCTACCAGATGACTCAGCTCCTGTCGCTGATCATGCTGTTTCTCGCCGCGACGATCTTCAACGTCAACCAGGGTGTGGCGCTGACGCCAACCATGGTGCTGTACCTGCTGTTCTTCGCGACCGCTGTCGGCGTCGTGATCATCGCAGTCGATCCGGGCGACCCGGACGTCATGCACCGGCCGCCGCGAGACCCCGCGGTGCCCATCACCAACCGAACGGCGATCCTGATGTGGGTCACTTACGCCTTCGTACTCTTCGTGGCTGCATTCCTGCCACTGGTTGCGGGCCCGGACGAGCCGAGCATTGACGACCCGAGTGTCTCGATGACGATGACCTTTGTTGTGATGGGTCTCGGTACGGCCTTTAACGCGTTGGTGAACCGGCGGGACCCAACGAGCGGACTGACGCCACCGATCCTCAAGTCTGTGGGCATCGCTTTGATCACAGTCACGCTCCTCTTTCTCGCGACTCAGCTGCCGACCTTGCAGCAGGGCCTCCTCACCACAACGCTGACCCCGCCTGAATGGCTCATTTGCGCCGGGCTCGCCGCCCTACTTCCGGTGGTCGTCGAGCTGACCAAGCTGGTCCGACGGCGACGCCTCTCTGCCGCGATGCCGGTTGCAGCAGAGCGTGTTGTAACCCCATCCCGTGCTCTCTCGAAGACCGCCAGTTGATGGACAATGTGCAGCGGTCGGTGATCATCTGTGTTGCCGCGAGGCAGCTGATCAGCTGGCCGTCGAGGTCGCGGAGCCGATAGGGGATGCCGCGGGTCAGCACAGTCCAGGTCCACTCCACCAGCTTGCGTGGCGACCGCGACGCACTGACATGTCGCCGGGGTTGCGGAATGATCCCGTCAGGTCTACTGATCGTGACGACCTGATACCACCAGCCGGTCGGGCAACGACCTAGCCAACAAAGGAATTTCAGATGACGACGGACCCAGGACTGAATGCCCCCTACGTCTCAACGGGGAACCTTCCGCCAGCTGAACATGTGCGCTTCCTCATAAACGAGGCCTATGAGCGCTTCGGGATGAACAGCGAGGGCGAGCTATCACACGTCTATCCCTCGCTTGCGGCGGTTGATCCTGATACGTTCGGCATCTGTGTGGCGAACACTCAAGGTCTGACTGCCGCCGCGGGAGATGCAGCCGTCGAGTTCTCGATCATGAGCGTGGCGAAGCCGTTTGTGTTTGCACTGATGTGTGCAGTCCATACCCCTAACACCGTTGCTCAGTTTGTCGGTTTGAACGCGACGGGCAAAAGATTCAACTCGGTGGCAGCGATCGAAGACCGGCCCGACGGCAGGACCAACCCCATGGTCAACCCAGGGGCGATCGCGACGGCAAGCATGGCCCCTGGCAGCGACGCCGAAGAGAAGTGGCACTTCATCCGACAGGGGCTGTCACGTTTTGCGGGCCGTGAACTGCAGATTGATGAGGAGATCTTCGCATCGGCCTCGGCGACGAATGCAATCAATCGCGCCATCGGTGATTTGCTGCGCGGCTACGGCAGGCTAGCAACCGATTCGGAGGAGACGGTCGACCTGTACACAAGGCAAAGTTGCCTGAAGGTCACGGCCCGGGACCTTGCCATGATGGCGGCAACCCTCGCATCCGGCGGCGTGAATCCGTCGACCGGTGAGCAAGTTGTCGATCAGGTGAGCTGCAGATGCGCCCTCGTGGTGATGGCAACGTCCGGGCTTTATGAAACATCTGGCGAGTGGCTGTACACCATTGGCCTGCCAGGGAAGAGTGGTATCGGTGGTGGGATCGTCATGGTGTCACCCGGTAAGGGCGGACTAGGTACATTCGCGCCGCGGCTCGATGCGGCCGGTAACAGTGTGAAAGGCCAGCTCGCCGCAGCGTTTCTTTCGCGCCAGCTAGGACTCGACCTGTTCGTGTCAGCCCCTAATGTGAGTCCTTCCGAGACGGGCTCATAAGCCGACGCAGTGTCGGTTCTGGGCGCTCCATCGGCTCCACATCCGCGCCGTGAGTGGCTGCGTAGCGTCCCGCGAACGGTTGCGCGGTCAGGCCGTGGACCACAACGCTGAGCAGGACAGTCAGGCCAATGGTCGCGACGACCTCGTCGATGGGCCCGGGCACCCCTTGCAGATCCTCGAGCGCGATAAGTGCGAAGACGATCGAAGCCAGCCCGCGTGGTCCGAACCAGCCAATGAAGAAAACCGTGGACCAGTCCATTCGGGCCCCCAGCAACGAGATCGCCACAGGCAGCATACGGATCACGGTTAGGCTCAGCACGGCATAGAGAACAATGCGCCAGCTCCAGTCCGCTGCGATCGTCGGAACGCCGACGGCCCCGAACAGGAGCCAGGAAATCATCGAGGCGAGACCACAGGTCTGCTCCACGTAGTAGACCTCTCTCTCTTCTCCTCTGCCAGTGAAAGCACCGAATGCGCTTCCGGCCACGAACGCAGCGACGAAACCGTTCGCACCGATCAGCAGCGCACAAAGAAATGCGAGCAACGAGAGCGCCAGGATGGCTGGGCCCGCGAACTCTTCGGAACTCCAACCCCGCTGGCGAGCGGAGCGCAGCAATATGCCACCCAGCGCACCCAAAACCGCGCCTGTGAGGGCCCCCAGAAGCAGACCGAGCAAGGCATGCCGGCCACCTTCGTTGGCAGCACCGACTTCAGCAGCTATTGCCGCTAGAGCCACTGTGACGACGGGTGTAGCGATTCCGTCATTCAAACCGCTTTCCACATTGAGCGTCTGCCGCACTCTATAGGGAACCCGCCGGTCGGACATGACCGCCGAGCCAAGGGCAGCGTCCGTCGGGGCCAGTGCAGCTCCCAGAAGCAGCGCGTACCACGGGCTGAGATGCAGCATGATGGCGGCCGCCGCTGTTCCCAATGCGATTGTGAGCGGGAGGCCTATCGCCAGCAGCCGGACATAGTGTCCCAGGTCTTCTCGCAGCTCGGACAACCGCACACGGCAGGCGTCGGCGAACAGCACCCAAACGAGGGTGACCTCGGCGGCAACTTTGGTCGCATGCGGTTCGGGCGCGAGGTGTACCAGCTTGAGGCCTTCGGCCAGAACGACGCCCGTCGTGACAAAGAAGATGGGTGCCGAGATGGCTGCCGCCCGCGCCGAGATGATTCCCCACGCAAATATCGCCGCAAGTATCAGCGAGATGGTGGCAGTGTCCATGGCACCATTCCCCCACATTCGATCGATCACTGCTTTGCGTCCAGCCCATATCGGCAGCAAGCGCCGTTCTGGTTCGTTCGGATCGGCTACCACGGGGGGCTGGGGTAGTGGCGGCATGTGACCCACGAGCTTGCAGACCTGCATATCCCCCATCAAGGGTGATGCCAGCCTCATTGAGGACGTGTTTCACTCAGCTCATGTGCAGATGGATGGCCTACTCAGGAGACCCGATCCTCGCCGAAGAGCTGCTCTTCAAACCCCAGCATTCGATCATCGACCAAAGCCTGCACTCCCGGATGGGTGCCACAACCACCAACGGCGACGGCTTCGGGATCGGCTGGTACGGCGAGGGCGTTGAGCCAGCGCTGTTCAAGAGCATCGAACCAGCGTGGAACGACTGGAATTTGCGCGAGGTCGCAGGACAGATCGAAACCCCGGTGTTCTTCGCCCACATCCGGGCATCGACCGGTACGCCTGTGCAGCGCTCTAATTGCCACCCATTCCGCCACGGCCGTTGGCTGTGGATGCACAATGGCGCACTCCGCGAGTTCCACAACACCAAGCGAGACCTCGTGATGGCGGTCGACCCGACGCTGTATCCCGACATTGAAGGATCCACAGACTCCGAGACCTTGTTCTTCTTGGCATTGACCTTCGGCCTCACCGACGATCCGTTCGACGCGGTCGCGCGAGCTATCGGTGTCGTGGAGAAGGTCGGCCATGATCACGGGGTCGAATACCCGTTCCAGGGAACCGTTGCTACGACCGATGGCGAGTCCGTCTGGGCCTTCCGCTACTCCAGCGAAGGCAAGAGCCGGTCGCTTTACTTCTCGACAAGCGTCGCAGCACTTCGTCAGTTGCACCCTGAGGTAGAGATTCTGCACAGCGTGAGCGAGGAGACACGGCTGGTGGTTTCTGAACCGCTCGGGGATCTTCCCGGAGCTTGGAACGAAGTGCCCGAGTCCTCAGCTGGTGTGGTCCGTCCAGGTACCGATGAAATGCGCTCGTTCAAGCCCATCGCTCCCTGAACTCCGGGCGCTCCTCTTCCCGGGAACGTCGACCTGGCGGCGTCTCCATCCAGACGTGCCACGGAGAGACCTATGACGACGTCGCAGCAACAAAACCAAGATCGGTACGCCGCAGCACTCCGGTTTGACGAGCTGCCCTCACAGCGTCGTCGCCAGTTGTTGACCATCGCTGCCTTGCGCTCGTTCGCATCCGTGGCGGTGCTGGTCACGGCATACTTCTTACTTCCGTTCACTCGGTTGTTGAACGGCAGGTTGATCGTGGAGTTCACGGCCGGAGTCCTGGTCGTCATCGTTGTTCTCATTTCACAGACAGTGCTGACGCTGCGTTCTCGCTATCCACTTCTGCGCTCGGTTGAGGCCATGGCTACCTCCATTCCTTTGTTTCTCGTGGTGTTCTCCACAACGCATTACTTGGTCAATGAGCTCAACCCCGGTAGTTACACCGAGCCGATGAGCCGTTTTGATGCGCTCTACTTCACGATGTCAACATTTGCCACCGTAGGATTCGGCGACATAACAGCGGTATCTGTGCCAGCGAGATTTGTGACCCTAGTCCAGATGATCGGTGGCTTGATCCTCATCGGCGTGGTCGCTCGCGTGCTGATCGGCGCCGCACGGCTCCGGACACAGAACCGCGGGCCAAGCGACCAGACATCAGTACCGTAGCTATATGCGGGTGCGTCTGGCGCAGACCGTTGCGGTCGTGCTGGTCGCCGTGCTCGCCGTGAGTTGCAGTGGCAGGGACACGCCGCCGCCGCCGACTTCGGTTGAGCACAGCTGTCGATCAACCGGCAGTGCCCCGTCAGAGTGCTGGGAAGCGATCTTGCCAACGGGAAATGGAGGCTTTCCACCGACTCCGGGTTCGCAGAACACACCATTGTGGGAGGCAGGGCGGTTCCCACTCACGCTTTCGCCACACATCGCCTACGGCGATGCCCTGTGGATGGCTGCCCAGACTCGTACTTACTCGTCCCCTGATGGTCTGACCTGGGCCGAACACGTCAAGACTGACTGGGGTGAGCGGATCTATCACTCGATCGTCTATTTCAAGGGCCGGCTGTGGATGTACGGCGGCCTGGACTATGAGGCGCGCACCTTCCTGAACGACATCTGGTCCTCCTCGGATGGCCTTACCTGGTCGAACCTCGGCAGTGCGGCTTGGCCGGGACGTGGCGGCCACGCTGTCGTGGCGTACCAGGACCGATTGTGGCTGTTCGGAGGCGCCACCCACATCAGCGCGGACCGTTCGACTGATGGGTTTCTCAATGACGTCTGGGTATCGGATGACGGCGTCACCTGGACTCCGGTAACCCACGCTGCTCCCTGGACGCCGCGCGACAAGGCTGGCGTGCTGGTCTTCCGTGACCACCTCTACCTCCTCGGCGGTCAAGGCACGGCGGACGTTTGGCGCACTTCGAACGGCCGCGAGTGGACGCTGATGGTGGACCAGGCCGGCTGGGGGCCGCGTCACGATTTTGCTCATGTCTTTTATGAGGATCGACTTTGGGTGTTCGGCGGCTGGACGGGCCGGTCTACCAATGCACTCAACGACGTGTGGTACTCCTACGACGGAGGGAGCTGGAGTCGTCAAACTGATCATGCACCGTGGGCACCAAGATCACCGATCGCCGTTGTCTTCCACGACAAGATCTGGATTTACAGCGGCTAGCACACCGGCGCTGACGACAACTGGGGCGGCGACCTGTGGCAGATGACCAGCGGCACGGCCACTAATCGCTGACCGGGACCTCATACTGCTCTCTGCGACTGTCGGTAGGCGCCCGCTGGTGATCGGAGGAACGATGAGGGAACACTCCCCGCGAGCGGAGCGAGCAATTCAATACCGCGTTTCGCGAGGAGTGACGACGACACCAGCTTCAAGCGGCGCCGCGCGAGCAGAGAACTATGGGCGTGCCGATTCGATTTCGGACCAAAACGGCAATTCAGCACCTTGCCTTGTCGGAGCCACCTTGCAGAGGGCTGTATCGGGCAGAGGAGTGCTGCAGCATCAGCAGGAGCTATCCCTGCCCGGTGCATGATCAAAGCCAAGGTGTGTCGTACCGCATGGAGATGGACCTGGCGGACCTCGGTCACATCGTGGGCGTGTGCATGGCTTGTGCGATGCCTTCGAAGCCGTCCGAGTCGTGTCCTCGTCATGGTCGCCGCACCTTTTGAGAGCAAGGACGCTGAGCCCGTGGGCCCCCACAGGACGACGTAGACGAGCCCGTACAGGACAGCGCAGATGAGCCTGTAGAGCCCGATGTGGAGCCTGAAGTGGCCACCTCCGGCGGCGTAAAGGGCCCGCGAGCGCCACCAGCGGAGCAGCGCTCCCACTTTGAGCGGATGACGTCCTGGGCCTTGGCCCTGGTGCTCTGTGTGACGCGTAGCAAGCAGAGCAATAGCCGGAATCAGGGCCGGTATGGAATCGTCGGCGGCACGTTGGATGAGGCCGTAGCGGCTGCAGTTGATCATGCACTTGAACTCACAGCACGTGTGAAACTCGTCTGAATCGGTCCGCATTTCCCCTAGTTACAGGATCATCATCTGATGCCCTATGAGGTGGTTCGCCCCCTGCCGGTGGTGCTTGATCATGTCGGGTTGGTTTGTGGACCTGGAGCACAGGGATGATCCGTACGAACTGGTGAGCGGTAGCGGATGGTCGCAGTGTCCGGGTGTTCATGAGCGGGCCGTCACGCTAGCCACATCAGTACAGCGGCCAGGACTATCAACGCCAGTCCGATCAGGAGTGCAGGGGTTCTAAGCGAGGGGCCGCCTGCTCGGGGGTCCTCGTCCTCGGGGTTGTTTCTCGGCACGGAATTATCTTCTCTCCATCGAGGTCCAGGAGGCCACCTGGTCGCCAGGTGGCCAGCTTGTTGGTGGGTGAAAGAGCGCCAGCAGTGGTGGGTGAAGGACCGCCAGCAGTGGTTCTGTCGGGTACGCGGGGCTAACGGCCGTCAACGGTGGATCAGGGCTGTTGATCTTCGTCCCGCGAGCGGCTCGAAGCCATGACTTTAGGTCGAGGGTCTGTCTAACCATCCGTCTGGCAGTTTGGTTTTGATGGCTTCGGCATAGGCGACGTAGCCGGCGGCAGTCGGGTGAAAAGCCTCTCGGTTTCCCGGGCGGGGCGGGGGCGGGTCGCAAATGAGGAGGCTATGAATGAAAGCGCTGGCAGTGCAGGAGCGGGGATCGACAATGCCATGTCCCGCAAACTCTTCGGTCACGTCAACGTAGCGAATGTTGGCATAGGTGCCCTGCGTCGCGGCGACAGCTCGCTCGATAACACAATTGAGGCGAGTCGTGGCTTCGTTAATAGCTGCCCTGGGATCGCCGGCTGCGGGAGACTCAAACAGCAGCGGGTAGCCAGTCACCACAATTCGTGCCCCACGCGCCTCATCCGCCACTTCGCCATACAGGCCCCTGAGAGGGCCGTCGAGCTCGCTACTATCGCCTTCCCGACAATCCCCCAACACACCTTGGGCGTCGGAGATCGCGTCCCGGCACTGCTGTGGAGTTCCGACCGTACACGCGTCTAACACGAAAGAGAGACCCAAATTGGCGGCGCCAACGGTCAGGGTCACCAGCCGCGTATCGCGCTCCAGCGCCGACAGCTGAGAGCGGACACCGTCGGTTGTCGCGCCACTGCATGCGGCATTGGCCGTCAAAACGATCCGACCTTGGGCGAGCAACACCGGATAGCCGCCAGCGCCATGCGGGCAGTTGGGCAAACTGCCGACGGCCGCCGTTCCTGCCGCGTAGGAGTCGCCCAGCGCAACGTACTGGATAGTGCTGGGCGTAGCGGCCGCAGACAGTGCGCCAGTCGTTACGAATCCGGCCAAAGCGATGGCCATGGTTACCAGACACGACAGAAGACGCCCCCGAGCACGCATAGCCGGTAACCTAACGGGTTCTCTGAGTTGGCGCCGGATGTTTCGCGTTGGTTCGGCCCGATTTTTCAGTGTTCTGTATGCAAGATCTTCGGCGGCCCTCAAACCAAGGTCGGACTGAGACTCGTTACGGTGACGCCGTGGACGTCGAGCGGGCTTCCGACCTGTACGCCGAGGGCTGGACACTGCGCCAAATCGGGGCCGAGCTGGGCGTTCCGTGGACCGCAAGATCACGACCCATACCCCGGAATAGCCCTCTGGCTAGGGAAAGCGGAAGCCGAATACTCGTGGTGACATGACCGGAATCCGATTTCCGATCAAGACGCCCCGGTTGCTCATCCGGCCGATGAAGCTGGACGATGCCGAGGCATTGCTCGCCGTCTACGGCGATGCCGAGACGATGCAGCATCTGAATTCCGAGCTACCGTCCAACGTCGCGGAGGCCCGCGAATGGGTACAGACCAAGATCGACCTTTTTGATCGAGACGGCCAGCTGAGCCTCTGGACGGTCATTCACACAGCGTCTGGGCAGATTGTCGGCGATGTCGGTCTGCAGCATG
>Ga0075418_10011061_pt1 | contig 10085 bp, 6 predicted proteins | sample SoiMetdeltSBSDD2_FD_81776 | JGI IMG/M metagenome (GOLD analysis project Ga0075418, IMG submission 81776) | Bulk soil microbial communities from a Populus tree surrounding site in Tennessee, USA - Soil MetaG P. deltoides SBSDD2 | ecosystem: Environmental > Terrestrial > Soil > Tree plantation...
GCGCCGGCGAATAACAATAGGCTGCGAATGACAAAGCGCCGAAGAATAAAAAGCGCCGCCACGCATGCGAAAGCTGCTCAATGCGCAAAAGGGCGGCGCACTCCAAATAATGGCGGCGCTTCCAAAGCTGAGTACGTGCTCCTAAGGCAACGGCAACGACTCGAGGATCATCGGCCCGCCTTCGACGCGTCGAATAACGATCGCGTGCCTGGCGTCTAGTTGATCAAGTTGGTCGACGCCGGTCCAGCCGGTGATCGTCTCATAGCTCAGCCCTTTCTTGTCCTGGACAGGAGCAACGATGCTCTCGGCTTTGTCGATGTTCTCGGTGCTGATCTTCATTACTCCGCGGCTGCTGTTGGCCATCAGAAGATAAGTCTTGCCGTCCTTCTCGTAGACGATCATATCGAGAGGACGATTCCGGTTGCCCAGCTCCGCAATTGTTTTGCCCTGAATCTTTGCGCCGGGCTTTAGTTCGCTGATCGGGAACTGTACCAGCGGCGTGCAAGTGTAAGCGGCGAGCAGATGCTGCTGGCCGCCGACTTTGAATGATGCGAAGGTTCGCACCGGCGCTCGAGTTTCGAATCGCCCGTGATTGCCGTGATAGATCTCGACGCTGGTCGGCGTTGCCGCGCTTTTGAACGGGAACGGCACGGCGCGAAGAGTTGACGCGAACTCCTCGTTTGACAGCCCGGCGATCATCACCCGGCCGTCGACAAACGCGATGTCGGTAATTGATTCCTGTCGCGGATTGCTTTGCCTGTTGCCTTGACCGGTCATTGCGTCCGCGGGCGGACTCGGCAATTCGGCGCGAGAGAACTTCACCTTGTCCAGGGCTACCACTTCCAGCTGCCCGTCTGTCTTCACCCGTACCAGCACCGGAATCGCATCGGGGCCACGACCACGCGAGACGGCCAGGTAGGCGTTGTGCGAAACCGGGTTAACCGCCAGATCCTGGATCTGGATTTGATCGGCGCTTGTTCCGAGGAGGCTCGCGAGTTTTTGATCGATGCCCTCGATTTTGATCTGCTTTGCAGATGAAGCCTTCGCGTCACCGGTGGCGATTGCCGTAACCGCGGCGGCTTTTGTGTCGCCAACAAACAGAATGCCCTCAGGCCCAAACGCGAGCGGACCCATGAATTGAAAAGCCGGTTTGCCTTCTTTTAGATCGGCGGTCCAGCTGGCGGTGCCCGCGCCGTTGGCGAGCATGCAGATGGTTAGGACTACAAGCAGCAACGGGAGTAGGGAACGTTTCATAGATGCTCCTTTCGTTGACGGAAGGTGAGTCGCGTAACGCTTGTGTACGAGTTTGTCTGGACCATCATCAAGTGCTGGAGCGAGTCTGTCAAGATCTCCAGGTGCTTCTGGTGACGACCTGGTAGCTTCTGGCAAGGACGCGACTGAAGTATTGGTATGGTCTTGATTCACGCCGGCATTGAGCTTGCTCGGGGATATCGAGGTAACCCGAGCAAGACTCATTAAAGAAACGAAGACTTTATCGCCGGCGTGCTTTGCGCTTTTGTTTGTGGCCGGGCCGACGAAGCGCGATTCCAACTGCACCTACGGCCTCGCCATTCCACAGTTGACGCACGGCGAGTCGATAACCGTCATGAAGCGACCGCCGGTTGGGATGATCGAATAGATCCTCCGCTGGCAGCACGTAGTCGATCTTGAGCTGGAAAGGCTTCTCTACAAGCAGATTTCGAAAACCGTACGCCGGACCACCCACCTGACCGTTTAATCTCAAAAACGCCTGGTGTCGGACTAAATCCCGTCCAACGAGAACGTCATAAACGTTTTCATTTTTGGTTCGTTCCGCTAGCTTGAGCCCCTGGGCTATCGCGCCATCGAGAGCTTGCTTCGGGCCGCGAATGCGCAGTTTCGCGCCAGGAACAAACGCACCGAGTTCGATCTGTAGATCGAATCTCTCTCGAACCCGCGGTAGACTCTTCACTTCGAACTCAAGGACACCGGGTAGGCCAGGCACCAAATCCACAACATCCATGTTTCGGTAAGCAATGTTGTTCGTGTTGCGGACGAAGTAAAGGTAGTCAGAAACCGAGCTGATAAGCGTGTGATCAGGTGCAGGGTCCAGTCCATCGGAAACGACTGCGATCATGCAGTAGTGACCTGGAGCAGGAATAAGCGCCTGTGGGAAGGTCAGCGGGCCCGCAACGCGAACAGTCCCCGGGACGACGCCGGTCTCGGCGAGGGATCCTATGTGGATCCACGACGCTGGCGTGCCGAAGGTCGTGGCCGCTGAGAGATAGACATTGATCGAGACGTCACCGTTAGCGGCGCCGCGATTTTGAAGCCGCACATAAACAAAGTTGTTCTGCCCGAATTCGATATTCTGCCAGAGTGCATCATCTGACATGTTTGCGAAGTCAAGCGCCGGGTTTGTTGAAGGTGCGGTGCGATTGATGATGTCCGGGCTGGCCCACAAATAGCTGCCTGCAAAGGGCTCCGCTCCGGAGTCTGCGAGATTGTCACGTACATAAATATCAGGTCCAATGCCCACGGCGTTGAACGCGTTCTTAACCTGGGACAGTTTGACGAGGTCGGTAGGGAAGAGATCCAAACAGGCGTCGAGCATGGCCTCGCGAAAATCAAGAAAGTTCGCAGTGGGATTACCAACCAGGTTGACTGACATGCACCGAAACAACATTTGCTCGGCGGCGCTTTGGCCAATACCAGTCACCGTGATGCCGCTTACAGTGTGCGTTCCACCAATGGTCAAAAGGTAGAAGAGATTATTGATAATCCCGCTGTTTACGTGGACTCCGCCGTTATCCCAACTCAACGTAAAGCGGACGCTGTAGTGGCTGGGGCAATGGCCCGCGAAAACGCTGGCCTGTGCGGTTGCCAGCGAAGAGTTGTCCCACTGTCCCCCGTTTGTTGGGTCAATCATATTGCGCCACGCCGGCGCGGAAGCCTTGAGCCACGCGTCCTCAAAGACAAGCCAGTCACCGGTGATGAACGCGGCGAAGATGTCGGAAAATGCTTCGTTCAAGGCGCCCGATTCATTCAGATACTGAAGCGCGCAGGTGAACTGCGTGTAACCATGTGTAAACTCATGCGCTAGCCAGTCATCGCTGCATTCGTAATTATCTCCGGTGGCTGCCACTCCGCTCCCGTCGCCGAGGTTAACCTTTGACCCGTCCCAATATCCGTTGCTGTAATTTGAGCCAAGGTGAACAACTGTCGTCAAATTCATACCAGCGCCGTTTAAGCTGTTTCTGCCATGCACGGTTTGATAGTAGTCTACAACGTCACCCGCGTAGCGGTGCGCATCAACTTCCGCTCCTTGATTCTGGTCTCGCGGCGCAGTCGTAAGGTTGTTCCAATTGTTATCAAGGTCCTCCGAGGGTGACGCGCCATCTTCATCGTTGGTGATGATCTCCGGGCCGCCAGCTCCCGTCCGCGTGGTATCGCGGAGCTGAAATGTCGTACCGGTGCTCCAGGCGTTTACAAACCCGGCACCGGAGTAGAAACCCGTGCCGTTGCCAACCACCGCCGTAGTCTGCACGTTGTCATAGTACAAAAGTACCTTGCCATTGACCGCGTCAACGTAAACAACCCAGTGGGCTGGCGCACCGCGTTCTCCAGGTTTTGTGTCGACCAACCTGACCTCCCATACCAATCGCGGGCTTCCTTTATATCGGTAAACCAGCACTTCGGGCTTACTTTCTAAGCGCCCTTGGGATTTTGTCGCTTTCTGTGCAGCGTTTACCGCCCGGTCTTCGGTGATGCGCGGCTCCAATGGAACCTTAGCCAGATCAGGGAAAAGATGGTTGCTTATCGTGTCCAGCGTTCCGTTTTTGGTGACATGGAATCGCACGCTGCCGCCATACACACGGTTCGCTCCGTGATATTGCTGAAGCGCGAGACTCAAACCGCCTTGTGGGTCTGGGCTCTCGTCTATCACCGCCAGGCGCCCGCTGCTGATCTCTCCAAATAGATCAGCGTGAGATCGTAAAAAACGCGTGGCTGAACTTCGCAATCGCTTTATCGCTAGATTGCCAAAGTCTGCCAGATTGCCACGAAGATACTTAATGACGTCCAGGCTTTCGTCATAACGAAATCGCAGCGACGAGTCTCGGAGCTGAAGCTTTCGAATACTATCCTTTTCTTTCATGACTATTCTCCTTTTGGTTTGTGGCGACGGATACAATCGCCGCCGACCAAACCTCGGCGAATCAAGCGGCCGCGATTGAGCGATGGAAATGCACTAGAGCTGCGCTTTCCCCTCAAACAGAGTGTGCTGTCGGCAAGAGTTGCTTCTGAACGAAGACTCCGCCGCAAGTAAACAGCCGTCTGGAGGCTGGCGCAATTGCAGCCGGGCTTTGTTAATGTTCGATTGACAAGTTCCGCGGACGAATGTCTTCGCTCGGTCGCGGAACTCTAAGAGGTGGACCGGTTCAGCAAAATTTGGGACACGTGCGGACAGTCACTCAGTTCTCACTGATACCTCCTCCTTGAAAGGCCAATGGTTGAGAACTCAGTCTCCACCTACTATTCATGGACGGACAATCCGAACCGGATGGTTCAGAAAAGTTGGGGTGGCATCAATTTAATGAAACGGGCGTGGATAAAGTGCTGGGCTCTTGATTCGTTCCCAGTTTCGGAGCTACGCGATGCGACTAACGCACCCCCGCTGGGGACTTCTTCCCGACGCAGAACAGAAACGTATCGGTTCGGATAAAGATCTGGCCGCCGGATATTGCCGGCGACGCCACGATTCGCTCGGCGATGTCGTTACGAGCAAGAACCTGAAACTCGCGCCCCGCTTTGAGGACGATTGTCTCTCCGGTCTCGCTCATCATGTAGACCTTTCCATCGCCGGCTACCGGTGACGCGCTGAATATTCCGTCCATCCGCTGCTGCCACACTTTCTCCCCGGTTCTGGCATCAACACAGCTGGCCACTCCTGCGTCATTCGCCATATAAATCAAACCCTGATACTGAACAAGCGAAGAAATGTACGGCGCTCCGGTGGGAACGTGCCACTGGACGTGAGTGTTTGTTATGTCGCCCTTGCCGCCTAACCGGATTGCCATAAACGGGCCGCTTCGATAACCGCGGCTCGCATACAGCACGCCGTTCTCGTACGACGGCACTGGGATCGGAAACCGATTGGGCTCGCCGGTATACCACAGATGTTTGCCGGTGTTTGGATCATACGAATCAATTCGTTCGCTGGCGTTTACAATCAGCTCATCGCCGCTCGGACCTCGAACCACTGTGGGTGTGCTGTAAGATCGCACTCCCTTGCCGCGATCCACTTTCCATCTCTCTTTTCCGGTTTTTTTGTCCAGGGCCAGCAAATGCGAAGCGGGGATGTGATCACAGAGAAGGATCAGCGTGTCACGGTAGATCGTCGGCGAACTTCCGTGTCCCCATTCGATCTCAAAGGGCGAGACCTCGGTTCCCAGATGCCTCTGCCAGGCAAGCTTGCCGTCGAGATTCAACGCAACAAGCTGACCGTTTCCGAACCAAGCATAAACCAGATTGCCATCTGTGACTGGGCTGGGGCTCGCCAGGTTATGTTTCTGATGAACCGGGGCGAGCTTTCCTTCAGCGGGCAGGCGATATTCCCATAGACGACTGCCGTCGGATTTCCGAAAGGCCTCAACAAGAAAGTAGATCTGCTTTTCTGCTACGGGGTTACTTTTACTCATCGGCTTCTCGGATGCCGCTTCCGGGCCCCTAGCGAGAGTGGGATGCGAGCCGGGGCGCAACTCTGCCTGGCCAAGTTGAGAAGTGACGAACACCCGATCGCCCCAGACGATTGGTGAAGAGACGCCAAGCCCTCGTAGCGGAGCTTTCCACGCCACGTCATCCTTGCTCCATCGCGTCGGAAGCCCGGTTTCAGTTGTGACGCCGTTCCCAGAGGCCCCTCTCCACTGCGGCCAGTTGTCGGGATAGCCAGCGACGGGTATCAGGATCAGTACGATTATTGAAATGAGCAGCTTGCGCATTGCTCGTCCTCCCGTAGCATAGACTTTAGTCTGTGTGTCACTCCGGTCCAGGTTAGGACACAGACTAAAGTCTATGCTACTGCCTTGCAAGTCTGACCAACTCCGCTCGCGCTTCTTCGGTTGTATGTATTGCCGACTCAAAATCTATTCTCAGTTTGCGCTTGTCCGCCGTTAGATCGAACCCTTCGCTGTCGATCCCGGTCATCGTTACCGATTCGGCCCCTTCCAGATTAAAGAGTTCGCAGTAGTGAAACAACGCCTTCTGATGATCCTGGTTCATGTGGTCAACGATCCCGTGCTCGGTTTCTCGAAAAGGATTGTTGAGGAGCATAGCGTCAGGCTCGATCCAGTAAATCTCTCCAAATCCGCCGATAAAACGCGCTCTCCGGAGACCAATCCGATAAAAAGAGAAATCATGAGTCTGGAAATACGATTGGGCAGAAGGGAAATAGCGTAAGTAGCGATCACGCGTCGCCGTATCAGATGGATCGACCGGTTGGGCATCTCCAATCCAGGTCAGCCGGCTTCCGGCCTGAGGATCATCCGCTCGAGAATCAAACACGGTCAGTGACACCTTGGCGTTGTGTTTAATATTGCGCGTATGTTGAGCTATGTCGCTGATGAGGATGATGGGCTCGCCGTCGTAGTTGAGGGTGTAGGGAGCGATCGAGCCGAACGGATATCCTTCGACATCGATTGAGTGTGTCGACAACACTCCTGCGCTCTGATGGTTGAGAAGTTGCCGTGCTGTCAAAGCCGCGTTAGACATGCGAGCTATTCTAGCTCATTCGGCTTGTCTAAACATCACGCTTAAGAGGACCCCTACGACTGGGGTTTGAAATACAAGACCAATCCGGCGCCGACCGCCACAAAGAGAAACCCGAGATAGAGTAGCGGGTTCGGCGATGTTTTTGGCGGGTGCTGCCACATCGAAAACAACGTGTTCACCACCGGCGCTCCGCCAAACACCAGGGGCATTACATAGTTCGGGACTCCGCCGGTCTTGAACGCGTAGATGATGCAAACGGCGCCGATGGCTCCAAGCGCTCCGCCGAGCGTCGCCATAGTTATGCCGTGGCCATTGAAACCATTCAATTGGCCTTGCGAACCTAACGCGATGAGCGGAACCAGCACGCCAATCAAAAAGTACGCCACGCCCACGCACAACAGCGCGCGAAAAGGGTTGCCCAGCGCAACCTGACCCTTGTGAAGCGTAGGTCCGTATAACCCCCACGCCAGCGCCGCACCCAAAGCGAAGATGACCCACGTCATAGATTTGCTTGTCTCCTTCCGGGGTTCAGTCACGGACTTTGCCTTTCTTCTTCGTGTATTCTCTTAGCGTCTTCGCGGTCCTTTGCGTCTTTGCGCTAAACCTGACTTGCGAAAGGAATACTTAGCGCAAAGACGCCAAGGACCGCAAAGACGCAAAAAAATATCTAGCTCTTAATACCAAAACAATACAGCGCGCTACGAGTCCTGATGTAGATCCGGCCATCCGCGATCGCCGGCGTCGCAAAACATTCATCGTCGAGTTGGTTCACCTTAAGAATCTCCCACTCGCCCGCTGCTTTTAGCACCGAGACTGCCCCGCCCTGTCCAATCAAATAGACTTTGTCGTCAGCCGCTACGGGCGAGGAAAAATACTTGTCGATCGCCCCCTGCAAGCGACCCTTTTTGATTTCGTTGCCGGTGGCCGGATCAAACGAAATCAACACTCCCCCGTCATTAACCATGTAGAGCACGCCTTTGTAGAGCAGGGTCGACGGGACTTGAGGCACCGGCTTGGTGTACCGCCAGCGAATCGCAGTTGCTGTCTGATCGCCCTGCCCGCCGAGCTTGATAGCCAGCAGCCCGTTTTCGGATGCAAGCATTGCTCTGAAGATTCCCCAGTCTTTTTCGTTTAGTTTGTCGTCTCGATCGGTATCAAACGCTTCGAATGCGCCGTTGAGCATTCGCTCCATTGGTTCTTTGCCGGTGACTTCTGATTTTGTGATGACACCGTCTTTGTTGGCGTCATACTTTGCCAGGCCTTCGGCGAACGGAATTGTTTTTACCTGTTGTCCGGGTTGATTCTGTGGGAAACCCCAGCCGTTGACATAAAGATACTCGGCGTCGTGACTGGCGATTGATTTCATTTCGCAAGCGAGGCCCCGCACCCACCAGACGCGAACACCGGTTTCCACCGAATACGCCGAAAGCTGAAAGGATTCGGGAACGATGATTTGTTTCGCCCCCCGAGCCGGCTGATAAACAATTGGAGTGGAGTAGCCCGATATGACTTCGGGACGATCGACTTTCCAGAGAACTCGGCCGTTGTTCTTGTCGACGGCGATCAAAAACGAGTTCGGATTGTCCTGATCCACCGGCAGGATTAGCCGGTTATCTACAAGAATCGGCGAAGCGCCGAAACCGTAAAACATGTTGAACGGTCCCAGCGGCAGCTTCCATCTTTCCTTGCCGTTAGTGTCGTATGAGATCAACCCGAACTCTTGAAAAAAGACGAATACGTTCTCACCATCGGTCACCGGGCTGGGCGAAGCTGGGCCGTTGACGTTTTGCAACCGGCCTGAACGAGAGCGGGGGACATCGCGTTGCCACAGCGGCTTGCCGGTCTGGCGGTCGAGGCAAATCACGATCAACCGGTGGTTTTCTTTCTCGTTGGTGTGAGCGGTGAGAAAGATCCGATTCCGTGTCAGCACCGGCGACGAGTGGCCGGGTGGAAGCGGTGTTTGCCATATGACGTTCTTATCGGGCCCGAACTCGGTTGGGAGGCCGGTGCTGATAGAAACTCCGGTGCCGTTAGGCCCGCGAAATTGTAGCCAGTCCTCCGCGGCCAATAGTGAAGTCGACGTAGTAACTGGCAGCATCAACGCTGCGACGAGAAGGTGCTTGATTCTTGACATATAAAGACTCCAGAAACACTGGTGATATTGTGCGGAGGATTCTAGTTGATGAGGGGTTAAAAAGAAAAGCGACCACCAGAACGGGCGTCGGAGCGATTCAATTTCAAGCTTCCGTTTGTTCTTTGCGTCTTCGCGGTCCTTTGCGTCTTCGCGGTCCTTTGCGTCTTTGCGCTAAACCTGACATGCGAAGGGCACATTTAGCGCAAAGACGCCAAGGACCGCTAAGACGCAAAAGAATACAACGAGCTATGTCTTTTGGCTCAAGGTAGGCTCGGAGTAGATCCAGGCTAACAACGGTGTAGTCATCAATGTCGTCACAAGAGCCATCAACACCATTATCGAGAACAACGACGGCGAGAGAATCCCCAGGTCTAAGCCAATGTTCAGAATCACCAGCTCGACCAGTCCCCTGGTGTTCATCAAGATTCCCACCGCGGCCGATTCCCGCCAGGACATCCCATTCAAACGAGCCGACAACATCGAACCACCCAGCTTACCAACAACCGCAAGCAGAATTATCACTGCACAGTAGAGCCACATCTTACCGTCCGAGATAAGAAAGATACTCGAGCGTAACCCCGTGAGCGCAAAATAGATCGGCAGGAGCAGCACAACTATCAGGGCTTCGAACTTCTGCGAGAGCTCTCGCGACAATTCCCGGTGCCGGGGCATAATCACCCCAGCGAGAAACGCACCAAACAAAGCGTGAACCCCAAGCGTCTCGGTCACCCAACCTGAGATCAATACCACCAACAGGATTATCGCAATCAGGTCCTGAGTGAGACTCGCCCGCTTTTCATAGACCATTTCCAGCCGCCGCAACGCGGGCCTCACCACAAAGCCCATCAACAAAACAAAAGCCGCCAGACCGCTGACGGTCAACCACACAGGCAGCTCTAAACTTGAAGCGCGAACGATCACTACGATTCCGGCAAGGATGCACCACGCTGTGACGTCGTCCACCGCGGCACACGCGATCGCTACGGCGCCGACCCGGGTGCGAAGCATGTTGCGTTCGGTCAGAATCCGCGCAAGCACCGGAAACGCCGTGACGCTCATCGCGGCTCCCATGAACAGCGCAAAGCCGGTGAAGTTGACGCCCGGATCGGAGAGTCGCGGATAAAGATAAATCGCAAACGTTGAACCCAGGATGAACGGTACGATGATGCTGACCTGACTGGTCATCACCGCCGCGCGGCCCAGC
>Ga0075418_10011062_pt1 | contig 10085 bp, 6 predicted proteins | sample SoiMetdeltSBSDD2_FD_81776 | JGI IMG/M metagenome (GOLD analysis project Ga0075418, IMG submission 81776) | Bulk soil microbial communities from a Populus tree surrounding site in Tennessee, USA - Soil MetaG P. deltoides SBSDD2 | ecosystem: Environmental > Terrestrial > Soil > Tree plantation...
CGATGATGAACGTTGCCATTGCTGGAAACCGTGTGCTCAGCGAAGGCGTTGCGCCTGTCGGTTTCGGAGGCAACGCCGGCACCAACGCGCTCGCACGGTTCGACCGCGACGTGCTCGCGCTGCCTGGTGTCACGCACGTGATCGTGATGGAAGGGATCAACGATATCGGCACCAGCGGGCAGAACGGCATCGTGGCGACGGCCGACGACCTGATCGCGGCGCACAAACAGATGATCGACCGGGCGCACCAACGAGGCCTGAAGATCTATGGTGCGACGCTCACGCCGTACGAAGGTGCAGCCTATTTCACGCCGGAAGGCGAGACGAAGAGGAAGGCGCTGAATCAGTGGATTCGAACGAGCGGCGCATACGACGGTGTGATCGACTTCGATATGGTGGTGCGCGACAAATCAGCGCCCGCAAGGATCAATCCCGCATTTGACTCGGGCGACCACCTGCATCCAAACGACGCAGGCTACAAGGCGATGGGGGAGTCGATCGACCTCGGGCTGTTCAAGTCATCGGGTTCATAGGGAGTCCTTCAGGTCCGCCTCAAGGCGGACCCCACCGGTGATCCTCGCCGGATGCAGGCTGGTGTTCAGAACCAGCCTGATTCCGGCAACAAGCATCGGTGGCTGCTGTTCAGAACCAGCCTGATTTCGCCAACAAGCATCGGTGGGGTCCGGCTTCAGCCGGACCGATCAGGCTTTGACCAGGCGCTTGTCCGCAGGCTGGTGCTCGTGGAGGAACTCGAGCGCGAGCGTGAGGACGGTGTCGGTGAACTGATCCGCCTGCAGATTGCCGAACTTGTCGCGGAACGCGCGCAACGGAACGACGGCCTTCGCCATGGAGCGATGACCGCCGGCGCTGCCGATGTCGGCAAAGTACTTGCGCACGAACTCGCCCGCGTTGCGCGAGTAGCCAAGATTGCGGACCGACATCACCAGCGAGTCGTTGACGATTCCCGCAACGATCGTCCACTTCACGTCCTCGAGCTGTAGATAGAAGTCGGCGACGTAGGGAATGAAATCCTCGCGCGGCGAGGTGCCGACGAACGAGCAGAAGACCTGCTCGACCAATCGTCCGTTCTGCTTTGCCTTGAGCACATACTCGAGGCGATCCGTCGTGATTTCCGCCCCCTCCATCTTCCTGATCATCGCGGCGTCGGCCAGGGGATACAGATACGAGAACGCCTCCAGGTCGACCCGGTTCGCCTGACGGTTGAAGAAGAGCGTGTCCGACTTGATCGCGTAGAGCATCGCGGTGGCAGTGCGTTCGGAGATGTGCTCGTCGACGGCCCGCAGGTGCTCGGTCAGAATGGTTGACGTCGAACCGTAGTTCGGCCGGATATCCTTGAAGACGGCGCTGTAACCCGACTGCTCGGGGTGATGATCGATGGCGAGATCGACCCGGTGAAACTCCGGACCGAAATAATGGGGCTGCACGTCAACCATCGCGATGCGATCGAAGCCGGCGAGTTGATCGCCTGTGATGATCTCGACGTGGATGTCGAGCAGGTTCTGCATCCGCAGGTTTTCCGGCCGCGTTGCGCCGAGTTGGGCTCCGATCACGGCGGTCTGCTTCGTGCGGCGCAGCACGTTCCGGAGCGCAAGGCCGCTGGCCATCGCATCGGGGTCCGGATCGTTGTGCATGAGAATCAGCACCCGGTCCGCATCGTTGAAGAACCGCTGATACTGCTGCACCTTGAGACGTGTCAGCGATCGGCTGAATTCGATCAGCAGGGGCTGGCCGAACAACTCGGCGATCGGCAGGTAATTGACTTCCGGGAAAATCGTTCGCAGTTCTTCTTCGTGCTTATGAGCGTCGCCCCGGCCGATGCCGATGACATACACCAGCGCGGCGCCTGCGTCGCGAATGGCTTCGAGAATCCTGCGAAGGCTTCGCTTGGCGGTTTCCTCGACGATGACGCAGGTGGCGGGGGTGATGTCGGCTTTCAGATAGGTGTCGGTCCGGCGGGGATCGCCGGTAAACACGTTCAGGTGAGCGTCGTGGAGCTTGCGGGCGAGCGGCTTGCTCTCGACCAGGAACTCGACGTCGAAACTGGGCATCAGGGCTTCATCGAGCATCCTGATGAGCAGCTCGGTCTGACAAACGGCGACGCACCTCATTCGATCTGCTGAACCCTGAACACTGGGATCTAATGAACCCTAGACACGGGCGCCAACCTCAAATTATACGCCCCCTTGCAGCCCTCGCCCTGGTTGCGCTGGCCGTCGTCCCGGTCCGTGCCGCCCAGTTGCCGGACGATGTGCTCGGTCAGGGAGCGCCGTGTGTCTCCTGCCTGGTTATCGGCATCGACGCGGCCGTTCTGGAATCGGCGCCGCCACTCGCGCCGGGAACGCTCGAAGGCGTACAGCTTCTCGTTACGAGCGGCGCCTCCGATGCAAGAACAGTCCGCTTCGTTCGCGCCATGGCGAGCGCCGGAGCCAGTGTCGCAGTTCTGATATCTCCACCCACTGTCCCTCGACGAATGGACGAGGTCGTGTTCGACCTTCGAACCACGATCACTGAACTTCGCGCAGCTGTACCCGACCTCCATGTCGTCATCGATGCTGATGCCCTTTCGGCTACTGGTGTAACGCTCGACGGCTTGCTTCCGTACGTCGACGCCGTCGTCCGATCATCTGACAGCGCAGCGCCGTTCGGTCCGGCCGGATCGACGTGGATCCGTTTGCAGACCGCTTCGAACCCCGCTCTGCAGGATCTGATTCGCGCATCGCTGACCCCAGAGGGTGAGCGGGTGGTTCTTCCAGTGGTCGGTCTGAATTGGGGCGTCCTTCAAGAGTTTTCTGCCAGGCGCCCGGCACTCGTCGAAGTGACTGGCGTACGTCGTCTGACCGCTGGTGAAATCGTTGCGCGCTATCAGGCGCGGCAACGCCGGCAGGATGCGATCGTCAAGACGACCATTGCCACCGCGTCAACAACCCTGTTGTTTGAGGTACCGGACTTCGCGGCCCCCATCACCATCACCGCGGACACAACCATCTTCCGCGGTCCGGACGGCACGAACATCGAGGAGCGGGGCATCCGCGTCAACGGCGCGCCGATTGCCGGAGGAGGGGCCGCATCGGCTCCCGAGCTCCCGCTGATCGAAGCCGAGCGCATAAGCACGCCGCCACTCCTGATCGCACTCGACGAAGCGTACCGATACGCGCTTGCCGGCGAGGAACCAGTGGGCGACAGCCCATGTTATGTCGTCCGCTTCGAGCCGGTCGCGTCTGGCCGCGGTCTGGCGAGTGGGCGTGCGTGGATCGACACGAAGGCATTCACGCTTCGCCGGCTGCAAATCGTTCAGCCCGATCTCCGTGGCGCTATCGTGTCGTCGGAACAGGTGGATGAATTCGGACCGGTGTCCGTGGACGGCAATACCGTTTGGCTGCCGGTCAAAACGAAGATCTTCCAAACGTACGAAGGCGCCGGTTTTCGAACACCCATTCACCGGACGATCACCGTGCGCCACTACGACGTCAACAGTAGCGCTTTCGCAGGCCAACTCGCGGCCGCGTTTGCGTCTGACAATGTGATGCTGCGCGAGACGGGCGATGGGCTCCGGTATCTCCTCAAGCGAGATGGCACCGCGGAGCGTTCACTTGCGACACGCGGCAATCACACGATCCGGAGTTTGATCGGCGGTGTCCTCATTGACCCAAACATTTCACGGCCGCTTTCTTTCGCGGGTCTCAGCTATGTGAACCTCGATCTCTTCGGACGCGGCGGCCAGCTCAATGTGTTTTTTGGCGGCGTTTTTGGGCAGGCGTCATGGGCCATTCCGGCGATTGCCGGCACGAGATGGCAGGCGCACGGCAAAGTGTTCGGGATTGGTGCGCAATACAACGACCGCGTGTTTCGAAACGGCCGCGAGCAGTACTCAGAAAACCTCCTGCAACAGCCGGGCTACGTTTCGCTTGGCGTGCTTCGTCCGTTGACGTCACGAATCCGGCTGACCGTCGATTATTCGCTCGCAATCACGGCGTTCGAGCGGACAGCCAATACTCCGCCGCTGTTCGAAGTGCCCGGTGATGTCGTTGATCACGGTGCGCTGCTGGCGATCGATGCCGATCGTGGCGCCTGGAGTTTGCGAGGCTGGTGGAATCCTGTGCGGCGCTCTGGGTGGCGGCCATGGGGGCTGCCAGGCACATTCGACGCTGCCACGCGTGACTATCAGCGTTACGGAGCGCGGATGACGCGCACCATCGCGTTGCACCCATCACTCAGCTCGCGTTTTGAGATGTCATGGATGGGTGGCCGGGATCTCGATCGCTTCAGCCGATACGGCTTCGATGTCTTCGACAACCCGCTGCACGGGTATCCGACCTCATCGATCCGTTACGACCGTGGGGCAGTCGTCCGAAGTGCGACCGCCTGGACCCCCCGTGGCGTGCGTGTCGACGCTTTTGCGGACGCTGCCTTTGTGCACGATCCCGGCTGGGCTTCGGCCACGCGGACGTATCCGGGTATCGGCGGCGGCGTCGAGTCGGCCGGCCCGTTTCGGACATTGTTGTCAGTCGAATGGGGCTACGGCTTCCGTACGCCGCGCACCGGCGGCCGTGGAACGCAAACTGCCCGCATTACCGTGTATCGCGGGTTCTAACCAGGTGTAGGATTGGACTTGTTCGATGCAGAAACGCGCGCTGTTCCTGATCGTGGCGGCCATCACCTCATTTGGCATCACGAACCTTGGCGCGCAGACGCCGACCTTTCGGACGGGGATTGACCTCGCAACGTTCGGTGTGACGGTCGTCGATCGAAAGGGCGAGTACCTCACCAACTTGAACCTCGAGGATTTCGAAATTCTCGAAGACGGCCAGAAGCAGACGATCAAGTACTTTGCGCGCGGGACCGACCTCGAGAATGGTCCCGAAATGCACGTTGGCTTGCTGTTCGACACGAGCGGCAGCATGACGGAAGACATCAAGCTGTCGCGTTCGGCCGCGGTCAAGTTCCTCAATACGCTCAGCGACGCGAAAGATATGACGCTCGTGGACTTCGATACCGAGGTCCGCGTCGCGAAATACGGCCAGAAGGATTTTCCGCGAATGGTCGAACGGATTCGTGGCCGCACGCCGGACGGCGAGACGGCGCTCTACGACGCGATGGGCGTCTACCTCGATGGCGCTTCGGAAGACGAAGGTCGGAAGATACTCGTTCTTTACACCGACGGGGGCGATACGCACAGCACCATCAGCTTTGGCGACCTGATGACGCTTATTCGCGCGTCCGATGTGACCGTCTATTCTGTCGGATTCCTGGAACATTCCCGCGGCCGCATCGAGGAGCGCGCGCACCTGACGCAGATTGCCGAGGCCACAGGCGGCCAGGCGTTCTTTCCGTCGACGATGAAGGATATCGAGGCGTCGTACGACAAGGTGGTTGCGCAAATCCGTGCGCAGTACAGCCTCGCCTACACCTCCACGAACACGAAGCAGGACGGCGTTTGGCGGAAGGTTGAAATCCGCGTCACTCGCCCTGACCTGAAAGGCTCCAAAATCCTCGCTCGTCGTGGCTACTTTGCGCCCTATCAGGAGCCTCCAGCCAAGACGACGAAATAGCACCGCATGACCGGACCCGGGTCCAGGAGCCCGGATCCCGACCGCACACTCCAACGTGGTACGATCAGGGATTTGCATGCCCTCCGTGTACGACCGCTTTAGCCTTGTCACCGATTTCGAGATCCGTGGGGATCAGGTTCGCGCGGTCCCCGAGCTCATCGAGGGGCTGAGCCGGGGCGACAAGCACCAGGTGCTGCTCGGTGTCACCGGATCGGGCAAGACCTTCACGATGGCGCACGTGCTTGCCGCCGTGAACCGGCCGACCCTGGTCATGGCGCACAACAAGACGCTCGCCGCGCAGCTCTACCAGGAGTTCAAACGCTTTTTTCCCAAAAACGCCGTCGAATACTTCGTCAGCTACTACGACTACTACCAGCCGGAAGCGTACGTCCCGGCGACGGACTCGTACATCGAAAAAGAAGCCACGATTAACGACGAGATCGACCGGATGCGCCTGTCCGCGACGCGCTCACTGTTCGAGCGGCGGGACGTCATCATCGTGGCAAGCGTCTCATGTATCTACGGTCTCGGGTCTCCAGAGGCGTACTACGGAATGCTGCTGCCCCTGGAGGTGGGCCAGCGAATCGGGCGCGATCAAATCCTCCGCAAGCTCGTTGAAATCCAGTACGAGCGCAACGACACCGAATTCGGCCGCGGTGCGTTCCGCGTCCGCGGCGACATCGTCGAGGTCGTGCCGTCGTACGAGGAGCACGCGCTGCGTATTGGGCTGTTTGGTGACGAGGTGGACGAGCTCGCGTGGTTCGATGCGCTGACCGGTAAGGTGATTCGTCGTCTCGACAAGGTGGCCGTCTATCCGAAGTCGCACTTCGTCACGTCGCGCGATCGGACCAAGCAGGCGGTGCAAACCATCAAGGAGGAGCTCGCGTGGTATCGCGGCCTGCTCGAATCGGAGGGGAAGCTGCTCGAGGCCCAGCGCCTCCATCAGCGCACGATGTTCGATCTCGAGATGATTCGAGAGATCGGCTACTGCCACGGCATCGAGAACTACGCGCGCCATTTAACCGGCCGGGCTCCCGGTGAGCCGCCGCCCACGCTGCTCGACTATCTTCCTGAGGATGCGCTGGTGATTGTGGATGAGAGTCACCAGACGATTCCGCAGATTCGCGGCATGTACGCCGGCGACCGATCGCGGAAGGAGGTTCTCGTCGCCTACGGTTTCCGCCTTCCGTCGGCGTTGGACAACAGGCCGCTGAACTTCGCGGAGTGGGAGGAGCGCGTCCATCAAGTGGTTTACGTCTCCGCGACGCCAGGTCCTTACGAGCTGTCGAAGGCCGGTGGCGTCGTCGTTGAGCAGGTTATCCGTCCGACGGGTCTCATGGATCCGCCGATCGATGTCCGGCCGGTTCGCGGCCAGGTTGACGATCTCCTGAAGGAAATTCGCGACCGGGCCGAGCGCAAGGAGCGTGTGCTCGTCACCACCCTGACGAAACGGATGGCGGAAGACCTGACGACCTATTACCAGGAACTCGGGGTGAAGGTGCGGTACCTGCACTCGGACATCGACACGCTGGAACGCATCGAGATTCTGCGCGATCTGCGGCGGGGCGCCTTCGACGTCCTTGTCGGTATCAACCTCCTGCGGGAGGGGCTGGACCTGCCGGAAGTCTCGCTGGTGGCCATCCTTGACGCGGACAAGGAGGGCTTTCTGCGGTCGAGTGGCTCGCTGATTCAAACCTCCGGACGTGCCGCGCGAAACGTCAACGGTCGGGTCATCATGTATGCAGAGACGATGACCGAATCGATGAAATCCGCTATCGCCGAGACCGATCGGCGGCGCGCCCTGCAGGCGGCCTACAACGACGAGCACGGCATCACGCCGGAATCGGTGGTCCGCGCGATTGAGGACGTGATGTCGAGCGTTTACGAACGCGACTACGTGACGCCGCCGGTCCGCGAGGCGGCACAGATTTTCCGGACGCAGGCGGAGCTCGACGCCGAGATCATGCGTCTCGAGCGCGAGATGAAGAGCGCCGCCGCCAACCTCGATTTCGAACGCGCGGCGACGATTCGCGACACGTTGAAATCGCTCCGTACCCGCGAGCTGGGGCTGACCAGCCTGCAGGCAGGTCGCTGACGCGTGCTGACGCTGCTGGCAGAGTGGCCGAAGAGCGCGATATTCGAGGTGCAGGAGTACATCCGCCTGCAGTCCGCCACGATTCGCGCCGTCTTTTCACGGCCGTTTTACTTCCACGACCTCGTGGAGCAGTTGGTTGTGATCGGCATCGGATCGCTGACCGTGGTTCTGCTGACCGGCTTTTTCACCGGTGCGGTGCTGGCGCTGCAGAGTGGCGTGACCCTCGATCAGTTCGGAGCGCGGCCGTTTGTCGGCCGGCTCGTGAGCGCTTCGATGATCAAGGAGCTCGGGCCGGTGCTCACGGGGTTGATGCTGGCGGGACGCATCGGCTCGGGCATTGCAGCCGAACTGGGATCCATGGTGGTCACCGACCAGATCAACGCGTTGCGGGCGCTCGGCACCGACCCAATCCGGAAGCTCGTGGCCCCGCGAGTGCTGGCAGGCGTATTCATGACCCCGGTTCTCACGGTGATTGCCGACACCGTCGGCGTGCTTGGCGGATGGATCGTCGCCGTCTATCAGTTGCGTGTCGCATCGAGTCTGTACTGGACGTCGATCACTGAGGCGCTCTATGCACAGGACGCGTGGATGGGGATTTTCAAGCCGTTTGTTCTCGGCTACGTGATTGTGACGATCGGCTGTTACGTCGGCCTCCGGACCTCCGGCGGCACCCAGGGCGTCGGCCGTTCGACGACCAGCGCGGTGGTCGCGGCGTCGGTGGCGGTGATTGCGGTCGATTTCTTCGTCACGCGATTGATGATTACGCTGTTGTACTGATGGCAGCCGTTGCAGTTCGTGATTCGGCGGTCCTCGAACGGCGCGCATCCGCCGAGAGCCCGGCAGTTGTCTTCGAGCGAGTCTCGCTCGCCTTCGACGACAAAGTCGTGCTCCGCGACATCAGCTTCTCGCTGCTGCCTGGCCATACCAAGATCATCCTGGGCGCGAGCGGATCCGGGAAATCGACCATTCTGAAGTTGATCCTGGGTCTGCTGAAACCGGATAGCGGGGGGATCTGGGTACACGGGTCGCGCGTCGACCGGATGCCGGAAGCGGAGATGATGAAAGTCCGCGGCAATCTCGGCATGGTGTTCCAGGAAGGCGCCCTGTTCGATTCGCTCACGGTCGCGGAGAATGTTGGATACAAGCTGTACGAAGAGACCGACCTGCCGCTGGAGGAGGTGCGCCGCCGCGTCGAGGAAGTGCTCGGGTTCGTGCGGCTCGGCGAGCACATCGACAAGATGCCGTCGGAGCTGTCAGGCGGACAGCGACGGCGCGTGGCCATCGCGCGGGCGATGGCGTACAAGCCGCCGACGCTGCTCTACGACGAGGCGACGACGGGACTCGACCCGATTACGGCGACCACGGTTGACGAAGAGGTGGTCAAGCTCCGTGACGTGGAAAACGTGAGCTCCATCGTGGTGACGCACCAGTTGCGTGATGCGTTCTTCGTCGCCACGCACGAAGCGGTTCGCCGCGCCGGCAGAATCGACATCGTTCCTGCGGATGCGGAGAAATGTGACCAAGCCGAGTTCATCATGTTGAAAGAGGGGCTGATCACCTTCGAAGGGAATGCCGCCGAGTTGCGCAGCTCGAAGGATCCCTACATTCAAACGTTCCTGTCATAGAAGGATGTAAAGCAATGCCGCGCACGCGTTCACTCGCCTGGTCGGAGCTGAAGATCGGCCTCGTGTCGGTCTTCGCCCTCGTCATGGCCGCCCTGGTGATCTTTATGGTCAGCGGCGAGGGGGGCTTTTTCTGGGAGCGTTACAGCATCAAATCCGTTTTCCCCGATATCGAAGGATTGAAGGAAGGGGCCCCGGTCCGCGTCGCGGGCGTGGAGGTCGGGTCGGTAACGGGGATGACCTTCGTCGGCGACCGGGTTGAAGTCGTCATGCAAGTGAACAAGGACCAGCAGTTGCGGATCACAGATCGATCGACCGCTTCCCTCGGCTCGGTATCGCTGCTCGGAGAGGCTGCCGTCGATATCACGGCCAACAGTCACGGGATGTCTGTCCCGGAGTGGGGATATGTGCGGAGCGTTCCTCCTCCAGGTTCTCTGACCTCCGCGGCGGCAGCCGGGACGCGGACCCTGGATCAGACTAACGCGTTGCTGGAGGACATACGGCAGGGCCGGGGCACCTTCGGAAAGCTGGTGACGGACGATAAGTTGTACGCGGAGCTCAACGAATTCGTCGAGTCCGCCGAGACATTGACGCGCAACCTCAACTCGGGACGCGGCACCATTGGACGTCTGGTCAACGATCCCGCGGCGGCTCGGTCGCTGGAGGCGTCGCTCGAGAATCTGCAGATGGTGACTGCGCGCCTCCGCAACGGCGAAGGCAGCCTCGGTCAGTTGCTGAACAATGACGCCTTGAGCAAATCAGTAACGTCGGCGACCAGCAACCTGGATGCAATCACCG
>Ga0075418_10011068_pt1 | contig 10081 bp, 8 predicted proteins | sample SoiMetdeltSBSDD2_FD_81776 | JGI IMG/M metagenome (GOLD analysis project Ga0075418, IMG submission 81776) | Bulk soil microbial communities from a Populus tree surrounding site in Tennessee, USA - Soil MetaG P. deltoides SBSDD2 | ecosystem: Environmental > Terrestrial > Soil > Tree plantation...
CGAGTACGAGCCCGATCCGATGAACGAGCCCGCGACGTTCCGGCCGCTTCCCGGCGACTGGGGCGCGAAGACGGAATTGCCCGAGGACGTGACGATCGCGGTCGAGGGCGCCGAGCCGGACGAGGAGAACGGCGAGGAGTACCTCGAATTCTCGCCGGACGGGACGGCCACGGAGGCGCGAATCACCTTGGCTCACGAGAACGGCGGCGAAGTCGTTCTCGAACTCGACCCGGCCGGCGGCCGCGCGCGCGTCGTCGAGCCGGAGGAGGCGTCTCCGTGACCCGCCAGAAGGGGTTTACCCTGATCGAAGTTCTCGTCGCGCTCGTCATCGTCACGGCGAGCCTCACGATCCTCGCGCAGGGGTTTCTCGCCGGAGGGCGGGCGTCGGTCGCCTCTCAAAACCGGTCCCTCGCGGCGATGCTGGCCGATTCCAAGATGGCCGAGATCGAGGCGGGGATCATCTCCACGCAAACGTCCGCCTCGGGGACGTTCGAGCCGGAGCGCCCGGACTTCACCTGGACAATGGAGCCCGAGTCGACGACCGTCACGGGCCTCTCGAAGATCACGCTGACCGTCCTTTGGAAGGAACGCGAGGAGGAAACCACGTTCGCCCTGACGCGCCTCATGAAGGAGCGGACCCGTGAGTAATCGAGGCGGCGGACTTGTCCTGAGCGAGCGCCGCAAGGCGCGAGTCGGGGGATTCACCCTGATCGAGCTGCTGACGTCGCTCGTCATCTTCCTCGTGGTCGTCTCGGCCAGCTACGCGCTCTTCGACGGCGGCCGCCGGCTCGCCGCGCGGGGTGAGTACCACGCCAAGCGGTTCCAGTCGGCGCGAGCCGCGCTCCGCGCCATCGAGGCCGATCTCAAGTCGGTGTTCATGGGAGGGGCGTACGACGCGGGCTTCAAGGCGGTGCAGGCCGGCACGGACGAGGCCCCCCTGGATACCCTCGAGGCCGTCGCCTGCAACAACCAGCCCAAGCTCTTCACGCCGGAAACCGCGACTCTCGCCGAACCCCCGCCCAAGGAGTTCGACCTCTCGCGGGTGACGTACTCCATCGACGCGGACGAAACGACGAAGCCGTCGGGACTCGTGCGCCGCCGCGTGAAGCTCGTTCCCGAGGTCAACGCCGTCGAGGATCCCGAGAAGGGCCTGGAAGAGATTTCCGCGGACGTCGTGGGCCTGAGATTCCGGTTCTACGACGGGTCGGACTGGCTCGACACGTGGGACTCCACGACGTCACGGTCGCTGCCCCGGATCGTCGAGGCCACGGTCCACGTCAAGAGCGTCTACCGCGAGGAGGTCGCGATCGAAGCCTTCACGATGAAGTTCTTCATTCCGATGGCGGGAGGAGCTTCTCCATGATTCGCCCCCGCCGGGATCGCGGTGTCGCCCTCATCATCGTGCTCTTCCTGAGCGCGCTCCTGACGCTCCTCATGTACACGTTCCTGCGCGAGATGCACGTCGAGTACAGCCTCGCCACGTCGGGCGGCCGCGAGGCGCAGGCGCGACACCTCGCCTGGAGCGCGGTCGAAAAGGCCTCGGTCATGCTCGCGGCGGAGACGACCCCCGTCGCGGCTCCCTCCGCCAAGTGGCTCAACGATCCCGACGAGTGGTACGAGATCGAGCTGGGAGAGGGCGTTTTCTCGATGATCCGCATGACGCCCGAGGCGGATTCCAAGCTCCAGTACGGGATCATGGACGAGGCGTCGAAGCTCAACCTCAACACGATCCCGCGCGACGCGATCCTGAAACTGCCGAGGGCGACCGAGGAGATCGCCGATTCGATCATCGACTGGCGCGACCCCGACGAGAACGCCGGGGCCTCCGGGGCGGAGAATTCCTACTACCAGGGCCTTCCCAAGCCCTACAAGTGCAAGAACGGGCCCTTCACCACGGTCGAGGAGCTTCTCCTGGTCAAGGGCATGACGCCGGAGATCCTGTACGGCGAGGACTGGAACCAGAACGGCGTCCTCGACGCCAACGAGAACGACGGCAACAAGTCGCCGCCGGAGGACAACTCCGACGGCACGCTCGATTTCGGATTCATCGCGTACCTGACGGTCTATTCGTACGACCGGAACGTGCGCAACGACGGCCAGCCGCGGGTGAACCTCAATTCGGCCAACGCGGAGCAGCTTCAGCAGGCGTTGGGGGACGTGCTGACGCCGCAGGAGCTCCAGTTGATCCCGACCCTCCGTCCGCATCAGTCTGTCGCCCAAATGATTCCGATGATCCCGATCGCAAAGTGGAAGCAGATCGTGGATCGCGTGACGACGGCGGACGGCCCGCAGCTCCCGGGTTTGCTCAACATCAATACCGCCCCGAAGAAACTGCTCGAGATGCTCCCCGGCCTCACTGCCGAGGACGTCTCGAAACTCGTCGCCTACCGAACCCAGGAGGGGGCGGACTTGTCCACAGTGGGCTGGATCGCGGACGCCTTGGGCGCGACAGACCAGCCGCAGCTGTCGTCGAAGGTCCAGCAGATCGCCCCCCTCGTCACGACGCGGGCGTTCCAGTTCCGGTTCGACGTCGTGGCCCGGATCGGGCCGAAATCGGAGCGCGAGGCGACGTCGACTCAGAAGAAGAAGACGATGGACCTGGCGGCGCCGCCGCCGCCGGCCCGGGTGATGCGCCGGATGGCGGTCGTCCTCGATCGGGGCCAGGGCGGCGCGGGGCGGATCCTGTACGTCCGCGACATTACCCGGCTGGGCCAGCCGTATCCCGTCGAGGAGCCTGAAGGAACCGAAGAATGAGGTCGATAAATCGATAGGGGTTATGGGCGCCACAACGGCCGTTTTTCTCGGTGAGCACGTGCTCGCCGTCGTCGCGGGCAAGTCCGCGGCGAAGGGAGTCGAGCTCACCCACGCCGCGTCCTCCCCCCTGCCCGAGGGCTTCGCCGCGCTCGACAGTGACGCGCAGGCGTCCGCGATCCGCGAAGCGCTGCGCGCCTCCGGGGGCGGCGCGCGCCGCTGCGTCCTGGTCGTCCCCCGACCCCTCGCGATCCTCCGCACGTTCTCGCTGCCCTCGGGCTCGCCCGAGGAGCTGCAGAACATGATCCGGTTCCAGCTCGAGAAGGACCTGCCCCTGCCCCTCGACCAGGTGCGCTATTCGTACGCGACGCAGGTCCAGAACGGACGGGTCTCCGTCACGGCCGCCGCCGTGCCCATCGAGGCCCTCGACAAGCGGGTGTCCGCCCTCCAGAAGGCGGGAATGGAAGTGATCGGCGCCGTCGTCACCTCCTTCGGGCTGGTCCGGCTGCTGCCGCCGGGGAATCCCGAAGGCGGGTCGCTGCTCCTGAGCCTGGCCGACGGCGGGGCGGAGATCCTCATCGCGGACTCCGGCCGCATCCACCTCTCCCGCAACACGGCGCTCCGCGGCCAGGGGTCCGAAAGCTGGGCCGCCGAGATCGACCGGGCGATTCTCTCGCACAACGCCAAGGAGGCGGGAGGGGATCTCAGGCACGTCTTCGTGGCGGGCGAGGGGGAACCGGCCGAAGGAGTGGCCTTGGAACTCCGGAAGCGGATCCCCGCGGCGGAGGTGACCGCGCTGGTGCCGAACGGAACCGTGACGCGGCGTCCCGACGTGCGGATCACGGCGGAATGCGCCGCGACGGCGGGCGTGCTCGTGGGGCTGCTCGGGCCGGGCGTCGCCCTGCCCGACCTGCTCAAGCCGCTGGTGTTCCGGAAGGCCCTCAAGTTTCGCAAGGCGCACAAGATCGGGGCCGCCGCGGGAATCCTGGTGGCGGTCCTTTTCGCGTGGTCGCAGATCGCCCTCGCCTCCCGGCGGTCGGAGGCCGCGGGGCTCAAGAAGGACCTCGAGTCGATGAAGCCGAAGGCGGACGCCGTCGACCGGATGCGCGCCGAGATCCGGACGCTGCAGCAGTGGCAGGACCGGCGGTTCTCGTGGATCGACTTCATCGACCAGCTCCATCGCCGGATGCCCGCGGGCCGCATTCACCTCGCGACCTTCACCTCGGACGACCAGGGAGTGGTGCGGCTGACCGGCAAGGCGAAGGACAACGCGGCGGCGCTGGAGTTCGAGACGGAGCTCCGGAAGATGGGGCGGGTCTTCGCCGACATCGGCACGCCGACCTTGCGGCCCAACAGCGACAAGAGCGAGTACAAGATCGACTACGACATCCGGGTCACCTTGACGGACCTCGCTCCTCCGAAGAAGCCGGACAAGAAGGCCGCGACTCCGAAGAAGACCTAGACATGGACAAGCGTCAGAAGATTCTCGCGGGGGTCGTCCTGGTTCTCCTCGCCTATTTCATCCTCGACGGGTTCGTCATCACGCCCTGGTCGGAGGCCATGGGAGCCGCCGACAAGGACGTGCAGCGGCTGAAGTCCGACGTGAGGTCGTCCAAGGCGAAGGTGCTGATGGAGGAGGACGTCACGAAGGAGTGGAAGTCGCTGAAAGACCGCCTGTCGGCGGTGAAGAGCGAGGAGGCGTCGAACGTGCTCGCCTCTTTCGTCGAGACGCTCATCCGCAAGCATGACCTGAAGAAGTCCGCCCTGTCGCCCGAGCCCCCCGTTCCGCTTGTCGGGAGCCCCGCGTTCCGGGACCATCTGATGACGCTGACGTTCCAAGGCTCCTGGGACGCCTTCGTAAAGCTCCTGCTCGACCTCTATACGTCGGACGAATTCGTGCGCGTCCAGAGGATCGGCGTCCAGTCGCACTACCTGACCGAGAAGGAGAGCCACCTGGAAGTCACGCTCCGGCTGAGCACGGTCTCGGCCGTACCGACGGGGAACTGGAAATGAGCCCGATCCTGGCGCTTATCCTGCTGATCGCGCCGCAGGAGGACGACTCGAAGCGCGCCCGCGAGGCCGCGTTCGGGCTTCCGGGCCTGCAGGTCAAGGCCGATCCGGCGCCGGTTCAGGCGCCGCCGCCGGTTTCCTTCGCGACCCCCCGGGTGAAGCGGGCGACCGAGGACTACAAGAGCCTGCTGGATCACAACGTGTTCTCGCCTCCCCGGAAGAAGGAGGCCCCCAAGGGCGGGAATTCCGGAGAACCGCCAAAGCCCGAGCCCAAGACCCGCAAGTGGGTGCTGACGGGCATCGTCCACAACGCCCTCGAAAAGCGCTACGAGGCCCTCATCGAGGAGCCCGCCGCGAAGGATTCGAAGTTCTACAAAACGGGGGATGCCATCGCGGGGGTCACGATCACCGAGGTGACGTTCGACCAGGTGGCGTACAAGCGCGGCGAGACGCCGGGCGTGCTCAAGCTCAATGACTCGCTGACGGAAACGGTGGCGGGGACCGGCAACGGCGCCACGGCGCCCGTCAAGGTCGAGGACGCGGCGGAGGTCGACAAGGCCCGCGAGCAGTTGAAGAAGCGGAACAAGCGCGAGTCGGTCCCGGATGAAGCGGAAGAGGACGCCAAGGAGAAGAAAAAGCCGAAAGAATAGTAGGCGATGAGGGTGACCAGGGGTGTCATCCGCAATCCGTCATCCGTCATCGCAGGTGGATCGAACTCGGCGGGGTCCGTGTTTGTCTTAGGTAGGATCAGAGAGCCAGGTTGGGAGATCGCCATGCACCGATGGACCGCTGTCGCCGTCGCCGTATCGGTCGTCCTCGCGCCCGCGCTCGCCGCGCGGTCGCAAGAGGCGCCCGCCGCCGAGAAGCGGCTCGACTTCAAGTTCCGCGACGCCGCGGTGGACAAGGTCCTCGACTACGTCGCCCAGCAGATGGGCTGGACCTGGACGAAGAGCCCGTCGGTGAAGATCGAGGGGACGATCACCGCTTTCAACGAGTCGTCGGTCCCCGAGAGCAAGGTCGTGGACTTCCTGAACGCGGCGCTCCAGAGCGCGAAACTCCAGGTCATCCTCCTCGAGCGCACGCTGAAAGTGGTGACCGAGGAGGAGGCGAAGAAGGGCGCGTACAACATCAGCGTCGGCGACGATCCCGCGAAGATTCCGATCAACGAGGCCTACTGGACGTGGGTCTTCCCGCTTCGAAACCTCAACGTCGACGAGGTTGAAAAGAAGCTCTCCGACGTCGTGAAGGCCGATGGGATGACGGTCGCGTTCAGCCCCTACTCGAACAGCGTGATCATGACGGGCAAGAACTCGGCGATCTACCGCATCGCCCGCATCCTCAGGATCATCGACGTCCAGGCGCCGGACAAGCTCGAGGTCCGGCTCTTCAAGCTCAAGCACGCGGACGCGCAGGAGACGGCCAAGGTCCTGAACGACGTCTTCAAGAAGGCGGAGGCGACCGCGGGCGGCGGCAATCCCTGGCAGCAGGCGATGTCGCAGATGATGGGCGGCGGCGGCCGCCAGAACCAGGGCCCCCAGCCGCGGGCGCTCGCGAGCGAGATGCTGCGGATCACCGCGGACCTCCGCACGAACGCCGTCATCGCCACCGCCACGAAGGACAACCTCGACATGCTGGAGCGGATCCTCAAGCAGCTCGACGGGGAATCCGCGGAGGCGGTCCGGCTGAAGCTGTACCCGCTCCGCTACGCGGACGCGAAGGGCGTCGCGGACCTCATCACGAAGGTGTACGAGGACGAGGCGACGCAGTCGCGCCAGGCCAGCCGGAACCAGCGCCAGATCCCCATCTGGATGGGCGGCAATCCGCAGGTCGGGGCCGATCCGACCGGCGCCACGCGCGAAGTGCGCGCGGTCGCCGACATCCGCAGCAATTCCGTCGTCGTCGCGGCGAACGAGGTGAACCTCAAGACCGTCGACGATTTGATCGCGAACCTCGACCGCCAGCTGACCGACATCCTGCGGATCAAGGTCTACGAGCTGAAGAACGCCGATCCCGCGCAGATGGTGACCTTGCTGCGCGAGATGTTCCGGCCCCAGATCACGGCCACCCAGCAGGCGGGCCGGCCCCAGCAACAGCAGCAGCAGGGCAACCAGAACCCCTTCATGTTCGGCAACCGGAGCGGCGGCGGCGCGAGCAGCGGCCTGCTGTCCCCCAGCCAGGAGATGGAGATCGGGTCCGACCCCCGCACGAGGTCGGTCATCGTGAAGGCGAGCGAAGACTACATCGCGGTGATCGACGAGATCGTCGAGCAGCTCGACCGCAACCCGACCGAGAGCATGGAGACCCATGTCATCGGGCTGAGGCACGGCGACGCCGCCGCGCTGGCGCAGGTGATCCGGGACCTGCTCCGGGGCGGCACGGGCACGACCGGCAACCGCACGACGCCGACCACCAACAACAACCAGTCCCGGAACGCGAACAACAACCAGCAGCGGCCGAGCACGCGCCAGGGCGGCAACAACGCCACGCGCAACCTGGGTCCGCTCCAGGACCAGGACATGCCCGCGCCCACGCAGGAGCCGGCGCCGAACGGGGACCCGGAACAGGATCGGCGCGCGATCGAGGGCCAGGCCGACGTCCAGGCGGACGCCGCGACCAATTCGCTCGTCATCCGCACGTCGCCCCGCAACCTCGACGCGATCCGGAGCATCATCCAGAACCTCGACCGGCCCCGCCCGCAGGTCCTCATCAAGGTGCTGATCGCCGAAGTGACCCTCGACAAGGACACCCGCTACGGGGTCGAAGGCTTCTGGGAGAACAAGTTCCGCATCAACGGCGACCTTCACACCCAGAAGTACGGGACCGACTTCAACCTGCCGACCCAGGGCCTGGCGGCCCTGATCACGGGAGACGAGATGAGCGCCGCGCTGAACGCGTTCTCCGAGGACGGCAAGCTCAAGGTTCTCGCCACGCCGCGCGTCCTGGTGCTCGACAACCAGACCGCGAACGTGAACGTCGGCAAGGAAGTCCCGCGCATCACGAACTCGACGATCAACGACGCCACCGGCAACATCCAGAACACCGTCCAGTACGAGTCGATCGGCATCATGCTCGACGTGACGCCGCACATCAATTTCGACGGCCTCGTGACGATGGACGTCCATCCGGAGATCTCGGACATCGCCCCCGCTTCCGAGTCCGTCATCCTCTCCCCGGGCGTCCTCTCCCCGACCTTCAACGTGAACTCGGCCGACACGACGGTCGCCGTCCGCACGGGCCAGACGGTGGTCATCGGGGGGCTCATCCGGGAGAGCGAGACCGACACGGTCACGAAGGTTCCGATCCTCGGCGACATCCCGCTGATCGGCTTCTTCTTCTCGAACACGATCAAGGAGCGGGTCCAGCGCGAGCTCATGATCTTCCTGACGCCCATCGTCGCCTTCACGGCGGCCCAGCTCGAGGAGCTGACCGAGCTCGAGAAGGCCAAGCTGAAGCTCATCGACGACGGCGACATCGACGACGCCGGCGACCGGTGGCTCCAGAAGATCCGCGAGTAGGGACATGAAGCGGCTTCTCGTTCTCCCGCTGGCGGTCCTCGCGGCGTGCTCCTCCCGGCCCGTGGAGGAAATGCAGGCCGAGGAGGCCGTCGCCTACCGCGAGCAGGCCGACGCCGCGGCGAAGGAGGGGAAGTACGCCGAGGCCGCCGACCTCTACACGGAATCGCTGAAGCTCAATCCCGCGTCCGCCGAGACGTGGTACCGGCGGGGAAACGCCTATCTCAAGAGGACGCCGGACCCCGAGTCGCCCAACCATCGCCGCGACTGGATCCGCCAGGCCGAGCAGGACTACTCGGCCGCCATCCGGCTCAATCCCGCGTACGCGGTCGCCTACTTCAACCGCGCCATGATCCACATGAAGACGAAGCGGTACATCGACGCCGCGAAGGACCTGTTCGAGGTGACACGCCTCGAGACGAACAAGGCCGATCCCATGCTGAAGGAGGCGGAGCTTTACCTGGGAGACATCTACCTCCAGAAGCTCGAGGACCAGATGGTGACCGGGATGAGGCATTACGACGAGTACGTCAAGCTGGGAGGCGACCGGCCCGACGTCGTGAAGCTGGTCCGCGAGTGGCGGGTGCTCCAGGATTCGATCTCGTCCTCGACTCCCCAGGCGCCCAAGGGGCCGTCGGCGGAGGACGAGGCGGCGGCCAAGCAGCTGCACGCCAGGATCCTCAGCCTGATCCCGAAAGGCGAAGAGCAGAGGCCGGAAGTCGCGAAGCTCCTGGAGGAGCTCACCGGAAAGTACGGGCACACGAAGTACGTCCGGGAAAACGAGAAGGGCCTGAAGGCGCTCCTGAACGCGTTCAAGCCCAAAGAGCCCGAGAAGAAGTGAGCTTCAAGCCAACCCTCGCCTGCCTTCTCCTGACCCTCCTCTTCAATCAAGACGCCGAGCTCGAGGCGGCGCTGAAGGCGGAACGCGCGCGGATTGCCGCGAAAAAGCCCCTGTCGAAGGATGACCAAAAGTCCTACCGCGCGGTGGCGCCGAAGGTCTCCGCCGACAGGCATCGGTTCCGTCTCAAGTCGATCCCCGTCTCCTTCACCGACGTTCCGGCGTCGCGCGACGATCTCGCCAAGGCGCTCCTCGAACCGCTCGCGGCGTACTACAAGGCGCAGTCGGCGGGCGTCTTCGAGCTCGAAGGCGCGCTCCTCGAGGGTCGAAGCACGGCCGGGGCGAGGTCCGAGCTGGCGTCGATCGCCCCGGGCTCCGCGGCGGAACTCAAGGTCGTGGGCCGGGTCCTGCGCGCGGAGGATCTGGAGGGGGCGGACGGATTCCTCCTCGTCGTCGCCGGAGACATCGGCGCGCCGAAGACGGGGCTCTGGCCGCACGCGTCGACGATCCGCCTGGGAGGAAAGGACGTCGACTACGTCCTGCTTCCGGAGCGCGGCGACCACCGCTGGTTCGGGATCGCGGCGCACGAGGCGGGCCATCTCCTGAAGCTCGAGGACAAGTACGGGGACCGCGAGGCGAAGGTCGGCCGCTGGTGCCTCATGGGCACGGGCTATCTCGACTCCACGAAGGACGACCCGCGGCCGGGGCCGCTCTGCGCCGTGTGCCGCGAGGGCCTGGGGTGGACGTCGGCGCTCGTCCACGATCCCGCGACCGAGGGCGCCTACTCGCTCGCGCCGGGCGCCGCCGCGGTGAAGGTCCCGGTGAACAAGGACGGCAAGGAAGCGGTCGTGCTCGAGGCGCGCGGGAAGTCGCTCCTCGTGTGGCACACGGGCGGCGGGCGGCCGATCGAGCTGGCGGCGATCCTGCCGACGGAATCGCGCGACCGTCTCACGCCGTGGTCGGATCCGCC
>Ga0075418_10011070_pt1 | contig 10081 bp, 4 predicted proteins | sample SoiMetdeltSBSDD2_FD_81776 | JGI IMG/M metagenome (GOLD analysis project Ga0075418, IMG submission 81776) | Bulk soil microbial communities from a Populus tree surrounding site in Tennessee, USA - Soil MetaG P. deltoides SBSDD2 | ecosystem: Environmental > Terrestrial > Soil > Tree plantation...
CCCAGCAAATAACGTTTGTCCGGGTCCTGTGGGTCGCCCTTCACTGCCAGTTCGAGCGGCGCAATCGCCTCGGCAGCTCTGTTTTGCTTGAGCAATATCTTACCCAGCAGCGAGTTTGCCTCTGGGGAGCTCGCGTCTAGTTTTAAAGCGGCGTTGAGCCTCTCCCGTGCTGCATCGATGTCACCCTGGAGCTCGTGGAGATAAGCAACGTAGTACAGAGTCGAAAAATCACGAGGCGTTCTGCTGAGTTCGTTTTTGAGCGAGGCCAGCGCGTCCGCATTGCGTCCGAGTTTCAACTGCGCCAGACCGAGTGAATAGTGCAGCCGCGGCAGAGCTGGATTCAACTTTGCCGCTTCATCAAGCTCGCTTATCGAGCGTTCATATTCTCCGCCGGCAAGCAGCCTCTGACCATTCAGCAGATGTGAGGTCGCGAGCCCACCCTGCTGCAGTGCCAGTCGGTTGATGATCTGGGAAAGCTCAGGACGGCCTACTCTCAGGTAAGCTAGCCCGAGGCTGTACAACACGGCAGTATCTTCCTGAGAAGAAACCAGCGAAGTCTCGAGATGGGGAATTGCTTCGGAGTCGCGACCGAGCTCAACCAGCGAGATACCAAGGAGTTGACGAGCTTGCACGGCATCGGGCGTAGTCACAAGTAGCCTGGAGAAAACCTCGGCCGCTTTGTCGAATACACCTGCTCGATGATGAGCTATCCCAAGATTGAGCAGAAGCGGTGTGAGGTTGGGTGCAATCTTGAGGGCCCGTTCATAAGCCTCAACTGATTCCTGATACTGGCCAAGCCTGGAGAGCACACTGCCGAGATTGGCGAGTGCTTCAACGTAGTCCGGTTTCTTCGCTATTGCGATTCGGTACTCGGCGGCCGCTTGTCGAAGCTCGCCGGCGCGTTGAAGCTCGACTGCCCGGCCGAAGTGGGCGGCGGCGCCATCGGTTTGGTGAACACCAAGAACCAGGGTAATGACTAGAAGAAAGTGTGGCATTGCCTACTGCCGTTTTGTACGAGCGCGAAGTTCCGCTTCCTTTGCCTTCAGCCTCGCTGCGTTCGGCGCACCTGGGCTGGCAGTCAGGTAGATCTTCAGCTCGTCTGCGGCTTCGGTATATCGCTCCTGACGCGCGTAAAGATCTGCGAGGTATATGTGCGCGGTCACCGCGACTTTGGGGTCAAGTCTCAAAGATTCCTGCAGCGCGTTCTTTGCCGGTTCTCGACGATCTAAGGCAAGGGAGGCGATCCCCATGAAGAGATGTGTGTTTGCCACGCCGGGTTCGGCGGCAACAGCCCGCTCCAGAAACCGGGCGGCGTCTTCAAACTTCTGCTGCTCGAGATAGCAATAACCGAGACCTCGCAGCGCCGGTCCCCATTCTTCGTTCAGCTTCACCGCGCGCTCGAGATCCGCGATAGCCTGGGCGATCTGGCTTTTCGCAATATATAACTGCCCGCGCTCCGCCAGGGCTTGAAAATAGCTCGGGTAGAGATCAATAGCTCTCGTGAAAATCTTTAACGCCTGGTCTATGTGATTATCGGCTTTGAGTCTCAGCCCCTCCTCAAAAGCCTTTTTCGCGTCTTTTGGTATCTGCTGCGAAGCCTCAGCGAGCGAGATAACACCAGGTTTGGGATCCTTCTTTTGTTTGGTTGGCGGCATTCGTAGATAGATGTGCACGAGCAGACGGTTTCCCGCAGTCCGGCTGGTATCGGCTTCAATAGGATCGGTGTACTGGTTTGAATCTTGGGGGTTGGTCGCTTCGATGCGATATCGGCCGCCCGGTACCTGGAACTGATATCGGCCACTACCATCAGTAGTCGTCTCAAGATTGAGTCCAGTCTGCCCGGAGATCCTCACCTTGATGTGCACTGCGGGATTGCCATCCGGCAAGCTTACCGTGCCCGTGATAATGAAGTTGCCTTGCGCCGACCGGGCAGGTTCTGTCGTACTCCCGAACACCAGAATGAAGACTAATATCAAATGTCGGGCGGGGCGAGAACCGTGAGCAATGCTACCACTCCATTCAGGGCTCGTTTGGCTCTGGCTATGATGCACGCGGACCATCCTAGCAAATCAGCTCTCAGTCTGTCAGCTGACAGCAGAACTACAGTTTGAGGTTCTCCAGCTGAAGGTCGACCAACCGCCTCTGTTGTAAGAAAGGGTCCGCAAGTTAACTTGCGGACCCCAGGATTCTTAACACCGTTATCGGGACGACCTAGAAGTAAATCTTGGCCGCAACTTGAATAACGCGGTTGGGGGATACGAATCCGGGCTGGCCGTTGAATTCACCTACTGCCCGGCCGAGCCGCCCGGTGGCCGCTGAGAACTTGCCGCCGCGCACGTTTTGAATTGTCCCAGCGCTTGCTTGTCGAAATGACTGGTAGTCACCGCAGGTGGTATTACCGTTAGCGTCCTTTGTCTCGCTGAAGTTGCTACAGATGTTGAAGGTGAGTCCCGCGTTCATATTGTCAAACTGCGCATGATTGAAGGCGTTGAACAGCTCGACTCTAAGTTGCAGACGGCGCGTTCTCTCAGCGTCAAAGTAGAAATTCTTGAAGATCGAGAAGTCGCTTACGTTGATGCCAGGCCTTCTCAAGTATGACCTTGGCCAGGGTCCGACCGTGCCGACATCAGGAAGCCTGAACTGGTTGTAGTCAAACCATGCCGACGGAGTCTGCCCTGAATTCTGCGATTTGCCAGTGACCAACACTCGAGGAGCCTCGGTGTAAGAGCCGGTGATTCGCTGACCGAGGTTAACGCTCGGGATGCCGAGTCCCACCTCGGCCGGTACTCCGGTCATGAACTGAGTAATGCCTGAGAATTCCCATCCATCGAGAACGCCCTTTGCGAGCCAGTGGTCGCCTAACGAGCGGCTGAATCGGGGTAGTTCCCAAACATAGTTGAACGCAAGCACGTGGGTGCGGTCAAAGTTAAGGAGCCGGTAATCGTAGCAGCGAGTACAGATCGGATTAGTAAAATCGTTGTCTGCGTTTGCTGTTCCCATCGCTTTAGACCAGGTGTAGGCGGCACCGAAGGTGAGACCTTTGGTGAAGCGACGCTGGGCTGTGGCTTGCAACGAGTGGTAGTTAGCCGATCCCCCAAACTCATAGTAGGGGATGTCACCGTAGCCAGGATACCTCCGCAGATACTCTGCGCGGAGTGCGTTTGTGCCGCTGAACTTAAGACCCGCATCCTTGTAGGCTTGGGCCAACCCTGGTTCGTCAGTTGGCACAGTGCCACCGTAAGCAGGAGCGAACCGGTCCTGGTTCTCCCTGAGGAAAGTGGCGCCATAGGGGATGTAGTTGAGGTTTCGTCTTTGGGAGAGGTGGTGTGACAATGTGCCCACATAAGCCACGCTCACGACCGTTTCAAAGCCGATCTCCTGCTGAATTTGCAGGCTGAAACTCTGAACGTTCGGAATTGTGGCGTGTGGATCGACGCCAAGCACATTGTTGAAGGGCGCTAAAGCGATTCCTCCGGTGTTGTTGCCCACGGTACTAAAGGTGCCGAAGTTAAAAGTCGGCACTACGTTGGTCGGGGCGCTTTCGGCTGCCGGGAATATCACAGTGTTACCCTGGATTCGGTCATAGGCTATTCGATAGCCGCCGCGCAGGACCGTCTTGGAATTGCCGAAAACATCATAGGCAAAGCCGAGCGACGGGCCATACTGAATTCCCGGATTGTGCATGCCACCACGCACATAACCATTGGCGGTCGTACCGATTCCGTTAAAAGGATCTCCAGACCCCGGAATGATTCGGGCAATCAGGAAAGCGGGTAGTCGTACTGACGGGTTTCTGGGATCGAATGCGTAATCCGAATTGTTCGCTCGACCTCGTTGATAGAGCAGGACGGCTTTCGAGCGATCGAAGAGGCTGGGATCGAAATAAGCATCCTGCAGCCGCTGATCGTACTGCGGCTGCATCCACACAAACCGGAGGCCGTAGTCGAGTGTCAGACGCTGATTAACCTTCCAGTTGTCCTGGACGAACCATTCCACGTTTGTTGAGCGGTACTGACCTTGATAGACGGGCCGAGTGGGCTCAGTCAGGGCATCGAAGTTCCCGAGAAGAGCATTAGCGTAAGGATGACCGGTATTGCCGGGGTTCTGGGCGTTAACGCCAAAATTGATGGTCATAGAGCCGCCGGCAGCCTGGTCCTTCCTGCTGCGCTGGACATAGATCCCAGCCTTCGACGTATGGGTTCCCCAAACCTTGCTCACGTTGTCATAAAAGTCAAACGTCGTATTGGAGTTCTTGTAGGGAAACCTGTCGTAGTTGGTGATAGCTGCGAACGTTTGGCCGGATATGCCGCCGAAGTTTATGTTGATGAACTGGCCCGGCGCATATGGGAAAGGCGGCTGGAACGTCAATCCAATACCGGCAAAGGTTGCGGCAGCCGGGTCCTGTGGATCGAGGGTCAGATTGTTCTGGCTGGGCCCGAAGATGAACTCGTTGGTCAGCGTCGGCGACAGCGAGCTGGTTACGTTCAAAGAAGCGTTCCAGGCCGGACCCTGTTTGAATATGGTGGGCGTCAACGGGAAGTTCTGCCCGGAAGTCCAGCCCAGACCATAAGGCAGAATCTGTTGGTCAGTGTCCTTGGTGTAACGGCCGAAAGCGTGAGTATTGTTTGAGACGTGATAGTCTATTCGAACGGTTTCTTCACGTCGCGGATAACCAGCACTCAACTGGGATTGGTGATTGAACAGCGGCAATGACCCTGCGCTATTCGCGTGCTGGTTGAACAGCTTTAAGATTGCTTGCCCGCTGGGGTCGATCCGGTTAGCAGGAATGCGGTTGCCTTGGAATGGCAAACCCGTGAGTGGGTCCTTGATCACAATGACCGCGCTGCCAACCGTCGGACCCGTGGTTGCGCTGAAGTCGCCCGCCAACTCGGCTGCTGTCGGCACACGCACCTGACGCGGCCCAGTGGGCACGAGCTGCCGCTGCCACTCCTGTGCCCAGAAGAAGAATCCCTTGTCCTTTACCTTACTGTCGAGGAATTTGCCGGGCATCCTGATAGGACCGCTGACGTTATACCCGGCGTAGTTGTAGCGATAAAGGCTACGCTCGCTCTGCTGTACACCATTGCTCTTAAATCCGTCGGCATTATTCAGGAACGTGTTCGCGTTGAGCCCCTCGTGCCGATGGAACAGGTACAACGTCCCGTGAAACTCCTTACCGCCGCCGCGGGTGACGATCTTGATGTCGCCACCTCCCGAACGCCCGTACTCGGCCTGGTAGTTAGACGTCAGCACTTTGAATTCAGCAATCGTGTCAATATTCAACGCGACGTGCTGAGTGCCGTTCGAACCGGTGTCGACATTTGTTGTTCCATCGATGGTCAGGTTGTGCATATTGCCACGAGTACCATTGATGTTGAAGTTGCCCAGACCCCCGGGGCCAGCCACCTGGCCGTTAACGGTGCTTACAGTGCCGGGAATCAATTTCATCAGGTCGAGGTAATTTCTTCCGTTGACTGCGGTCTCTTGAAGCTGGCGGCCTGTGATAAGCTCCGACTGCTCTCCACTCTCGCTCTTGATCATAAGCTGGGCGGACTCGGCTACAACCTCGACGACAGCAGACACCTCACCCACTTCTAATGTCAACGTTCCGGCAGATTGTCTGTCGGCGGTGTTGATCACAATGCCGGTCTTCACCAACTGCTTGAACCCCTTCATCTCTACGGTGAGTGTGTAGGTTCCGGGTTGTAGCGTTGGGAAGCTGAAGGTTCCTGCATCGCCGGTTGTCGTGTCGAACCTTTGATTCGTCGTTGGAACGGAAACGGTGACCTTAGCTCCGGCGATGACGTTCGCCTGCTGGTCCTGTACCGTCCCGCTCAGGGTTGCGCTGGTTTGCGCAAATGCCGTTGCCATCAACAGAATCGCCAGAAGCGCGGCAGCGCTGAGAGCCATCTTTGGGATCTTACTGTTCATGTCGTTCCTCCTCCTCCTCGTTGGGAGCCGATGGGGTCTCCTACTTTGAATAAGCGGAATTAGGTGAGTTAAGTGTTCGCTTGAGAAACAAGCATCCTGGGTTTCGCAGCGTCGAACGCCGCAGGAACTAAAAGCCGAGGTAGTCAGTTGATCGACCCTGTTTGCGCGGTTGGGCAGACACCCGACGGTTGTCACGATCAGACGCCAGCCGGCAAATCGTGACGTAAGCCAAGTTGTCACCCTGAAAGTGCGTGAACCCCAGAGCCGAAACCGAAACGTAGACTGGCTGCGTCTAAGGTCAGGCTAGTGCAAGGCTGCGGGATTGCAGGGAATCAAGAACTGATACGATCGACCTCGGTCTCAACTACTTCACACAACCTCGGTCTCGACACGACTTCCCATTGGCACACGTACCAGTGGGCGGGCTCAAGGGTATTGCTTTGGGTCGCCCGTCGTCAGGCACTCTACGGAACTGTACCTGTCAGCTCGAGCAAGCCTCTTCTTCCTAAAATAAGAGGAAAATGTTAAATCAGCGTTAAAAATGGGGTCTCGGTAGGTACTTTACGTCGGCAAAATCCTGGATAGGAAATGCTTGGAGCGATAGATAGCCTGTGATAGAATCCGCGGCACCGTGTCCACCCAAGCAATAAACGGCGGAGGGAGGGCCGTCGCCCAGCGGCCCACTGCGGCAAAGGGACTGTCCAGGCCGACAGTGCTTGCACAACTGGAACGGATTCTGGATAGTCCTCAGTTCCGATCGAGCAAGAAATGCTCGCTTTTCCTGCGCTACGTCGTCGAGCATGCCAGCGACAACCACCCTGAATGTCTCAAAGAGCGGGTTCTGGGAGTTGAAGTATTCAAGCGAGACCCGCAGTACGATACGAATCAAGACCCAGTGGTTCGAGGCACCGCCAGCGAGGTTCGCAAGCGGCTCGCGCAATATTACCTGGAGCCCGGCCGCGCCGAGGAGCTTCGGATCGATATGCACGCCGGGTCCTATATTCCGGAGATTCACCTGCCCCTGGAAAAGGCCGAACCGGCAGCCACGCATTGGCGAATCCCCGCATTATTGATACTTGCCGCCGGCTGCGCAATCGCCGCATCTGCAATTTTGCTGTCGCCAGGCTTTCGTAGAACCGACTTGGACCGTTTCTGGGCGCCGTTGATTGCTCCCCAGGACAATCTGCTGGTGTGTATCGGACAGCCCAAAAGTTACACTTTCAGCGGCAGGGCACGGTTCGATATGGACCGCTGGTTTGAAAGTCCAGCGCAAAAGCAAAGCCCTCCGACGAGCATTACGAGTGTACCGCTGGCTGACGTGGTGCCTACATGGGATTGGTACATCTCACTTGATGATGCGCAAGCGTTCTCTCAACTCTCCAACCTCTTTGCGCAAAAGGGCAAAAAAGCACAACTCCGCGGCGGGCGGTCGGTCTCGCTGGCAGATCTGCGCGGAAGACCGTGCGTTTTGATCGGCGCATTTAATAACGACTGGACTCTAGGGCTGGCCGGTGAGTTGCGGTTTTACTTCGATAACGACGTGCAGAACGGGCTCCTGATCGTACGGGATCGTCAGAGACCAGACAATGCCGAGTGGAACATAGTCAACACATGGCCTCATCGGACAATCACTGTCGATTACGCTATCGTGTCGAGAGTCTTTGATCCGACAACCGAACAAACGGTTGTGATCGCGGCCGGGATTACGCACTACGGTACAAAGGTCGCGGCTGAGTTTCTCACCAACGAAGCCTATTTCGCTGAGGCATTGAGGAATGCGCCCGACAACTGGCACGAGAAGAATATGCAGGTTGTTCTTTCAACCAAGGTGATGTCTGGAACTCATGGACCACCAAACGTCCTGGCCATCCACTTTTGGTAACTCCATATCCGCCTGGTCTTTTCAGTCGCATCCAGTAAGAAAGGTGTGCCTCTAAACATACGCATGGAATCCCGTCTACAAATCGCAGTAGATAGAACGTTTTAGACTTAGACAGAAAAGCAAGGACTAGCATTGATTGGGGTTATGAATCCCGCGCTAACCACCTGAGCTACGCCGCCATATTGCAAGGTTAGTATTGTGGCAAAAATGTACGATTGAATCTTCCGTCAAACAGGATAAAAGCTGAGAACAATTAGCTATGGGAAACCACATTGATCGTCGCAGCTTCGTTAAGCAATTTGTCCAGTTAACGGCTAGCGTGAGCGTGGCTGGCCTGACCGCTCAGCAGTCGTTCGCCGCTGTTAAGAGGCCGCTCTTTAAGATTTCTCTTGCTGAGTGGTCGCTGCACCGCGCGCTCTTTGCAAAGCAACTCGACCATCTGGACTTCGCCAAGACAGCCAAAAACGATTACGGGATTACTGCGGTGGAATACGTCAACCAGTTTTTCAAGGATAAGGCCACGGACCGAAGTTACTTGGGCGAAATGAAGAAGCGGGCACGCGATCTGGGCGTTGAGAGCCGGTTGATTATGATTGATGGTGAAGGCGCGCTTGGAGATGCTGATGAGTCGAAGCGCAGGCAAGCCATCGAAAATCATTACAAGTGGGTAGAAGCGGCGAAGTTTTTGGGCTGCAAAATCATTCGGGTTAATGCCCAGAGCAGCGGCAGCTATGAAGAGCAGTTGGAGAGGGCCGCCGACGGACTGCGCAGACTGACTGAGTTTGGCGCAAGCCACAAGATCGATGTGATTGTTGAGAACCATGGCGGGTTATCATCTAATGGCGCCTGGCTCGCGGCGGTGATAAAGAAGGTGAATCATCCGCGGTGCGGCACGCTTCCAGATTTCGGTAACTTCAATCTCGGCGATGGCAAGGAGTACGACCGATACCAGGGCGTAAGAGAAATGATGCCGTATGCAAAAGCCGTGAGCGCCAAGTCACACGAGTTTGATGAACAAGGTAACGAAACGAAAACTGACTACAAGCGAATGATGCAGATTGTGCTTGACGCAGGTTACCGCAGCTATTTAGGGATAGAGTACGAAGGAAACAAGTTGAGCGAGCCGGACGGCATTCGTGCCACCAGGAGGCTGCTTGAACGAGTCCAAAGCGAGCTATGAACGCTTGGTTCTACAACGCGTATGGCGGTGATTGCGACTCGAGGCTCCATCATATGCCGAAGAAAGGGAAGCTATGAAAATAATGCTAAATTGCTTTCGAGGCCAGCCGATTAACCGTCAACTTAGGCACGTCTCGATCAACTCCTAAGAGATGATCTCCTGGACAACATTTCCCGCGACATCCGTCAGGCGGAAATCTCGACCACTGTAATGGTACGTAAGCTTGGTGTGGTCGATCCCCATCAGGTGCAGAATTGTCGCGTGCAGATCGTGTACGTGCACCGGTTTGTCAACAACCTTGAAGCCAAAGTCATCGGTCGCGCCGTGGATGTGGCCGCCTTTGACGCCGCCACCCGCCATCCACATCGTGAACGCGAACGGGTTGTGATCCCGGCCGTTCTGAATTCCGTTGCCGCCGCCTGTTTCAACTACCGGAGTGCGTCCGAATTCTGACCCACAAACTACCAGAGTATCATCAAACAACCCGCGCGATTTGAGGTCTTTGATTACCGCGGCAAACGGTTGATCGGAGTCGAGTGCGCACTTCCGGTGCTGCTGGATGTCAATGTGAGCGTCCCACGGATCGCCTTTGGCGTAGTAAACCTGGACCATTCGAACTCCGCGTTGTACTAACCGAACGGCGAGCAGGCAACCGCGCGCGGTACTCCCCGGGCCATACAGTTTTAAGGTCGCCGGAGTCTCCTTGCGAATATCGAAAACCTCCGGCGCTTCAGTCTGCATGCGATAGGCGGTCTCCATCGACTGGATCGTCGCTTCGACCTGCGGGTCCGGAGATTTTTCGCGCTCCATTTGTAGCCGGTTGAGCCGGGTGAGCAGATCAAGCTCGCGCCGTTGTTCGGGCAGCGCGAATTTCTGATTGTGGATAAACGAAATCAGTTTTTGTGGATCGAACCCCGGCTCCACCAGCAGTTCTGCACTCTGTTTTTCGCCCGGCTTATCTGAGATATAAGTTCCCTGGTGGATAGCAGGCAAGAACGAGCTGTTCCATAACGGCGGGCCGACGGTGGTTGGAACATCGGGACACAGCACCACAAACGCCGGCAGATTCTTGTTCTCGACTCCGAGAC
>Ga0075418_10011072_pt1 | contig 10078 bp, 9 predicted proteins | sample SoiMetdeltSBSDD2_FD_81776 | JGI IMG/M metagenome (GOLD analysis project Ga0075418, IMG submission 81776) | Bulk soil microbial communities from a Populus tree surrounding site in Tennessee, USA - Soil MetaG P. deltoides SBSDD2 | ecosystem: Environmental > Terrestrial > Soil > Tree plantation...
CCGGTGCCGGTTGACCTTTCCACTGCTTCTTGATGTCGACAAGCTGCTTCTCGATTTGAGCATTGCTGTGATGGTTGATCAGCATCCACTTCAACTGGACGAGCATTTCACTTATGAGTCCGGGATCCTGTGTGGCGCATACCAACCGGTGGTCCGATTCAAGTTTTAGCGCAGGAACATCGATCGAATCGAATCTGGAAGGAAAGTCGGCTTTGCGGGCCTCTCGATCCCAGGGCGGCGAAATTATCTGAACCCGCCAGCGTTTTGAGTCCTCGCCTCGGACGATACCCGAAGCGTGATAGACATCGGTGATCTTTCCTTTGACCCACATGCAGTCGGCACAGTAGGTGTGCTGTACGATTGTCAGTACGTATTCAGGATTTCTGTCGTTCATAGTTGAGTCCGTTTAATATGATTTGTCAGGATCTACGTCTCAAGCCGCGTTATAAGATAGCGAATGCACGCAGTCAACGGTTTGTTTCGGAGTTTCCACGTTTCTGGGGAGATTAAGAACAATTGTGCCGAATCTACCTCATGCGCGGGTCGTCGTGTTGGATAAAGCTCGGGTCGAAGAGTTGACGCGTGTCGCGGGCCTAACCTACTATTATTTTCTAAGGAAACCAACGCCACAGGCGCGGCTGAAGAGTTGTCTCCCTGATAGTTGGTCCCACAGAAGAGGAATCAAAAAATGGGAAGCCTGGGAATGCCGGAGATTCTGATAATACTGGTGATTGCGCTGATCGTGTTTGGTCCGCGCAAGCTGCCGGAGCTTGGCAAGACGTTGGGCAAAAGCCTCGCGCAGTTCCGCCGCGCGAGCGAGGACTTCAAGCGTCAATGGGAAGATGAAGTTACGATCGAAAGGCAGCGATTGGACGCCCCGGCCCCGGCCCCCTACGAACCCAGCGATTCGACGGCCGATTCACCAGTCAACAACGAGGTCCCAACAAGCACAGCCGAAGAGCCGCCACAGGCCGTACAAGCTTATGACGAACCGGTCGTCGCGCGTACCGACGAGACCTCTGCTCGAGAAACAAAGCGCGATTGGATGTAGGTAGCATAGACTTTAGTCTGTGTCTGGAACGAGCTCTCGCTTCGAAGCAACGGGACACAGACAAAGCCAATGCTACACCCCAACTATGGCCACCTACGCCGAACCCTACGAAAGCGAGCCGTTGAGCGAAGAAGGAACGATGTCGTTCCTCGACCACCTCGATGAGCTCCGCAAACGGCTGATTCGCAGTGCGCTGTTTATCGCAATTGCGTTTGTTGTGTGCTGGATCTTCTCGCAGTCCATTTACAACTTTCTGCAAGTACCGGTTCTGGCGGCGATGAATGACGCGAAACGGCAATACGCTCCTGAGCTTGCCGGCGCCGCTGTCGCGCTTGCAGATTTGCCTGATGACACAGACGTGATTTTTACCTTACCGATCGAGGCCAAGCTCGGCAGCGTATTGATTTCCGCCGGAACGGCCATCCCTTGCAAAGTAAAGCGCGATGCCAACGGAACGGTTCAGCTAATTACCGGCAGTTTCTGGCTTTTAGACCAGCGCACCGTCATTGAGAAGGAAACTCTTATTCCGCCCCAGCTTTATCAATCGGCGAACGCCGGTTTCGGCCGTGACAATCAACTTGTCGTTCCAACAGTTCAGGGCGCATTCAACCTCTATATTAAAGTCTCTTTTTATGCCGCAATTTTTTTCGCCGTGCCTTTTTTGCTTGTTCAGGTCTGGGGTTTCGTCGCCCCCGGACTATATCCGCACGAGAAGAAGTACGCCGCGCCGATAATTATCATGGCCTCGACGTTTTTCCTGGGCGGCTGTGCGTTTGCATATTACATAGCGTTTCCGCGAGCAGCGAATTTCTTGCTGGGGGTAGCCACCGGCGGGAACCTTCGACCGCTTGTTACCGCAGATGAGTATTTTGACCTGATAATAGTAATAATGCTCGGCCTTGGGTTGGTATTCGAAATTCCGACGGTGACATTTTTTCTGTCGCGGCTGGGGTTGGTTTCGCCAGGGTTGCTGTTGAGAGTTTGGCGCTATGCACTGATCGTTATATTCATCGTTGCTGCCATACTTTCACCTACGACCGATGTGCCGAATTTGCTGGTGTTCGCTGCCCCAATGATGATTCTGTACTTCCTGAGCGTCGGGATAGCCTGGGTCTTTCACCGGCGGCGGCAGACCGAGAAGGAATACCAGGATTCTGAGCGCAAGGGGAGTTGAAGCGAGCATTCTAAGTCTGGGCCCGGATGTGTCAAAATCAAAGCCCAGCCGCCCTAACAGGCGAGCTTGACCAACCCGAAGCGAGCTACGTAGACTTGAACTTCGGGTAAATAACGCTCACTTAGGTGCCTTTTTACAGTAGTTGTCTAGGACAGGAGTAAAAGTTATGAAGAAGGATGTCTGTCTCTTCCAGAGATCTATAGGCGTTGCGTTGATGCTGGTATTGTCCGCGGGGATAATTCCAGGCGTCCTGGCTCAAGATAAGACTCAGGACAAGAGTCAGGTAAAGGATCGCAACGAGCGGAAGAAGAAAGAAGAACTCAAAAGCGTCTACAAGAACTGGCTTGAACAGGATGTCTCATACATCATAACCGACGAGGAACGAAAGGCCTTCAAAGCGCTTAAGACCGACGAGGAGCGCGATCAATTTATCGAGCAATTCTGGCTCCGGCGTGACCCCGATCCCGATACTCCCGAAAACGAGTATAAGGAACAGTATTGGGAGCGCGTGCAGTATGCCAACGAGAAATTCACATCCGGGATCCCGGGTTGGCGTACGGATCGCGGGCGCATATACATAATGTTCGGGAAGCCGGACGAGCTGGAGTCTCACCCGTCCGGCGGCGCTTACAATCGGCCGTCGTGGGAAGGCGGCGGCTCCACTTCAACGTATCCGTTTGAAACCTGGTGGTATCGATACATCGAGGGCATCGGCTCGGATATTGAGATAGAGTTTGTCGATCCGTCGGGTACCGGGGAGTACCGGATCGCGCGGAGCCCGGATGAAAAGGACGCGCTGCTGCACGTGCCAAACGCTGGGCTGACTCTCGCCGAGAGTCTCGGGATGGGCAACAAAGCGGACCGCGTTACCGGAACCGCGAGCATGCCCAACAATGGAATGTATGGCGGAGGAAGGGCGAAAGACCAGCCTTTTGAAAAGCTACAACTACTCGCGGATTTGCAGCGGGCACCCGCAATAAAGTTTCCCGATCTGCAAGTCAAAGCCGATTTACCGGAGATCGCCTCGGACATTCTGCCCTTTAGCGTGCGCACCGACTTTTTCCGTATCGGCAGCGAATCGGTTGCAACTTCATTCACGATCCAATTCGACCACGCCGACCTCTCATTCAGGAATCAGGGTGGAGTCTACTCAGGGAATGTGAATATCTATGCAAGGCTTACGGGGCTTTCGGGCCGTCGAGCCGGGAATTTTGAAGATGTAGTGCAGACTGCTCGATACAGCGATGATCAGCTTACTGCCGCGCAGGCCCAAAAGTCGATATATCAGAAAAATGTTGTTTTGCCGCCGGGGCGATACAAAATAGACGTCGTCGCTCGCGACATCGTAAGCGGAAAAACCGGAATCCTCCATCACTCGTTTGAAGTGCCGCGGTACCAGGAGAAGCAGTTCGCAACCAGCACGCTCATCCTGGCGTCGACGATCGACAGATTGGACAACCAGGCGATCTCTTCCGGTCAGTTCATCATTGGCCGGTACAAAGTCAGACCGCTGGTGAGCGGTATCTACAAAACAGGCCAAAACCTCGCGTTATTCCTTCAGGTCTATGATGCGGATATGGATCAGGCGACGCTCGAGCCGGCTCTCAAGGTCGAGTACATCGTCTCGAAGGGTGGGCAGCAAATCGCGCACATCGTCGAAGATGGAAAGAGCAGGATGGGAGTCATCGATATGAAGGGACAGCAACTTGTGGTTGCTCGCGGTATCCCGCTTCAAGAGCGGCTGGGAGAACCCGGCGAGTATACCGTGACCGCAAAGATCACCGACCTGGTCTCTCAAAAGGTGCTCACTCCGCAGGCCAGATACACAGTTGTGAAGTAGTCAGTAGTCAGTAGTCAGTAGTCCGTAGTCAGTAGTCCGTAGTCCGTAGTTATCGCTAGTATCGACGACTGCTGACTACGGACTATTGGCTACGGTCTACGGACCACGGACTACGGACTAAGTAGTCCTCCTCTTTTCGTTTCTCACACCGATTGTTATCATTTCATCTCCCAATCGAATGGATCCGGCTTCTACGGACTACGGACTACGGACTTACGGACTACGGACTTACGGAGCTATGAATTTTTCAATCAATCCATTTACTGACGATCTGGCGGTTGATCTTGGCACCGTGCACACGTTTATCTACGGTCGCGGGCGCGGTATGGTGGTCAACGAGCCCTCGCTCGTTGCGATCGACAAAGTGTCTGACCAGGTGATCGCCGTCGGCAACGAAGCACTCGAGATGCTCGGTCGCTCGCCGGAAGACGTCGTGGTCGTTTATCCGATGCAGGATGGAGTCGTGGCGGATTCGGAGCTGACTCAGACAATGCTGAAGAAGTTCATCCGCAAGGCGCGCGGAGGCCGCGCGCGTTTCTCCCGCCGCATAATTCAGAGCGTTCCCGCGGGCATTACCTCGGTCGAACGTTTTGCCATCCGTGACGTCGTAAAGGGAATCGGCGCATCGCGGGTTTATCTGGTTGAGGAAGGGCTGGCGGCGGCTATCGGGGCAAAGCTGCCGGCGGCAGAGATGACCGCTACGATGGTCGTGGACATCGGCGGAGCTACGACTTCGATCGCCGTGGTTGCGAACGCGGGTATCGTCGAGTCGGAGACCTTGCGATTGGGCGGGCTCGACATGGACCGCATGATCACCGACTACATAAAGCACGAACGCAGAGTTCTGATCGGTGAGCGAACCGCCGAACGGCTCAAGATCGTGCTCGGCTCCGCGACGGATCCGATCGAGGATCACAAAAGCGTCGTCAAAGGACAGAACGTCAGCGAAGGCGGTCCCGAGATGATCGAAGTATCATCGCTGGAGGTGCACCGAGCAATTGAGCCCATCGTCAAGCAGATCGTCGAAGCCGTTCGCGATGTTCTGGAGCGCATACCCCCGGAAGTGGCCGGCGACATTCACGACACAGGTTTGGTGCTTACCGGTGGAATGGCGTTATTGGCTGGAATGGATGCGCGAATCAGCCAGACTACCAGGTTGCACGTGGCTGTCGCCGAGAGCCCGCGACAGTCGGTGGCCCGGGGTCTCATCGCTTTGTTTGACCAGCCGCTGTTGCTCCGTCGCGTAGCTCGAAACGTCGAACTCGCGTGATTAAAGTATTGCGCTCAATCTTCGAGGATAATATGATGGCCACTGGTCGCTTCATCATCACGAGACTGATTGTTTAGCGCTGCTCCCGGGAAACAATGGCATTCTGTCCCAACTGTGAAGCCGAGTATAGAGCTGAAGTTACCGTTTGTCCCGATTGCGAACTGGATCTGGTGCCGGAACTAACACCGGAGAACAGAGTTCACGACCTCGGCAAAGCAGAGCCCGTACGGTTACAGTCGTTTAGCAACAGCGCCGAAGCTGAAATGGTCCGCGAGACCCTCGAAAAAAACGGCATCCGGGCGTTTGTCGAAGGCGGCGATTTCGCGGTGATACCCAGCAGCTTTTCGCAAGAAGTGGTGGTGATGGTGGATGAGAGGGATTTACCTCGCGCCATTGAGATCTACGAAGCTTATTTCAATTCTGACTCGACTGCCCCTTCCGAAGAAGATCAAACCGACATCTAGTCGTTTCTAGTTTTTGGTTTCTAGTTTCTGGTTTCTGTGCGTTTCAAGTTCCCCATCAAACCAGTAACGAGAAACCAGAACTAAATAACGGGGGTTACGCGATGCAGAATTCAATTCGCTTATGCGCCATCGCTTCGGTTTTGCTCGCGCTGGCGTCTCTTGCTTATGCACAAGAAGGCTCGACTCGAGCTGAGTTTGAGTGTTTGACTCTCGCAAATTCCTCAAAAGTCGCACCGGCTGGACCGGCGTCTCCATTTGCAGCCTATCATCACGTGTGGACACCAGGTCTGGATTACGGGACCTTCCAATCAAACGGACTGAATCTGACTTATGAAACGCAGGGCTCCGGGGAGGAAGTAGTAATCGTGGTTCACGGCGGCGCGGGACTCCCGCACGAGTACTTCCATCCAATGTTGTACAACCTGAGCCGTTACGCCAAGCTTGTCTTTTTTGATAGACGCGCCGATATGCTCAGCGCGACTTCGGGTAAGGGGATGGCGTCGGTCGGCGAGTTGTCCGATGACATTGACTCGTTGCGCAAAACGCTTGGGCTGGAGCGAGTAACACTGCTTGCGCACAGCTTTGGCGCCACCATCGCGCTCCGGTATGCGGTTGAGCACCCGGCTAACGTCAAGCGTTTAATTCTGGTGAGCGCCGCTCCAACGGTGGAAAACCCCTACGAAGGCGAGAAGCGTATCTTGAAGAAGCTCTCGAAGGTCGAGATGGCGGCCTACCGATCAAGCGAAGGCGGGACGGGCGCAGCAAAACCTTGCGATCGCGTCCGAATGCGTTATTCGGTGCTGTACCCATACTATTTCCACAAGCGTGTTCCTTATGAGTTTGATCGTGGAGTGTACACCGTCTATTTTGACGCTTTGTCCAAGAAGGAAGCGCTGGCCTCTGACTCATCAAGTCTGGACTTCCGGGCCGATCTCAGTGATATCAAAGTGCCTGTGCTGGTTGTCGCCGGACGGCACGATCTGGTGACTCCACCGGATCAATCGTTCCAGCTTGCCAACGGGCTTCCGCAATCGCGTCTGGTCGTGTTGGAGCACAGCGGTCATTTCCCATTCTTCGAAGAGAACTACTTGTTTACGGAATGGGTGCGGCAATTCATGGTGGCTACCAGCGGTAACACGAACGACAAAACAATTCCCGGTCTGCTCAGCGACTCGTCAAGCGGCTCGCGGTAATGGTTCATCGGAGCGAAGCATCTTGGCTAACAACGCGGCAGTTGTAAGAAGGAGACAAGATGCTTCGCTTTCTGATTTATGGTATAAAAACCACTGAACAGCCGCTAAGCAAGAGAGCGGAAGGCCGAAAAGACGGCATAGCTCAGCAGGCGTGGCTTTGAGTCATGAGTCAAGAGCTAGTAGTATTCGTCACCAGTTCGGACACCGGGGAAGCCGCAAGGTTGGCCGATACTCTGGTATCCGAGCAGCTGGCTGCCTGCGTAAACGTAGTTCCCGGCATCGAGTCGGTGTATCGGTGGGAAGGCAAAATTACCCGGGACATCGAAACTCTGCTGATCATCAAGACAACCGACGCACGATATGCCGAGCTCGAACGCCGAATAAAAGAACTTCACAGCTACACGACGCCCGAAGTCGTAGCAATTAGAATCGAGCGGGGCTCTGAGCAATACTTGAATTGGTTGCGGGACTCGATCGAACGATGAAACGCGGTAACCGCTCCTGATTTTGTCTGCAGGTAGCTTTTCATTTCTGCGAGCTTACTGCCTCACGAAGAAAACGTCCCACGCCCATCGACCGACGTGTTCTCCGTGCGCATCATATACCTTGGCCCGGTAACGGAAGCGATTTCCGTACTGGTCAGTTCGCTTCGATTCCTTGTACTTGAGACTAATCGCAGATATTCCAAGGTGCGGCAACCCGTGAAGCTCGCCTGGCTCAGAGAGGCCGTTGTGATTGATGTCCTGCCACAGACGCAGAGACGAAAAGATTGCATCGTTGCTGTCAACACGCTCGTCGCTATTGCCGCCATTTGCTGGCTTGTCGAATTCTGCCAGCGCAATGAAACCATTTGGAGTGTGCGAAGCTGGCTGAGGTGTGTGATTTCCGAACAATTCCGCGCCGTTATCGATTGAGCCATTGCCATTTCGATCAAGGGCAACGAATGCATCATCGGAACCCGCTGAAGTCCAGGAAAGCTGTTCCACAGCACCATCAATATTGATGTCGAAGTTCACTCCGCCTGCGGCGTTCGTGAGATCAAAGCCATCACCAGCGACGTCAATCAAGATGGGCGATGTACCACAACAGAGTTGATAGTCAGGATCTTCCAAAGGAAGGATTGCATTGGGACCGCAGGTTATGGTTGAGCAATCGGGTCCCCCGCCCCCGGCTATGAGGCAATTGTTAGCATAATCGATTTCGCTATTTACCCTACTATCGTCACAATCCTGAACGCTTGTGGGTCCAAAATGGCCGACATCATTTATGCCCAAGCCTGGATTCATTACAGTTTCCCCAGCAGTATAAGGACTTGATGCCTCGTTAAGTCCCATAGAGTGCCCTGCTTCGTGGAGCATTGTAGTTAATACGGCTCTATAGTAATCCGGCGAACCATTTCGATTCCAGGGATAAATCGGAGGGCTCGTGGTAGTATGCGCACCCCAATAAAAGGTAGTTCCTTCTGAAATGATATGACCGAGATTGACCTGAACCGGCTGGGAGGCGGCAACCCAGGTAGAATTGACACTACTGAATCCATCATCTGCAATTATTGTGTAGTACGGCCCCAATGCGTTGGAGAAGGATACTCGTGAGCAGTTCCATCCGATGTTGTGTGTGCTCCAGTCTTCCATCGCGTCGTGTATTATGTCCTGCTCTTGTGGGGTGAACCCTGCTGTTTCATAAGGAATGATAGAGTTTGGAAACCAGCCCTGAACCGACAAAAGAGTAGGACAACCTGCCTCTGATACTGCGCCCGGGTAGGCTCCAACTGCTATCAGCCAAGTACTAATCATGCCTAAGAAAAACCCGACAATGCTTGATCTTCGTCCTTTGGGCATAGGATTCTCCTTTTATGAATGTTTACTTGTTGGAAACAGCACGTAACATTTTCAAGAACCCAGACTGATTTCTGTATACGTCCTGCGCGAGCGGGAACCCGCCTGCAAGCGGACGCGCCGATGTGCCATCGAGTTCAAAGCTTCCATCGTATTGCGTCAACTTGTAACTGCTAGTCTCTGGAACAAACTTCATGAAAAGCAGGACATCCTTAGTACTAATCGGTAACAAGGGGATACCGTTTCCGCCAGCTTTTATAATGACTTCATCAACGACAATCTCACCGCCCAGACTGGTGAATGTAATCTCTGCACCGGGATCAAGCGGGTTGGCTGCATTGTTCTTAAAGACTTCTAATACAACCACGTCATAATCGGTAAAAAGGAAAGAATCATCTTCAGTTATTTGCGAAACCTTACTCGTCACTTTGCCGCGGATGACAGCATCTGACTCTTTTGCAAACCTGGCGAGGCAGTCCTCCGGCGGCTCCGGCTCGGCAGACGTAAGAAAACGCCGGCCCAGAATATCCGTCGCCAAGACAATCCTTTGGCCTCTGTAAGATGCCAGCCAGCCACTGATTGTCCTACCTCCTACTTTCATCCCAGCGCCATTGTGTATCCTGCTGTGGAGGCGCTGCTTCGGTGTCATAACATTGAGTTGCACTGGCGTAGCATGCGCGAATTCTGCCTGATATTTTTGTAGCTCTATGTCTTTCTGCTTTGACCCAGACAGTCCAGTACCAAATACTGCGAGCAGAGATAGTCCAACGAGAAAACCAATGACAAATCCTTTAGACATTTCATCCTCCACTATTGGTTGCGAGATGAGGCGAATGCGATCTGGGTAGAACTACCAGCACGTTTTGTATCACCGGTCAGTGATACTGTCAACAAAGCGAACGAACCGGTGTGTCCAAGAAGTAAAGGCCATTACCCAAGAAGCGGTGGCGTCCTAATAGGACACCACCCAAGAAACGCGAGAAGAGTGTCAAGCCGCAAAAACTGAGTTATCTTTAGTCAGTGTTTGAAGTGTCGCATCCCGGTGAAGACCATCGCCAGGTTGTGCTCGTTGGCTGCAGCTATCACTTCCTCATCGCGCACTGATCCGCCCGGCTGAATCACGGCAGTGATGCCCGCCTTTGCCGCTTCGTCCACGCCGTCGCGGAATGGAAAGAAGGCGTCCGATGCGACTACACAACCGGAGAGCGGCAACTGCGCTTTCATGGCTCCGAGCTTTACAGAATCGAC
>Ga0075418_10011074_pt1 | contig 10077 bp, 14 predicted proteins | sample SoiMetdeltSBSDD2_FD_81776 | JGI IMG/M metagenome (GOLD analysis project Ga0075418, IMG submission 81776) | Bulk soil microbial communities from a Populus tree surrounding site in Tennessee, USA - Soil MetaG P. deltoides SBSDD2 | ecosystem: Environmental > Terrestrial > Soil > Tree plantation...
AACCTGTTCTACCTCGCGATGGACCTCGACCCCGAGCCTGCGCGGAACCGCATGCGCGAGGCGATCGCCGCCCGCGATCTGGCCGTGATGCTCGAGCTGGCCTCGCCGGAGAATCTGCCCAAGCTCGGGCCGGGTTCGATCTTCGTGCTCAGCGCGGCGCTCTGGGACGGATACCCCGACCGCAAGTCCGACGTGTACCGCATGTACGACCAGGCGCTGCCCTTGTACCCGGCGGACTACGTGCTGCAGGCCGTCGCCGGCGTCGTCTACGAGGCGGGAGGCCGCTACGAGGAGGCGCTGGCCTGCCGCACGGCCGCGCTGAGCCTGCGTCCGAAGGACCTTTCGGCGCGCCAGAAGCTGGCGGACTCGCAGTACTTCCTCGGTCGCTTCACCGAGTCCGCGGCCACGCTCCGCATCTGCCTCGCCATGGATCCGGCGAACCGGGAGGCGCACTACACGCTGGGGAGCGTCCAGACGTTGCTCGGCGACCAAGCCGGCGCCCTCGCGAGCTACGCGCACGTGCCCGGGATCGAGAACGACCCCAACTGGCACGCGGACTTCCGCCAATCGCAGTTCTACAACGGCCAGCTCACGCGGGAGCAGTTCGAGCGGGAGCTGGCGTTCGAGCCCCTGCCCGCCGCCCTGGTCGTCTACCTCTACGCGCTGGTCGATCACCCCGATCCGAAGCAGCGCGATCCGGAACTCGTGCTGCGCACCCTGGCCGAGAAGGCGAGCTCGCTCACCACCTACCGCTGGCCGGCCGTGGTCGAGACCGTCGCACGCGTCCGGCTCGGGGACTGGCCCGGAGCGCTCGCCGCCATCGATGGCCGTTACAACCCTCCGCAGGCGATGATCCTCTCGCCGATGGCGTACGAGTTCCTGCGCTCGCTGATCTACAGCCACCTCGGGCGCGACGACGAGGCCCGCGCCTGCCATCAGCGCGGCATGCTCGCCTGGGAGCAGCGGACGCGCGCCGATCCCGCCGGCTGGGAACGCTCCGACGCGATGCGCTGGCGACGCGAGGCGGAGGCCGTGCTCGCGCAGTAGGCCGAGCTCCTAGAGCCCGGCGAAGGCCTTGATCTTCGCCTCGTGCCCCGCGAGCTCCTTCTGGAGCGCGCCGGCGGCCTCGGTCACGTCCTTCTTGGTCCCGGACTTCAGCGCCTTCTGGAATGTCTGGAGCGACTCCGCGAGCTTCTTGTCGCCCTCGGCGCCGTCGAGCAGGTAGGCGACGACGAGTCCCGCCTCGTGGTAGAGGCGCGTCGAGTTCTCGGCCTGGTTCACGTCGAGCGTGAACGCGAAGATCTCGTCGAGCTTGTGCAGGCCGCCGGCCTTCTTGAGCTCGCCGAAGGCGAACGCGCGCAGGTCCCAGGGATCGGCGCCCTGCGCGGCCTCGGGATTCTTCATGTAGCGCTCGACGTACGACGCGGCGCCGTAGCGCAGCCAGCGCGGGATCTTCTTCTCCGCCCAGAAGGGCGCGGCGGACGGGAGGTCGTTGCTCCCCGCCCCGGCGATGCGGTCGGCGACCGTGGCCCACGAGGGATCGATGGCCTCGACGTAGCTCTGGGCCGACGCCCAGCGCAGCCAGTAGGGCCCCCAGCCCCGCAGCTTGTCGTCCTTGCGGTCCCAGAAGCTGACGCCAGCGCCCAGGTAGAGCGGGGGCTTCTGGCTGAGGTCGATCGCGACGTCCGCGAAGTAGGCGCCGTGCAGCGAGGAGATGCCCTCGGATTCGGGCAGGATCGGCGGATTGCCGCCGGAGACCTCGTTGTACTGCGCCAGGCTGTTCAGGACGATGAAACGCGGCTTGCGCGCGGGCTCGACGCCGAAGAGCCGCACGAGCTCGGGATAGGCCTTGTCGGCGTACCAGCGCGCCGCGTTGCCGCCCTCCCAGTCGCAAGTCGTCCAGACGACGTAGTGCTCGCCTTCGAGCTCCCACTGCTGGCCGACCTTGGCGTGGTACTCGTTCGCCTTCGCCATGTCGACCCATTCGTCGCCGCACTTCCAGAGCAGCGCCGTCCATTTCTCCACGTCGGCCGGCGCGATCCAGCTGTTGTCGTCGGCGCGGAACTGGTACCCGGCGGCCTTCCATTCGGCGATCTGCTTCTGCCGCGCGAGCTCGGAGGGATGGGCCCAGAGCCCCTTCTCGTCCTTCGACCAGCCCATGTTCAGGAAGGGCGCGTCGGCTTCGGGGACCCACTCGTCCTTGTAGCGCGCGAGGCCCTTGGCCTTCATCTTCGCGGTCTCCTCGCGCTTGTACTTGGCGAGCTCCGCGAAGCTCTCGAACCACTTCTTGTCGTAGAGCTGGTGGCCGAGCGCCTTGTGGGCCTCGACGTTCGCGGGATCGACCTCGACGACCTTCTTGTAGACCTTCTTCGCGGCGCCGTCCTGGCCGGCGGTCGTGTAGCCGCCCGCGAGCGCGAGCAGCTTTTTGAGGTCGGTCCCGGCCGCGGCGAGCTTCGCGTCGAGCTCGGGATCCTCCGGACCCTGCACGAGGGGACGCGGGACGGGCGCGGGCGCGGGCGCGAGGAAGGGAGCCAGCGCGGGGCAGGCGAGGAGGCTGCAGAACAGCGAGGCGATCATGGATGTTGCGGGGCTCCTGGCCCCGGGGCCGAATGGAAGATGCGGCAGCCTACCATCGTCGGGGGACTCCGGAACGGTCCGGGCCTCCCGATACATCTCTCCAACGAGAAGGTCAGCGATGTACACACAGCATCCTCCCCCGCCGGTCTCCGAGCACCTCCGGCTCCTCCTCCGCCGCTGCGCGATCGCGGTGGCGATCGTGGTGCCGGCGCTCGCGATCGGGGTGGGCGGGTACCGCGGCTTCGAGGGTCTGTCGGTGCTCGACAGCTTCCTCAACGCCTCGATGATCCTCTCCGGGATGGGTCAGATCACGACGCCCGTGACGGACGGGGGGAAGCTCTTCGCGTCCGGCTACGCCCTGTTCTCGGCCGCCGTCTTCCTGACCGTCGCCGCCCTCGTGTCGGGTCCGATCGTCCACCGGACCCTGCACCACTTCCATTACGAGATGGGGCGGAAGCACGCGCAGTCGTCGAAGAAGACCTCCGACTGACGCCGCTCAAGGCGCGGAGAGGAAGCGCAGGAGCTCCTTCATCAGCTTGTGACCCTGCTCGGTCGCGAAGAGGTACTGGGCGTGGGCGGAGCCGTCGAGGACGAGCAGCTCCTTCGGCTGGACGGCCTTCTCGTACTGCTCGCGGATCTGCGTGAGCCGCGTCGTGCCGTCGGCGTTCAGGTCCTTGCGGCTCACGACGAAGAGCTTGCGTCCCTGGATCTTCTCGGGATGCTCGATCGACGAGTGCGCCAGCAGGACCACCCGGTCGATCTCCCCCGGCCAGCACGAGGCCGCCGCCTCCGCCGCGGCGCCGCCGCCCATGCTGGCGCCGATGACGGAGACGCTCGTCACGTGCCCTTGGCGCAGGTACGCGACCGCGGCGAGGACGTCGAGGTAGAGCCCGTCGTAGGGGTCCTTCGACTGGCCCCCGGCGCGGGACTGGCCGTAGCCGCGGAAGTCGATCGCGAGGACGCGGAACCCGGCCTGGGCCAGAGTCTGCGCCTGGTCCGCCCAGCTCTCCTTGTCGAACCGGCCCCCGTGCGCGAGCACGACGCCCTGGTTTCCGTCCCCGTACAGGTCCGCGTAGACGACCCCGCCGTCCGAAGTGGGGAACGACACGAGCTTCGGCGTGGTGCGAGGCGCGCTGGCCTCCGGTCCCGCGGCTGCCGCGCACGCCGACAGAATCAGCGCGGGGACGAGCGCGCGCGCGGATCCGACCCGGCTGGAGATCGCGTGCTTCGATCGCATGGTTCCCGGAGGGCCGAGGGCCTCCAGAGTCTAGCGGTGGCCGGGGTCCGGGTCGCGCGACGAGTTCGGCCCGGCTTTTCCGGCCTCCGCGATCGCCCTCGCCCGCCGGCGCCGCTACGATGGATGCATGGCCCGCATGTCGAACCGGGATCGCATCGCGCGTGCGGCCGAGGAGGCGCGGGTCGCCGCGGAGGAGAAGGCCGCGAAGAAGGCAACCAAGAAGCCGTCCACGCCGCGGGCGCCGCGGGCCGCGAAGCTCCCCGTGCGGATGAAGATCGTCTGGGACGTGTGCAACACGGCCGGGACGGCGGTCAAGACCTTCGCCTACCCCGACAAGGCCGTGGCCGAGGCCGAGACGGAGACGCTGACCCGCTCGACGGGGAAGACGCACATCCTGCGCCCGAGCAAAGTGCCGATGGATTGACCGGGGAGGCCCGCCGTGCCGATACAGGGTGCGTGGACCTCTCGCCGAGCAGCCTGATCGCGTGCCTCCTGGTCGGAGGAATCGGGACGGGACTGTTCGTCTACGGGAAGAAGCAGTCGCGGATCCCCCACCTCCTCGCGGGCATCGCGCTGACGGTCTTCCCGATGTTCGTCACGAGCGCGCTCCTCGTGTACCTGACCGCCGCGGTCGTGATCGGCGCGCTCTGGTACGGGGTCCGCGCCGGGATCTGCTGATCGTCACCCGCGGCGCTCGGCTTCCGCCAGGCGCTCCCCGACCTCCCGCAGCGCCTCGGCCGGAGCGCCGGCTTCGATCGCGGGGAAGAGATGGCGCTCCTCCCAGCGGATGTGCTCCTCGAGGGCGCGCTCGAGGCGGCGCAGGAGATCGAGGTCGGGTTCGACGTCCGGGAGCTCCTTCGAGACCCGCGCGACGATCGCGCGCAAGCCCTCGTGCTCCGCGCGCAGCCGCTCGACGTCGCCGGCCTCCGGGACGAGCGGCAGGATCCAGCGCTCCTCCGCGGCGAAGTGCGGCGCGATCGTGCTCGTCCAGACGCCGAGGAAGCCCGCGCGCGCCTCGCGCGGCGTCCCCTCGCGTCCCGAGAGCGCCCACCGGATCGCGCGGGCTTGCGCGAGCGCGTGGTGGTGCTCGCGGGAGAGGGGCTGGAGGCTGGGATCGCGCTTCATCACTCCGGGCGCGCGGACACGGAGATCTCCCCGTCCGGCTCGACGCGCACCGAGAGCTCCACCGGCGCGCAGCAGACCGGGCAGTCCTCGACGTACTCCTGCTCCTCGCCCGCGCTCGGGTCGACGGGCACGACGATCTCCTCGCCGCACGAGGGGCAGGTGTAGCGACCCTCTGCCTCGGCGCGCACGCGCTCAGACCGCTGCCGCGCTCTTCGCCCAATCCTCCCAGTACGTGCCCGGCAGGTAGGTGCCGAAGTACCACGAATGGCCCTCGGGGTCCTCCACGCTGTAGCCGCGCGAGCCGTAGTCCTCGTCCTGGAGCGCTCGGAGGACCTTCGCGCCGGCCCGGCTCGCGCGAGCGAAGTGGGCGTCGGGATCCGCGATGCGGACGCAGACCGCCTGGCTGACGCCCGCGAGACCGCGCGGGCTGATGCGGCCCTGCTCCGGCTTCGGGCTGCTCACCATGATCACGCCCGAGCCCAGGCTCAGCTCCGAGTGCTTGATCGTGCCATCCGGGCCCGGCACGACGAGCCTCTTCGTGAAGCCGAACGCACGGCACAGCCACTCGATGGCGGCCGGGGCGTCGTCGTAGGTCAGCGTGGGATACATGTCGCCCGGGGTCGGCGCAGGGTCTGCCATGGGAGTCTCCGATCGTCGGGCCCGATTCTACGGCCGACCGCGGCTCCCGGTAGGATCAGGCGCATGCGCACGAGATCAACTCGGCTCCTCGGGGCCTTCCTGTCCGGGCTGACCCTGCTCGCCTGCGTCAGCCGTCCTTCCCTGCCCGCGGGGGAGATCGTGGGCGGCGAGATCCGGACGAACGAGGTGCTCCACCTCGCCGTCGTCGACGCTCGTCCCGAGGCCTACGCGAACCGGACCCTCCTGATCGAAGCGACCGTCGCGGCGGTGTGCCAGAAGAAGGGCTGCTGGATGCAGATCACGGACCAGGGCGCGCGAGCGATGGTCCGCTGGGAGAGCGGCTGCGACGGCCAGTACGCCTTCCCCAAGGATCTGCAGGGCCGGCGCGTGCTGATCCAGGGCTCGATCTACCCGAAGACGATCTCCGAGCCGGACGCGAGGCACCTCGAGGAGGAAGCGGGGCGCGAGATCCGGATCGACCGCGAGGGCTGCGAGATCAACGCGTCCTCGATCCTCGTGATCGACGGGAAGGGTTGAGGCGCCCGCGCGATGGATCCCGCGCTGCTCCAGTACTTCGACGTCGTCTGCGACAAGATCGCCGCGCACGCGAGCTACGGCCCGAAGCTCGAGGACGCGGTTCGCGCGGGACGCCGGCTCGTCCTGAACTACCACACGCACGGTCCCGACCAGACCTACTGCGTCTCGGTCTGCGTCCGGAACGACGCGCTGGCGCAGCTCGGGATCGATTCGCCTCTGGAGGAGCTCGCGCACATCCGCGGGATCGGTCCGACGCGGGAAGACTGCGGGCCGCGGATGGAGGCTTTCGCCGCGCGCCTCGCCGCCCGTCACCGGCTGGCGCAGGATCCCGTCATCCTGCTCGACGGTGCGCCTTTCATGCCTAATCCTTGATTGCTTGGTTCCAGCTCCTGGAAGTGATAGAGTCCACGCGTCCAATCTCTTTCTCGGATCGCCGTTTCCTTGGTTCTGCCAACGGAATTGCTCATCCAGATCAAACGAAACGAAAGGTAGAACTCTATGGGAACGAAACTGTACGTCGGAAACCTCAGCTACGACTCGACCGAGGCCAGCCTGCGCGCTGCCTTCGAGGCCGACGGCCGCCAGGTCCGTGAAGTCGCGATGATCATGGACCGCGACACGGGGCGCCCGAAGGGCTTCGGATTCATCCAGATGGGCTCCGAGCAGGACGCCCAGGCCGCGATCGCGGCGCTCGACGGGAAGCAGCTCGACGGCCGCGCGATCAAGGTCAACGAAGCCCAGGAGCGTCCCGCCGGCGGACGCCCGGGTGGCGGCGGCGGCGGTGGCGGTGGCGGTCGCTCCGGCGGCGGCTACGGCGGCGGCCAGCGCTACTAGGCCTCCGGGAACGACATCCGCCGTCCGCGCTCGACCGAGCCGGGCGGCGGATCTGCTTTCAGGGCTTCTCGACGAGGCTCAGGCAGTCGAGCTCGGGGACGTGCCCCCACTCGAAGACCATCTGCCGGACGACCTGCAGCCCCGCCTCGCCCGCGTGGCTCGCGAAGAGCTCGCGCGACATGAAGTTCCGGGCGTGGGGGTTCGTGCGCCAGTCGGTGCCGCCCGTGTAGTTCGAGTGGTGGAAGAAGCCTCGTCCGCCCGGGCGCAGGACGCGCGCGGTGTCGCGCAGGTAGGAGCGCACGACCTCCTTCTCGAAGTGGACCATCGAGTCGAACGAGTAGACGAGCGAGAAGGCGCCGTCGGCGGCGGGCCGGAGGTCGTAGCCGTTGTTCACCGCGCACTCGACGTGCGGCTGCCCGGCGAACCGGCGGCGGCAGATCTCGACGTTGCCGGGCTGGATGTCGATCACGAGCAGCCGGCCCGACTTCGGCGCGAGCATCAGCGAGTTCCGGCCGTGCCCGGCGCCCAGATCGATCACCGCGGTGAAGTCGCAGTCCGCGATGAAGGGGAAGATCAGCGTCCGCCAGATCGCCTCGATGTGGGGCTCGGCCGCCTTGAAGTACTTGTTCTTCGGCTTCCACGGATCGCCGGAGTAGTGGGCGAGGTCCTGGAGCCTGCTCTCCTCGGGAAGTCCGGGGTCCATCGTCATCGGATCCTCGCCGGATCGGCTCCAGCGTAGTCGAAGGGCCCGGGTGCGGCTACCGGCCTCGACGCGGGATCCCTAAGATCCGAGCCGTGTTCGACCCGCAGATGGAGCTCCTCAGCACGATCCTCGCCGGCGTCGTCGGCGGTCCTTCGCCCGGCGGAGCACCCGCGAAGACCTGGGCCGACGCTCGCGAGGCGCTGACCGCATCCGCGGTCACCGAGCCCGACCTCGTCGCCGCGATCGCCGCCGAGGACGCGCCGGCGGTGCGCGCGATCCTGGAGCAGTGGCTCACCGGCAAGCGCCATCTCCCGGAGCACGACCGCGAGGTCCTGAAGCGCGCGATGAAGGCCTACCGCAAGCGCTTCAAGATCACCGTGCTCGAAGCCGAGTCCTCGATCGCCGGCGGACCGATGAGCGCGGGACGCAAGTCGACGATCGTCGGCATCACGCCGCCGGAGCGCTACCCGCGCGCCGTGTGGGACGAGTTGGTCCGCCAGGGCCGGCTGCTGTCCTCCGGTCGCGGAGGCACGTACGAGCTGCCGCCCGAGCCGGGCTAGCCCGGAGCGACGATGGGCGGCTACGTGCTCGGACCGGTCCCCACGGTGGACCCGGTCATGGTCGAGAGACGCGCGGCCGCGCTGGGCACGCGCAGCGTCAAGGCCGCGGCCAAGGCGAAGGCGCTCGACCTGATCCTGCGCTGCATCGACCTGACCACGCTCGAGGGGATGGACACGCCGGGTCACGTGCGGGCGCTGTGCGGACGGGCGCGCAGTCCGGACTTCGAGTCCGACGCGCCCTCCGTCGCGGCCGTGTGCGTCTACCCCGCGCTGGTCGGCGTCGCGCGGGCCGCGCTGGACGGCTCGACGGTGAAGGTCGCGGCCGTAGCGGCCGCGTTCCCGAGCGGGCAATCGTTCCTCGAGGTCCGCCTCGAGGAGGTCCGGCGCTCGATCGAGGCGGGCGCCGACGAGATCGACGTCGTCCTCGGCCGCAACGCCTTCCTCGCGGGCGACCACGCGCGCGTCCACGACGAGATCGCCGCGGCCAAGGACACCGCCGGGTCGGCGCACCTCAAGGTGATCCTGGAGGTCGGCGAGCTCGGCAGCTACGACCAGGTGCGCAAGGCCTCGCAGATCGCGCTCGACGCCGGCGCCGACACGATCAAGACGTCGACCGGCAAGGTGTCCCCCGCCGCGGCGCCGCCCGCCTGCCTCGTGATGCTCGAAGCGATCCGCGACCGCTACCTGGCGACGGGGCGCGCGGCGGGCTTCAAGGCCGCGGGAGGGATCCGCACGGCGAAGCAGGCCTGGCACTATCTCGTGCTCGTGAAGGAGACGCTCGGCGACGGCTGGCTGACGCCGGCGCGCTTCCGGATCGGCGCGTCCGCGCTGCTCGACGACGTGCTCCGGCAGCGACGGCGCCTGCGCACGGGACTCTACGAGGACCGGCGCGTCTTCGGAGGCGAATGACGATCGCTCCGCGCAAGCGCAAGGCGGCTCGACGCCCGTCGCCCGTGCCGAAGCTCCTGTTCGGGGACCTGTGGGAGTACGCGCCGGCTCCGGAGCGCGCGGACTCCCTGCACCTCGCCGATCGCTACGGCCATTTCATCGACGGCGCGTTCGTGGAGCGCGGCGCCTGGTTCCCTTCGATCAACCCGGCCACGGGCGAAACGCTCTTCGAGGTGCCCGAGGCCGATGCCGGCGTCGTCGACGAAGCCGTGCGAGCGGCGCGGAGGGCCCTGGCCGGCCCCTGGGGGCGGCTCCCGGGCCGCGAGCGCGCGAAGCTCCTGTACCGGATCGGCCGGCGGATCCAGGAGAACGCGCGCGAGCTCGCGATCCTGGAGACGATCGACAACGGGAAGCCGATCCGCGAGTCGCGCGACGTCGACGTCCCGCTCGCCGCGGCGCACTTCCTCTACCACGCCGGATGGGCCGACAAGCTCGAGTACGCGTTCCCCGCGGCGCGCATCGCTCCGGTCGGCGTCGTGGGATCGATCATCCCGTGGAACTTCCCGCTCCTCATGGCGGCCTGGAAGATCGCGCCCGCGCTGGCGTGTGGCAATACGGTGGTGCTCAAGCCCGCCGAGACCACGCCGCTCACCGCACTGCTCCTCGCCAGGATCATCGAGGAGGCGGAGCTACCGCCGGGCGTCGTCAACATCGTCACCGGGGCGGGCGAGACGGGCTTCGCACTGGTGAACCACCCCGACGTCAACAAGGTCGCCTTCACCGGCTCCACCGAGGTCGGCCGTCAGATCGCCCGGTCGGTCGCCGGGTCGGGCAAGAAGGTCACCCTGGAGCTCGGCGGCAAGGCCGCCAACATCGTGTTCGAGGACGCCGCGCTCGACCAGGCCGTCGAGGGCATCGTCAACGGGATCTTCTTCAACCAGGGCCATGTCTGCTGCGCGGGCTCCCGGCTCCTGGTC
>Ga0075418_10011075_pt1 | contig 10076 bp, 7 predicted proteins | sample SoiMetdeltSBSDD2_FD_81776 | JGI IMG/M metagenome (GOLD analysis project Ga0075418, IMG submission 81776) | Bulk soil microbial communities from a Populus tree surrounding site in Tennessee, USA - Soil MetaG P. deltoides SBSDD2 | ecosystem: Environmental > Terrestrial > Soil > Tree plantation...
AATAAAGGGACGCCTGCGCCGGAAATACGTTTTGATCGGTAATTCGACAAGCGTAGTGGTGGCCAGCAACGGTACGGCCACCTCTCGGAGTATCTCCTTAAACCTGCGAGGCTGGAAGAGGGCCAGAATTCCCATGAGGAGGTACCAGGCGACTCCGCCGCTGAAAAGAAGCGTAAGACCATAAAACAGAATGTTGAGAGCCGGGGAATGCGGCAAATGATTGACCTTGAGAAACAAATTTGCATCCAGCGCATCCAGCGGCTTGAGTCTCTTCAGTACGGCCTGGCGCAGATATTCTCTTTGCCGGGCATTTTCTATGGTTGGTGTTGCGCCCTGCTGTTCAGGATTAAGGACTTCCTGGGCGGCTTCCGCTACGACCTCGCGCTGATGTTTATCGGGCGTGGTGAGAACGCGCGCGGTGGCCTTGAGCACTTTTTCGGTTTTCTTGTCGTCCGGCGCAGTATCTGCGGCCTTTTCCACTTTGTGCGCGACCTCGGCTGTTGTTGTTTTGGCAGGCTGGGTCTGTTCCACCTCTTTTGCCGTCTGGCCGGCAGTGGTGGCTTCTAAATTTTCAATGACCTCGTCAGCTTTTTCTGGCGAATCAACTTTGGCCACCGCCTCTTTTAACGCTTTTCGGATCGGTTTCGCTTCGGCTTTTTCTTTGGGTGTAGGCATCTCCCAGGGTGCGACCGGCGTATCGCCCAGCTTCTGTTCCGGCAGCTTGGTTGACTTCTTTTTTTTCTTCTTTGTCGGGTCCTTTTTTGCAGAAGTAGGCATGGGATTGATCTCTTTGTTCGGTGATTTTGCTCCTACAGGTTCTCCCCTTCTTGTGACACAGCCTCACAGGTGTGCCATGAAAGCGAATAACGCTCGCTCTTGCTTCATTGTACAACCGCGGCGGCCCGGAAAGATGATAACAAAATTAAGGAATGGGGCAGTACAGACCGACCCAGACGCGTCACCATCAACCAGGCCACAGCGATGACTTTTCTTTCTTCAGGCATGTGCCATAGATATGCGGCGCAAGGCTAAAAAAGATTCGTTGTGAGCGAGTCTTTTTGTTTCTATTATTTTTCGATTCTATCGAAAAACTCATCCTGCAGACGCTTCGTTTCCGTATCATCTTTAATGGCCCGTATTGCTTTCGCGAATGCCCGGGCGCGCGCATCCAGCCAGCGATTACCCTTTTCGACAGTAGCCGGGATTCCATCTCCGCAGTAGTGGCTGGGATAATCGGCGTACCACCAGATTCCGACATCCACATTCAAATCGCGGAGCTGCTTCAGGCGATCCAACGGATAACCTTCTTTGTCAGTAGGAAGCTTATCCTTATGGACCAAATCAGGACGAATCGCCAGGATCGCGCTGGTCTCTTTTTCGCCCGCATGACCGTCCACTGGAGTCTCCCATTGGGCTTTGATCATCGCTTCATCCGCTTCGCTAAAATCCGGGGTGACCACATAAACGACATAATCGCGCGGACTCGCCAGTTGGATCTGTGCGAAGTAATGGATGAGATAATCGTTGCCACCATGCGCGTTCACGAAGACGATCTTTTTGAGTCCGTTGCGCGCAATCTCGCGGCAGACATTCTCAAGCAGGCGGATTGTCAGATCTGCATCGATACCCACACAACCCGGATAATGCCGCGCCTCCAAAATCTGGGTGAAGATGTAATCGGGGAATACAATTGCAGGTTCCAGCGCCGCAGCGCGGTTGCAGGTCTCACGCCCGATGAACATGTCCGTGGCTAAGGGGAGATGATGCCCGTGCCGCTCCACGCAGGACAAGGGTAGCAGGCACACGCCCTCCGCTTTTTGAACCGCCTCAGGAAACTCGTCACTTGTTAATTCATCCCAACGCATAGGTTAGATCCTCCATGTAGATGTGATTGTCCGTTCAGAAGCCATGCTGATTGTGTGGTCTCCTCTCTCATTGTACAACAGAACAAATTTCGTCCTTCATTCCAAAATTAATGAGCAAACAGGCGGGTGATCGTTTCCTCTTGTTTGCTTCTAACAAGTCAGTATTTTCAAATTGGGATGGAATTGCCAACATTCTGTTTGTTCGAGATCTTACGCAACGCCCGCCTAGTGATTACAAAATGTTGTTTTCTAAGCTTATAGTTTCAAATTTGAGTAAAAATGGTATAATTATTATACAATGCCCTTTGAATATGACTCGAAGAAAAGTCAGAGCAATCGTGAAAAACATGGGATCGATTTTAAGGATGCACAAGCACTCTGGATAGATGAAGATCGCCTCGAAATCCCTGCCAAAACGTTGGATGAACCACGTTATTTGGTAGTTGGAAAGATCAGTGGCAAACACTGGTCAGCTGTAATTACTTATCGCGGTGAGAATGTTCGTATCATCTCGGTACGACGATCCCGCGATGAGGAGATAGAACTCTATGAAAGCATCTGAATTTGATAAAAAGTTTGATAATGGTGAAAAAATAATTGACGACCTGGATATTGCTCGGGCGCGTCGACCGGGAGAGGAAATAAAGCGTATCAACGTAGATTTTCCCGCGTGGATGGTGGCTGCTCTTGACAAGGAAGCCCGACGCTTGGGCGTAACCCGCCAATCAGTTATCAAGATGTGGCTAGCAGAACATTTGCAGCAAGAATAGAGCGCCTATTTTGGTATGTCTGACGATACCGAAGACAAGCATCTTGCTGGAAAACAGCTTACATGGTTATCGAGACCTGTCGAACGGGGCATAAATCTGGTATGTGGGTAAAAGGTTACGGATCATACCTGACCCTGTTCCTTATCAACATGAATTCAGAAGGCATATCGGTGTTTCGACTTACTGATCTTATAGGCCCAGCCTGACGTATACATAATTCACGATGACAACGACAACCATTAGGGTGACGGCCAGCAAAAGGACCGCCTGAACCCACCACCCCGCCAGAGCAACGGCCAGCGCGAGTGTGACAACAATTGTCAGGAAACCCAGCGGCCGCAAAGCCCTTGCAAGCCGGCTGGTGGATAGCGGCTCTGATCTGTTCAACTTAAACAGGCCGCCGATCATGCCCGCCAGACCCAGCAGGACCATCGTCCACAGCAGCACGCTGCCGGGAATCGGCAGATCAACAACGAAGGTGCCGCACGAGGATTCCTGATCGGGCAAGGGATAGAAAGCATAGATGTATATATTTGAAAAGATGAAGCGTTCAAGATCGATATTCTCAGGCCCGATCGTCCATGTTACTGTTTTCGATTCGCCCGGCGCAAGCTCAACCGATTCGAGCGTCGAAATAGATGTCAAAGGGGAACTAAACTCCGCGCGCGCTGCCGGAGAGAGTTTGTGATCGGCCGTGTTGGAGAGTTTTACCGAGACAACACCTGTCTCGTGCCTGTTCAAGAGAATCGGGCAATGCAAATTTCGGATCGGGGTGCTGCCACGCCGATCAAATCCATAAAAGGCCGACTCTAGATCAGCCCAGGTTGCGAGCATAGCTACTGTTATGCACAACAGGGCACCAAGTACGAATGCAACAAAAAACGGGGTGGATGAAGATTTGGGTTTGTCCATATTTGTTTCAATAATATTTATGAAGGGCAGTTCTTTGAGACTGTTCCGACCGGAATGAGGCCCGCTTCGCCGCCCTCAAAATTACCATAAAACTTGCTATTCATGTGAGATTCAGTCCCTAAGAGGGGTATGGAGTACCTCAAAAGTGTTACTGAATGATTGATTATGGCGTCATAACTCCACCCAACCGGTGGGGCATACAATGACCCAGCAGACACTTCTGTGCAACACACAAATCGCGCGGACAAATTTGATGCATATTCTCCCTCCAAAAAGTAGGTCGGATTGGCAATCCGACCTACTCCGACCTACTCGATCACAGCGCAATCAATTCAGGCTGTTTATGCAAATTCGCCTGCATGGACCACGGTCCGGTCCACGTCACAGTCACTGGAAGAATTCTGCCTTTTAGATCGTCGTCCGATTCGACAAAGACCAGTTTGTTCGTGGGAGTGCGTCCCTTCCAGCGATTCTTGACTTTGTCCTCGAACAAGACTTCCACAGATTGACCGAGATATTTCTTGTTGATCCCGGCAACGATTTCCTCCTGCAATTCCTCCAGCATGCGGAAGCGGCGCATCTTCTCTTCTTCGGTCACGTTATCTTCCATGCGGCGCGTGGCAACAGTTCCTTCGCGCGAGGAGTAGCGGGCCAAATGGGCCACATCCAGCTTGAGGTCCGATAAGACGCGATGCGTCTCCATGAACTGTTCGTCCGTTTCGCCGGGGAATCCGACAATGATATCGGTAGCAATGGAACAGCCCGGAATTCGTTCACGGATTCTTGCAACCAGGCCGCGATATTCCTGCTGGGTATAGCCGCGTTTCATATTCAAAAGAACTTCATCGTCACCGGCCTGGATCGGGACTTCGATGTGCGGCATCACTTTTGGAAGCGCCGCGATCGTGTCCATCAATTCTTCGGTGAAGTAATTGGGATGCGACGTCAGGAAACGAATCCGCTCAATGCCTTCGACGTCATGGACAATGCGCAGGAGCGCCGCGAGATTCGGTCCATCCGGGATGTCTTTGCCATAACGATCCACGATCTGCCCCAGCAGCGTGATCTCCTTGACGCCCTGCGCGGCGAGGGAACGAATCTCCGCCACTATATCACCGACAGGGCGGCTGCGCTCGATGCCACGCCGGAACGGGATGATGCAGAACGTGCAGGCATGGGAACAGCCATACACGATCGGCACATGCGCGCTGACGAGCCGTCCGCGTTCGTGCTGCGGGAGGATCAGTTCGTCATCCATCATCAGGAAGCGACGCGTCGTTTCAGAATCTTCCAGGGAGCGGATCTCGCCCTGGCTCAAGTATGAGACCAGCGGTCCGGGGTCGGAGGGCGGCGAGAAGACGTCCACATACGGAAGCCGCTCGCGCAGTTTGTCTGCGCCGCGCACGCCGACGAGGCAGCCCATAAGGTTAATGACCAGGTTCGGATTCTGTCTTTTTAGAGGAAGCAGGGACGAGAGGCGTCCGAGCGCCTTGTCCTCTGCAGATTGGCGGACAACACAGGTGTTTAAAACGATAACGTCCGCATCTTCGGCTTTATCGGTAAAGGTATATCCAAGATGCTCAAGCGACGAGCCAACTCGCTGCGAATCGGCGACGTTCATCTGGCAGCCTTCGGTCCAAATGTGGTACTTCATCCTGCTCCTTGCACAAATTTCGAGTCTGCGGGATAGAAACGCAGGACTTCGTAGGAGGCAAATTATACCGTAAGCGCAGTCCAGTGGAACATTGTGGCATAGGTTTATCAAGGTCCTACAAACTGGCGTTTTGATCCGCCAACACTTGCACCTCCCTGACACAGCCCGTTAGGGACTGTGTGGCGCACACTTGCCCCGGGCGCAAGTGTGATTTGCCAAGCAAATCAGGAGTGCAGGTGTTGGCGAGGATTAGTGGAATCAGTTTCGATTTTGAGCAAGCCGTGCACGCGCGGGCTGCTTGGCGAGGTGAGGCCGGAACCCATTTTTATGCTATATTCACCTCATGACCATCCACTTCCTCAACTGCGGATCGATGAGGCCCTACTTCCCGTCCGTGAAAAACGGCGTGACGTGTTTTTTCGTCGAAACGAATCAGGGTCCCTTGCTGGTAGATACAGGATTTGGCACGGGTGACTATCTTTCCCCGGATCGCTCGATGAAATTGTTTCTGGCTCTGATGCGTTCCGCACGCGACGTGAACGAAACCGCGCTTCATCAAGTTCAACGCATGGGCTACAAACCGGAAGACGTGAAGCACATCATCCAAACGCATCTGCATCTCGACCATGCGGGCGGACTGGTCGACTTCCCGCATGCACAGGTCCATGTATTGAAAGCGGAGCACGACCACGTCATGGCTCACGGGAGCTGGGAATATCATCCCGAGCATTGGAAACATGGACCAAATTGGGTGCTGCATGAATTGAAAGGGGAAAAGTGGTACGACTTCGATGCCATCCAACTCGATGGATTCGATCCGGAGATCTGGCTGGTGCCTTTAACGGGTCATACGCCGGGTCATATGGCCGTAGCAGTAAAACAGGATAAGGGTTGGGTAATGCACGGAGGCGATGCCGTTCCCTTCGACATGAAAGTGGATGAAGTGAACGAATGGATTACCAAAAAGATGCTCGGCCCCCATCTGCCGCGCATTCGCGAATTCATGAAGCGACATCCCGAAGTGAAAATTGTGGGGAGTCACATGAGTTTGGATTTTTACGAGAGCGTGTAAACGCTCACTCGGGGGCTTTACCCAAGCTCGTGCGGAGGCTAAGCCTCCGCACGAGCTTGGAAGGAGCTACAAGCATGGAAGGCGCACCAAGCTACAACTGCAAAATGTCCTCTTCCCAACTCGTGGCTTTGCCAACCCTTTGCAGCTGAGCAGTACGCTCGGCATAGGCCTTTGCGGCCTGGTCATCCGGGTTGATGGTCAGGACTTTGCCAAAACCATCCAGCGCCAGGTTCAACACGCTGCGTTGATATTGGTGTAACGCTTCTTCAAGCAACTCCCGCGTTTGCAGCTTGAGCTCATCCAGGGCATCGATGCCGCCCAGGATCTCATAAATGGACACCGCCTGGCGTTTTCCTTTCACCCGCACGATCCCCAGGGAACGGTGCGGATACGTTGACTTTAATTTATTCAACGTTTCTTCGCTGACGACGATACCGCAGCCGAAAACCTTCGTCAGGCTCTCAAGTCGCGCGGCCGCGTTAACTACATCTGAGATCACGGTGCCTTCCATGCGGCGTTCCTCCCCCACCGTTCCAAGCATGAGCGTGCCAGTATGGACACCAATGCCGATTCGCACCTGTGCATTCTTCGGCCGGGTCCGGTTGAACTCACTTAATTCCCGTTGCATTTCGATCGCGGCGCTCACGGCATCATCCGGCGAATCGGGGAACAGCGCCATCACGCCATCGCCCATGAATTTATCGATGAAGCCATTATATTTGCGGATGATCGGCCCCAGCCCGCTCAACAACAGATTCACAAACTGGAAGCTTTCCTCCGGCGTCAGGTTTTCAGATAGCGTTGTGAAGGAACGGACATCCGCAAACATGACGGTCATCTCTTTTTGGATCTGATCGCCGAGCTTCACGTTCAGAATGCTGTCCTGCCCAAGTTGATCCAGAAATTCGCGCGGTACAAAGCGCGAATAGGCATTGCTCAGTTGCGATAGACTGAGGTGTGTACGAATCCGCGCCAGCAGTTCCTGTTTGGAAAACGGTTTGATCATGTAATCGTTCGCGCCCGCGTTCAGGCCCTCCACCAGGTCCGAGGCCTGGTTACGCGCCGTCAGCATAATGATCGGCACTTCGGTGGGCGCCATTTTTTCGCGCACGGTCTGGCAGAACTCATAGCCAGACATGCGCGGCATCATCACATCGAGGACGATCAGATCGGGCCGATACCCTTCGTCGATCAGTTTCAACGCGTCGGTGCCACTGGTCGCCTGGCGGACACGATAGTTGGAGAGCGTCAGATGATTATTGAGCACCTGCAAGTTTACGAGTTCGTCATCCACGATCAGGATATCGAATCTTTCTGCGCCGACGTCACCCGTTTCGGCCACAGTCTGTTCAGGCATCTCAAGAACGGAAGCCAGCCTCTGACTTCCTATGGATTGGACAGGCTCGGTTCTCATCTGATCTTTAGAAGTGGGCAGTGTGAAGGTAAACCGTGAGCCTTTGCCCAACTGCGATTCAACCTGCACGGTTCCGCCATGCAGCTCGACCAGCCGCCGCGTCACCGACAACCCCAGCCCCGTTCCGCCGTAGACGCGTGCGACCGACCCGTCAGCCTGCTCAAACTCTTCGAAGATGCGTGCCTGCTTTTCGGGCGCAATGCCGATGCCCGTATCAGTCACGGAAATGAAAAGCAGATCCCCATCCTCGTGGGCATCGATCGTGACCTCGCCTGCATCGGTAAATTTGATCGCATTCCCGATCAAATTATAGAGAACTTGTTGTACCCGGTTTTCATCTGCTGCTGCCAGTGGAAACTCAACGGGAATTTTGTTCACCAGCGTCAACGGTTTGCCGGCCAGGAGCGGATTGGTGAGATTCAAAACCACATTGGCCGCGCCATGCACATCGACAGGTATGAGCTGCAGTTGCAGGTCTTTGTGTCGCAGGCGCGAAAAATCCAGGATATCGTTGACGAGACTCGTCAGCCTGCGACCGCTGCTCACGATCAGATCGAGATTTTTCTGTTGCGGCGGAGTCAACGGACCGCCGGCGCCGTCCAGCATGGAATCGGCCAGACCGATAATGCCATTTAACGGGGTCCGCAACTCATGAGAGGTATTGGCGAGAAACTCGTCCTTGAGGCGGTCCGTCTCGCGCAGCGAGTTCACCATATGATTGAATGATTCAGTCAGAAACCCGATCTCATCCGCATTCGCCACCTGGACGTTTACATCGCGCCGGCCTTGATTCACCTGGCTCACCCCGCTGAGTAAATTCTCCAGGGGGCGCACGAGGCTGGTGGTAAAAAATAGAGGGAACAAGATGAGAATGATCAGCGTGGCAACCAGCATCAAACCCGCCAGCTGCGCGCCGCCCATGTCATTGATGTAGCTGAGCCGGTCGCTCGCCTGCCAGCCCAGGATGTAGCGCACCCCGCCAATATCACGTGAGTAAATATCGTAGATATCTGAAGTGTTCAGGCCCACCCGCAGACGCGCGCGGGTGCTGTCCACGTTTGTCAACTTCTCTTCTACAAGTTTTTCCCAGATGAGGTTACGGTCCGCTTGCGGAGAGGTATAAACCATTTTGCCGATCGAAGCCACAGTCGGCTGGTACAGCGAAGCAAAGATCAGGTTCGGAGGCAGGTCGGCGTCAGTGAGTTGCTCATTTTCCAGCTCAGCTGCCGCGACGCGCTCCATGTCCAAGATGCGGTCATTGTCGAACGTCTGTCCATAATAGGGAAGGATGATATTACTCACCGCGCTCATCACGCCCAGCACCACGACCAGTGTGCTGAGAATCAATTTGTTCATGAAGGTGGAAGTTTCCGGCGAATAATTGAGATACGTCATCACGAACGCAAAGAAGATCACCAGCAACCCAATATTCAACACATACTCCGGTCGGTTTTGCACCAGGCCAAAGGCGGAATCGGTTGCAAGCAGCAGCGTGGGCATCAGGAACACGCCAACGAAGGCGCGGGCGCCGCGCGCATTTTTTTGCGTTGGGAAGATAAACTCACGGATCCAGCCATTGATCGTCCTGGCAGGTTTCGCGCGCCATGCTTTCGTCGTTTGAACCATCCACTGGCGAGTCATGACAATGGTGGACCATAAAAACCCGAGCAGCCCACCGGTAATTTGAAAGAGGCGCAAAGGGTCGAACCAATCCAACCGCCCGGTGGCGGCGGCATAAAACTGCACACCGATCAACAACGTCCCAATGATGGCATACAGTGTGAAGAAAAACCTCGCGGCAGCCTCTTCGCGTTTGAAAACAAGTTCGGGGAAGTTATAGGCAAACGGCACGAGACCGAACATGATCCACAACAGCGGCACCGTTTCGGCCGGGTCGAGATAATCGGTAAACGGTGGCAGCATCCCATCGGTTACCAGCAACAGGATGTTGAAGGCGGTTGTGCCTGCAAATGTGATTCCCAGTAATTTTGCTGTGTGCGATTTTCCCCGGAACAAAATCACCATAATGACAACACTCAATACAAGCCGCGTGAGCCCGGCGACTGAGCCTGAGTTGAAAAAGAATTCCAGGGACATATTCAAATCATATTCCTCTTCGCATTATATTCCTCTTCGGTGCGAGATAACCGTCTAATCCATGTTAAAGACTTTTCAATTTTTTACGAACAGACGCGTAGCGGGAAGCAAAGTGTACCCAGGGCGGCGACCATTTTACCTGTGGGATGCCTCGACGGATGACGTTCCGCATCCCGTCCGGACCTTCGAACGGCTCGAGCAAAAGAAGGCTTCTCCCTACCTCGAACGCTGCATGGGCATCCGAACCGACCGTTCCAGGAATGTCCTGCTGTTCAGCAAATCGACGTGCGGC
>Ga0075418_10011079_pt1 | contig 10075 bp, 8 predicted proteins | sample SoiMetdeltSBSDD2_FD_81776 | JGI IMG/M metagenome (GOLD analysis project Ga0075418, IMG submission 81776) | Bulk soil microbial communities from a Populus tree surrounding site in Tennessee, USA - Soil MetaG P. deltoides SBSDD2 | ecosystem: Environmental > Terrestrial > Soil > Tree plantation...
CCGGCCGCGTACAACCCGAGAGCGAGCGACCACCACTGCGCCGGCGTGCCCATCGCTCGCGTCAGCACCGCCGCGCCGATCGCGAGAAGGGTGCCCCACGCGGCGTTCGCCGCGAGGGCCCGTCGGCTGGCGCCGAGCCATCGGAGCTGAAATAGCGTGAAGGGCGGGACGACGGACCGCAGCTCGGCCAGGAACGCTGCCCAGGGCCGCGGCTCGCGAGCGCTCCGCATGCCGTCGCTCGCGCCACGCTGGGGCTCGCGCAACGTTGCGACCCACGCGGCGAGAAGCAGGCCAGGGAGCCCGGCCGAGAGGAAAGCAGTGCGCCAGCCCCAACGCTCCACGATCAGGCCGCCCAGGACGAGCCCCAGGCCCGAGCCGAGGAAGATGCCGCTCGAATAGATCGCCAGGACCGTGGCGCGGCGCTGCCGCGGGAAGTAGTCCGAGAGCAGCGAGTACGCTGCGGGCGTCGCGCTCGCCTCGCCCACGCCGACGCCGACGCGGGCGAGAGCGAGGCCACCGAAGGTCCGCGCAAATCCCGACGCCGCCGTCATCAGGCTCCAGAAGCCCAGTCCCAACGCGATGAGCCGGCGGCGGTCCCACGCGTCGGCGAGCCGGCCGAGCGGAATGCCGAAGAGCGCATAGAAGACCGCGAAGGCGGTTCCATACAGATAGCCCAGCTGCGCATCGCCTACCTGCAGGTCCTCCTTGATCCGCTCCGCGAGGATCGCGGGGATCTGGCGGTCGAGGAAGTTGAAGACGTAGACGAGCACCAGGACGACCAGCACGTAGCGCGCGTAGCCGTCCCCGATGTGATTTGCGCCCGGCCCTTCGTGTCGCGCCACGCGCGCGGGGGCTCAGCGCAGCCGCGCGACCGCCGTCTCGTCGCCGGTCATCTCCCAGCGGATCAGCGACACGGGGATCATGCCCGACGCGAAGAAGCCGTCGAAGAAGCCCTTCAGCGTGAAGCGCTCGCCCAGCTCTCGCGCCCGCTCGCCCAGCAGCCCCTCGACCTGCGCCTTGCCGGTGAGGTAGCTGGTCCCGTAGCCGGGCTGCTGGAGGTAGAGCTGCTGCTCTCCCCAGTTGGTCTCGCCGTCGGCGATCAGCCAGCCGTACGGCGTGTTGTCGGCGGCGAAGCGCAGCGCCTCCTCCACAGTGAGCTGCCCGGCGTGCACCTTCAGGCCGGCCAGCCCTCGCGCAGCGCGGTTCGCGATCATCACGTAGACGAGCTCGTCACTCCGGGGCTGGCCCTCGAAGAGACCGGCGCTCAGCATCATCTCCTCCATGCCGGTGGCGAGGCCTTCGGCGCGTCCATCCCAGATGTTGTAGAGCGAGGGCTCGCGCCGGATCGGACTCGCGTGGGGCTCCCTCGCCATGCGGGCGAGGTCGAACCAATGGATGCCGTGGCAGCGAAGGAGCAGCGGCTCGCGCAGATCGACCTGAGTGAAGAAGTCGCGCGGCCGATCCTTCGGCACGAAGCTGGAGAGGCGTTCGCGGAGGGCCGCATCGACATAGGCTGGTACGCTCATCACGTCCCTGTCTCTCCAGAAGCGGAGGAGGTCCGTGACGGCCTGGCCCGACCGGCGCGCGTGCTCCTCGGCCGACGGCGCGGGCTCCAGCTCGGGCAGGCCGCGGTTCCGCTCGCGCACCAGGGCCAGCTGCGCTCGCGCTCGAGCCAGCTCCCTTTCGAAAAGCGCCAGCTCGTCCTGCCAGGTGTATGGGACAAGGTGGACGTTCTTCAGGTACCAGTCGTAATCCGAAACGCCGACGCCCACCCGAGCCTTCTTCTTGGGCAGCTCGCCCTCGAGCCAGCCCCGGAACGCGTCGATGGCCTGTCGAGCCCCGTCGACGTCGCCAACGAGATCGGGCTGATGCTGCGCCGCCGTCTTCGAAAAGGCCTCGAGAGCCTGGCTCTCGTCTTTCTTGACTCGGATGCCGAGGAGCCACAGGTCGCGCGCGTCCCCCGACAGGTTGGTCCTCGCTTGGTCCAGTAGCTTCGGGATGGCCCGGAGGCGGGTGCGGAGGTCCGTGAGGTCCGACGCGGACAGTGGTGGCAAGTAGCGCCACAGGAAGATCGAGCCTGCCAGGAGCGGTCCCTCGACGACGCTCGGAATGTCGCTCTCCGAGGGGTGGATCATGCGGTAGAACCCGGGGTCCTTCGCCCACGGCTGCAGCACGCGATGGTCGAACTCGAGGCCGTTCATCTCGGCGCGGACCAGCTCCCAGTCGACGCGCTGCGCCACCGGCCAGCTCCTCGTGTCGATCGCGGCGAGACGCTTCTGGAAAGCGACGAGTTCGCGCCGTTGTCTCTCCATCGCCGCGGCGGTGTAGTCCGGCACGCCGTCTTTCATCGTGGGCTGTTGGAACGCGCGCCACTCGCGGAAGAGCGCCAACAGTTCCTCGAAGCGACCTCCGCCCGGCTCCGCGCTCGAAAGCGTCACCAGATCAGGCAGGAGCAGGCCCGCAATGAGAGCTGCAATGCAGAGTCGAAGCTTCAAGCCACGCCTCCGGAGTTGGCATGAGGCGGTAGCATCGCACGCTTCGCCGGAAAAGCATCTAAGATCACGGAATCCAATGCGCTGCGAGACGCCCCGCGTGGGCAGCCGCTCGGCTGTCCGCCGGAGGGCCGGCGCGCTCTCGGCGGCGCTGCTTCTTGCCTGCGCGTGCACGCGCACGGCGCCGGAGCCGGGAGCGATTCCAGCGAAGGAGCCCGTCGCCCCCTCGCCGAGCACAAGACCGATCGGCGCGGCCGATGGCCACCTGGCTCGAGGCGACGAGGCCCGCGAGCGGGGCGACTACGCCCGCGCCAAGGAGGAGCTCGAGAAGGCCCGAGCTCTCTTCGAGAACGATCGGAACTGGGAAGGGTACGTCCGCGCCCGCAACCTCTTGGGAGCGGTGGCGGAGCGCCAGGGAGACTACACGATCGCGCTCGAGCATCTGAACGCTGCCCTGGCCTCCGCGAACGAGAAGCTTGGGCCGAGTCATCGCGAGGTCGCGCGCAGCTACCAGGGGATCGGGAGAGTCTACTTGAACACGGGGCGTTCCACCGAGGCCCTCGAGATTCTAGGTAAGGCCCTCGTCCTGCAGCGCGCGCCCGGCGCCGAGCCGGAGGAGGTGCCGGAGACCTTGTTACGCATGGCCCTCGCCCACACGGAGCAGGGCAAGGACGACCAGGCGCTCGTCCTCCTGGATGAGGCCGAGTCCATCCAGCGCAAGCTGCGGGACCGTGTTCAGCCGCGCCTTGCCCATATCCTGATCGGGAAGGGAAGCGCGCTGTGGGGGCAAGGAAGGTACGACGCGGCCATCGCGGCCTACGAGCAAGCCGTGGCGATGCTCGAGGCCGAAGGGGGCCAGGGCGCAAGCCTGGCCGCCGCCTATCTCAACCTGGCCAATGCCTACTGGAGCAAGAGCGATTACGATGAAGCGCTCAGCTTCTACGGGAAAGCGCTGCCCCTTCAGGTCGCGGCCCTTGGTGAGGCGCACCCACACGTCGGCATCGCCCACTTCAATCTGGCCACACTCCACCTGAAGAAACACGACTACGACGCTTGCCTCGCTAGCACTGAAACAGCGCTGAAGATCCTGGTGCCCGCCTTCGGCGAACGGCACCCCATGGTCATTCAGTCCTACACCGTCCAGGGTCTGGCCTATAAGGGGAAGGGCGAGCTGGATCGGGGCCTCACCCTGCTCGAGAAAGCGCTCGCTCTCCAGCGCTCGCTGTCGGAGAAGGTTGACCGCAACTCGGCGATCATCTACAGCAACCTGGCCGACGCGTACAAGGCCAAGAACGACTTCCCCCGTGCGCGGCGCTATCACACCCAGGCCCTGGCGATCGACGTCTCGACCTACGGCGAGCGACACCCCGACGTGGCCGAGGACTTCGTGAACCTCGGGGAGCTTTGCCTGGAAATGGGCGACGAGGAGGAGGCGCTCCGGTTCTTCGCGAAGGCCATTGCTGCCAACGATCCGCAACCGGTCGAGGCGGACCCCGTTCTCGATCCGCCGTTCGACACCGCCTTCTCCGAGGAGTTCCTGCTCGACGCGCTCAAGGGAGCAGCTCGCGCCCGGGCCCGCCGAGGCGCGAAGCAGAGCGACCACAAGTGGCTCGAGGAGGCCGCCCTCGCCTACGAGCAGGCTTCGCGGCTCATCGACCGCATGCGCGCCGGCTACCGAGCCGAAGGCTCGAAGCTGTCGATCAGCGCGAGCGCCACGGAGACCTACGACGAGGCCATCCGTACGGAGCTGGACCTGCTGCGTCTCACGGGAGAGAAGCGGCATCTGGAGGCAGCTTTCCGTTATTCCGAGAAGAGCAAGGCCGGTGTCCTGCGCGACGCCCTCAACGAGGTGGAAGCCCGAGCCTTTGCCGGGATCCCGAAGGCGCTCCTCGACGACGAACGGCGGCTCCGGACCGAGCTCGCTGCCGCGGACCGTCGCCTTACAGAAGCTCAGATCGAAGGGAGCGCCGAAGAGGCACGCCTGCAGGCGCTTCGCGACGAGCACTTCACCTTGAAGCGCGCGTACGAAGCGCTGCAGCAACGGTTCGAGAGGGAATACCCCGAGTACTACGATCTCAAGTACCGCTTCGAGACCGCCCGTTCCCAGGAAGTCCGAGAGCGTGTTCTCGAAGAAGGCACCGTCCTCGTCGAGTACTTTCTGGGCCGCGAACGCGTCTACATCTTTACCCTGACCGGGAAGGACCTCGAGGTGGCAAGCGTCGTCCGCGAGGCGTCCCTGGAGGCCGCGCTTCAGGAGCTCCGGCGGGCCATCTCTGCACAGGACTTCGCCTCCTATGCCCGGAACGCGCATCTTCTCCATCAAGCGCTCATGGCCCCGGTCGAAGACCGCTTGGATGGAAAGGACCTCATCATCGTGCCGGATGGCCCTTTGAACGCCGTCCCCTTCGACGCCCTCCTGGAACGGCCGCTGAGTTCTCGTCCCGAGGAGGCCCCCCAGCTCCCTTACGTGCTGCGAGACCACGCCGTCAGCTATGCCTATTCAGCGACCGTCCTTCTGCAAGGCCTCCGCCGCAAGCGAGACAGCCCGCCAGACGAGTTCGTCGGCTTCGCCCCCGGCTTTGCCGAAGTTGAGGGCGCCACGTCGCCGCGCGCCTTGCCGGCCTCGCGGAAGGAAGTGACGGACGTCCGCGCGCTCTTCACGAAGCGTGCGGGCCTCTTCGGCGGCTGGTTCTCCGGGCGTTCACGCATCTACCTCGGCCACGAAGCCACGGAGAAGCAGCTCATGTCCGCGGGCCTCGAGCGTTATCGCTACGTTCACCTCGCCACCCATGGCATTGCGGACGAGGAGCATCCCGGCCTGTCCCGGCTTCTGCTCGAGCCCGAGAGCGGCTCTCGCGACGAGAGCGTGCTGTCGCTCGGGGAGGTCTACAACCTGCACCTGAACGCCGACCTCGTCGTGCTGAGCGCCTGCGACACTGGCCGCGGTCGGATCGCCCGGGGCGAGGGAATCATCGGACTGACCCGCGGCTTCCTCTACGCCGGGGCCAAAAGTCTGCTCGTCTCCCTCTGGCCGGTGAGCGATGAGGCGGCCGCGAGCCTCGTTGTCGACTTCTACACGGAGCTGCTTGAGGGCCGGCCGAAGGCGCGAGCGCTCCGTGAGGCCAAGCTGCGCCTGATGGCCCGCAATCCGGAATACGCGAAGCCGTTCTATTGGGCGTCGCTCGTCCTCGTCGGGGACGGGCGCTGACTCGTGCGAGTCCGTCGCGATCGTGTGCCTGCTGGTCAACCGGCCAGCGCCGCGGAGCCGCTTTCCAGCATGCGCCGCAGGGTCCGCAGGTCGTTCAGCCGGCGCCGACTGGCGGCGACGTGGAAGCGGAGCTGCTCGAGCTTGTACGCGATGAGCTGGAAGGCCTCGCGGCGCCGCGCCGATACGCCGGCCTGCGTGTCACGGATGTCCGCGCCGACCTCGGTGGCGGTCTCCTGGATCGCCTGGAGCAGCATGCCCACGTACTCGTGGGCGCTTTCGACGCTTTCGAACGGGTGAACGGCAAGTCCGTCAGCGGTGTTCTCGGCGTCGGCCGTTGGGGTGTGGCTCACTCGCGTCTTCATCTCTCCTCTCCTCTTCCGGGACGAATCCTTCACCAACGCAACAGCGCGCCGGCCACGCTGAGCCCGGCGCTCGTTCCGAGGAGCAGGACGCGCTGGCCGCGGCGCACACGGCCCTCGGCGGCGGCGTGGGCGAGTGCCATGGGGATCGAGGCGGCCACGCAGTTTCCGTACTGGCCAATCACGTTCACGACGCGATCGGCACGGAAACCAAGTCGCGGCACCAGCTCGAGTCCCGGTCCGGACGCCTGGTGCGGCACCACGAGGTCCACGTCGTCCGGCCGCAGCCCATGCGCTGACAGGAGCGACTGGACGAGCGAGAGCACCCGGCGCCGGGCCATCTTGAAGACGCCAGGTCCGTCCATCGAGAAGAGGTTGTCCTCTGGCCGGGTTTGCCCGTCGTTGGGGTGAAGGTTCACACCGAGCCCCCGCACCTCAGTCAGGGAGGCGCCCTTCGGCCAGGTGGCCATCTGGAAGCCCTCGAGCTCGCTCGCCTCGTCCCGAGGCGTCGGCTCCAGGACGACCGCGGCGGCGCCGTCGCCGAGCAGGGCCGCGCTTTCCGGCTCGGCCATGTTTCGACCACGGGTCCCGACTTCGGACGATACGACAAGCACGCGTGAATACGCGCCTGCCGAGATCAACGCCGCTGCGTTGTGGAGGGCGACCACGAAGGAGAGGCAGGAGGCGTTCACGGAGAAGGAGGGAATTCCCTCGAGCCCGAGTTGGTCCTGGATGAACACCGAGGTATCCGGAATGAGCTGCCGCGGCACGGCGGAGGCGTTGACGATCAGGTCCGGGGGTGGGCCCGAGGCCAGCGCTGCCCGAGCCACGCAGGCGGCCATGACCTCGACTGGCTCGTCGGACACGCGCCGCTCCGCGACGCCGGTGTGCGAGAGGATCCATTCCTCGCTGCGGCCGATTCGCGGAGCTAGCTCTGCCGCAGTCTCCACTCGAGGAGGCGCATGGAATGCGGTCGATGCGATCTTGACCCGCATCGACGGCGACTTCGTCGTGGCGGCGGCGGGCTTTGGCTCGGCGACCTCTCCGCTGCCGAAGACCGATTCCCATGCGGTGCCCTGGCTCCCTCGGAACGTGTACATGGCTCCCACCCTTCACCTCGTTGATGCGACGCTCCCCGCGCTTCCACAACAACGGTGTGCGCGGGAGCACACATGGCTCGGTCGCTGTGGAATCGAGGGCCGATCGAGCATCCATAGGGACGAAGGCAGACAGGCCCGCAAGAGGAGGGAGCAAATGAACTCGGAACAGAAGCTGTGGTTGAACGGCTTCGCCACGATGAGCCTGGTGCTCGCCCAGGACGTGCTGGCGATCGAAGAGGTGAGGCAGGCTCTTGAGGACCAGCCGACTCCGGACCAAAGTTGGATTGCGCCCTGGCTGGCTGGCCTCGATGCAGCCCTCCGCGTGAGCTTCGGGCGCTGATTTTTTCAGTGTGGTTGTGGAAACGGGGCCGGGATGACATCCAGACTTCAGAGGGCTGGTCAAGATGAGCAACGACCCGGATCCGTGCCTGAAGGACACGGAGATCCTGGAATACCTCGACGGTGGACTGCCGGACGCCCGACAGGCCGCGGTCGCGGCGCACCTCGAGGAGTGCCGCCTCTGCGCGGCCTCGGTCGAGGGCGTGTCGAGGCTCGAATGGAGGAATGGCTTTCTCAGCAGCGTTGAGTCTCTACGGGCGCGGGTTCGTGCTCACGTGGCAACGATGACGGCCGCCGCTCCGACGCCTCGGCCGGCTCCACGGTTTCGGCGGCCTGCGCCGCAGCACCTAGCGCTCGCCGCGACCCTGGTGCTCGGCGTCGGTATGGCTGTCGTTCTCACCCGGCCGATCCCCGGGGAGACAGAGGCGACCCTCGCCGTGGGCACCGCCCTCAACCGGTCGACGTCCGGCGAAACGTTGTTCCGCCGGCACTTCGAGCCTTACCCGAGCACGCGGCCTATCGTCCGTGGCATGAGCGACGAGCGGGGAGTTCAGGACCTTGCAGGAGAAGATGACACGTCGAGCGCGCTGGCGCTCTACCGGGCGCGCGACTATCGTGGCGCGCTCGCTGCGCTCGAAAAGAGTCGCGAGCGCGCGCCGAGGGACCCGATGGTCCTTTTCTATGCCGGTGTCTCCCGTCTGGCCCTTGGCAATGCTCGAGAGGCGACGCGGGACCTCGAAGAGGTTGCGCTGCTCGGCAGCAGTGAGTTCAGGGCGCCAGCGGAGTGGTACCTCGCCCTGGCCCACCTCCGGAACGGCGATCTCGGCGCGGCCCGCTCGCGCTTGGAGCGTATCGCAGAGGCTGGAGGCTTCTACCGGGCCCAGGCCCGGGCCCTGCTGTCCGAGTGGAGCAAGCTCGACCGCAAGAAGTGACCCGATGTAGTAGTTTCCGCGCCGAGGGCTTGTCGCTCCTACGCAGCTTCCACTAGTATTCCTGCGGCGGCGCGGCGCCGCCCTCCACCCCAAAAGCCTCGACATGGAGCTTGCCGCACGTCCGCTCGCGAGCGCATGAGCTCAGGAACGGCTCCTGAGTGGGCCTCCGCCGGGGATCTGGAGCTGATCGAGCGGTACAGGGCCACGAGCGATCCCAGCTTCCTGGGTGCCCTGTTCGAGCGCTATGCCCATCTGGCCATGGGAGTGAGCCTGCGGTACCTCCGCAACCGCCAGGAGGCCGAGGACGTCGTGATGGAGGTCTACGAGCGCCTCACCACCGCGCTGCTCAAGCACGACGTCGCGAACTTCAAGAGCTGGTTCTATGCAGTGGTCGCGAACCACTGCCGGATGGCGCTACGCCACCGCAAGCGCACGCCCCTCACGGTCGAGGCCTCGGACGAGCTGCTCGATGCGGTGCTCGCGTGCGTCCCCGCGCCGCACGAAGGCGATGGTGCCGAGGAAGAGCTTGAGGCCCTCCGCTCCGCACTCGGCCGCCTCGGTGAGGGCCAGAGACGATGCATCGAGCTCTTCTATCTGGACGGCCACAGCTATGCGGAGGTCGCGCGCCAGACTGGCTACGCGGCGAATGAGGTCAAGAGCCACATCCAGAACGGCAAGCGGAGTCTCAGGATCCTCTTGACGACTCGACCGGGGTAGCTCGTCTACCGCTGCCCGTCGAGCGCGACCAGCGTCTCGCGCGCCTTCTGGGCGATCGGGCTCGAGGAGTAGCCTTCGAGGACCGACTGCAGTACGGTCCTGGCCTCGCCCTTGCGGCCCCACTTGATGTAGACCTTCGCGAGGACATACATCATCTTCGGCTCGAACTCGCTCTCGGGACGGAGCGCGAGGCCCTCCTTCAGGAGCTGCTCCGCCTTGCCGTACTTCGAGTCGTAGTACTCGAGCGTGCCGAGCAACAGCCTTGCTTGCTTGCGGTCGGGAACCGGACGCGCGGCGTCGGCCTCGCGCGCCTTCGCCAGCAGCTCGCGCGCCCCGTCGTAGTCGTCGTTGTCGAGCAGGTGGAGGCCGAGGCCGAGCAGGGCCGCCGCGTCCTTGTCGTCCTTCTCGAGGGCCGATTCCCAGGCCAGCACCTTGCCCGAGACCTCGAGCCCCTTCTCGAGCGACGACGTGAACTGCGCCGGTCCTTGGAAGCCCTGCATCACGATGAGCGGCCGTCCGCTGGGCGAGACGAACGCAATGGTCGGCAGCGAGGAGACGCCGTACTTCATGGCGGTCTGCATCTCGGCGCGCGTGCCCTCCGTGTTGATCTTGACCGCGACGAACCCGGTTGCCAGCTTTACGACTTTCGGGTCGCGGTAGGTGGTCGCGTCGAGCTTGTCGCACCAGCCGCACCATGCCGCCCAGAAGTCGACGAGCAGAGGCTTCCCCGCGGCCTTCGCCTTCTTGATCGCCGAGCCGAAGTCGCGCTCCCAGGTGATGTCGATCGGGTGCGCGCCGCCGCCGAGGGCGAGCGCCATGCCGAGTACGGCCGGCGCGATCACCGCCCGGCCTCCTCGACGAGCGCGCGGAATAGCGGCCGGAAGCCAGGGTCCTCGCGCCAGAACGACTCCGGGTGCCACTGAACGCC
>Ga0075418_10011080_pt1 | contig 10074 bp, 10 predicted proteins | sample SoiMetdeltSBSDD2_FD_81776 | JGI IMG/M metagenome (GOLD analysis project Ga0075418, IMG submission 81776) | Bulk soil microbial communities from a Populus tree surrounding site in Tennessee, USA - Soil MetaG P. deltoides SBSDD2 | ecosystem: Environmental > Terrestrial > Soil > Tree plantation...
AGCAGCACCAGGAAGACGAGTCTAGGCCAGAGCATAGTACTCCTTAGTTGTAGGTTCGGGTCAATGGACAACAGCAGAGCACGGACGGTGCAGTGGACCAAGCCAGGGCAGGTCGGAGCAAGGCTCATTGTCTGAGAGGAGATTGCCTCCCCCCCTTCCGAACCTGCCATCCAGGTGTCCCGGTCGCACCGCACTAAGGTACCAAAAGGTGCGGTACTGTGGCAAATTTTCGGCAACACGACAGGTGGCACTCCCGCAGGAGTGGCTGGAGCAGCCATCGCCAGCCAGCCCCCTCATGGACCAAAGGAGTATCTGTTAGGACTAAAGGCCAATGGTCGTGCTGCCCTCGCCGTAGTAGGCTTGTGCCAGGTCGGTAACTCGAGACAGCGGCGAAGCGAAAGGGATCATGGCCAAGTGGTTTGGGAACTAAGGCCAATGTCTATAGCCCTAAAGGTCTATTGTCCACAGGACGCCGCAGGTATAAGGTTATGCACGCAGAGATGACCACACCATGCAAGCGAGTCTGGCCGATGCCAACTGACCTGAGAGCAACCATATGAGCACAGGGCGTCGCATACCGCTGCGTCTTGCTTCCATAACGTGGCTGCAACGTTATCGTCTGCGCCACTTCCTGCGGTTTTCCTTCTGGTCCGTGCCGGTGGGCTGGTTGGGGGCGGCGCTCCTGGTCGTGCGTGCCGTGCGCTGGCTGGACCAGCAGACGAGCTGGACCTGGTTCGATTACACGGCGGAAGGTGCGCGCGCGGTCCTGAGCGGCCTCTCAACCTCGACGTTGACCTTCATCGTCTTTGCCGTGTCCGCTCTGCTGGTGGCCGTGCAACTCGCCAGCAGCCAGCTTACTCCCCGCATCATCGCCTTCGTCTATACACGACGGCTGGTACAGATGAGCGTGGGCGTCTTCGTCTTTGCCTACACCTTTGCCCTGGTGGCGCTGGGGCGCATCGAGGAGCCGCACGTGCCGCAGTTGTTGGTGTGCCTGGCAGTCCTCAGCAACCTGATCAGCATGGTCCTCTTTTTCTGGTTCGTCCAGCAAGTCGGGACGAGTCTGCGGCCAGTGGCTATTCTGCAAAGCTTGGAGGCAGCAGGGCGGCGGGTCATTGATAGTGTCTACCCATCGGCGCTCGAGCCCACGCCTCCTCCCGACCCGCCGCTCGCGCCGGTGGGCCTCCCAGCACCGTCACGCACCATTGCCCATATCGGGACTTCTGGTACCTTCCTGGCCTTCGGCGTGCAGGCATTGGTCGCCGCAGCCCAGCAGGCGGGGTGTGTGATTGAGATACTGCCGCAAGTGGGGGACTTCGTAGCACACGGCGAACCGTTATTTCGGATTGCTCCAGTGGACCGGCTCGTTGCTGAGTCGGACCTGCACCAGATGGTCGCCTTCGGCCCTGAACGGACGTTGGAACAGGATCCCGCGTTTGCGTTCCGCATTATGGTGGACATCGCCGCGCGCGCCCTGTCAGCCGCGCTCAATGATCCCACCACGGCCGTGCTGGCGCTGGATCAGCTCCATTCCCTCTTGCACTACGTCGGCCAGAAACAGCTCGATCCTGGCAGAGTCTGTGACGGGCACGGCCAGTTGCGGCTGCTCTATCCAACGCCGCAGTGGGAAGATTTTGTGGCGCTGGCCGTCAGTGAAATCCGCCTCTTCGGCACTGGCAGCCTGCAGATTCCGCGGCGCCTGCGTGCCATGCTGGAACAGCTCATTGCCGTGCTGCCTGCCGCCAGGGCGCCGGCGTTGCAGCAGGAATTAGCCTTACTCCACAGTGCCGTGGCACGCGCCTGCCCAGAGGTCGCAGACCGCCAGGGCATCGGCGGCGCCGCTCAGCAGCGCACACAGTCGTGAACCGTGGTGCAGCAGCAGATGAGCGACTGCCATGTATGCACCCCACGTCTCAGTGCGCAATGACAACAGAGAGAGAAGAACATGGTACAGCAAGCCAGAGACGAGAAGCCAGAAGCCGGTACCCCCAGGCAGCGGCATGAACGGGCCCTGGCGCGCTCCAGCCACCTCGTGCGAGCGTTTGTAGTCATACTCATCCTGGGCCTCTGGGCGACAGGGGCCACGGCGGCTGAGCCATACGAGCAGCCAACCGAGCGGCGGGCGGCAGAGGTGCTCCCCCGGCAATGGTCGTGACTCCAAACCACCAGGTGCAGGACCCGGTAGTGGCCGATGGGTACATGGACCGCTTCACGGTAGTGTCGCCATTCGGCACCTTCGAGGTCACCGGGCATGGCGCGTTGCGCAAGCTCCTAAACGAGATCAGTGCCATCGCCGCATTGCGGGAGATCAAGACGAGTAAGGCGTTCGGCGATGCGGTGGTCAACACCGCCAAGGGATCGTCCCGGTTCGCCAAGAACCGGATCACTCACCCGGTTGACACGGTCACGGGCATCCCAAGAGGCGGCGCTCGTGGCCGAGGACGAGGTGGACGCCAACCACTTCACCAACATGGCCCAGATTATGCGCGGCTATCACGGGACCGTGGCGCCGCCCACCGAAATGCAGATGGCGGGTCGCCTGGTGGTGGCCCAGACCAAGAATGGCATAGCGCTGCTTGCCCTGCCGCTTGACCACCTCCTGTGGACGCCAGCGGCAGACCGGCGTAGCCAGGAGCTCAAGGCCAGCTACAAGGCCCCCGGGTTCACCGGCCAGTTAGACGTATGGCTGACGGGGACGGTGTCGCCGCTGGCCCGGCAGCAAGTCACGCAGCGCGGTATGACCGTCACCGAGGAGGTCTACAAGCGTGTGGAGATTGTTGATTAGTCCGTGACCAAGCACATAACGATCGGCTCGGAGACTCCATTACGCAAGGAATCCTAGTGTGCCCCAAAACAGTATGAGTTACCAGTGCAGTCAGAGCATGGGTATAGGGTGTCCTTACACGTCTCCGACACGCTGATCTGGCTTGGTCCTGTCCGGGGATTTCCCCAAGCGGCCGCACTGGTTGTGCGTGTCCGTGATGCGCAGGGTCAGCCAGTGGATGGGCTGACGGTGCTGTTCTCCGTTGAGCCAGACTGGACGCAGAACGCCGCTCTCACCCCTGCGGAGGTGCGCACCCGCAATGGGGAAGCACGTACCATCTTTCAAGCCAATACTACTGGCGTTGTCCACGTTATGGCCCGTGTCGATGATGTGACGCGCGACGCTGCCATTACGGTTAACAGCCGCCCCTCCCCTATCGGTGGTGGGGAGTAAATGGTGTAGCCCAGTCTGGGCGACTGTGCTGAGGTGTGAGGCACTCTCGCATATCAATTGCTGACAGTTTGTCTGGAGCTGATTCGACTTGAGTACCGCACGGGCGGCCCCTAGGGTCCGAAGGGGAGATGTGATTATGCTTTGTTCGATGCCGGAGCCTGAGGGGACGCCAGAGCCCCTAGCGCAAGAGGTGACGCCCATGGCCTTCCCAGGGACAGTTGCCGAGCGGAAACGCATCATCCTGATTACGTCCTCATCCGACACAGACGCATGCTGTCATCTCCCTTCGCCTGCCTGCGGGGCTCGGCCGCGGTGATGGTCGCCGACCTCGCGCCCACGCTGCGCTCGGACATCAGCGTGCAGGCTTGCGGGGACTGCCATCTGTCGAGCAGGGTGCAAGCCAGCCTGCCTGCAAAGTCCAGGAGGCCGGCTGCACTGCTCGCCAGCGAGGCAAGGTTCTGCGATTGTTACCGGACTCTATTTGGTCAGCTTCACCGTCATCCCGGACACTGCCAGGCGAAAGTCAACCCCTTGCCCTACTCCTGACAGATTAATGACTACCCCCTTGTCATTCCGCATTGATGATGCCCCCATACCACCCCCGACAGTGCCCGACGCTGTCGCGGCCACATACGTGCCTTCAAAATCCTTGACGTTCTTCAAGTTATAGACAGTCCCCACCCCCGTGGCCTGCTTGAACCCTACCGCCACAACATCAAGACCACTCACTTTAAAATGGTACTCTTTCCCATTGTGTAATGTCAGGGTCCCCTTACCCCATGACCATCCAATCCCAAGAGCCGCCGAGGTGGCGGTCACGGTCAAAGTCCCGGAGGCATTAGATGACTCCTGGGCTATCGCGTTGCTCATGAGGCCCCAGAACACAGCGCTCACCAGGCAAAGTCTCAAGAGTGTGTGGTATGCATGGCTCATCCTTGTCTCCTTTCTGCATAGTGGTGGTAGGTAGTGAGGTAGTGCCGACTCCCTGATGAACCACGAGAGGGCTGCCGCGTGTCTTCCTATGCTGACGGCATGCGTCGGGCCACTTTGGCTCCTATTATAGCAAATGTCGTAACTTATAATATGCTAAAAGTAGGTGGTGGTATCTATGTATGCTCGTGAAACGATTCTGTGTTACTGTTGATCAAAACGCTTACGAAGGGCTGGTCCGCACCGTATCTGTCGCGCGAGGAGGAATGTTGTGACCAAGCATGGCCGCTGCATCACATGTTGTGCCAGGCTGCTGGCGCTTGCCCTGGTGGCAATTCCTGCAGCGGCGTAGGAGAGGAAGCCAAATATCCTCGTCATCTGGGGCGATGAAATCGGCTGGTATAACGTCAGCGCCTACAATTGGGGCGTAATGGGTTACAAGACGGCTAACATCGACCGCATTACCAGGGAAGGCGCCATATGCACCGAGCAGCACGACGCCCTTCCGCGGCAAGTAAAACACCACCTGGGAAGACGGCTACCGCGTGCCGACCGTCATCAAGTGGCCGGGCGTCATCAAGCCGGGCACCGTCATCAACGACTTCATGTCACAAGAGGACTGGTTGCCCACCCTGCTCGCGGCGGCGGGTGTGCCGGACGTCAAAGAGAAGCTGAAAACTGGCTACCAGGCCGGCGGCAAAAGCTTCAAGGTGCACCTCGACGGTCCGATTGCCCACGGCACGCCTGGCAGGCATCAGGATGTATCGTGTGGCAGATGACGTAATCAACGAGGTTGTCAAGCAGGTTGCTGTGGTCTGAGGAAGGAGCAAAAACTGTTCAGGTGAAGGTCGTGTTCTAAAAGCGGACCTGTACCGCTCGGTTTCGATATAGGGGAGGAGACCGTCTCAGGCCATCTATTGTGGGCTCGGGGACACCGTTCTCCAGCCACCAGGACACTGTTGGACATAAGGGTAGTAGCCCTGTGGATTATCACAGTAGTACCAGACAGGCGGTGATGAGGGCGGCTGGATAGATAACTGCTGTGAGGGTTGGACATAGATCTGGGTAGGATACGTATAGGGATAGACATAGGGATACCCATAGGGATACCCATACGGCCCCCAATATGGTCCCCAGTATGGCCCGACCCCCAAGGTAACCCCTACGCCTCCCCAGCCGTGACCACCGTGGTGGAAGCCATGCCCACCGTGGAAGCCGTGCCCGCCGTGGAAGCCATGGCCTCCACCCCCACGCCCGCCACCACCCCACGTGTACCCTGGGATGGCACTGGCAAAGAGCATCGTGGCCAGGATGACGATGACCCCCACCCACTGTTGTGGCTTACTTCTACCCTCATGCCTGTGACACATAGTATGCTCCTTTCCCCTTATTCCCATGACCACTGTTCGGGTCTCCTAGCTCTCTCCTGCCGCCAACCACTATCACAATGCGTCCTGCACCGCCTAGCTCGGCTGCGGTCCCCATGCTGCCGCTTGTGAATGTACTGTGCATGCTATTCTACCACTCTGCAGATAGGGAAACAAACAACACTTTTGCGCTAGCATCTCGGGAACGCACCACCCGGAGTCTGCACCATCCGCCAGCGGAAACACCGCACCCGGGGTGGCATGCACCCGTGGCGTCGGGGCCCGCGGGAGCGCACCGCAGGTCGCCCTCCCGCGGGAGTGGCTGGAACAGCCGCCGACAACCTGCCCTGCTCGTGGAAGGCACATCTGTATAGGACCAAAGGCCAATGGTCGTGCCACGCCCGCCGTAGTAGGCTTGTGTCACACTGGCGACCCGCGACAGCACCAGGGCACAGGAGCAAAAGATGCGACGCAGTCTTCCGGTAGTGCTCGTAAGCGTAATCATAGCGTTGAGCGTCGGCACCACGTGTGGAAATGGCCTATGAATGAATCCCTCCTGCCCTCTCTGCACCCTTCCGGTTCGTCGCCGCACCCGGGCGTCTATGTGGATTTGACTGAGCTCGTCCGGCTGAAGTTTCGAGCCTGGGGATTCTCCCTGCTGCCGCGCTATGAAGTCCGTAGTCGCGATAGAGTTTCGGTGACTTCACCAGGCGTTTGCCGACATTCGCAAAAAAGGGTTTCAATAACGCCGCCTGGTTGCTGGCTTGGAGAACAGAAAGCCATGCCGCAATCGTGGGTTGTGACACGCCAACATCGCGGCTTATGTCTGATTTGTTGAGAAGCTGCCCGCTGCGGATGGCACAGGCGCGGAAGAAACGCTCAAAATCCCGGGAACTGCCAATGTTGAGGAGTTGGCGTACGTCGCGTTCAATGTAGGTGACGAGATACGACTGATAAAAGGCATCGCTGGGGATATGTGTATCACACCATAATTCAGGGAACAGGCCACGTGTCAGGCAGGTAACTTGCTGCTGATACGTGTCAAAAGTCATTCCTGCAGGGGCCAGTTCTCCAACGGACAAGGTTTCCAATTCAACCAGCGCTTACCTCATTGACTCTCCCCATCCGACAGGTTCACCCTTCCCAGTCTCCCAGTATGAGGCGAAACCAATATGTACCCTAAAATCCCATTGCACGAGGCACCCTCCCTCAAGTAAGTTTATGCCCTGTAGAGATTCCCATGATCAACCGGGAAGGAACGCACAACATGCAAGCTACGCGACACATGGCACCACTACTGTTGGCGCTGGGCCTCACGGTTCTGACATCCGTGCACGCAGTTGGCGCCGAGAAGCCGCAGATAGCGACGGACACATCCCGCCAGAAATCACCACGCCAGACAAGGTGGAGCCCGCCTCGGGACGCTGGAGTTGTTCGACGGCTTACCCAGCAAGGACACCATCCAGAAGGTCTATGACAACCTCGACTTCATGCGTGACGTCGAGGTGTTTCTGAACACTATGCCAGGTGCCTCGCTCTTTCCCGGATGGCGGCCCTGGCAGGGTGCTGAGTGCGCAGCATGACAGGGCACGAGCGCCTTCAGCTCGCGACAGGCACTGAGGGTGCCACACAAACAACTTAGAGGAGAAGAACATGCTTCGACACAGCCGACTGCTGACCCTGGTGCTCCTGTTCGTGGCGGGCGCCGCCCTCTCGCTAGCCGCGATGTCAGCCATTGTAGCCTCCGCGGCCAGTGGGGTCGACGCCGACGCCGAGGCCGCCTTGAAGAAGCTTTACGCCAGTGTGCCCGCGGCGAAGAGGATCGGCGGGCAGGCCAAGGCTGTCCTGGTGTTCCCGCGTATCGTCAAGGCCGGCTTCCTCGTCGGCGGGCAGTATGGCGACGGCGCCCTCATAAAGGCAGGCACGATCGTGGGGCACTACAACTCTGTGGCGGCGTCCTACGGCTTGCAGGCCGGTGTACAGTCGTTCGGCTATGCGTTGTTCTTGATGAACGACAAGGCACTCGCGTATCTGGACCAGAGCGACGGCTGGGAGATCGGCGTCGGCCCGAGTATCGTCATCGTCGACCAGGGCAAGGCGAAAACGATGACGTCCACAACGCTGCGGGACGACGTCTATGCGTTTATCTTCAGCCAGAAGGGCTTGATGGCTGGTCTCGGTATCCAGGGATCGAAGATCACCAAGACCTCGCCGTAGGCTCCTGCTGGGCGACCTTACGAGGGAAGGAACGATGACATGACCATGACGCAACTCCGCAACGTGGCCCTCGTGGGCCTGCTCGCCCTCGGCCTGGCACTGCCGGCCTTCGGCCAGGAACAGGAGCCCGCGCCTCCGGCGGCAAGTCTGGAACAGGCCTTCCCGGCTCGGCCATATTCGCCCTACGCCGCGAGGGCCTTTCCGGCGCGCGTCTATTGGGGCGATACCCATCTGCACACCTCCTACTCGATGGACGCCGGGGCGTTTGGCGCACGGCTTGGGCCGTCCGATGCCTACCGCTTTGCGCGTGGAGAGGAAGTTGTCTCGTCCACCGGCCAGCGCGTGAAACTCTCCCGGCCGCTTGACTTCCTCGTGGTGGCGGACCACTCGGACAACATGGGCTTCTTCCCCAAGCTCTTTGCGGGCGATCCCGCCATGCTGGCCGAACCGACCGGCCGGCGGTGGTATGACATGGTGCAGAAGGGCGGTCAGGACGGGGTGAAGGCCGCGCTGGAAGTCATCGACAGCTTCTCCAAGGGCACCTTCCCCAAGGCGCTGGCGTCGCTACCCGGTTCGCCAGCCTACCGTTCGTCCTGGGAGCAGACCATCAAGGCGGCCGAGGACGCCAACACGCCCGGCAGGTTTACCGCCTTCATCGGCAATGAATAGACCTCTAACACCGGCGGCAACAACCTGCACCGCGTGGTCATTTTCCGCGACGGCGGCGACAGGGCCAGCCGCGTCGAGCCGAAGCCACACAAATCAAGGGTGACGGCGAGTCGCACAAGATCCTGTCGCCGAATGACGAGTTCGCCAGCTACGAAACCTGGGACAAGGGCAACTTGAACCTGAGCGTGCCCAAGAAGCCGGAGATGCTGCAGTATGAATACGCCCGGTCGGGGCTGAAACTCGGCCTCAAGCTCGAGCAAAAGGTCGGCGTGAATCCTTACAAGTTCGGTATGATTGGCTCCACCGACAGCCACACCGGACTGGCGACGGCGGAAGAGGACAACTTCTTTGGCAAACACTCAGGCACAGAGCCGAGTGCGAAGCGCTGGGAACACCCTGTGGCATGTTTTGGAGGCGTGTGTGTCATGGGCTGGGAGCAGGCTGCCTCGGGCTACGCTGGCGTGTGGGCCACAGAGAACACTCGTGAGGCGCTCTTCGATGCCATGCAGCGCAAGGAAGTCTATGCCACCACCGGCCCGCGCATGATCGTGCGCTTCTTCGGCGGCTGGGACTTCGAGGCGCAGGACACGCAGACGCGTAGCCCCGCCCTGGCCGGCTACACCAAGGGCGTGCCCATGGGCGGCGACCTGCGCCAGGCACCCGCCGGCAAGGTGCCGACCTTCCTCGTCGCGGCGCTCAAGGACCCCATTGGCGCCAACCTCGACCGTATCCAGATTATCAAGGGCTGGCTCGACGCCAAAGGCGACGTGCAGGAGAAGGTGTACGACGTGGTCTGGTCCGACGGCCGCAAACCCGGTGCCGACGGCAAGTTGCCGCTGGTGGGCAACACGGTGGATGTGGCGAATGCCACCTGGACCAACACCATTGGTGCCCCCGAGTTGATCGCCGTCTGGAAAGACCCGGACTTCGATCCAAAGCAGCGGGCGTTCTACTACGGACGCGTCATCGAGATCCCGACACCGCGTTGGACGGCGTATGACGCGAAGTATTTTGCGATCAAGATGCCGCCAGAAGTCCCGATGACCACCACCGAGCGCGCCTACACCTCGCCGATCTGGTACACGCCCAGCCAGCCGTGAGTGAGGAGAGCCGCTGATGAAACTCCTGCGCGAACCCTTGGTGCACTTCCTCCTGCTGGGGGCCATACTGTTCGGGGGCTTCGCCCTGGTGGGCGACCGCGGCAGTGCACGGACTGGCCAAATCGTGGTCACGCCCGGCCACCTCGAGCATCTGACGGTCAGTTTCACGCGCACCTGGCAGCGCCCACCCACGGCACAAGAGCTGGCAGGGTTGCTTGACGACTACATCCGCGAGGAGGTGTTGTACCGCGAGGCAGTGGCTATGGGCCTGGACCGTGACGACACCATTGTCCGCCGCCGCCTGCGGCAAAAGCTGGAGTTCCTCACCGAGGAGACTGCCGAGACGGCACCCCCTACCGAGGCAGATCTCCAGGTCTTCCTGCAGCAGCATCTCGACACCTTCCGCGTCGAGCCGCGCCTGGCGTTCCAGCATGTCTACCTGAGCCGCAGCCGTCGCGGCGATGCCATTGATGCCGAGGCTCGGCAACTCCTCGCGCAGCTCACTGAGGGTGATGCCGCCACGGACACTGCCGCACTTGGTGATCCCTTCCTGCTGCCGCCCGCGTTCGCGTTG
>Ga0075418_10011081_pt1 | contig 10074 bp, 10 predicted proteins | sample SoiMetdeltSBSDD2_FD_81776 | JGI IMG/M metagenome (GOLD analysis project Ga0075418, IMG submission 81776) | Bulk soil microbial communities from a Populus tree surrounding site in Tennessee, USA - Soil MetaG P. deltoides SBSDD2 | ecosystem: Environmental > Terrestrial > Soil > Tree plantation...
AACCCGAGCTCGACCAACGCGGCGTGACCCTCTTCGACGCGCTCCAGGCCTTCTTCCAGGAGCACCAGTACTGCGGCGATCTCGACGGTGGAGTGGAGGGCGACCGCGTCTGGATGACGTGTACGTGCGGCGCGGTGATCAACCGGAACGCGGACCGTGACTGACTCGCTCGGACCTCTGTTCGTGCGCGGCGCCGTACTGGTGCGTGTCTCGACGTTCGGCTAGACTCCCGGCCAGCCATCCCCCACCGAGGTGCCCCATGCGGCGGATCGGGCTCGTGGTCGTTGTCACTGTCGGCCTCGCTCTTGCGCCGCTCGCTGCCGAGGCGCAGCCGTCGCCATCGCCGCGGCGTGTCGGCGTTCTGCTCGCGCTTTTGTCACCCGATAGCAAAGAGGCGCATGCGTTCCGGCAGGGTCTACGAGACGCGGGTTACACCGAGGACCGCGACGTGACCATCGAGTGGCGATGGGCCAATGGCGACTACGCTCGGCTCCCCAAGCTGGCCGCTGAACTCGTCGAGCGAAAAGTCGACGTGATCGTTGCGGATATCACTGTGGCGACCCAAGAGGCCAAGCGTGCGACATCCACCATTCCTATCGTGATGGCCGTCGTCGCGGATCCCGTTGGATCCGGCCTAGTCTCGAATCTCGCCCGCCCTGGCGGTAACGTCGCCGGGCTTTCGATCATGCTCGCCGAACTCAGCGTCAAGCGGCTACAGCTGCTCAAGGAGACGCTCCCTACGCTCACTCGCGTTGGAGTCGTTTGGAATCCAGCGACGCCGTGGCATACCAAAGCCGTCGAGAACCTCAAGGGAGGTGCCCGTACGCTCGGGGTAGAGCTGAGCTTCGCAACCGTGCGAGTTCCGGAGGAGATTGGTCCAGCTGTTGGCGCGCTCAGCCGGGCAAACGCGCAGGCGGTCTTCGTAGTCGATGGCCCTCCCGTCTTCACTCATCGAACGACGTTTCTTAGGCGAACGTCGCAGGCGCGGCTGCCCGTCATCTCTGGTGAGAGGCAGTACACCGACGAAGGCGGGCTAATTTCTTTCGGACCGAACTACGAGGACCAAATGCTGCGATCGGCCTTATACGTGGACAAGATCCTCAAAGGCGCGAAGCCCGGCGGGCTGCCTGTAGAGCAACCGACTAAGTTCACGCTCGTCATCAACCTCAAGACGGCCAGAGCCCTTGGCCTGACGATCCCACAGTCACTGTTGCTGCGGGCGGACCAGGTGATCGAATAGCGCGCGTGCTCGACCAACGCGGCGTGCCCCTCTTCGACGCCCTCTGGGCCTTCTACCAGGAGCACGAGTACTGTGGCGAGCTTGACACCGGCCTCGAGGACGACCGCGTCTGGATGACGTGTACTTGTGGCGCTGTCATCAACCGGGACGCTGACCCCGACTGACTCGCGCAGACGGCTCCTCGTGCGCGGCGCCGCGCTGGTGCGTGTCGTGGCGTTCGGCTAAACTCGCCGCAGCCATCCTTCACCGAGGTGTCCTATGGGGCGGATCGCGCTCGCGGTCGTTCTCGCTGTCAGCTTCACTTTCGCGTCGCTCGCGGTGGGGGCGCAGCAGGCTAGAAGAAGCCCTCGTCTGGGCGTACTGCTGTTCAGTTCGCCAGAGACTGACCCGAACGTCGCGGCCCTTCGTCAAGGGCTGGCCGACCTTGGACACACCGAGTCCCATAACCTCACCATCGAGTACCGCGGCGCAGGTGGGAAGCCGGAGCGGCTACGGGACTTGGCCGTGGAGCTCGTGGCGGCCAAACCCGATGTGATTCTGGCGCTGGGTGGGGACGTCTTGCCATTCGTGAGGGCCGCGACAAGCACGATCCCAATCGTTATGGTCGTCAGCAACGACCCGGTGGCGGCCGGTCTGGTCGCGAGCATGGCCCGCCCCGGAGGCAATATGACCGGCGTGACCTTCGTCTCCTCCGACCTGGCCGCCAAGCGACTGCAGTTCCTCAAGGACATGGCGCCGCGCGTGTCGCGAGTCGGTGTCCTCTGGAATCCAGATCACGTTGACCCCGAGTACCGTGAGACTCAGAAGGCGGCGCAGGCCTTGGGAATGCGTCTCCAGTCCCTTGAAGTGCGAAATGCAGGCGACTTCGATACCGCGTGGCAGAGCGCGACCGCTACACGTGTCGAAGCAGTCATCGCAGTGTCCTCTCGGTTGATGACCTTGAACCGCCAGCAAATTATTGAGTCTTCTCAGGAGCGCCGACTTCTGCTCGGGTCTGGGTGGGGACCGTGGGCGAAGGAGGGCGCTCTGTTCAGCTATGGACCGGACCTTAACGCGATAACCCAACGTGCCGCGACCTACGTAGACAAGATTCTGAAGGGCGCCAAACCCGCTGACCTCCCAATCGAGCAACCCACGAAGTTCGAGCTGGTGATTAATCTGAAGACTGCCAAGGCGCTCGGTCTCAAGATCCCGCCGTCGGTCCTGGGGCGGGCGGACCAAGTGATCGAATAGCGCGTGCTCGACCGATGCGGACGGCTCCTGAGAGCAGCACTCGGCTTCGCCGGGCTCTCCCGCCGTCCTACGATCATGCCCTGGGCGCTGCGGACCGGGCTGGACTCCTGGGCCGGCATCGGGCGGATCGCTGTCGAGCCGCAACTCATAGTGGTCAATAGGGGTCGGGCTATGTGCCCGATCCCTTTCGGTCGAACTGTCCAACGCGGCGCGCCAACTATGGGAAATTTCGGACAGTCGTATGTGGCAGCCGAATGGCATCCCGTATGCCTGTATGCGGCGACGGACGGATCACTTGGGGACTTTGGTCATTAGGCGGTTCGTGGCGCTCTGCAGGATCGCGGCCCCGTACCAGCGGTCAGAGAGGCGAGGCTCTCGGCAACCACAGCGAAACGGATAGTGCGGGGTCGGCATAGCAAAAAGGAGGGCTGAAGCATGCACAGCCATTCGGCGACTGTTGCTACGTCCGTGATCCACTATCGTTCCCCGGTGCTATGGAAACGCCTCACCGTCGTACTAATGACCATCTTCATGACACTAAGCGGGGCAACGGCATACGCCGATGCGGTGACCGACTGGAATCAGATCGCCCTCGACGTGCTGAAGACCGCGAATATGGCTGGCAACCCATGGTCGCGAGCCATGGCGATGGTGCACGTCGCCATGTCCGACGCTATCAACTCCGTCCAGGCACGGTACACGCGGTATGTGACTGCCGCTCCCACCGCGCCCAATGCGTCCGCCGACGCGGCGGCCGTGACGGCCGCGCGAGAGATCCTGATCCAGCTCGCGCCGGCGCAGAAAGCCAAGATCGATGAAGCCTACGCCGAGTCCTTGAGTCGGATTCAAGACGGGTCGGCGAAGAAGGACGGCATTACGCTCGGTGAACAAGTCGCCGCTCTGGTGCGAGCCGACCGATCCAGTGATGCCACCAATGTGCCAGATACGTATCGCCCGATTACCAGCCCGGGGGTGTGGGTGCCCACACAACCCCCGCTATTCCCTCAATATGCTCAGGCCAAGCCGTGGAGCATGAAAAGTGCGGACCAATTCCGCCCTGGCCCGCCGCCGTCATTGACCAGCACGCTCTACGCACGTGACTACAATGAAACCAGGGAGCTCGGAGGCAGCAAGGGCTCGAAGCGGACGCAACAGCAGACCGACGCGGTGCGTTTCTGGACGCAGAGCAACTTCGGTCCCTCCTGGAGCGAGGCCGCACGCCAGTTGTCGGCGGTGAAGCAACTCAGTCTAGCCGACAACGCGCGACTGTTCGCGTTGCTCACCATGGGTATCGCCGATTCGTTCATCCTCGATTGGGACGCGAAGTTTCACTACAACTTCTGGCGACCAGTCACCGCGATCCGCAATGGAGACAGGGACGGCAACGATGCCACGGAACGAGACGCGAGCTGGACACCGTTGTACGTCACGCCGATGCATCCCGAGTATCCGTCGCAGGCGGCCATCCAAAGCGGCGCCGCGGCGGGCATTCTCGAAGCCGTGTTCGGCACGGGACCGGTCTCGTCATTCACCGCCACCGACGCCGCGGACTCGCGCCTGCTGCGGCAGTTCACCAGCATCGGACAAATGGCCGAAGAGCAGCGATTGGTCCGCATCTGGGGCGGCGTTCACTTCCGAAACACGCTCGAGGTCAGCGACCAGATGGGCCGACAGATCGCCTCGCATTTGTTGAACAACTACCTGACGCCGGCCCGCTGAGGGAGGTCCTCATGCGACTCCTACTCGCCGGGGCGAACGCGGTACTCGTGATGTGCATCGTCACGGCGAGCGGCGCACAATCGATGCCGGGTGCGGAGGACCAGCGCCGTGTCGAACGACTTGTGGCGACGCTGGCCCAAGAAGCTGCCGCCCTTTGTCCGCTCGCCGACCCGGCGGATCAGAGTGCGTTGGACCGCTGCCGCGCGACGCTGTTCCAGGACTCGTACTTCAAACGAAGCCTCGCCCGCGTCGTGTTGTGGGGGCGTCCGAGCCCCACGCCAGATGCGCGACTGCGGGACACGACGCTGACCCAGTTCAATCCCGAGGTGCTCGCCGGGCTCTATCTGCCAATGTTCATGTTCAACGGCCGATACGCCGTCGAATATGATGCGACGGAGGCGCGCTATCGCGCACGTCTCGAGGGCCTGTTCCGCAACAACCTGCTGCCCGGCCAGTACCCGTATCCGTTCTGGCACGACGCGAAAAAGTGGAACGATTACCAGCGCGCCAATGGGATCACTTTTTGGATCGATCCCTATACGTCGAAGATCGTCGTCGGCCAGTTCTCTCGTCAAGAGGGTACAGATCCGAGGCTAAACACAGCGTCGCGTGTTCCTCCGGCATTCGACGGCAATTGGATGTGGGTCGACGACAATGGTGCGCCGCAGCCCAAGCCCGCGCTGTTCATCGGCTTATTCAGCTCGGACAACCCGTACCTGGACAGACTGCAGACCACCTATAAGGATCTCGCGCTCGCCATGCGCGACAGTACCTGCAACAGTTGCCATATCCCTGACAACCCGGACAAGATGAAACGGCTTGTCCTGCTGCAGACACCGGCCCACGCAGCGGGCGAGATTAAGCGCGTGATGGCGGCAGTGCGCGAAAACCGGATGCCGCTCGATGACATCGGCATTGAGAAGGAGCTGGATGCCCAGACCAAGGCGTCATTACTGAAGTTTGGTGCCGCGTTCGAATCCACCGTGAACGCGGCATACGCGTGGGAGAAGAGGGAATAGAGTCGTGCGTATACGTGGCGGCCGGTAGGGCTAATGGACCGGCGCCGCAAGTGGAGCAGGCCATCAACTATCTGGAAGACGGCATACGTCCGCAGAAGAAGGGCAAGAGGTTTGCAGTGGCAGGAGTCGGTTCCTCATTCGCTGGAGGTGGAACAGCTACGCAGCAAAGCTACTCGTTAAGAGCCACGTGCCCTAGCTGAGCTGAAACGAGTGGGAGAAGTGATGCTGGGTTCACCAGGGGACGCGACAGAGTTTGATGCCAGGCAGTTCCTGGAACTACTCGGCGATTCCCTGCAAGAGCCGTCGCGTGATCGGAAGCCTGGACGGGAGTGCTAACGGCGCGAATTCACGTGCGCGATGGAGCCGTGTGGGCTGTTTCGATTCAGTTTGACAACTCGGAAGAGAAGCCGCGTGAGCGCCGTCTTCAATCCTGCGGCGGTCCGTGCCTCGTAGAATCGCGCTCGGCCTCGGCCTCCAGGTGCCCAAACGGTATCGCCACAACTTGATGTCGTCGGACGACCTGGTCGTCAAGCAGTACGTCAATCCGCCGGTCCACCACTGCTCGGAGAAGACCCCACAGAGCCTCTTCGCCGTTGAGGACCGCTACGATCCCGACGCTGTGAGCGCGTAGTGTCCGAATACTGAGCCGCGCCCGAAGCTGGGCGGATGGGCCCGAAGAAGGCAAGGTAGGATCGGCCGATGACGGCCGATTTCTTACCCTTGCGGCTTCTGCTCTTGACCCTGGCTGGATGGGTCAATCGCCATCAGCAACACGTGATCGATTACTTGGTGGAAGAGAACCGTGTCCTCCGGGAGCAGTTGAGGGGGCGGCGTGTCCGGTTGACTGACGACCAGCGCTGCCGCCTCGCGGGGAAAGGCCGGCGACTTGGTCCCCGGGTCCTGAGGCAGGTGGCGACGATCATGACGCCGGACACGATCTTGCGTTGGTACCGGCGACTGATTGCCCAGAAGTGGACGTCTGAGCGCCAGCGGCCTGGGCGTCCCGGGCTCATGAAGGAGATCGCAGCGCTCATCGTGCGGATGGCGACGGAGAATCCAGCCTGGGGCTACAGCCGCATCCAGGGCGCGTTGAAGAATCTCGACCACCGTGTGGCGAGAAGTACGGTCGCCAAGGTCCTGAAGGACAATGGGATCCAGCCGGCGCCGGGCCGGCCGTCATCTTGGCGTACCTTTCTACGGGCGCACTGGGGCGCGATTGCTGGCGCCGACTTCTTCACGACGGAAGTCTGGACCTGCCGCGGGCTGGTGACCTACTACACGCTGTTCGTGCTGGATCTCAAGAGCCGGCGGGTGCAGATCGTAGGCTCGACGCGGAATCCCGATGCGGCGTTCATGGCCCAGGCTGCGCGGCGGCTCACCGACGCCGTCGAGGGGTTCCTGGCGGGCCATCGCGTCCTGATCTGTGACCGAGACGGCAAGTGGACGGACGGATTCCGGGGCCTCCTCGAGGGAGCAGGGGTACGTATGATCCTGACGCCGGTCCAGGCGCCGAACGCGAACGCCTATGCAGAACGGTTCGTGCGCTCGATTCGCGAGGAGTGCCTGGACCATCTGATCCTGTTCGGCGAACGGCGGTTACTGCACGTGCTCAAGGAGTTCGTGGCGCACTACCATGAGGAGCGGAATCATCAGGGCCTCGACAACGACTTGATTGCGCCGGCTCCCCGCGCGATCGGCAGCGCCCGAGTTCGTTGCCGCGAGCGCTTGGGCGGCCTGTTGCGCTACTACTACCAGGCAGCGTGAGCGTGGACGAGTTTTCGGACAATACGCCGTCGCCTCGGCGCTTCCCTCAGCCAGGCTTGAGCGATGAGCTGTGGGTCCACGAGGGCGTCGTGCGCGGCACGGTACCGCTGACGTTCGCGGCGACACCCGGCGGCGGCGATCTCGTGATTGGCGTCACCGTACGCTACCAGGCGTGCGACGACGCCTCGTGCCTCGTCCCGTTGTCGCTGCAGCTTCGAGTGCCGGTGCGCGAGGCCGCGCTGATCGGCCGCTCGCTGCCGAGCCCTACGGCGAAGACCTGATCGGATCCCGGTACAGCCGCGTCGCTCGAAGCTGACCGATGTCTCGACAATTCAACATCCCTGTGACATCTTCGGGCGATCGCACGTGGTAGCGATGGCAAGGCAGGAGGCCGCGTTGGCGATAGCATTTTCGATCGGCATTGGGCTCACCAACGAATGCAATCTGCGTTGTGCGCACTGCTACCGTCCGGACATGGTTGTGGAACGGCTCACGCGCGCTGACGTTCGCAGGGTGTGCGACGCTGTGACGGCCGGCTCGATGAACCTCGGAGTCGGCGAGAACGGGCTGCACTCGGAATACCGCGGCATCCTCGACGACCTCGCGGCGCGCGGCATCAAGACGAGCATCACATCCAACGGACTGAGCGTCCAGACGCTCACCGACGCGCAGCTCACGCGCTTTCACAGTGTTGAGCTGTCCCTGGACTTTCCTACCGAGCGCGAGCACGATGCGTTCCGCGGGGCCGGCAACTGGCGCACGGTGGTCGCTGCCCTGGAGCGCTGCGCGGGCCTGGGAGTGCCGGTGACCGTGACGGCAGTGATGATGACCATTAACTACCTGCGCTTGCCGGCGCTGGCCCGCGTGGCCGCTGGCTTCGGTGCCAATCTGCGCGTCAACGTCTACCAGCCGTCGAGGACGAACCGCTTCACACTCACCTACAAGGAGCTCTGGGACGGTTTCCGTGGTCTGGCCGCCGCCACCCGCTTGATCGCTACCACCGAGCCGGTGCTTGCCGGTGTGCTCGGGCTCGACGACTTCGCGGGCCCGGGCTGCGGCCGGTCGACCGTCCGCATTGCGCCCGACGGTCGAGTCATGCCCTGCACGTACTGGCCAGGCAGCCATCTCACGATCGCTGATCTCGAACGCGCCGGCGCGGGCATCGTGGAGGCGGAGGAGTTCCTCGATGCGCGACGCACGCCGGCGGCCTGCGCGGGCTGTCCATGCCGCGGCGGCTGTGCCGGTCGCCGGGCGCTGACTGGGCAGTCCGACGCCGCGGATCCCTACTGCCCGTTCGCTCGCGGCGACCGGATCATCCTCGACTGGGAGCGCGCCGCCAGCCAGGATCTTCCGAAGGTGGGCAGCGCTTGCACGACCGTGGTCTCGGGGCTCTGACGATGGCTCAGCCATCGCGGCCGGCAGTCGTTGGTGGCTTGCCGCGCTCGCTGTACCTGGAAACGACCAACCGGTGCGATTCGAAATGCCAGACGTGCATCCGAACGTTCGAGACACTGGAGCCGCCGGCCGACCTGACGCTCGAGCGCGTCCGGATGATCGCCGAACAGTTCCCGGCCCTTGATCGCGTCGTGCTACATGGCATCGGGGAGCCTCTGCTCAACCCCCAGATCTTCGACATCGTCGCGTACCTCAAGACACGGGTCGCCGTCGTGCTGTTCAATTCCGACGCCATCGGGCTCACGCCCGCGCGCGCCATTCGACTCGTCGAGAGCGGGCTTGACGAGTACCGCGTGTCGATGGACGCGGCGACCGCGTCGACCTTCCGAAAGCTCCGCGGCGTCGATCGGTTCGAGCGCGTGACGGCCAACGTCGCGCGTCTCGTCGCGCTCCAGCGCGAGATGAGCCGGACGAGCCCGCGGGTGTCACTGTGGTTCACGGCGTCGCGGGCGAACGTCGAGGAGCTCCCAGCATTCGTGCAGCTCGCGGCCGAGCTCGGCGTCTCCGAAGTTTACGTGCAACGCCTGGTCTTCAACGGGCTCGGGCTCGCCACCGACGCCAATGCGCTGCACGGCAGGCTTCGAGAGCGAGAGCGGGCGCTGCTCGCCGAGGCGGATGCGCTCGCGACCCGCCACGGGATCGCCATGCGTGCTTCGGGGCTGACAACCCCGCTCGCCAGCTTGCACGGCGGTGACGACGGTACGCGTCACTGGGCGGGCTGCCAGCGTCCGTGGACGCTCGCATACGTCACCGCCAATGGCAACGTCCTACCATGCTGCATCTCACCATGGGTGGCCAAGGACTACGGCGGGCTGATTCTGGGAAACGCGTTCACGGAGCGCTTCGACGCGATCTGGGATGGCGAGCGCTATCAGCGATTCCGCACCGACTTCGAGAGTGACACGCCTCCCGACCCGTGCCGAGGCTGCGGACGGCTCTGGAGCATCTGAGCAGTGTCCTCGACGTCAAGGGATGTCGCGGTCGCGATCATGGCCAAGGCGCCCCGACCCGGGACGGTGAAGACGCGGCTTTGCCCCCCGCTGCTCGCGACAGAAGCCGCTGCCCTCTACCGGTGCTTTCTCCTCGACAAGATCGCTGCGGTAGGGGCGCTCGTGGACGCGCAGCCAGTGATCGCCTACACTCCGGACGATGCGCGGGCCGAGTTCGACGGGCTCGCGCCGGGCTTTTCGCTCGTCGCGCAACACGGCCCCGACCTCGGCGCGCGACTACACGCGACACTCGCGTGTCTGCTCGCGACTGGCCACGCCGGCGCCATCGCCGTGGACAGCGACACGCCAACCCTACCCAGCGACTTCCTGCAGCAAGCGGTGCACTGCCTGAGCGGACCCGGGCCTGACGTCGTGCTCGGGCCGACAGAGGATGGGGGGTACTACTTGATCGGCGTGCGTCTCGCGCACCGCGAGCTTTTCGACGCGGTGCCGTGGAGCACGTCGGACGTGCTCGAGGTCACACTGCGTCGCGCCGCTGCCGCAGGCCTGCGCGCCGCCTGCCTGCCGTCGTGGTTTGATGTCGACACGCCGGACGACCTCGAGCGGCTGCGAAAGATGCTCGACGCGAGCAACACGACCGCGGCGCCCCAGACTCGTCGCTTCCTGGCGAGCTGGCGGCGGTGACTCGCAAGAG
>Ga0075418_10011083_pt1 | contig 10073 bp, 6 predicted proteins | sample SoiMetdeltSBSDD2_FD_81776 | JGI IMG/M metagenome (GOLD analysis project Ga0075418, IMG submission 81776) | Bulk soil microbial communities from a Populus tree surrounding site in Tennessee, USA - Soil MetaG P. deltoides SBSDD2 | ecosystem: Environmental > Terrestrial > Soil > Tree plantation...
ATGGCACCCTGCATCGGACCACACATGGCTTCCCACGCTACCGGTGGGCCAGCGTGTAGGATGGTGTCTGCTCCGAGCTGGGGCAGGAGCTCACGGGCGGGACGCACGGCCACCAGGTACGGTCGGGCCGTATAGATACGCTGCAGCGCCTGCTCATTAGCGGCGTCTATCGGTGCGGGAGAGGTGAGAGACATACCTGCCTTTCGCGTGCGAGATCGGTGATCTCAGGTTTGTGATAGGCTATCATCGCAGGCGCTCCAGCAGGCTCGCCAGACGGGTATCACCACCGGCGGGTGGGCGCCAGTCTACATGTACGACTGGGACGCCGTGCGCCGCCAGTTGTGTGGCAAAGAGTTCCAATCCCAGGTTCACGACGCGCGGGCCAGTCATAAACAACTCTGGCAGGCGGGCTGGCAGAGGGACGGACAGAGGCTGCGCCTGGGGGAGTACGGCAGCGCCTGGCGCTGTGTTCCCCACCGCCAGCCGTTGGGCAGGGCTGTCCTGGGCGTGTACGCCAAGCACAGCGGTGGCGAGACGGACAGCCTGCGCGTTACTATTAGCCAGGAGCAGCCCGTGCTCGCGTAAGCTCTGGCACTGCTGCGCGAATCCCTGCGGATCCTCTGGGGCACCACAGACATGGGCGATTCCCACCAGTGCTCGCCCCGCAGCGCGGGCGACTGCCTGTGCCTCTTGCCAGGCCGCAGCCAGGGTCCCAGCCGGGTCGGCATGCGCTCCCCAGCCGAGCATCACATCGGCCAGAACTACGGCGACATCAGGATTACTGGCTGCCTCGATTAGGTATGGCCGACGCGCACTCGGGTCGATCATCGGGTGTGGCCGGCCCTGGGTAAACTCCTCTGCCCCCAGATCTAGCACCACATGGGTAGTCGCAGGTGCTACCCCCAGGGTGCCATCCAGGTTCGAGACCACACTGTCCAGGGCACGCCGCAGCAGTCCTAAGGCTTCATGCGCCAGTGTGCCACCACAGTACAGGGCGTGTACGAGCCGCTGCCTGGGCTGCAGCGCCGCACGGGCCGCCTGCGCCGCCGCAGCGTGAGATGCAGGGAGAGCAGCCAGCTCCATCGGTAGAGGTGCGCCACGTGCCAGTGCCCCTGCCAGCAGGGCTGCCTCTTCTAGGGTGGCGGCGGGATACACGCCTTCTGACACGGCAGCAAGTACGGTTTCCCCTACAAAAGCCAGCACGCACGGCTTCCCAGTCTGTGCTGCCTCCCTGGCGAGTTGCGCTGCCACGCTGGCCGCTGGCGGTTTGGCGATGAGCACAAGTACCCGGGTATCGGCATCCCGCGCCAGGGCCTGCAGGGCAGCCCGCATGCTGTGACCACCGATGCGCTCGTGAACGTCGCGCCCGCCTACCCCTATGGCCTGGGACACGCCGATGCCCTGGCCTGCCAGCAAGCAACTCACCTGTTGCAGTCCGGTCCCAGACGCTGCAATGAGGCCCACCGGTCCACGTGGTAGCTGATTGGCAAACCCCAGGGGGACACCATTGAGTATCGCCGTACCACAGTCTGGCCCCATCACCAGCAAGCCCTGTTGCGCTGCCAGGTTTTTTAGCGAGGCTTCTGCTTCCAGGTCGACATGGGCGCTGAACAGGAACACGTGCAAACCATGCTGGAGCGCCTTGCGGGCTTCGTGCACGGCGTATGTGCCCGGCACGGAAATGCCGGCGAGATTGGCATCAGGCAGACGCCGCAGGCCGGTTTCAAGGGTGCGTGGTGCCGCTGCGCCAGTCGCCGCTCCCCTCCTCTGCTGCGGTGTCATACGCACCGTGGCCTGGCGTAGTGCTTCAGCGGCTGCTGTAGATGTCTCAGCCTGCACGCAGACCAGCAGATCGTTGGCGCCGCCCGCCTCGCCTTCGGCCGTGAGCAGCCCCGCCTGCTGCAGGAGGGCTTTGTTATGGGGCGTCCCCATCATCACCGCCACCCGCTGCACACCGGGCAAGCTCTCCAGCGTGTGTGACAGGTGCATGAGCCAGACAGAATCGCGATAGGTGCTGAACAGGACCAGACAACGTATGTATGTCCCCATCGTTTTGTGCCTTTGCAGATGGGTCAACCGTCATGCCAGGAGCCGACACCCCAATGCTATACCAACCATGGCATCGATGCCAGAGCTATGCCCCACAGTTGCCAGGGTGGTAGCGTGCGCCGGCCATGCGTCAGTTGCCGGTGCACACAGGGCACGCACCAACATGACCAGCGGTTCAGCAAAATGCCCCTCAAAGGCACAGCGTAAAAACTCGCCGCTGAGCTGCGAGGTGCCTAAGCGTACACACTCGCAGAACTGCTCTCGGACAGGGGAAGTAGCCCTGCACGGCAGGAACCCGGTGACGTGTAGGACGGCCAGGAGGCCCACGAGGAAGTCGTCACCAGCTGGTGTTAACCCTTCTCCCAGGCCGACGAGAGCCTTGACTAGGGTGAGCAGTGTAGGGATGGCAAACGCTTGTGGCTCACCCCATAGCGGTGCCAGCGCCGTATAGACTGCGGCATTGATGGCCGAGAGGCCCATTGGCCCATACCCATGCTCCAGGGCCAGCAGTATCGGCGTCAGGCCACGCGTAGGGGCGTGGCGGCAGAGCCAGTCAGCCAGCCCGTGCGCTCTGCTGGCCAGCACCGACGGGGTCAGTCCAGGCTGCGCCGGCACCTGCCCGTCCCAGACGAGAGCGTCGGCACAACGCAGACGGAGCGCCGCTGGGTACCTCTTGGCCAACGGCATATCCTGGACTACGAGTGCGCCAACGGGTAGGCATGTCCCCAGCGCCGCCACGTCAGTGGTGAGCGCAAGCCCCAGGGGTGCCTGTAATATACCTTCCCCCTGTAAAGTCAGCAAGCGCCCGCCAGGGGTATGCACATTGAGAATGCGGGCATAACAGGAGTGCACCCGGCCAATGACTTCCTGTTGGGGAGGCAGCAGGCTCGCCGCAGCCTGGCTCCAACGGCGCACCTGGATGGTAAGTGAGGTGGCACGCGCCTGCATCTTACCCCAACGCCTCCAGCAACGCCCTGGCATCCTGGAGGTCGGCGGTGTCAAAGCCCTCCGTGAACCAGCCGTAGACCGGGGCGAGCAGCGCGTACGCTTCGGTGCGCTTACCCAGCCGCCGCCACAGGCGGCTCAGGCTCATGGCTGCCCGCAGCTCCAGGGATTTGGCCTGCTGACGGCGGGCTACTGCCAGGGCCCGGTGTAAACACGCCTCGGCTTCTGCGGTGTGCAACAAGTCGTTCCCAGGCGCCGGATGCTGGAGCCTGGCTTGCAGCCTCAACTCGCCCATGAGCCGATGCAGCTCCGCCTCCCACATGTGCTCGCCCGTGTGCTGCACCGCCGCCAGCGCCTCGGCAAGTACCCGTAATCCCTCGTCCGCCGCGCCCACCTGCCCATATCCCTCGGCTAGCAAGGCCAAAAAATACGGCCGCGATATGGCTGAGCCCGTGGCCTCATAGGCCGTCAGACCCCGGGTCATCTGGTCCAGGCCCTCGTCCCCCTGCCCTTGCGCAGCCAGGGCCCAACCGTGGAGCAATCGCGCCCAGGATAAATACTGCTCAAATCCGTGCTCGACGCAGATGGCAATGAGGCGCTCGGTCCACGTCAGGGTTGCCGGCACGTCTCGTCGTAACTGATATAAGCGTGTCATAAAGGCGAGGGCAAAGGCCAGGTTATAGGGGTGTGACAACTCCTGGGCCAGGGCGCGTGCCTCGTGCATCTGTGCTAAGGCCTGCTCTGGTGTACCGAGGAGCCACAGAGACAGCGCCGCATAACAGCGCACGACCACTCCAAGGTCGAAACTATGGTGTACGATCAGGGTGTGGTGGGAGGTCGGGACATACAGGGTGTTCCCCTGCACGAGGTGTAGGTGTGCCGTGGCCATCTCTCCACGCAAGAACAGGGTCACTCCGAGCGTCGTGTGTGCCGCCAGGAGGAAGATCGGATCACCGTGCTGTTGGGCTATGGCGAGCAAATGTGTCGCCAGCTCCTCTGCCGTCTGCAATTCCGCCCGTTGTAAAGAACCCACGACTTGCCCCAGTAGCACCGCTAGCAACTGTGGGGACGCCCCAAGGCCCTGACATAACTCGCGGGCGCGCGCATACACCTGCGCCACCTCTGGAGCAGCCCAGCCTCTCGTTTGTGTCCTCGCAGCGCCCAGGAGTATCTGCAGGTCCAGCTCTTGCTGGATATGCTCCGGGGTCTCCGGCATGGTGGTGAGCACCTCCAGCCCGCGAGTCAGGTGACTGATTGCTTCCACAGGGGCCGAGCGTTCCATGGCGCGCTGCCCGGCACGTTGCCAGTACACCACAGCCGGGGCCCCATGTCCGGCCTCAGTGTAGTGGTGTGCCAGCCGTTCGGGCTGGACCTCGGCTAGGGTAGCAAAACGGGTCTCCAAAACCTGGGCAATCTGCCGATGGACCTCCTGCCGGGCGCTGCGCAGCAACGATTGCGCGGCGACCTGCCGGGTGAGGGCGTGCTTGAAGGTGTAGATGACCTCAGGGAAGAGGTGCGTTTCGTAGAGGAGCTCGGCGGCCTGCAGGTCTGCCAGGCCGTGCTGCACCGCCGACTCTGGGAGGTCGGTCACGGCGTGCAGCATGGATAGGGGTACGTCCATGCCGATCACGGCCGCGGTTTGCAGCAGCCGTTTGTCGTTAGGCGGCAAGCGGTCGATACGGGCCGCCAGGACGGCCTGCACGGTGGCAGGCACCTGGATCGTCGGTAGGGCCTGCACCAGACGATACGCCCCCCGCCGTACCGATCAGGGCCTGCGTCTCCACCAGGGTACGCAGGCTCTCTTCCAGGAAGAACGGATTGCCCTCGGTATGTGCGATGAGGAGCGGGACGAGGGGAGCCAGGCTGGCGTCGTCCCCCAGGAACTCCTGCACGAGGGCCGTGGTGCTGGCCGGCGGCAACGGGTCGAGGCGCAGGTGGGTGTAGTAGGTTTTGCTGCTCCAGCTATGCTGATACTCCGGGCGATAGTTCACCAGGAGCAGCAGGGGTACGGCGGGCAGGCTGTCGACGAGCCGGTCGAGCCAGGTCTGGGTCTCGGTATCGAGCCAATGCAGATCCTCGACCACCAGCACCACGGGTTGGGTCTGACTGGCACGCACCAGCAGGCGCTTGAGGGCGTCCAGGATGCGGGAGCGGCGCTGCGCGGGATCGAGCTGCCGGAACGGGTCGTCGTCCGGCAGGGCGTCGAGCAGGGCCAGGAGGGCAGGCACCGTCTCCTGGAGAATGGCGTCAAGCCCCCGCACCTGCGCGGTGATGGTGGCCTGGATGGTCTGCGGGGTCTCGCCGTCCTCGATCCGGAAGTACCGTTTGAGGAGCGTCACCACCGGGAAATAGGGGGTGGCCTGCGTGTACGACAGTGCCGCGCTCTCCAGCACCAGCCAGCCCTGCATGTCGAGAGCATGGAGACACTCGTATACGAGACGGGATTTCCCCATCCCCGCCTCTCCAACCACGGCCACGACCTGGCCATGCCCCGCCCGCGCTCGTTCCAGGGCCTGGCGCACGCTGTCGAGGGCGGCCTCCCGTCCCACAAAGCGCGTCAGGCCACGGGCCACCGCCGCCAGGAAGCGCCCCTGGAGAGCACTGGCGCCGAGCAGCTCGTACACATCGAGGGGCTCGACCAGGCCCTTGACCGGCACCGGTCCCAGGGCCTTGATGCGCACCAGCCCTTCGACCAGGCGCGCGGTAGCGGCCGTGAGCACGATAGTGCCGGGCGTCGCGACCTGCTCCATGCGCGCCGCCAGGTGCGTCGTCTGGCCTACCGCCGAGTACTCCATTTGCAGGGCATAGGGCATAGTGCGTACCACCACTTCTCCGGAGTTCAGACCGACGCGGATGTGCAGGGCCACGCCGTGGGTGCGGTGCACCTCCTCGGCATAAGCACGCAGCGTGGCCTGCATGGCCAGAGCCGCGTAACAGGCTCGGAGGGCATGATCCTCGTAGGCAATTGGCGCTCCAAAGAGGGCCATAATGCCGTCGCCCAGCATCTGATTCACCGTGCCCTCATAGCGGTGCACGGCGTCCATCATGCGGTGCACGGCCGGGTCCAGGAACTGCTGCGCAGCTTCCGGGTCGAGGTTCCGGATGAGGGCCAAGGAGTCGGTGATATCGGCAAAGAGCACCGTCATCTGCTTACGCTCGCCTTCCAAGGTCGTGCGGGATGTGTGGTGCGGCACGGCCAGGGCCACGGGGGTGGACACCTGCGGCGCGCGCGCCTGTATGGAGACAGGCTGGGGCTCCACGGCAGGGACGCGGGGGGTGTCTGTCGCGGTCCCGAGCCGCTGCCCACACGCTGGGCAGAACGTGGCCAGTAGGGGTACCACCTGTCCACAGGCCGGACAGGTTGCCACCCCTGGCGCGCCGCAGACGACGCAGAAGCGGGCGGTACGACTCTGGAGATGCTGGCAGACGACACAGCGCCGGGTCTCTACCCCGTCCTGCGGCCCCAGCACGGCGAGTGCAGGCGGCACAGCCGGTGGCTGAGGTGCGGACGGCACGGTGGGCTGGGGCGGCCCCTCGGTGCCGGCCGGCTCCGGCGGGTCGACCACGGTCACCGCGGCCAGGAAGCGATAGCCCCGCCGCGCTACCGTGGCAATGTACCGAGGCGTCTGGGCCGTGTCATCCAGCGCCCTGCGCAGCGCGCCAATAGCCACCCGCACCACCGCATCGCTGATCGCAGTCGCGGGCCAGACCGCGTCCAGAAGTTCATCTTTGGTGACCAGACGGTTCGGATGCATCACCAAGTAGTGCAGGACATCGAACGCTTTGGGCGGCAGCGCCACGGATTCCGTGCCGCGCCACAGGCAGGCGTTGACCGGGTCCAGGCGGAACGGCTCAAAGAGCCACTGGGGAGTGGACATTACCACCATCCTCCCACACCGGCCATAACCGGTGACAGAACAGCCGGGCTTCATACAGGCATCACGGCCGCATTATAGCATAGACGCCACGCGGACACCGGGGACAACGATTGACCCCTTTACACAAACTTTCTCGTCCCTATACGGAAACTTTACGGAACCTTTATGACTTTCCCCCTGGTCTCTGTCAGACTCCATGGCACCCACGAAGGTGCGTGCTGTCCCCTCAAGTGGAGCGATCTGCGAAGGGGATAGAGAGATAGGGGGGTGAGTATGACCCACGCTGAGACAAGAGTGCGTCCGCAGACAACGCCAGGCCTGCGAGGGCTCCTCGATCCCGCCCGGCCGTCGCACAAGTGGTACCTTGCCGCCACCGTCTCCCTGAGCGGGTTCCTGGTCGGCATGAGTCAGATGGCTGTGCAAGTCGCCCTACCCCAGATCATGACCGGCTTTGGGCTCGACCTTGACCACGCCCAGTGGGTAATCACCGCCTATACGATTGCCGGCGCTCTCGTCGTGCCGGCGGTCGGCTGGCTCGGCCAGCGCCTCGGCAACCGCCGGCTTTACTTCCTCAGCCTGCTCGTCTTCTTGACCACGTCGACCCTGTGTGCCTTTGCCTGGAGTGGCCCGGCGCTCATCGCCTTGCGGCTCCTCCAGGGGCTGGGTGGTGGCTCTATCGCACCAATGACGATGACCTTTTTAAGTGGTGTATTCCCGCCCGATCAACGCGGGCGGGCCATGGGGTTCTTCGGTATGGGCCAGACCGCCGGGCCGATTCTGGGGACTGCGCTCGGGGGCTATCTCACCGAATACCTGAGCTGGCGCATGGTGTTCCTCATCAATACTGTTCCTGGGGTATTATGTCTCGCCATGGTGCTGCTCGTGCTACCAAACCTCCGCGACGAGGGGAAACCCACGTTCGATGGCCTCGGCTTACTGAGCCTGGCCACCATGCTCGTCAGTCTGCTCGTAGCCCTGAGCCAGGGGCACCGCGAGGGGTGGGATGCCCCGTTTATTCAACGCCTGTTCGTCGTGGCCGTGGTGGCGTTTGTCGCCTTCCTGGTCCGTGAGCTCTCCAGTGCCGCCCCCTTGATTGATCTGCGGCTCTATACCAACCGCACATTCGCCGCCGTCTCGGGGCTCATGTTGCTGTTTTTCATGGCCTTCACGGGCAGTACCTTCCTGCAAGTCATCCTGGTGCAGCGGCTGCTGGACTATACCCCGGCGCAGGCCGGGTTCGTCCTCTTACCGGGCTCTCTGGCGCTGGCACTGAGCTTTCCGCTTGCCGGTCGCGTGGCGGACAAGTGCGATCGTCGCCTCCTCATGCTCGTGGCCCTCAGTATCATCACGCTCGCGTCCTATCTATTCACCTTCGTCAGTCTCGAACGCCCCCTGAGCTGGATCATCGGGCTCGTCCTCCTGCGTTATAGCAGCGGCAGTTTTGTCTACGCGCCGCTGATGGCGTCAGCGCTGGCCCACCTCCCTGCGGACAAAGTGCGCATGGGGTCCGGGCTGCTCAACCTCATGCAGAATGGCCTCGGCAATACACTGGGCCTGGCCCTGATGACCACGGTCTTGCAACACCGCCTGGCCTATCACAGCAGTCTGCTTGACCAGCAGCAGACTTTGTCCGTGCTTGGTTGGCGAGAGACGCTGGGACCCGTGCGCGAGCTGGTGCAGCAAAGCGGTGCCACCGGGGCGCTGGGGGAGATGCAGGTACTGGCGCTCGTGCAGCGGCACCTGGAGCAACAGGCCGCGGTGGCAGCGTATCAGGATTGTTTTCTGCTGGTAACACTGCTCTGTCTCGCCAGTATGCCGCTGGTATTGCTGATCCGGAAGCCCCGGACATGAGATGGGCACATAGCCTGCGGGGGAGGGAGGAGGCTCGCTGCAGCCTGGCTCCAACGGCTCACCTGGACAGTCAGCATGGCGTTGCTGTCCTGTGTCCCTGATTACAGCATTTGCAGTCCAAGTAATACCCTATGCGGCTGCGGCGTCCCTCAGGCGAGACGACCCAGGGGCGATTGAGCCAGGGAGGCTGATGGCGCACATGTTGCTTGTGTCCACATTCCAGATCTGCTACCCAATCCTGGGCTTCGTCCTGATGAAAACCGACGATCTTACGTTGCACCGTTGCCTGGGGTGAGAAGTTATTGCCTCACGATCACGTCAGAGTGTTGATTTACTATCATTAAAGTCAGCGTCGGTCAAGGCATTCCTGCGGGTGACCGGCCATTGATTGCCCGTCTGGAGTGACCTAGAATCGCAGACCTCGTTCAGCCTAAGCACTCATGCAGATCCAGGGAGGAAATCATGCCCAACGAAACAGACAACCAGCAAGACGTGCCCCGCGGTTTGTCGCGCCGGAACCTTTTCAAGCGAGCGGGGATAGTGGGCGCGGTGGCGGCCACTGCCGGGACAACGCTCGCACTGACTGCCGCCGTAACCGCACGGGCGCAGACGCCAGCGCCGGCCGCGCCACCGCTCGAAGCATTGGAAACGCTCACTGCCGCAGAGTCTGACATACTCGAAGCGATCGTCGCGCGCCTGATCCCCACTGACGACAACGGGCCCGGCGCGGCGGAGGCACGCGCGGCGCATTACATCGACCGTGCGCTCGCCGGTCCCCTTAGCGCTTCACGCCGGGCGTACGCCACGGGTCTCGCCGCGGTCGACGCCTATGCGCGGTCTGCCAAAGGCGCACCCTTCGCCAAGCTGGTGGCACAAGACCAGGACGCCGTATTGAGCGATATGGAGAAAAATGTCGCCACGGGCTTCGCGCCAAACTCGTCCATCTTCTTCAACCTGGTTCGGACCCATACGATCCAGGGCATGTTCAGCGATCCGTACTATGGCGGTAACGCGAACTTCGTCGGCTGGGACCTCATCGGCTACCCCGGACTCCGCATGGCGGTCACCGAGGACGACCAGCGCATGAGCGTGCAGCCGACGCCCAATCGCCGGTCAGCATACGACTTTGAGATGTTCGCCAAGAAAGGAGGCGGTCATGGCCACAAACCTCAATAAGACCGATGTCGTCATCGTTGGACTCGGGGCCGTCGGTGGTGTTGCTGCCCTGCCACTCGCCCAGGCGGGGCTGGAGGTGATCGGCCTGGAGGCAGGTGGATGGCTGTCGCCGCGCGATTTCGCGCCCGACGAGCTGCGCAACAATTTCCGCGGCTGGCCGCAGGCCGTGCAGAA
>Ga0075418_10011086_pt1 | contig 10070 bp, 5 predicted proteins | sample SoiMetdeltSBSDD2_FD_81776 | JGI IMG/M metagenome (GOLD analysis project Ga0075418, IMG submission 81776) | Bulk soil microbial communities from a Populus tree surrounding site in Tennessee, USA - Soil MetaG P. deltoides SBSDD2 | ecosystem: Environmental > Terrestrial > Soil > Tree plantation...
CAGCCGGGCTACATCAAGGGATATGTGCCGGGCATCCGCGAGAACGGCGGGCAATACACCCACGCCGCTACCTGGGTCGTTCTGGCGACGGCACTGCAGGGACACGGCGATCGCGCGATGGAGCTCTGGAATCTCATCAACCCGATCTCGCACGCCACGACGGCCAGGGCGGTGCAGCATTACAAGGTCGAACCGTACGTCGTAGCCGCGGACGTGTACGGCGTCGTGCCTCACACAGGCCGTGGTGGCTGGACGTGGTACACCGGTTCTGCGGGGTGGCTCTACCGGGTCGCGATCGAAGCGATGTTGGGCTTTCAGCTGCGCGGCGAGACGCTGCGGTTCGCGCCGTGCATCCCGCGGGGGTGGCCGGGGTTCGAGGTACGCTATCGTCACCGGAATGCGACGTACCGGATCGTGGTGGACAACTCGGCTGGCACAGGCCGCGGCGTTCGATCGGTCGAGCTGGACGGTCAACCCGTACCTAACGAGTCGGTGCCGCTTCGGGACGACGCGAAGACGCACGAGGTGCTCGTGCGACTCGGTTGACTGCCTGGACAAGGACTCATGCCCATCATCCTCAGCGCTGACGCCGACCTCGAGCAGCCGCTCACCAATGACGATCTGGGCCTGCTGCAGCTCTCCACGGTTCTCTACTACCTGCGGGAGACCAATCCGGACAACGGGCTGGTGCGGGACAAGACCGACGAGAATGCCCCGGTCAGCATTGCCGCCGTCGGAATGGCGCTGGCTACGATTCCGGTGATCGTCGAGCGCGGCGTCCTGTTTCGTGACTTCGCCGCGAAGATAACGCGGAGACGCCTGCGCTACCTGCTGGAATGCCCGCAGGGACCCGAGCCGGATGCGTCAGGCTACAACGGCTTCTTCTATCACTTCCTGGATATCGAAACGGGCCGCCGAGTCTGGGAGTGCGAGCTCTCCACGCTGGACTCGGCGTTCCTGCTTGCGGGCGCGCTGACGGCCGCCACCTACTTCGATCGCGACAAGCCTAACGAGGCCGAGATCAGGAGCCTGGCCGATGAGCTGTACCGCCGCGCCGACTGGAACTGGGCGCGGAACGGCGGCGCGACGCTGACGCACGGCTGGCGGCCCGAGAGCGGGTTCATCCCCCATCGCTACGAGGGCTACGACGAAGGATTGCTCCTCTACATCCTCGGGCTCGGCTCGCCGACCCATCCGCTGCCGCCCGAGAGCTATCGCGCCTACTGCGCGACGTACCAATGGAAGCAGATCTACGATCGAGAATTGCTCTACTCGGGACCGCTGTTCACGCATCAGCTCTCGCACATGTGGATCGACTTCCGCGGGATTCGCGACGACTTCATGCGGGCCCACGCGAGCGACTACTTCGAGAACAGCCGTCAGGCGACGTTCGTGCAGCAGGAGTACGCGATTCGCAATCCGAGGGAGTTCGTGGGCTACGGCGAGCACTGCTGGGGATTCACGGCGTGTGACGGACCGGGTTGTCGGAAGCGCCTCGTCAACGGCGTGGAGCGCGAGTTCTGGGATTACCACGCTCGCGGTGCGCCGTTCGGTCCGGATGACGGCACGGTGGCACCGTGGGTCGTCATCGCGTCGCTGCCGTTCGCCCCCGAGATCGTCATTCCGACGGTGCGCCAGTTCGCGCGCATGGACCTCGGCCAAACGCGGAAGTACGGCTTCAAGCCGTCGTTCAATCAGTCATTCGAGGTGCCGGAGAGCCCGACGGGCTGGTGGGTCACACCGTATCACTTCGGCATCGACCAGGGCCCGGTCGTGCTGATGATCGAGAATCACCGCACTGGCCTCCTGTGGAACATCATGCGCCGATGTCCCGCTATCGTTACCGGCCTTCGTCGCGCTGGGTTCAGTGGCGGGTGGCTCTAGGGCCGGGGCATCCTGATTCTCGGCAAGAACCACGGACACTGAAAACGCAGGCGGCGCTGCGTGCCGGGCGCTGGGCACGCTGACAGCTTCACGAGGTACGGTCGACTTCAAACAAAAGCGCAGCGTGTTCTGCGGCGGCGCGAAGCGCCGTCTGCGTGCTCAGCGTCCGTGGTTGGGTTGAATCACGGGGTCAGAGCCCTTGATCGCGAGGGACCAAGGGCTCTGACCCCTTGATCCGCAGCGTTTTGATGCTTGCCGCTCAGGGGACGAGGCACGGCTTCGCGTTCCAGATCTCCTTCGCGTACTCGTCGATGGTGCGGTCGCTCGAAAACTTCCCCGACGCCGACACGTTTCGAATCGCCTTCTCGGCCCACGCGTCTTGATTCGCGTAGAGCTCGACGAGCCGTCCATCCGCCTCGAGATACGATGTCAGGTCGGCGAGGTGCATGTAGCGGTCGTTGACGAGCAGCGTGTCGCGGAGCGGCGCGAAGACGCCGGGTTCATCGCGACTGAAGTGGTCTTCGAAGATGAGGTCGAGCGCGGCGCGCGTCTCCGGCTCGTTCTCGTAGTGCCAGTGCGGGTTGTACCAGCCGCGGCTCTCCGCCACCTGCTGCGCCGTCAGACCGAACAGGAAGAAATTGTCCTCGCCCCCCTCCTCGGCCATCTCGATCGTCGCGCCATCGCGAGTGCCGATCGTCAGCGCCCCGTTCATCATGAACTTCATGTTGCTCGTACCGCTCGCCTCGTAACCTGCCGTCGAGATCTGATTCGAGACGTCGCTCGCGGGGATCAGGCGCTCCGCCATCGACACGCAGTACTCGGGGAGGAACACCACGCGCAGTCGGTCTCGCACGGCCGGGTCGCGGTCAATGGTGGCCGCGATGTTGTTCACGAGCTTGATGATCAACTTGGCGAGTTGATACGCCGGCGCCGCCTTTCCCGCGAAGACGAACGTGCGCGGCGGAATGTCGAGTCGTGGGTTCTCCCGCAATCGGTTGTAGAGCGCGACAACGCGCAGCGCGTTCAGTGCCTGCCGCTTGTACTCGTGGATGCGCTTCACGTGGGCATCGATGATCGTCTCGGGGTCGACCGTTACACCCGACGTGGCCTTGAGCCAGCTCGCGAAGTGCCTCTTCGCATCGCGTTTCGCCACCCGGAACGCGTCGCGGAACCCGGGGTCGTCCGCAAACGGAGCGAGCTTCCTGAGCTGACGGAGGTCGGTCGTCCAGCCTTTCCCGATCGCATCGGTCACCACACGCGAGAGCGCCGGATTCGCGAGCAGCAACCACCGACGCGGGGTCACTCCATTCGTCTTGTTGTTGAACCGCTCGGGGTAGAGTTCCGCCAGGTCCTTCACCGTCGTCGCGCGCAGCAAATTGGAGTGGATCGCGGCGACGCCGTTCGTGCTGTGGGACCCGACAATGGCGATGTTCGCCATGCGGACCTGCCTCGAGCCGCTTTCGTCGACGAGACTCACGCGCTGGACGCGACCCTCGTCACCCGGGAAGCGCGATCGGACATCGTCGAGGAGTCGCCGGTTGATCTCGAGCACGATCTCGAGGTGGCGCGGCAGGAGTCGCTCGAACCATTCCAGCGGCCGTTGCTCGAGCGCTTCCGGGAGCAGTGTGTGGTTGTTGTAGGCGAGCGTCTTCGTCGTTAGGTCCCACGCGTCATCCCAGCCGAGGTGCGCGTCGTCGAGCAGGATGCGCATCAGCTCGGGAACGGCGAGCGCCGGGTGTGTGTCGTTGAGCTGGATTGCCACCTTGTCGGGCAGCGCGCTCCACTCGCTGTTGGCGCTCCGGAAGCGTCGCACCAGGTCGGCCAGCGAGCATGCGACGAGGAAGTACTCCTGGAGCAGGCGCAGCGCCTGGCCGCTCACGGTGGAGTCATCGGGGTAGAGCACGCGCGTCAGCGACTCCGCCGCGATCCTGTCGGTCAGCGCTTCGACGAACTCGCCGCGGCTGAAGCGCTGGAAGTCGAAGTAATCCGGCGCGGCCGCGGCCCAGAGGCGGAGCGTGTTGACGTTGTTTCCACCGTAGCCGACCACCGGTCGGTCGAACGGAATCCCCACGAGGGTGGACGGCGAGCCGTGGACGGGTCGCAGGCGGCCGTCGCGCATCTCGAACGAGCAGCCGAACCGGACCTCCACCTGCTCGTTAGGCCGAGGGACTTCCCACGGGTCGCGGCGACGGAGCCAGTTGTCGGGCTGTTCCTTCTGCCAGCCGTTCTCGATCGATTGGCGGAAGATGCCGTACTCGTATCGCAGCCCGTAGCCCATCGCGGGAAGCTGCAGAGTCGCCATCGAGTCGAGGAAACACGCGGCCAGCCGACCCAGGCCGCCGTTGCCGAGCCCGGCGTCGGGTTCCTGTTCGAGCACGTTGATCCAGTCGAGATGTCGCGACGCGACGTTCTGTGTTACGTAAGGCTCGATCGTCAGGTTGGTGATGTTGTTGGAGAGCGAGCGCCCGATGAGAAACTCGAGTGACAGATAGTAGACCCGCTTGGGGTTCTCGCGATCGTAGGTCTTCGTCGTTCGGATCCAGCGCTGGGAGAGCGCGTCACGTACGGAGCGAGCGACCGCTTCGTATTGCTCGCGCGGGCCGGCGTCCTCGACGGCCACGACGTCGTCGAAGGTGAGGTGTCGTTCGTAGAGCGCGTTGTCGGCGCCACTGAACTGAACCGGGCCAACGCCGTAATGCGCGATCAGCCTCGACACGTTCTCGGAATCGGTCGTGTCAGAAGGTTTGGCACTCGCCCGCTTCGCCATCGGCTTCGCGGTTCCTCCGCCCTTTCGCGTGCTGGATCTCTCAGTCATCGTCCCATCCCCCGGGAACACCGGACAGTGCCATTGCGTGGACCTTCTTCTCTTCCGTTTCCGTATACGTGCCCAGCGCGGCGAGGCTGTTGCACCTAACGCGATGGTAAAGCTGCTGACCGGCCGCCGCGACGTTTTCGGGCTTGCCGCCCCACGTGGCGAGCGCGGCGTCCTGCAGCGCACGCCCGTACGAGAAGGTGAGCGCCCAGGGCTTGGGACCCTCGGCCCGGTTGATCGCGTTCAGGTGCCGCGTCGCGAGCACGTCGTTCTGGCCACCGGACAGGAACGCGATGCCCGGAACCGCCGGCGGCACGTGCTGCCTGAGACAGTGCAGCGTGGTGGTGGCGACCTCCTCGACGGACGTCTCTTGTAGCGATGTGGCGCCGGCATCGACCATGTTCGGCTTGAGCACCATGCCTTCCAGCGACACCCGCTGCTCGAAGAGCGCGGCGAAGACGGCCCGCAGTACTCGCCCTGTGACCTCTTCGCAGCGCTCGATCGTGTGCGTGCCATCCATCAGGACTTCGGGCTCCACGATCGGTACGATGTCCTGTTCCTGGCACAGTGCTGCATAACGAGCCAGGGCGTGAGCGTTTGCCGACACGCACGCTTCGCTGGGAAAGACGTTGCTCACCGTGATCACCGCGCGCCACTTCGCGAATCGGGCGCCCATGTCGCGGTATTCTTTCAACCGCTCACGCAGTCCGTCGAGTCCTTCGGTCACCTTCTCCGCGGGCGAGCCGGCCAGCGGCTTGGCTCCCAGGTCGACCTTGATGCCGGGGAGAACGCCAAGACGCTGACACACCGACGCGAGCGGCGATCCATCGGCACTCTGCTGGCGAATTGTCTCGTCGTACATGATCACGCCGCTCAGGAACTCCGCCACGCCGGGCGCCGTGATCAACAGCTCGCGGTAGTCTCGCCGGCTCGCCGGCGTGGAAGAGATCCCGAGCGCGTCGAAGCGCTTCGTCACGGTTCCTACGGTTTCGTCGGCCGCGAGGATCCCCTTGCCGCGCGCGACGAGCGCGCGGGCAGTTTGCTCCAGATCAGCTGTCATGAGACCTTCACCTCCGTGGCTTGATCGGGGCATTCCATCGCTTCACCGCGGGGCTGCCTCGGTAGTAACTGAGCACGCATACGGTCGACGTGTTGAGCAGAAAGTGGCGTCCGCCGGAAGGCGGAAGGCCGATCCAGCGTGCCCCGAACACGCGGAAGATGTGGCCGTGGGCGAACAGGGCGACGCGTCCCGCGATCTGCTGGACCTTGCAGATCAGCCGATCGACCCGGGCTCCGACCTGCTCTGGGCTTTCGCCGCCGGGACAGCCGTCAGTGAAGAGCATCCAGCCCGGGGCCCGGTCGTGGATCTGCTTCGGTGTCAGTCCCTCGAACTCGCCGTAATTCCACTCGATGAGATCCGGATCGATCTCCATGCGATCGCCCAGTCCGGCGAGGTCGCACGTTTCGCGAGCTCGCCGGAGTGGGCTCGAGAGCACCAAGGCAAACTCGGCGTCGGAAAGCAGTGGCTCGAGAAGTCGCGCCTCCGCGCGCCCCTGGGCCGTCAATGGAATGTCGGTGATTCCGGTGTGTTGTCCCGAGCGACTCCACTCCGTCTCTCCGTGGCGGACCAACACCACCTCGCCTCGGGATGTCGAATCGCGAGTCATCGGCCTACTCGTTTTCCGCCGTCAGCGGCTCGATGAGGAACGCGACCGATCGCGGTTGGACGAGATAGCTCGTGTCGTCGAGTGTCGGCGCCGTCTCCCACGCCACGATGTCCTCCGGTGAGCGGCGCGACGTGTCGATCCAACACCGCCACGCGCCATCGTTCTGTGCGGGCGGGAGCTGAAAGCGGAGCGGCTCCCAGAAGGCATTGAACATCCCGTGGAGTCGAAAACGGCTCTCGAAGCTCGTGAAGCAAAACGCCAGGGAGTGCGACTGGTCGCTCCAGTCAGGACGGCCCAGCTCCACGCCGTGCCAGTCGATCCGCGAGTGGCTCAGGAGCTGATTGAGCGTCAGGTGCATCCGGCCTGCTACGGCGTGCAGGCGGAACGCGAGCAGCATCTTCACGAACCGGTGCAGCTCGGGATGCCGAGCGACCAGCATCCAGTCGAACCAGCTGACCTCGTTGTCCTGGCAGTACGCGTTGTTGTTGCCGAGCTGCGTGCGGCGCACCTCGTCGCCCATGGTGAGCATCGGCGTTCCCATGGCGGTGAGGAGCAGCGCCAGGAAATTCTTTCGCTGCCGGCTCCTCAGCTCCTCGACAGCGGGATCGCTGGCAGGGCCTTCGACTCCGCAATTCCAGCTCGCGTTGTCATCGGTGCCGTCCCGGTTGTCCTCTCCGTTGGCCTCGTTGTGCTTCCGGTTGTACGAGACCAGGTCTTCGAGTGTGAAGCCGTCGTGACAGGTGACGAAGTTGACGCTCTGCTCGGGCTCCCGTTCCTCGTGACCGTACAGGTCGGGACTTCCGACGAAGCGCGCGGCGACGCTGCGTACGGTTCCGGTGTCACCCTTGAGAAAGCGGCGCACGTCGTCACGAAAGCGGCCGTTCCACTCCTGCCAGCTGTCGCCGATGAACGTGCCCACCTGATACGCACCCCCGGCGTCCCACGCTTCGGCGATGAGCTGTGTGCCCGCCAGCACGGGGTCGGATTCGATGTCCCACAGGATAGGAGGGTGTGGGATGAGGTGGCCCGACTCGTCGCGGGACAGGATCGACGCGAGGTCGAAGCGGAACCCGTCCACGTGCATGTGCTCGACCCAGTAGCGAAGACTGTCGCGGATCATCCGGCGCACGATGGCGTTGTTGGCGTTCAGCGTGTTGCCGGTGCCCGTGTGGTTCGCGAACCGGCTCTTATCGTGCTCCAGGCTATAGTAGGTCCCGTTCTCGAGACCCTTGAAGCAGAACGTCGGGCCGTCGGCACCGCCTTCCGCGGTGTGGTTGAAGACCACGTCGAGGATGATCTCGAGTCCCGCGCGGTGGAACGCCTTGACCATGTCGCGGAACTCGTCCATCGCGCCTAACGCGCCAGGCGCCGAGCTGTACGCTCGGTGCGGGGCGAACAGCGACACGGGCGAGTATCCCCAGTAGTTCGTGCGGCCGCGCGGCGCATCGTGCGGGTCGAATTGAAATGCCGGGAGCAGCTCGACGGCGGTGACGCCGAGATCCACCAGGTAAGGAATTTTGTCGACCAACCCGGCGTACGTTCCCGCCCGGTTGCGCGGCACCCCCGAATTGGGATGCTTCGTGAACCCGCCGACATGCAGCTCGTAGATCACCCGCTCGGCGTGCGGGTGCCGGAGCGGACAATCTCCTTCCCAGTCGTAGCGCCGCGGGTCGGCCACCACGCTCTTCATGGCGACCGCGGTGTTGTCGCCAGGCGCGCTGGCCGCGTCGCGGCTGTACCCGTTAGGCACGGCGACGCCGAGCCCGTACGGGTCGAGCAGCACCTTCGCGGGATCGAACCGGAGCCCTCGTTCCGGCGCGAAGGGCCCGTACGCCCGGAATCCATAGAGCTGACCCGGGCCGAGTCCCGGGACGGAGACGTGCCAGTAGTGGTACGTCCGATGCTGCTCGCGATCCAGCGAGATCACCCGGATGGGACGGGGGGCGTCATCCCGGTCGAAGAGCAGCAGCTCCACCCGGGTCGCGCTCCTCGAGAAGATGCTGAAGTTGACGCCCCCGTGCTGGACGCACGCCCCCAGTGGCGACGGCGTGCCCCGGCTTACCGTCGCGATGGTAGGCCGGGGCGGCGCATCGATGGCGCGGTCCAGCGTCAGGTCAGACGTTGTCGGATTCGGTCGAAGTGCCACGTGCGGTTTTCGGCTTGTCCTCCGCCCAGCGCCAGCCCGTGATCTCCGGCATGTCGTCGCCGTGCGTCTCGATGTACTGCCGATGCTCGATCAGCCTGTCGCGGATCGCCTGCTTGAAGTACGCGGCGCGGGCGCCAAGCTGCGGCACGCGGTCGATGACGTCCTGCACAAGGTGGAACCGATCGAGGTCGTTGAGGACGACCATGTCAAACGGCGTCGTCGTCGTGCCTTCTTCCTTGTAGCCGCGCACGTGCAGGTTCCGGTGTCCCGTTCGTCGATACGTCAGACGGTGGATCAGGGTCGGGTAGCCGTGGAAGGCGAAGACGATCGGCTTGTCCTTCGTGAACAGGACATCGAACTCCTTGTCGGTCAGCCCGTGCGGATGCTCCTCCGCGGACTGCAGTCGCATGAGATCGACCACGTTGATGACACGGATCTTGAGCTCCGGCAGGTGACGGCGCATGAGCTGCACGGCGGCCAGTGTCTCGAGCGTCGGCACGTCGCCGCAGCACCCCATGACGACATCGGGCTCGCTCCCCTGGTCGTTGCTCGCCCACTCCCAGATCCCGATGCCGGCGGTGCAGTGCTTGATCGCCTGATCCATGGTCAGCCACTGCGGTGCCGGCTGCTTCCCGGCGACGATGACGTTCACGTAGTTGCGGCTCTTGAGGCAGTGATCCGTCACCGACAGGAGCGTGTTCGCGTCGGGCGGCAGGTAAACCCGGATCACCTCCGCCTTCTTGTTGATCACGTGATCGATGAAGCCCGGATCCTGATGGCTGAACCCGTTGTGATCCTGGCGCCACACATGGGAGCTCAACAGGTAGTTGAGCGATGCGATCGGCCGCCGCCACGGGATGTGACTGCACACCTTCAGCCACTTGGCGTGCTGGTTGAACATCGAGTCGATGATGTGGATGAACGCCTCGTAGCAGCCGAAGAAGCCGTGTCTGCCGGTGAGCAGGTAGCCCTCGAGCCAGCCCTGACACTGATGCTCCGACAGCACTTCCATCACCCGGCCGTCGGGTGAGAGGTGGTCGTCTTCCGGTCGAATCTCGCCCATCCACGCACGGTTGGTGACCTCGAGGATGTCCTGCCAGCGATTCGAGTTGTTCTCGTCGGGGCTGAAGACGCGGAAGTTCTGGTGGTCGAGATTCAGCTTCATCACGTCGCGGAGGTACTTCCCCTGCACGCGCGTGGACTCTGCCGTCGATGCGCCTGGCTTCTTCAGCTCGACCGCGTATTTGCGGAAGTCAGGCAGGCGCAGGTCCTTCAGCTTGAGACCGCCGTTCGCGTGAGGATTGGCGCTCATCCTTCGCTCGCCCTTGGGCGCCAGCTCCCGGAGGTCGGGCACGAGCGTTCCCGCGTCATCGAACAGTTCTTCGGGACGGTAGCTCCGCATCCATTGCTCCAGGATCGCGATGTGTGCGGGCTTGTCCATCTCGCCCATCGGCACCTGGTGACTGCGCCAGTAGCCCTCGCACAGCTTGCCGTCGATCTCGGTCGGGCAGGTCCAGCCCTTCGGGGTGCGCAACACGATCATCGGCCAGGTCGGCCGCTG
>Ga0075418_10011087_pt1 | contig 10069 bp, 8 predicted proteins | sample SoiMetdeltSBSDD2_FD_81776 | JGI IMG/M metagenome (GOLD analysis project Ga0075418, IMG submission 81776) | Bulk soil microbial communities from a Populus tree surrounding site in Tennessee, USA - Soil MetaG P. deltoides SBSDD2 | ecosystem: Environmental > Terrestrial > Soil > Tree plantation...
CACTGACCGGCGAAGTTGCTCACCAGCGCGCTCGACTTCGGATCCGCGAGCATGCGTTTCACTTGCCGCTCGAGGACGAGGGGATCGCTCAACTTCTTTTGAGTCGCCAGCCGCAGGAGTTCCTCGTCGGGAATGCTGCTCCACAGGAAGAACGACAGCCTCGATGCGAGATCGAGATCGGTGAGGCGATACGGAACATCGGGTTTCGTCTCTGCCGGATCCTGCTCGAGGCGGAAGACGAAACGCGGACTGGCCAGGATACGCTCGAGTCCGCGCTGGATGCCGGCATCGAACGTCCCTTGCTTACGTGCGTCGTTGTAAAACACGAGAATCGGATCGAGCTCGACCTTCGTGATCGGCTGCCGATAGGCGCGTCGGGCCAGCCGACCGAGGATCTTTTCGGCGCAAGCACCTTCATCGCGTGTCGTGGACGGCCGGCACGTAAAGATTTCGGTACGGCTCGGCGTGCTGCCGACGCCGGTCGGATTGAACGGCCCCGTAATGGCGAACGTCTGGATGTGCGGCCGGCCTGCCCAGTCGAAGTTATCCGCGGAGCTGCGCAGGAACGGCTGCAGTCGCCACGTGTCCTTCACTGACAGGTTCTCGATGAACGTCGCACTGACGTCGTGCGGACCGGCGCCCACTGGCACGCGGACGCGCATGCGCAGCTCCACCGCGTCGCCGGTGTCGGTCGGCTTGTCGTACATCGCCGCCAGATCGTCCATGCCGCCAATCGTGACGTGGTGAACGGGCTTGCCGTCGATCGCGATCTCGAAGTCGTTCGGATACTGCAGACCGCGGACGATGTTGAGGTTCGTCCGATAGAGTTGCGTACGGAACTCGTACTCGGCGTCGAGCGGGAATGTATGCCGCACGCTCAGCCCGCCGACGGTGCCGAGGGGCAGTCCTTCGATGTGCTGGTTCTGCGACAGATCCTGCGCAACGCGATAGGTGTCGCTGCCGGCCCGCAGGTTTCGATCACCGACCGCGAGCTTGCTGATTCGTGATGCGGCGGTGAGATAGCGCTCCTGCAGTGACGGAGAGACACCGAGCACGTCCGACACGTTGTCGAAGCCGTACGCCGAATCGTCCGGCGGCAGCAGTGTCGTCACGTCGATATCGAGCCGAAGCAGGTCGCGGATCGCATTCTTGTACTCAGCGCGGTTGAGTCGATGGAGCAGCGGACGGCCTGGATCCGGCTGGGCCGCCGCGGCGGCGTCGAGACCCGATTCCAGCCACGCAATCAGCGAATGCGCCGTTGCTGAGTCGGGCTGTCGCGCGCCTTGCGGCGGCATCACGCCCGCGCGCATCTTGCGTACGACCTTCTCCCAGAGCTCGGCATCTTTGGCCAGATGTGCCAGGTCCGTGCCTTCAAGGACGAGACCGCCGGTCTTCAAACGTACGCTGTGACACGTGACGCAGTACTGATCGAGCGTGGCGCGATATGGAGTGAGATCTGAGCTGGCGGCCGGGGGAATCGGAGCGGTTGACTCTCGCGATGAAACAGGTGCTTGCCGGGCGACGGCTAACGCCACGCACGCCAGCCACAGACACGCGCTGAGTCCCAGCAGTCTCCTGGTCATCGTCCTGAACCACCCATCACTATGCCAGATTCTCGCCGATCCGGGATCTTGTCCGCCCCCGTTTCATAGAGCTCCTTGGCGTACAATCCGGCGCAGCTTGGCACCCATCGATCGACTTGTCCCGAGGACTCCATGAGACTCCGACTCGTCGGCGTCGCGGCCGCGGCGTGCATTGCGTCCGCGACCGCGTTTGCGCAGGGCGGGCCACCGGGGGCCGCGTGCGACCGCGCTTGCTTGCTCGGTATCGCCGACGCCTACTTTGCGGCACTCGTCGTGCACGATCCATCGAAGGCGCCGATGGCGCCGAACGCGAAGTTCACCGAGCAGACGCGCGAGCTGAGGGTCGGCGAAGGACTGTGGACCACCACGACGGAAGGGCCGACAGGGTTCAAGATCCCCGTCCCCGATCCGGTCTCAGGGCAGATCGGTGTGATCGCGATGATCAAGGCGAACGTGCCGGCGCCCCCGGCGCGAGCCGGCGGCCCGCCACCACCACCGCCTCCTTATGCGGTTCAACTGGCGCTTCGGTTGAAGGTCGAGAACCGCCGGATCACCGAAGCCGAGCACATCTACGCGACGATCGTCGCGCCGAGTCAGCTCGCCAACCTGCAGACGCTGCGCGCGCCGCTGCTCGCTGACGTGCCTCCAGCCGAACGCAGCCCGCGCGATCTCATGCTGCTCATCGGCAACTCCTACTACGATGCGTTGATGCAGAGCGATGGCTCCGTGTCGCCGTTTGCCGCCGACTGCGGCCGCCGCGAGAACGGAATGCATACCGCTGGCGTTGGCGGCCCGGCACGGCCCATGCCACCGCCCGGCATCGAAGCACCACCCGGAGGGTTTCGCATTCAGGGCTGCGCCGAGCAGCTCGACTCGCGTTCGATGAGCTACATCACGAGCATCGATCTGCGCCGTGTGAAGATCGTCGACCCGCAGAAGGGCCTGGTGTTCGGCCTCACGATGTTCCGCCATCCAATGACCGAGAAGTCGGTGACGATCGTCAACAAGGACGGGACGACGCGGGAGCAGCCGATGAATTTCGCGCCGTTCGATCTCGAGGCCGCGCACATCTTCAAGATCAGTGGTGGCAAGATTCACGAGATCGAAGCGATGGGCTTCACGCTGCCGCTTTATTCGAAGAACGGCTGGAGTCCGTTCCTGAGATAGCCGGTCCGGCTGAAGCCGGACACTACGAGAGGTTGATCGATGCACGCACGACTGCTCGCGATTAGTCTGACGGCACTGCTCACCACGGCGTTATTCGCGCAGGCGCCTGCGCCCGCGGCCCCTCCGGCGCCGGCCGGCTCCGCCACGGTCGGGTTCATGCACGCGATTCACGCGACCAACGTCGTCGAGAAGACGCTCGCGTTCTACACCGAGGTCTTCGGGGTGATGGGTCAGGTGCGTCCCTTCGCCAACGAAGCCGTGCCAATCCTCACGGATTCACCCGGCGTGAGTCTGAAGGTGTCGATGCTGACGCTGCCCGGTCAGGGCTTCAATTTCGAGCTGACGGAGTTTTCGAACGTGACGCGCACGCCGGCGCAGCCGCAGATTTGGGATCCCGGTGCGCCGCACATGAAGATCCTCGTTCGCGATCTCGAGCCTGTGATGGCCGCGGTGAAGAAGCTCAATGCTCCGATTCTCACAACATCGCGCGCACCGGTCGCGGTTTCGACGCCGATCGGGAACGTGAAGGCGATCATGTTCCGCGACCCGGACGGCTACATCGTGGAAGCCGTGCAGGCGCAGGCCCCGGCTGACGCGCCGGCAGTACCGGCGTCCGCGCCGGCCACTGGCAACGTGGTGGGCGCGATCATGGGTCTCACCGTGGAGGACATGGACACGGCGATGAAGTTCTGGCACGGCCTGCTCGGCTTCGAGCTCACCGGCGACGGTAAGTTCTCGACCGATCCCGCGATCCTCGATCTCATGGGCGCGCCAAAGGGCGCCTCGTTCCGCTCCGTGAACGGCGTGGTGCCCGGCAGCAAGGCGCGCATCGCGATGATCGAATTCAAGGGCGTACAGCGCAAACCGTTCTCGCTGCGCGTACCCGATCCCGGTGCATCCGGGATGGCGATTCGCGTCGCGGCGATCGGCGATCTGCTCACGAAGTTGAAGGCCAATGGCGTGCGCGTCATCTCGCGGAACCAGGAGCTCGTGAACTGGAGTCCGACGCTTCGCAACGTGTTCGTCAAGGACCCCGGCGGACTGAACATCGAGCTCGTGGGCAACGCGCCGACCGCGCAATGACGCGAGAGTTGCTGCTGGCGCGTCGCGACTACTTCAACATGGTCCACGGCGTGACGATCCGAGGGATCGCGACGCTGACGGACCACGAACTGGATTTCCGGCCGATGGCGCGTTCGCGCACGCCGCGCGAGTTGATCTTTCACATCTACGCGCAGGAGAAACTCCTCGCCGAGGCGGCGCGCGACGGGCGCTTCACCATGGAAGCGGCGAACGGTTCCAACCCTGAAGACCCGTCCAACGCAGCGGCCGTTGCGGCACTGGCCACCGTCAAGGAAGCGGTCGCGTTCGCACATAGCTGTCACGACGCCGCCGAAACGATTTTCAGATCGATGACTGACGAGGACGTCGCGCGGCCCGTTGAGTCCTTCATGGGCACCTACCCGGCCTGGCAGTTCTTTCTGTTTGCCTACGACGAGCACTGGCATCATCGCGGCCAGCTGTACGTGTATCTGCGGCTGCTCGGGAAAGAGCCGCCGAACTTGTACGACTATTGATCGCGGGGTCTAAAGACCCCGCGCTACGACGCGCCGTAGAGCGCGGTCTTCAGACCGCGCGGACAGCGAGGAGCGTATGCGTCTGATTCCAGCATTCACCGTTCTGGCGCTGCTCATCCTCGCCAGCCCCGCGTTCGCGCAGGGCTGGCAGCCGCCGTCTGAGAGTCAGCGCTGTCCCTCGAAGTGGGGCAAGGGCGACCAGCGTGGCTCGGGCAATCACATGAAGCCCGAGAGCGTGCTCAAGGCGACCCGCCTGATCAAAACCGGCGAGGTCTTCGAGCTCGGTCGCGTGCTGCAGGAGAGCATGCCGATGCCTGCCGGCCGGCGCTTCGAGATCGTCACCAAGCGCACACGCGACGATCCTGGGACCAACCACCGCCGCTCGAACGAAGAGCTCATCGTCGCCGAGATGGGGCAAGTCGGCACGCAGTTCGACACCTTCAGCCATCAGATGATCGGCGGTAGCATGTACAACTGCTTCACGCTCGAGGACGCGGCGAGCCGCACGGGATTCACCAAGCTGGGCGTCGAGCAGGTCGGCGCGCTGATCACCCGCGGCGTGCTCATTGACGTCGCCGCGGTGAAAGGCGTGCCAGTACTCGGTGACACCTACGAGATCACGCCGCAGGATCTACAGGCCGCGCTCGCGGCGCAGAAGCTGACGCTGCAACCGGGTGACGCGGTACTGATTCACACAGGCTGGGGCACGCTGTGGGGCAAAGACAACGCGCGCTATCAGCGCTCGAGTCCGGGGCTCGGTGTGGCTGCGGCCGAGTGGCTCGCCAAGCAGGATCCGATGCTGGTTGGGGCCGATAACACGGCCGTCGAAGTGTCTCCCAATCCCGACAAGAACCTCGCCGGTCCCGGCCACCAGATCTTCCTCGTCGTGAACGGCATCCACCTGCTCGAGAATCTTCGCCTCGACGAGCTCGCCGCGCGGCGGGCGCACGAGTTCGCGCTGATCGTCGAGCCGCTGAAGATCCAGGGCGGCACGGGTTCAACGGTGGCGCCGGTCGCGATTAGATAGCGGGTTCGGCACGTCCAGAGGACGTGCCCTACGTCCGAAAGGACATGCCCTACGGTAGGGCCGGTCCTTCTGGACCGGCCTCGGTCGCCCGCTGAGAGATGAACCGGTTGTTGATGGCGACCGCGAGCACGCCGAAGCCAATCAGGATGAAGCCGATCACGATCAGCATGAGCGGTCCGCTGAGATCATCGCCGAACCTGTCCTCGATGAAATCGCCGAGGTAGCCCACCAGGGCGATGGTGGCGACAAGCAACAGACTGCGGCTGCGGGCCACGGTGGACAGGAAGATCGCACCGCAGGCGAGGGCGAGAAACAGCGGATCGGCCGCTGTGTCGTGCAGCCAGTCCCACGCCGCCGCCAGAAAGATTACCGAGCCGAAGAAATAGGCCAGGCCGGCGATCGACCGATGCCGGGAGCGATCGAGGCTCCACGCGACGCAGATCAGCGACGCGCCCATCACCAGGCCAATGAGGTTGTGATGCACGGCCAGCAGATCGAACGCGACGGTGAAGAACCCCAGGGTGAACACGATCGTGGTGAGGGCCAGGACCGTTCGCCGCCTGGCGATGAACGTGCACCCCTGCTGGATGGCCATTACGCCATTCATGAACAGCACGCCGTGTGCGGGCTCGCCACCGCTCGCATACTCCTGAAGGGTCACCATGATGCCCGCCGGCTCGACGAGCGCCGCCAGGACGAACAGCGGCGTGGCCGCACGCTCCAGGCGCGGATCCGTCGTGCACACGAGCGCGAGCACGAAGACGCAGAACCCTGGTCCGAGCGTGACCATGACGCGGCCAAGCGCGTCCAGATCGTCCCATCGCAGGCCAACATAGATCGCCAGGCCGACGATGACGAACGTGCCGCCGATGTATGCGAACAGGCGGGAAAGGATGCCCGCCGATCTGACGGCTTTGAACGCGGGCTCGCCCTTCAGCGCGGCGGAGACCTCGTCGATCGTCAGCCCGTGGCGGGTGATCAGATCGACGACCTCGATGAGCGCATCCTGCTTGTCGCTCATCTAGGAGCCTGTCCGAGTCATGGCATGGGTCGCGTTCCGAGCGCCGTGGCGGCAGATGCAAGGCGCCGCGACGCCGGCAAGGCGGGCCCTTGTCCAGGAGCGGCAACGCCGCAGATGCCGGCACGCCGCCGGAACCCGGAGGGCGCATGGGGGTTGCGGGCGAGCTCGTCGTTGCTCGTCGTCGGCGATGTGCCGCATCGCCTCCTCCTCGCGCCTCGATCTCACCTCGCAAGCCCCATGCGCGCGACCCATGCCATTACTCGGACAGGCTCCTAGTGCCGACGACCCAGCCGATGAACTCGACGTTGCCGGTGTAGAAGGCGGTGCGACCGTCCCCGGTCCTGAGCCGCACGCTCGATGCACCTTTCCGAAGGCGCGGCTCGTACGAGGACGAGGACCAGAAGATGTCGGTGAGCAGGCCGCGGCCGCGGTTCACGTCATACTGCAGTTCGTAGCCGTCCGGAGCGCGCAGCGTCGTGTCGAGCTTCACATCCTTGGTGGCGTCCACTGTGTCCTCGCGCATCTGGGCAATCGAGGCGACGTCCTGTGGAATACCGAACGTCAGCTCGCGTACCGTCTGCGGTCCGGCCTGATAGCGATACAGCTTCTTCCAGCCGCCGCCGTAATAGGCCCCATTGGGCGCCTGCGCGACGCGCGTGTACTGCGCCTTGAGCACGCCGTCCCTGACGATGAGCGTGACGTTGACTGGAAGGAGGTTGCTCGAGGCCGAGTAGTCCGGCACCGCAAAGATCAGATCGTGCTGCGGCGGGTTCGCGAGCGAATGCGGGAGCGTGCTGAAGACGATGAAGCCGATCATGAGGAGGATCGGCAGTGTCAGGCCCACGACCAGGACGAAGTTGTCTTTCAGGAATTTCGTCAATCGGCCTCCGCGCGTCGGCAGCGCGCCATCAATATGCCAGATTTCGAGCCGCTCCTTGCGTTACCATCTGCGGTCGTCGCCGACCGCTAGCACGGTCGCCGACCGCTAGCGCGGTCGGTCAGAGGAGCGCGCATTCATGAGACTGAGGATTGTTCTGGCAGGCCTGCTCGTACCGGCGCTCGCCAACGCGCAGAGTACTGCACCATCACTCCTGCCCGGCGAGAGAGCCACGGTGGTGACGGCCATTCCCGGTGTGATCGCGGCGGACGCGAAGTGGGAGCTGATTTGGGCTGATTTTGAAACCGCCGACGGGATCGTCGGCACCGCTGACGGAGGCGTGCTGTTCGCGCAGGAGCAGACCGACACGATTCGCCGGCTGGACGTGAACGGCAAGGAATACGTGTTCGTGAAGGACAGCTTCGGTGCCGGCTCGGTCTCGATGGACGCGCAGGGCCGGCTGTTCGCCGCGCAGCGCGCGTGCACCGACACCGCGCGCCCGTTCGCCGCCAGTTGTCCCGAGCTTCCAGCCATCGCCATGGTGTATCCGCAGCGGCGTACGTTGGCCAACACCTTCAAAGACGGCCGGCCGCTTGGACGCCCCAACGACGTGATGGCCGACGGCAAGGGCGGCGCGTACTTCACTGCTGGTGGGGCGTATCACGTCAACGCGGACGGCGTCGTCTCGGTCGTCGAAGATCAGAACCTGCGCTCGAACGGCATCATGTTGAGCCCCGACGGCAAGACACTCTACGTCACCAATCAGAAGGTGGTGATCGCGTTCGACGTGAAGCCCGATGGCTCGACGGCCAACCGCCGCGACTTCGGCGCACTCAACGGCGACGATGGCGGGGACGGCATGGCGGTCGATTCGACGGGCCGGCTGTATGTGACCGGTAATCTCGGCGTGCATGTGCTTTCGCCGGAGGGTAAGCATCTGGGCATGATTCCGACGCCGCGCCGGCCGATCACCCTCGCATTCTCCGGGCGCGACAAGAAAACGCTGTATGTTCCGCAGATGGGCGCCATCGGCCCCGACGGTAAAGCTTGGACGACGCCGGAGGGCGTGCGGAATACGGCGATGACGATCTATAAGATCTCGATGCTGGCGGAAGGATTCAAAGGCAGGCCGAAGTAACGGCCGAGCGGTAAACGTAGGGCACGTCCTTTGCGACGTGCCGGAGGGGATCTCATGCGACTGAAATGGTTGATCTCGGTGGCGGCTGTGATGACCGCAGTGATGATGGGCGCCGACATGTCGGCGCAGCAGGCACCCGCGCCCCAGGGCGGCGGCGCACGTGCCGGCGGCGGAGGCCGCGGTGGATTCAATCTTCCGCCGTTGTTGATGACGACTGACGCGTTTCCTGACGGCGGCATCGTGCCGCAGAAATTCGCTGGCCGCGGCGGCGTGCAGCCTGGCTTCAAATTCAGCGGCGCGCCCGAAGGGACGATGAGCTACGCGATCATCTTCCACGACATCGACGTGTCGCTGAAGGGCAGCACCGGCGACGTGTTGCACTGGATCGTGTGGAACATCCCCGCGTCGGCGGGTGGCATTCCCGAAGGCAGCGTGCCGACGGGCGCGGTCGTGGGTCGGGGCATCACCGGACAGAACCAGTACTTCGGTCCTGGCGCGCCGGCGGGTCCCCGCTATCACCACTACGTGTTCGAGCTGTACGCGCTGAATGCGAATCTCGATCTGCCGCCGACAGCGGGACGCGAGGAGCTGCTGAAGGCGATGGAAGGAAAGATCACGGCCAAGGCGGCGTATGTCGGTCGTTATCGCAGCGAGGCTGCGCAATGAGACGTTCGATTCTTGTGATTGGGCTTGCCGCGCTTGCGGCGACCCAGTCACTGACCGCGCAGGCGCCCGCGCCGCCGCCGCCGGCAACGTGCGACGCAATCGGCAACGTGCAGTTCATCTGCGGCCAGAACGGGCCCGAAGATCTCGTCGTCGTGCCCGGATCGCAGTGGGTGGTCGCCTCGTCGTACGGCGGAAGCGGCGGCATCATGCTGATCCGCGTCAGCGATCGCAAGTCGAGCGTGGCGTATCCCGGGTCTGCACCCAAGGAGCGTCTCGACGCGAAGACGTACAACACCTGTCCGGGACCGCCGGACGCGGCGTTCAAGGCGAAGTTCCTGACGCATGGCTTATATCTGCAGGAAGGCCGCAACTCGGTCCACAAGGTCTACGTGGTCGTCCATGGCGGCCGCGAAGCGGTGGAGGTGTTCGAGCTCGATGCGAAGCCGCAGACGCCGACGCTGACGTGGATCGGCTGCGCCGTCGCACCCGATCCGATCGGTCTCAACTCGGTGCGCGCGCTGCCGGATGGCGGATTCATTGCCACCAACTTCCTGCCGCGCAACCGGCAGATGGCGGCGCTTCAGAAGGGCGAGGTGAACGGCGAGCTCTGGGAATGGCACACCGCAAGCGGGTGGCAGAAGGTCCCTGGCAGTGAGGCGTCCGGCGCCAACGGACTCGAGATGTCCCCGGACGGCAAGACGCTGTATGTCGCCGCGTGGGGCAGCCAGTCGTTCTTCCGTCTTTCGCGTGGCGGGGTCAAGCCAGAACGCCAGGAAGTTCCGCTCGGTTTCCGCGTGGACAACATCCGCTGGGCGCGCGATGGGTCGATTCTCGCCGCGGGTCAGGGCGGGAATGCGCCGAACTTCACCACGCAGGTCGTGAAGATCGATCCGAAGACACTCAAGATCACCGAAGTGGTCAACAACCCGCCGGTGGGTCCGTTCAGTGCGGGAACCGTTGCGGTTGAAATCGGCAGCGACTACTGGGTGGGATCGTTCCGCGGCGATCGCATC
>Ga0075418_10011089_pt1 | contig 10069 bp, 9 predicted proteins | sample SoiMetdeltSBSDD2_FD_81776 | JGI IMG/M metagenome (GOLD analysis project Ga0075418, IMG submission 81776) | Bulk soil microbial communities from a Populus tree surrounding site in Tennessee, USA - Soil MetaG P. deltoides SBSDD2 | ecosystem: Environmental > Terrestrial > Soil > Tree plantation...
GCGCTCGCCTTGCGACAGCGTGCGCGGATCGACGATGACCCCGCCTTTCGCGCCGCCCATCGGAATGCCGACGACGGCGCACTTGTAGGTCATCCAGAACGCGAGCGCCTTGACCTCGTCGACCGTGACGTCCTGATGGAAGCGGATGCCGCCCTTCGCCGGACCGCGCGCCATATTGTGCTGCACGCGGAACGCGCGGAAGTTGCGGATCGTGCCGTCGTCCATGCGCACCGGCAGAAGCACCTCGGTCACGCGCCGCGGCAGCTTCGTCATCGCGATCTGATTGTCGGTGAGCTTCAGTCGGCGGGCGGCCGCATCGAATTGGTCGAGCGCGTGCTCGAATGCGGAGGAGCGCCACTCCTCGAGCGAGCCGGCGATCTGGCGCCGGCGCACCGCCGCCTTGCGCTCGATCTGCTTGCGCTTCGCCTTGGCTAATTTCTCGGGCGGCATTCGCGTCGACTTTTGTTATTTTTGTACGTCATCTTGAGCTATGTCCCGTGTTCTTAGCCACGCGCTTCAGCGCGGTTGCGGCACGATACGCAGATACGGCTTCGGCGCCTTCCAACCATTCGGATAGATCTTCTTCGCCTCGTCGTCAGTGACGGAGCCCGCGATGATGACGTCGTCGCCCTGCTTCCAGTTGGCCGGCGTCGCGACGCGGTGCTTCGCCGTCAGCTGCAGCGAGTCGATGACTCGCAGCACCTCGTCGAAGTTGCGCCCCGTCGTCATCGGGTACACGAGAACGAGCTTCACTTTCTTGTCGGCGCCGATGACGATGACGTTACGGACGGTCTGGTTGTCCGCGGCCGTGCGCCCTTGCGAGCTGCTGCCCGCCTCGGCCGGTAACATTTCGTACAGCTTCGCGACCTTGAGCTCCGGATCGCCGATCAGCGGATAGTTCGGCGCGGTGCCCTGCGTCTCCTTGATGTCGTTGGCCCACTTCGAGTGACTGTCGACAGGGTCGACGCTTAAACCGAGGATCTTCACGTTGCGCTTGTCGAACTCCGGCTTGAGCTTCGCCATCGTGCCGAGCTCCGTCGTGCAGACGGGAGTGAAATCCTTCGGGTGCGAGAACAAGACCGCCCACGAGCTGCCGATCCACTCGTGAAAGCGAATGCGGCCTTCCGTCGTGTCCGCCTCGAAATCAGGAGCAATGTCGCCGATGCGCAGTGTCATGGTTGTTCTCCACTTTCGCTTAGGTATAAGGGCCATGATTCTAGCCCTTCGCACGGTATAGTGAGCACCCCATGCTCGAGCTGCACCGCCACTTAGACGCGCGCGCGTTCCTGAATCGCGCCGAGCCCTGGCTCCTGACGCGGGAAATCGAGCACGCCGGAGTGCTGCAGAGCGCGCGCCAGGCGCGCGCCAACGACACGCTCTACCAGCGCCCGATCTACTGGGCGACGTTCGAGGACTTAGGCCAGCTCATCGGCTGCGCTTACCGCACCCCGCCCTACAAGGTCGGCGTGACGGTCTTGCCCGATACCGCGATCGCGCCTCTCGTTGCCGACCTCGCCGCGACCTATTCCGGGCCGATCGGCGGGTTCAGCGGCCCCGACCCCACGGTGACCCTACTCGCGAATGCCTGGGTCGAGCGGCGCGGCGGCTCGTGGTCGTTGAACACGCGCGGCCGCCTGCTGTCGTTCTCGGGCAGTGCCGGCACGGATGCGGAGACCAAGAAAGGCGTGTTGCGGCTCGCCGGCGCGAACGATACGGCGCTCGCGCAGAGCTGGGGCGCCGCGGCGTCGCTCGACAGCGGTATCGCGGCGCTCGACGGTGATCTCTGCGTCCACCTCCTGCGCGCGAAGCTGCTCTACTTCTGGGGCGACGATCAGCCGCGCTGCATGATCGGCCTCATGCGCGAGACACGCGACTCCATTGCAATCGGCATCGTCTATACGCCCGCGGCGTTCCGCGGCTTGGGCTACGGAACGGCGGCGCTGCGCGCCCTGAATCACCTGCTCGACGAGCGCGGCGTCAAGAACCGCTATCTCTGGGCCGACCCGAAGAACGACGGCGCGCAGGCGCTCGCTACGATGCTTGGCTGCCGCTTCGTCTACGACTCACTCGACATCGACTGCGCTTGAGGAACCCTTACTTCATGACATCGCGAGCTCTCGGTTTGTTGATCGCGCTCGTCGCCGCGAACGCGGCTACCGCGCAGAACGCGTCACCGCCGGCCGGTGTCGATCCGCTGCGCGTCGACCTCTACTCGACGAAGAACTACCGACTCGATCGCGCGCTCTGGACCGACGAGCGCTACACGCGTTGCAACACGCCGCGCCAACTCACGGACACGTGGACGCAGAACCGGCTGGGCCAGTGGGGCGACTGCAACGTGGACCGCGAGGCGAAGGACATCGTCTCGCCGTACCCCTACACGACGGCGGCCGAGCACTACGCGGCGCTGCGCGCGGCGGCCGAAGCGCGCGGCGGTCCGACGAAGCACACGCGCGCGACAATGCCTGAGTGGGACGGCTGGTATCGGCGCGGCGCGCGCGAGACTCAGTGGACCTACGGCCGCAATCTGCAAACCTCGACGATGGTCTCGCTGCTGAAGCCCGACTATCAGAAGCGCTTGGTCCAGATGGCGTACCACGAGTCCGTTTCGAACTCGGCGCAATGGATGGCGGCGTTCTGCTATCCAGAGGGCCTCATGCGCTGGTGGGCCGAGTTCTCGATGAACGAGATCGAGGTGCTCGTCACGCCGCACCAGGTGCAGCTCACGGCCGGCGTCGCCGACAACTTCGTGCGCAAAATCCTGATCGACCAGAAGCACGTCATGGAAGTGCCGCAGTGGTACGGCGAGAGCGTCGGCTTCTGGAACGGGAACCAGCTCGTCGTCTGGACGGCCAACGTGCAGTCGTGGACGTTGTCGCACTCGATGTTCGAGTACAGCGACAAGCTCGAAGTCATCGAGACGTTCACGCCCACGGAGAACGGCGGGCTCGTCGTCGACGCGACGTTCTACGATCCCGAGGCGTTCGTGCGGCCGCTGCACATCTCGACGCCGTGGAACCGCACCGGCGGCATCGAGGACGCGGATCGCCGCTATACCTACGTCGAATGCCGCGTGCAGAGCACGATCGTCAACGGACCTGACGGCCGCCCGACGCAGCTGACGTTCGGCGACGAAGGCTACATCGACTACTTCGGCCGCCCGTGGGCCGAGAACTGGGAAAAGCACTTCGAGCAGGGCTGGGAAGAAGAGCCGGCGGCGCGGTAGCTAGAGCCACCCGAATGCGCGCGCCATGGTCGCGTACATCCCCGCGGCCAGCGCGACGTAGAGAAGCAGCGCCCAAATATTTTCGCTCGTGACCGTGGTTATCGGCCAGATGCCGAGAATCTCGCGGCCCGGAGTCGCAGCTAGGGCACGAGCCAGCCCACGATCCAACCAACCGGAGTCAAGAGGATCAGCGAGACGACCCCGACCGACGCGTAAGTCAAAGCCGTCAGCGGCTCGACTTTCACCAAGCCGAGCCATTCGGCGGCGATCGACGTCTCGCTCGCCTCGAGCCAGTCGAACACACGCGTCTCGATGCGCGCACGCTGGCGGCCGCTCGGCTCGAGCGCGGACCACAGATTCATGAGCTCCGTGTCGTTCATGCCGCTGCTCCGCGAGATTTCCCGAGCGCCTCGATGCGCTCGCCGAGGCGAACACGCGCGCGCTCGAGGATCTTGCGCACGTTCGCGGCCTCCATGTCGAGCTGCGCCGCGATCTCGCTGGCGTTGAGATCCGAGCCGTAACGAAGACTGACGATCTCGCGCTCGCGCGGCTCGAGCTCGGCCAGCGCTTGCAGCAACGCAGCGCGCTGCCTCGTGAGATCGATATCGGCGGCGATGTCGCCGGTAGGATCCGCGACGTCCGGCAACTCGCCGGTCGCCGTCAGCTCGGGTCGCCGCCGCCGAAAGCGGCGCCGCGTCGTATTCACGGCGATCGCGGTGAGCCACGCGGCGAAGCGCGTGCCGGAGCGTGGGCTATAGCGGTCGAGCGACGTCAGCGCGGTCAACATCGCGTCCTGCGTGACGTCCTCGGCCTCTGCATCGGACCGCAACATGCCGCGCACGGTGCGAAACACGCGCTGGACGTGCTGCCGATAGAGGCGCTGACGAGCGGCACGATCGCCGGCGCGCGCTTGCTCGACGAGCTTGAGCACGGCGTCTTCCTCGAGCGCTTGCGTCTCGCCGCCGAACAACACCGACAGCGCGTTGAGGAGCCAGACAAACGGCCGCGCTGCCGAGGGCAGCGCGGCCATGGTTGCCGTCACGATCATTGCTCCACCTGCTGCAGATAGCCGATGGTCCAGACCGAGGACGTCATGATCCCCACGATCGCGATCGCGACGAAGACGAGCGGCGCCACAGTCACCAGCCCGAGCCCGACCGCGCCGAGGATCCCCCACACGGTGGCCGAGAGCGCGACGATTCCAGTGATCGGAGCGATCATCAGAAAGCCGACGACGCTGACGAGCAGAACGCCAAGAAAGCTCGCGACGAGCAACTTGAGCCCGAGCTGCAGCCGGCCGTGCAGAAACAGACGAGCTTTGCGCACGGCATCGAGAGCGCGGCGATTCTCGAGCACTGCGATTCGCTCGGCGAATGCCTGCCACATGTACAGCGTCAGGAGCCACGGGACGCCGACGAGCACCGCGACACCAGCGGCGACGACTCCGGCCGCCGTACCGCCCGCCCGGAAGAGGAGGACACAGGGGACTGCGAGTACCAGGACGGTACCGAGGTACAAGGGGAGATACAGCAGCGCGACGCGAAACAGGGCGCCCCAGTGCGCCCAACCTTCGCGAAACCCCTCGCGCAGGCTCATCGAGCCATTCGAGCGCGCGCGCTTCACACCTTCGATCAGCGCACCCGTGGCGAGGAACTTCAAGACGACGAACACAGCGAGGACGGCTAGGGCGATGATGATGACTGGGACCACCCTTGCCGGATCCGGCGAAATGCCCGGGACGACCAGGGGTACCGGCAGCTGTACTCCAACTCCGGCCCCGCCCTCACCCCCGCCGCCGCCGCCAAAATTGAAACCGCCGCCGAGCCCGGCGAAGAACCCAAACAGCCACAACGACTTGTGCGTGCGGCCGATCCGCAGCGCTTCTTTGATGAGGTCGAAAACACCCACGGCTTGCTCCTAGAAATAGGCCAACGCGGCCTTCAGAGCCATAAGCCGGTTAGGAGCCGAAGTGTGACACCCAAATCGTCGCCGCGAAGCGTCGCGCGCTCCGCTAGACGCACTAGTGGTCGCAAGCTGCGACCTCAAAGCCTCAGTCGGCTGTCGGATGCGTGTCGAGGTTCTTGCCCGACGCGAGCCAGCCCTTCTCCTGCCAGCGCGCGTACATCGCATCGGAGTTGCAGATGCCGTCGTTCGGGCGTGTGAACGTGCCGTCCTCTTTGATGACGAAGCAGAGCGCGCCGGCGTTGCGGCCGTCGCGTAACGGGTGCATGACAACGCGCACGTGCTCGCCTTTCGCGTAGCTCTTGCCGTTCACGCCCTGGCGCGCGGCGTGCACGATCGCAGCGCCTTCGAAGCTCCAGGTCGTCATCTTGCCGTCGGCGCCCGGCGCCTCGATGACGAGCCAGCTATGCGGGTTGTTGTAGTTCCACTCCGTGACGGTGCCTTCGACGAGCTTGTGCTGCGATGAGTCGAACATCGCGAACGAGTGATGCGCGAGCGCGGCGCCCGACGTCAGCAGCCCCGCAACAGCAGCCACGACTCCCTTCCTCATGTCACTGCTCCGCATCGAAGATCGGGTTCAACGATTGCCCCGGGATGTCCGGAAAATCCGTAAAGCCGCGCGGGTCTTTGTACTGCGGATCGCCGGGCAGATAGAACTGCGTGTTGCCCTCGGCGTCCTTGTACGAATTGCTGCTCGACGTGCACTCCCACATGCGGATGCGCACGCCGGCTTCCTCGAGATCGGGCCGCGATTCGTGCACGTACACGGCCTGCTGCGGCTTCACGAGCCCGATCGGATCGTAGAACGTGACCTGCGTGACGAGCTCGCGTTTGTCGCCGGCGCGCCGCTCTTGCCACGTCTCGACCATCTCGAACTGATTGCTCGTGAGCGGCATGCCGCGCACGTAGTCGGCGGGGTTCACCCACTTCGTCCAGATGACGAGCTTGTCGCCGTCCCAGAAGCCGATGCTGTCGCCGAGCGGCGAGTGCTTGGCCTCGATGTTGACGTGCTCTTTGCCGATATAGATGCGCCGCGTCTCGTTCATCATGTCGTTCATGAGCCACGACTGATTCGGCATGTTCACGAACTCTTTGATGTACGGCTCCCAGAGCCAGCGCGGCACGCCGGGATACTCGCAGTTCGTGAGGCGGTCGTAGCGCTGCTCGCCGTACTTGTCGATCTCGGCGCGACGCTCGCGAAAGGCTTTCTCGTACGGCGGCGTCAGCACGCCTTCCTTGACCTTCGTCTCACCCGGCCGCCAAGCATTCGCGAGCGAGCCGTTCTCGAGGAAGATCGCGGGCATCGTGTTGTTGCCGCTGCCCCAGAGGCCGTCCCACACGGGGATCGTCACCATCGTGTGCTTCGTGCCGCCGTGCGCGCGCTCGAGCAGGAAGTTGTAGTGCTCTTCCGCCGTCTTGAACGGGCGCGGCAGCGGCTCGACCACTGGCACCGGCAACTTGAACTGATCCTCGACCGTGGCACCCGTCTCGCGATTTTGCGCCTGCGCAACGTTGATCGCGGCGCATACCGCGAGCAAACCAGCCAGTGCACGTTGGGCGCGCATGTTACGACGGCCGCTTCTTGCGCAGCTCCGCGAGTGCCAACCGCTCTTCCTTGTTCGGGTCATTGACGACCGCAACCGTCTCGCCGAACACCATCGTCGGCAAGCTGTTCGGCTCGAATGACGGCCAGTTCGGCATGTCGGCGTGATTCGGATTCCCGGTGCGCGCGAACGCGGCCCACGCGGCGCTCATGACGTGGCCGAGCTGATAGCGCGACTGCCGCGAGCCCGTCATCGAGGCGCCGATATCCATGTTGTAGAAGACGAACGGGATATCGAGCGTGTGATACGAGCCCATGCGGTTGTTGTGCACAGGGGATTGCCAGTTGAAGAAGTAGAGATAGCTCGGCGCGCTGCCTTGCTCGTACTTCAAGCGGCAGAGCAGCTGCGCGTTCCAGCGGCGCGTGTCGTCGGAATCTGCCATGAGCCACAGCATGCGGTTGCGCGTCTCGGGATGCCGGCGCTTGTAGAGCGCGAGCAGCTTCTGCCCTTCGGCCGCATCGTTCGCGGCGAGCCGCGACGTGAAAAGCTGGAGCATCTCGTCGTCGGGAAGCTCGTACGGCGGCGGGCCGACCCAACCGTCCTCGTTCTCGACGGAACCGGCCAGGAACGGCACGTTCGCGGAGTACGACGGCGCCGTCGGATCCCACTGGTGCCGCGGAATGATCGTGCCGTCGATGACGGGGCCGTTGCCGAGCCTCTGAATGCGCGGCTCGCCATAGTACGCGGCTTGGATTGCTTTCCAATCGACCTGCTGGATCTTCTCGAGCTGGTTCTTCGCTAGCCCAAGCTTCGCAATGAAACGCTCCGCTGCGTCCGTCGCGTCGTCGGCCGTTTGGCCGCGAATCGCGGAGCCGCTCTGCGCGATCGCGCGCTGGAACAGGCCGCGCGCGGACGGCATCGCCATGACCGTCGTCGTCTTACCGCCGCCGCCCGACTGACCGAAGATCGTGACGCGACCGGGGTCGCCGCCGAAGTTCGCGATGTTGTCCTTGACCCACTGCAACGAGGCGACGAGGTCTTGCACGCCGACGTTGGTCGCGCCGGCCCACTTCTCGCCGCCGAGGCCCGCGAGATGCAAGTAGCCGAAGATGTTGAGGCGATGATTCACGGAAACGACGACGACGTCCTCCTTCTTCGCGAGGTTGGTGCCGTCGTACAGCAAGTAGTTGCCGGAGCCCGCCGAGAAACCGCCGCCGTGCATCCAGACCATGACCGGCCGCGCCTTGTTGTCGAGCGCCGGCGTGAACACGTTGACGGTGAGGCAGTCTTCGCTCTGCGGCGTCTTACGGTTCAGCGCCGTGACGACGGGCGACGGCTCTTCGCCGTTCGGATCCATGGGCGCGGCCCATGTGATCTCGAAATGATCTTTGACGCCGGACCACGCGGCCGGCTTTTGCGGCGGCATGAAACGGTTCGCGCCGCTCGTCGGGGCGCCGTACGGCACGCACCAGAACTGTTGGACGCCGTCTTTCAGCAAGCCGCGGACCTGGCCGTATTGCGTCTTCGCCGTGCCGCCGATCGTCGCGAGGCGCCGGTCTTGGGCCGAAGCGATCGTCGAGAGGCCGCCGAATGCGAGGCTCGAAACGGCCGCGACGCCCGCGCCCAAGAAAGTTCTGCGATCAAGCCCGAAGTCTTGCCGTGACGCCATCGTACGATCCCCCGAGATTTCTGACTGGCTGGTTGCCTCGAAGGACTATACGCCAAGCTTTAGCCGAAGCGCTCGACCGCCCGGTTCGGCTGAACAAACTTTGCAGAAGAGCCGCGGGCGGAGCCGCTCAGCGCGCGGCCTCGCGTGCATACACCTGCACGCCGTCGACGAACGTGCGCAGCACCCTGGTGGTGTTGATATCCACGACGGGGATCGAGCGCAGGTCCTTGTCGAGCACGACGAGGTCCGCGGCCTTGCCGACCGTGATCGAGCCGGTTTCGTCGTCGTGAAGCTGCAACCGAGCGCCGTTGATCGTGTACGCGAGCAACATGGCGTCGCGGCTGACGACCTCGTCGGGCAACCACGCCGGGCCGGCGGGCTGGCGCGCGCCGCGGCGCGTGATGGCGACCTCGATCGCAGCCAGCGGGTTCATCGACGTAACCGACCAGTCGCTGCCACCGACGAGCGTTGCGCCAGCGCGCTCGAGACTGCCGAGCGGATAGAGCCGCGCGGCGCGTTCGGGGCCGATCTCTGGCTCGACGAGCTCTTGCGTCTCCTCGTCGCGATACGCCCAAAGCCCTTGAATGTTCGCGGCCACGCGTAGCGGCTTGAAACGCGGGATGTCCTGCGGATGCACGAGCTGCAGATGCGCGAGCTGGTGCATCGGGCCATCGGGGCCGTTGGCCGCACGCGCCGCCGCAGCCGCGTCGAGCGACATGCGCGCGGCGCGATCGCCGATCGAATGAACGTGCACTTGGATCCCCGCGCGATCGAGCGCGACGAACATCGCTTCGAAGACGTCGGGTTTCATCAGCGTCGGGCCGCTCTCCTCGCTGCCGACGTACGGGTCGAGCAGCGCGGCCGTCTGCGCTTCGAGCGCACCGTCCGCTGCGAGCTTCGCCGCCGTGATCTCAAGGCGCGCGCCGCGGTACTGCTGCCGCAGCCGCTCGATGCGCCCGACCTCGGCGGGAACGGCCCCTACGTCCGGCAGCATTAGGTTGACCTGAGCCGCCAACGTCACGCGTGCATTGAGCGCGTGCTCTCGATCGAGCGCGAGGTATGGCCCCATCAAAGCCTCGGCGATGTTCGCGTCGTGCACCGACGTGATCCCGAAGGAATTCGCGAGCGCGATCGCGCGCACGATCGCCGCCTTGATCTCCGCTTCGGACGGCCGCGGCACTCGTTGCGAGACGAGCGACACGGCCAGGTCACGCAGCGTTCCGCTCGGCTCGCTCGTCGCAGGATCGCGCTCGATGCGCCCGCCCTGCGGATCCTTAGTCGCCGCCGTCACTTGCGCCGAGGCCAATGCGCGCGAGTTCACCCATGCCGAGTGTCCGTCGGCCGACATGAAGAACGCGGGCCGATCCGGCACCGCGGCGTCGAGCTGCTGGCGAGTTGGACGCGCATCGGGAAACACTCCGAGCTGCCAACCGCGTCCGGTGACCCAAGCCGCGCTCGGATTGTCGCGTGCGCACGCCGCGACGTGAGTCACCACCGCCTCGGCCGTTTCGTCGCTCGACAAATCGCACGTCGCGAGACCGAGGCCGCCCGCGGCGATGTGCACGTGCGAGTCGTGGAAGCCAGGCAGCAGCATGCCGCTGCCGATCTCGATCGTGCGCGTCGCGGCACCGACGAATGCTCCGACGCCGTCGTCATCGCCGACATAGA
>Ga0075418_10011093_pt1 | contig 10066 bp, 7 predicted proteins | sample SoiMetdeltSBSDD2_FD_81776 | JGI IMG/M metagenome (GOLD analysis project Ga0075418, IMG submission 81776) | Bulk soil microbial communities from a Populus tree surrounding site in Tennessee, USA - Soil MetaG P. deltoides SBSDD2 | ecosystem: Environmental > Terrestrial > Soil > Tree plantation...
ATTTCGCCTTGCCGATGTAGATGACGCGCCCGGAGGCGTCGCGAAAGAGGTAGACCCCCGGCGCGTCTGGAACCTCGCCGAGCTTGCTCCGTGCGGGTGTCTCAGGGGCCTGCATGAGAAAATGGCCTACTTCCGTGGTGTTGTCTCACTGAAAACCTAGATGGAACAACGATTTCAACACGATCCGAGCGCGCTCAGGGGCCCGGATCGACAATGCGGAATTAAAGCCATTCCAGTCAACGACTTAACTTCGGTCCACCCGCACGGTTGTAGGGCATTTTCTCACTGGATGTAGCCGAGCGACCGCAGTTGCTCGAGCAGCTCCTCGCTCGCCTCGAAGCCTTCCTCGGAGGCGTTGGCCGCGCGGTACGTGACGCCCTCGCGTATGAACTGGTCCAGCCGCTCCTCCATCCGCCGGATCCTCGGCTCCGCCCGCCGCTCGGCGTAAACGTTGCACCCCTCACGAGGGTCGGCCGACAGGTCGTACAGCTCCTTCGTCACGCCTCCCTCCTTGGCGTAGGTCACGACGAGCTTCTGATCTCCACGGCTGATCGCTTTCCGATGAAACGGCATCTCCCACTCGAGGCCAAGCGGCCCCAGCTCGGCGAACAGCTCCCGGGCCGGAGGGACCGCGGAAGGCGCGCCCGCGTCAGGACGACTCAGGAACGGCAGCAGGCTGATCCCCTGCAGCCGCTCCGGCACCTTCTGCCCTGTCGCCTCGAGAGCCGTCGGGAGGATGTCGAGCAGGGTGACCGGCGTCCCGATCCTCCGGCCCGGTACGATGAAGCCCGGCCACCTCACGATGAGCGGGACCCGGAGCACCTCCTCGTAGAGCGTCTCCTTGTGCTTCGTCCCGCCGTGATCTCCGAACTCCTCTCCGTGGTCCGCCGTCAGGATGATGAGCGTCGACTCGCTCCAGCCGAGATCCTTGAGCGCCTTGAGGAGCCGGCCCAGGTGGGTGTCGATGTAGTTGATCTCCGCGTCGTACTGGGCCCGCGCGTCGTCCAGCTCCGCGGAGAAACGGGGGCCGCGCTGCGGCACGCACGGAGTGATCGCGGGGGCCTTGCCGTCGGGGGCCCTGCCGCCGGGGGCCTTCCCATCGCCCGAGATCGTCTCGACCGGGAACTTTTTCCGCAGCTCGGCCGGGACCTTGTAGGGAATGTGGGCATCCATGAAATGCAGGAACAGGAAGAACTGCTTTGCGCCGAGTCCGCGATCCACCTGGTGCGCGTGCCATTGCAGCCACAGGGCGGCCCTCTCCGACTGCGCTCTGGCTTCCGTGGGGTATTGTCGATAGATATCGAAGCCCCTGCCGAACCCCCACTTCGCGATGAGGAACGGGCTCGACATCATGGCCGCGGTCGCGTATCCCGACTCCTGCAGGTACTCGGCCATGGTCTTCTCGGTCGTGGGGAGGCTGACGTTCCAGCGCACCCCCGACCGGTCGACGCCGTGGAACGACGGATACAGCGAAGTGAAGATCGACATGTGGACCGGGAGAGTCCAGGACGAGGGGCTCACCGCCCGATCGAACAGGGCGCCCTGCGCCGCCAGCGCGTCGATGGCGGGCGACGTCCTGCGGTGATATCCGTAGCAGCCCAGGTGATCGGCGCGCACGGCGTCGAGGGAGACGAGGATGACGTTCGTCCCCACAGGCGTCGTCTTCCGCGCGGCGCCGGGGCCGGCTTTCCGCCGCTTCATCCGGACGAACTCGAGCGCCGCGCGCGCCACGGCCGACTCGCGGAACGGCGGGGTGTCCGGAGCCGCCCGCAACAGCCGGTCCGTCTCGGGGTCCCGCGATCCGACCAGCACCAGGATCGCGTCGAACCGGGCCGCCCCGTCCACGCCGGCCAGCCGTGCTATCGACTCCGCCGGCGTCGGAGCCGGCTTGCCCGGCGGCTTGGCTCCCTCGGCCTGAGACGAAGTCCCGGCGGCCGGCGGCTTGGCCTTCGCGTCCGGCGCGCCAGTCCCCGAGGCGGCGGCCATGGCCGGTCCGCTTCCCGCCTGCACGATCAGGCAGAGGAGGAGGCCGACGACCAGAGGGCGCATGGGAATCGATGCTAGCACGGCGGAAACAGCCGACCCTCACGCGGTCGCGAGGACGAGCATCTTCTTGAGGTAGCGGATCCGGTCCCGCAGTGCCGCCGCCTCCTCGAACCGCATCGCCTCGGCGGCAGCGTGCATCTCCTTCGTCAGCCCGGCCACCTCCTGCTCGATCTCGGCGGGGGTCCTCCCCTTCTCCCGTCCCTCCTCGGCCTCGATCGGGACCTTCAGGTAGTCGGCCTCGTACACGCTCCCCATGACGTCGTCGATCGCCTTGACGATCGACTCGGGGGTGATGCCGTTCTCGCGGTTGAACGCCTCCTGGCGGGTGCGGCGGCGGGTCGTCTCGTCGATCGCCTTGCGCATCGAGTCGGTGACGACGTCGGCGTACATGATCACCAGCCCGCGCACGTTGCGGGCGGCGCGCCCGCAGGTCTGGATGAGGGAGCCGGCCGAGCGCAGGAAGCCTTCCTTGTCGGCGTCCAGGATGGCGACCAGCGACACCTCGGGAAGATCGAGCCCCTCGCGCAGCAGGTTCACCCCCACCAGGACGTCGAAGTCCCCTTTCCGCAGGCCGCGCAGGATCTGCACCCGTTCGAGCGTCTGGATGTCGGAGTGCAGGTATTGAACCTTGAGCCCGAGGTCGGTGTAGTAGCGGCTCAGCTCCTCGGCCATGCGCTTGGTGAGCGTCGTCACCAGGACCCGATCACCGAGCTCGATCCGCTGCCGCACCTCGTGCAGCAGGTCGTCGACCTGGTGGCGCACCGGGCGGATGTCGATCGGGGGGTCGATGAGCCCGGTCGGCCGGATGACCTGCTCCACGAACTCCCCTCCGGCCGCCCCCAGCTCGTACGGTCCCGGCGTGGCCGAGACGTAGATGCGCTGGCCGGCGCGCTCCTCGAACTCCTCGAACTGCAGCGGCCGGTTGTCGATGGCCGAGGGCAGGCGGAAGCCGTACTCGACGAGCGTCGTCTTGCGCGCCCGGTCACCGTGGTACATGCCCCGGAGCTGCGGGATGCTGACGTGGCTCTCGTCGATGATGATCAGGTGGTCTTTCGGCAGGTAGTCCATCAGGGTCGGCGGCGCCTCTCCCGGCCGGCGGCCGGTGAGGTGGCGCGAGTAGTTCTCGATCCCCTGGCAATAGCCGATCTCCTTGATCATCTCCAGGTCGAACATGGTGCGCTGGTGCAGGCGCTGCGCCTCGAGGAGCTTGTTGGCCCCTTCGAGCTCTGCGAGCCGCTCCTTCAGCTCCGCCTTGATCGACTCGATGGCCCGCAGCAGATGCTCGCGCGGCGTGACATAGTGCGAGTTGGGGTAGACCGGGATGCGGTCGAGCTTCTTGATGACGGCGCCGCGCACCGGGTCGATGGCGGAGACCGATTCGATCTCGTCGCCGAACAGCTCGATGCGCACCGCGAACTCCTCGTACGAGGGGAAGATCTCGACGACGTCCCCGCGCACCCGGAACTTGCCGCGCTCGATGTCGAACGGCGTCCTTTCGTACTGGATCTCGACCAGCTTGCGGAGCATGGCGTCGCGGTCCAGTGTTTTGCCCGGCTCCAGGAGCAGCATCATGCCGTGGTACGCCTCCGGCGACCCGAGGCCGTAGATGCACGACACCGAGGCGACGATGACGACGTCCCGCCGCTCGAACAGCGAGCGCGTCGCCGAATGCCGCAGGCGGTCGATCTCGTCGTTGATCGTCGCCTCCTTCTCGATGTAGGTGTCGCTCTGCGGGACGTACGCCTCCGGCTGGTAGTAGTCGTAGTAGGAGACGAAGTACTCGACCGCGTTGTCCGGGAAGAAGCGGCGGAACTCCTGGTAGAGCTGCGCCGCCAGCGTCTTGTTGTGCGACAGGACGATGGTCGCCCTTCCGACCGCCTCGATGACCTTCGCCATCGTGAACGTCTTGCCGCTCCCGGTCACGCCGAGCAGCACCTGGTGCTTGCGCTTCTGGCGCAGGCCGGCGACCAGCTGCTCGATCGCCTGGGGCTGGTCCCCCTTGGGCTCGAAGTCGCTCACCAGTCGGAATTCGGACACGTGCCGGTTCTCCTCCCGGCCGCTTCGTTGTCGGGCGCAGGTGCGGCGGCGGGGCCATGATCATAGCGGATTCTGTTGACACGGCCGCGCCGCGGGCGTATCTACGCGTCGGTCGACGAAGAGCGGAGGCCATGACCGATCGGGAAACGCCCCTTGAGCAGAGCGAGTTCGACAGGTTTCCGGACCCGGCCGGGAACCAGTCGGCGCGTATCGACATCTCGGGAATCGTGGTGGAACTCGACGGACTGCCGGACGATCTGGCCGCGGCGATGCAGGCCCGGTACGCCCCTTACATCGGCCCGGCCACGGGAACCGGCGCGCCCCTTCGGCTCCGGCTCGTCGGCGCCCCACTGGACTATTTCGTTCCTCCCGGATTCGCGCAGAGGAAGGAAGACTACCGGGTGCTCACCGCCTTCGACGGCCGGATCTTCCGCTTCACCTCGTACCGGCTCGCCGCCTGGTTCGATCTGGACAGGAGGGCCGGCCAGGTGGCCCTCGCGCAAGGAGACCTCGACCCGGGGCCGAGAGCCATGGAGAACGTCCTGCGCAGCGCCGTCGCCTGGCTCGCGATGGACACCGGCGGGTTCCTGCTGCACGGGGCGAGCATCGTGCGGGATGGCGCCGCCTACCTGTTCTTCGGTCCCTCGGGAGCCGGGAAGTCGACCCTCGCGGCGACGAGCCGCAGCGGAGAGGTCATCAGCGACGACCTGACCCTCGTCCTGCGGCGGCCCGAAGGCCTCCGGGCCTCCGGTGGACCGTTCCGGGGCACCTACACCGCCGGCGCTCCCGTGGTTGGCCTTTTTCCGGTGCAGGGGTTCTATCGACTCCGGAAGGACCCGAGGACCTTCGTGCGGCCGGGCGATGCAGCCTGTTTCGCCGACCTTCTCGGCAACCTGCCCTGGATCGTCGATCAGCTCCCGCGTCACCCCCATCTCATCGATCGCGTGCGAAATCTCGTCGAGGGCGCGTCCTTCAGTTACCTGCACTTCAGGAAGGACGAGGACTTCTGGCCCGCCGTGGAGGGTTCGCGTCCCTTGGCGCCATGAGGGCGAGCGCGCCGACGCCGACCAGCGCGTACGCGCCGATGAGCAGGCGATCCCAGAGGACGGGCAGAGCGACGAACCTCGCGAGTGCCGCGCAGCATGCGACCGGTATGGCCATCCCGGCCTGGGGCGATTGAGACCTCGTGGATCGGGTCGCAGCCAGGGCCAACAGACCGAGCAGCAGGAATCCGGCGAGTCGAACGGCCTCCGGCACGAATCCAATCGTCTCCTCGAGCGCGCGCGTGTAACCGGCGAGCAGGGCCGCTCCGGACTCAGACCCGGCCCCGATGTCGAGAGTGCGACGGAGCATGAACAGCCAGCCAGGATGGCCCGACAGTCCCTGGACCATGAGGTAGACCGAGACCGGAGCGACTCCCTTGGCGAGGAGCCGCAGGATCCGTCCTCGATCCCAAGCCGGCCGATGGCCCGTGGGAGCGGATGCGAAACCGAGCGCGAGCGCGTAGGGCAGGTTGTCGGTCCGGGCGAGGATCGACAGGTCGGCGATGACGAGCGCCCAGATGATGGCCTTTCGTTCGAACATCAGAAACGCGGAGATCAGCAGCACAGCCGCGGACAGGGTGTCCGGCGTGGACATCGAAGCGCACGCCAGTGTCCCGCTGGTGACCGTCAGACAGCCGGCCAGAAGCGAGCTCATCCATCCCGACCAGTGCCGGCGGATCCAGACCAGCAGGATCACGGAGCAGACGAGCGAGGAAAAAGCCGACACAGCCACGGTTGCGCGGGCGGGGTTGAGACCCATTTCGGCCAGGATGCGGATCGGCACGACGTACAGCGGGCGGGCGAGGTAAAGCGGAAGCTCGCGGGAGAACTCCTCGTGATCATCAGCCATCCGGTGCTGATAATCCGATCTTGAACCGACCAGCGCCTCGAATCGCGCGGGCGGCACCGCATCGCGAACCGCCCTGTAGGTCTCGGCGTGAATGAACGTCGCGTCGGCGCGTCCCAATGACAGGGCCGCTCCGATGTATCCGACGACGTCCCAGTTCCAGCCCGGACGAAAGTAGGCGCGCCCGCAGAAACACACGACCAGAAAGACATACAGCCCCACCCCGCAGACGTCGAGGATCCTCGACCCTGCAGGACGACGCGCCGCCGGGTCGCTCAGCCCCGTCGATCCAGCGGGCAAAGGACCCCCCTGTCGACCAGCCACTGGGCGTGTCTCATCATGTCATTGCCCTCGGGGTTCTCCGCGCGAAGCAGTTCGAGGGTTCCACGCACCGGCTGCGTTCCGTCGCACCGCTGCAACAGTCTCAGTGCCGGGGTCGGAGCATGGAAGCGCGACGGCCAGGCCTCGTCGCTCACCACCACGTCGTCTGCCTCGGTGTGCCACGCTGCCACGGGGTAGAGGTGGTCGTCCTGCTGAACGATCGGCGGTCGCTCCGAAGTAGCCGCCGGCCCGGCCAGGAACCGGTAGTGTGATCCGCCATCGAGAGGCATCAAGAGCCGGAATTCGTCTCCGGCGTCTCTGATTTCGCGGTGCATCGCATTCAGGACCGTCGTCCTGAACATCAGCTCGCGAGCGCCGGGGCTGAAGACGGGGGGCGTCGCGGCCACGCTGGAGCGCTGAAAGGCGACAGCGATCGCGTCACGCAAGCGGCCAGAATAGGCCGGGAGGCCGAGCTGCTCGACGGCACGCTCTCTCGCCCGCCTCGACATCAGCGTCCAGGCATCAGCGTCACGCAGCAGGTCTCCGGCCGGGCCCACCAGGGAGCGCCAGTCCACCCTAGGGCCGAGGTCGCTGAGGTAGGTGCGCGCCAGCAAACCAGTCCCGCCAGGCGATACCAGATCGCGGAGCCCGCCCCAATCGGAGCCCGCGACGGGCAGTCCCGCGGCCATGGCCTCGGCGACCACGAGGCCGAAATTCTCGATCCGGCACGTGGTCAGGTGAAGGAGGAGATCCGCGCCCGACATCAGGCGAGCCAGTCGGGGGCGAGGGAGTGGTCCCAGAAATTGCACGCGCGACGCGATGCCCAGCCGGACCGCGAGATCCGAAACCGCCGCCCGGTACCACCGGCTCGTCTCCGCATTGGGCGTGCTGCCGACGACGGCCAGGCGGGCCTCGGGGAGCTGCTCGAGGAGCTGCCCGAACACTCTTAGCGCCAGATGGTGGTTCTTGCGGCGTACGAACCCCGCGGCGACGAGAAGCAAGGGACCGCCATCCGGGATTCCATGCTCGTCGCGAAGCCCTCGACGGACCGCCTGACGGTCGACCGCCGGGGAGAACTGCTCGGTGTCAATCGGGAGCGGCACGGTGACCACGGAGGGTCCCCCGCTCTCGATGAATCTCTGCGCGATCCGCTGGCACACGGACGACGCCACCAGGACGGTGTCCCGGCTCGTGAGACCAGGCGCGCGGAAAGCCCAGAAGCCGGCGTCGGCGAACGAGCCATGATCGATGAACAGCCGGGCCGGATGGGGCGCCCCGTCCCAGGCGTAGGAGATGACCTGGAGGTCCGCGTCCTCCCTGTGATCCACAACGTCGAAGCTGCTCCGCAACACGTCTGCGCAGACGCGATTGGCGAGATTCCCCCCTCCGCCGTCACCGGGGTCTGTCTGATACGCGAGAAACAGGCGAATCCTGGGCCGATCGGACATGGATGATGGGTCCTAGGCTATCATCACCCGATAGGCGGACGGCACGTGTCGATAGACCCCGAGCAGAAAGCACAGTGGCTGTACGAGCTGAGGCTCAATGGTTTCATCCTGTTCCGGAATTTCCTGCCTCTCGCCCTGATCGAATCGATGCGGGAGCAGTTCAACCCCCTCCTGGAGGGCGAGCTGATCCGCATCAGGTCCGGAGACGGATCGGCACTGCGCGGCGACAATCGGCTGAGTTTCGATATCGCCGCCTACGTGCAGCACCTCAAGGGCCCGCTCGACGACGATCGGTTCCGCCGCAATCCCCTGATCGAGGAACTTGTCACCGCCGTGCTGGGGCGCTGGCGCTACGGCGTCACGAAGGCCGAGTGCCCGCTGAGGGACTCCAACGTGATGACCTGGCATCCGGATGTCCCGAATGACACGCCATGCGATCCGTCGGGCGCCGTGCGGCCCGTGCGGCTCACGTTCAACCTTCCGCTTGTCGATATCGATGAAACGAAGGGGCCGATGCAGATCCTGCCGGGGTCGCACAGGTTGCATCATGGCGATGCCCCCCTGCACATCGATCGGGTGCCGCTCCTCTACCCCGCGACGATCACGATGCGGCGGGGGGACGCCATGCTGCGTGACGGCAATGCCCTCCACCGCGGCACGACGAATCGGACCGAAGAGCCGCGCATTCTCCTCGACCAGACCTACCGATCGGCGGAGGCGGGGCCGGTCCCTTTGTCCTGAGGACACCTGAGCCGGTCTCAGGAGACCGTCTTCGTCCCCGCCGACGGCTCCGCGAGGATGTGTCCCGCGACACGGGCCGCGACCCGCAGTCCAGCCGCTTCGAGCTCCGCCTCGACCTCGCCGCTCGCGAAGCGATGCAGGTAGGAGCAGCCGATCGTCCCTTGCGGGGTGAGAAACCAGGTGTACCAGTCGCCCGGCTCGACGGAGCGCGACCCGCGCCGACGGCGCAGGGCCACGGCGAGTGCCGTTTCGATCCGCTCCAGCGCATTGCGAAACGGCCGGACGCTGAACAGGAGGCAGCCGCCCGGCCGGAGGTGCCGCGCCATCCGCCGCAGAGTGGCGATCCTGCGCTGCCGGCCCGCGATGAAGGAGAGGAGCAGCGGCGTCAGGTAGACGGCGTCGAAGCGCCGCTCGGCCAGGTCGAGGCCGGCGATCCGGGCCTGGATGAACTCGACCGGGTGACCGGCGGCCCGGGCCTCCTCCTCCGACGCGGACACCATCTCCGGCAGGGCATCGAATCCGGTCACGCGGAAGCCGAGGCCCGCGAGGTGGATCACCTCGGTTCCCACGCCGCTCCCGCCCACCAGGATCGTGCCGCCCGCCGGAACCCGCGCGGCCAAAAGCCGTGCCAGATCCTCGCTCAGCATGCTCCGGCGCAGCGTCCGGTAGCCCTTCACCTGCTGGCGGTACTTCTCCAGGACCGAAGCGTCGCCTGCCTCACCGTCGGCGAAATCAGGCGCGCACGTCACGCGCCGCCATCGGAAGCGGACCGAAGCGGCCGGCGCGCGCCAGGACAGGAGGCCGGCGACCGCAAGCCCTCGGGCGAGTGAAGGGCGGGCCGGCCGTTCGACCCCGAGAATCCGATCGGCTTCCAGGGTGATGTACCGGGCGGGGAAAGCGTCGAGTGCCAGCGTGCAGCCCCCGCTGGACGAGCGCCGGAGACAACGGAGCAGGTCGCACCAGCCGTCGACCTCGCACAGCACGAGATCGCCGCGCCTGGCGCGATCGCGACCGGAGACCCGCACGAGGTCGCCGTCCCGCACGGCCGGCTCCAGCCCATGGCCGCAATAGACGAGCTCCTGGAAGCGCCCCCCCTGGAGCAGCGCTTTCAGCGTCGCCGCGGGGACCAGGATTCCGGAGGGCGCCAGTCGTACCGATCGCGGGCAGAACTGAGCCCACGCGGACGGGAGCTCACCGGACATCCGGGTAGCCGCGTCGGAGGACGCCGGGGTCGGTGCCCATGGCGTGGCGCAGGCGCAGGGCGGCGAACTGCAGCCCGGTCCGCAGCACGCCTCTTCGGCGGAGGCGCCGCGCCGAGGTCGTCACGCAAAGCGGCACGGTGACGACGCGGCCGGCGCGTCGCAGGGCCTGGGCGAAGCGCAGGTCTTCGAACAGCGCGATCTCCTGGAACCCGCCGAGCGCCTCGAACACCGCCCGGCGGACGAACATCGCCTGGTCGCCGTAATGGACGCGGGTGAGGCGCGCGCGGGCCGTGGCCCAGATCGAGATGGTCCACAGGATGACGCCCTTTTCGTCGAACCTGTGGCGGAAACCGCCTCCCACGATCCGCGGATCGCGAAGTG
>Ga0075418_10011094_pt1 | contig 10065 bp, 7 predicted proteins | sample SoiMetdeltSBSDD2_FD_81776 | JGI IMG/M metagenome (GOLD analysis project Ga0075418, IMG submission 81776) | Bulk soil microbial communities from a Populus tree surrounding site in Tennessee, USA - Soil MetaG P. deltoides SBSDD2 | ecosystem: Environmental > Terrestrial > Soil > Tree plantation...
ACCACATCGCGGAAGCGCTGGGTCCACAGGGGGTCGAGGCCGTGGGTCGGCTCGTCCAGTACCACCAGATCACTGTCGCCGGCAAGAGCCTGCGCCAGACCGAGCCGTTGGAGATTTCCCTTGGACAGCTCGCGCACTCGCTTCCGCCGCTGCTCCGCAAGGCCGAAGTCGCTCAGCAGAGCGTCGACCCGCTGATTCAGTTGAGCCCTGGGAACGCCGGAAAGCACAGTGTATCGCTGCAGCGCTCCTTCGACGCTCCAGCGCCCGGGAATGGCGACCAGCTCGGCCTGATAGCCGACGCCGTGACGCTCCACCCAGCGACGCGGCGGCATTCGGTCGACCTGGACCTGCCCCTGCGTCGGACGGAGGTATCCGAGCAACAGCGAGATGAGCGTGCTCTTGCCGGCACCGTTAGGCCCGGCAACGCCGACGACCTCACCCCGCGCGAGTGTGAGGGTGAGGTCGTCGAGCGCCGGCACCACCCGCGTGCCGAAGAGCGATCGGTACGTTTTGGAAAGGCCCTGCAGCTCGATCACTGGATAATGCGGAGCACCCCTGCCTCGGCGCTGCCACGGATGAACGCCTCGGCGTCCGTAACCGGAATAACGACGCCGGTCTCCGTGCGACCCCGCCGAGCGAGGCCGACCATGAACTCGGTGAGCGAGGCATCGGCCCACTCGTGGTCGGCCGCCTTCATCTGCAACAGGATCTCGTCCCAGGTCCCCTTAAGCGTGAGTCCACCCAACGTCCCGACCGCATGTGTATCGGTCGGATGCGCGACCGGCTGGCCCGGGCGGCGCTGCATCGCATGCAGCTCGGTGAGCAGCGTTCCGAACAGTTCCAGCTGGTGCGGGTCACGAATACTGCCGTCGGGCTGCAGAGCTTCGACCTCGGCCAGCAGGAGGTCAACTGGCTCCGGATCGCCGGCGACTTCGCCAAGCCGCTGCAACCAGGGCTGCAACTCGGGATCTTCATCGCGGAGGTGGTAGACCGTCTTCTTGAGCTCGATGTGGCGCCAGATGCCCAGCTCATCGTAGTGCTCTTCGGGGCGAGTCTTCTCGAGATGGTGCAGCGCCGCCTCGGTCTCGCCGCGGTCGTACAGCATGTTGGCGAGATAGATCCGCGCTTCCACAAAGTCGGGCTCGAGCTCGAGGGATCTGCGTAGCCAAAACAGCGCCCCGCTATCGCTGCCCAACCGATGGCAAGCATATCCCAGGCACGCCGCAGCGTCCGGCGACTCCTGGTGCGCCGTGACGGCAAACTCGAAGAAGCGCTGCGCCGGACCGACCAGAGCTTCCCGGAACAAGGCTCTGCCCACCTGCAACATCAGCTCGTGGTCTTCCTGGAATCCCAGAAGCACGATCCGCTCGAACGCACGCAGTGCTCCGCCACGCTCGCCCAGCTTGAGCAGCACTTCGCCCAGACCGGCAAGGCCGTCCTCATGGTCCGGGTCGAACGTGAGAGCACGCTCGAAGCTCCTCCGGGCCCAGGCGAACTCTTCCCGGGCAAGCTGGGCATAACCCAGTCCGATGTGGAGTTCTACCGCATTGGGATAGAGGGAAAGTCCCTCGCGGAGGAGAGCGACCGCCTCGTCGTAGCGGCCTTCATTGTAGAGCTGATGGGCTTGTTCGTCGAAATCGTCGGAGCTGCGGAATGCGTCCGACATCGAGAGGGCCTCCCGATGAGCTTTGGGTCAAAAGTAGGACGGTCGATGGGGTGGAAGCAAGTCAAGCGGTCATCGGCGTCCGTCCTGGAACGGATGCCTAATTAGCGGGCCCGTCGCCGCTTAGCCGGCCGACTGTAGGGGGTTGACGGTTGAGGTGTCAATGTTAGCTTACTGACCAGTCAGTTACTAAGGGTCACGAATGAGTCAGCCCGCCGATACCACCAACCCGCCGGCCCCTCGGTGGCAACGCCGCCCGCAGGAGCGCCCTGAGGAGATCCTCGACGCCGCTTTTGATGTTTTCGGAGAACAAGGATTCGCCCGCACCAGGTTGGAGGAAGTCGCACAGCGGGCGGGCGTCAGCAAGGGGACTCTCTACCTCTACTTCGATTCGAAAGAGACGCTTTTTCGCGAAATGGTTCGGGCCAAGGCAGTCGCGGCGTTACGCGAGGCTGAAGCTTTCGTCGAGGGATTCCAAGGGACGAATCGCGATCTGTTGATCACGTTTCTGCGCCGCATGTACCGCGTGTTGCGGCAGCAGAACCTGACCCGGATCAGTCGGCTGGTGCAGGCGGAATTGGGAAGCTTTCCCGAGCTCGCCCACTTCTACACACAGGAGGTCATTCTTCCGGCTCGCCGCCTGATGGAGACGATCATCGTTCGCGGTGTGGCCTCCGGTGAGTTTCGAGAGACGCCGCTCGGCTTTGCCAGTCGTGCCGTGCCGATGCTCCTGATCCACGCAGCACAGACGCAGTGCTTCTTCCAGCGGTTCGATCCCGAAGCGCTGTCGGATGAGGAAACGCTCGATGGCGTCATCGACTTTTGCCTGAGCGGCGTGCTTGCGCGTCCAGAGCCTCAACGGTAGCCCAATGGTGCGCTCAACCGTTGTCCTTCTCGCATTCCTGTTGTTGGCCGCTCCCGCCGGAGCGCAGCAGCCGGCTCCGCCTGCAACGCCGCAAGGACCGCTGACGCTGCTCGATGCTATTCGTATCGGCCGGCAGCGGGCAGTCTCCGCCGTGCTGGCGCAAATCAATGCTCGCATCGCAGGTGAGCGGGTCGGCGAGCGGCGGGCGGACCTTCTGCCCACGATCAACGGGGCCGCGGCGGCTTCCCGCCAGACGCTGAATCTCCAGGAATTCGGCCTCACCTTTCCCGGTTTCCCACCGAAGGTGCCGGACTTCACGCTATGGCGATTCCGTCTGGATGGGAGTCAGACGCTGTTCAACGCCAGCGTATTTCGCCGGCTCAAGTCGGCTCAGGACAGCGCCGCGGCCGCCGGACTCGATGCCCAGGCGGTAGGTGAGATCGCCGGAGCTACGGCAGGTCTGGCGTACCTCCAAGTCCAGAGCGCGCAGGAAACCGTACGAGCCCGTGAGGCCGACAGTGTGGTGGCTGCCGCCCTGCTCGACCAGGCTCGCCAGCTGGTCAGTGCCGGCGTCAGCCCCACCATCGATGCCACGCGCAGCGAGGTGAGTTTCCAGGCGGTGCGGACCCAATTGGAGCTGGCGCGCAACGCTCGGGATCGGACCCGGTTGGATCTGCTCCGCACCCTCGACTATCCCCCGGGGGCGAAGCTTCAAGTTGCCGACTCGCTGGGCCAGCAGGCCGTCGAGCTTCCGCTGGACCCCGACACCGCGGGCCAGTTTGCCCGTCAGCACCGGGCCGAGCTTGCGGCGGAGCGGAAGCGGACGGAAGCGCTCCGTCGCTCCCTGTCCGCAATCAAGGCCGAGAACCTCCCCAGTCTGAATGCGACCGGCTACTACCAGCAGACCGGACCGGCACTGGGAGATCTGATCGGCACGTATCAGGTGTTAGTAGGCCTGAGCGTCCCCATTCTCGATGGCCTCAAACGACAGGTCCGCGCTCGGGAGGCGCAGGCGCGGGTGGAAGCTCAGCAGGTCCGGGAAGGCGATCTGGGCAATCAGGTGGAGACGGAAGCCAGGCAGGCGGTGCTCGACATTGCCTCGGCTCGGCAACAGGTGGCGATCGCGGTGGATCAGCTGCGACTCGCCGAGCAGGAGCTGGCGCAGGCGGACGAGCGGTTCCGCGCGGGCGTGGCGGGATCGGTCGAGACGACGAACGCACAGAGCTCTGTGATTGCCGCCCGCGACGCCGTTATACAGGCGCGGGTGAATTATGGCAGTGCCCGGGTGAGCGCGTACCGCGCCCTCGGGATCATCGACCAGTTGCAGTAGAACCGGGAACGAGACGCATCATGGCAACCGATATCGCAATGGATCTTCCTGCCACCGACACTCGGCCCGAGGCGGGGACGCGGAGGAAGTGGCTTCCCCTCGTGATCGTCGGCCTTGTCGTCGCCGCTACGGCTACGTGGGGCATTCGTCGATACGTGTGGGGGCTGCATCACGAATCCACCGACAACGCGCAGCTCGACGGCCACATCACCGTCATCGCGCCGCGGATTCAGGCGTTCGTCTCCCGGGTGTTGGTCGACGACAACCAGCACGTGAAGGCAGGAGACACCCTCGTCGTCCTGGATGACCGAGACCTCAAGGTCCGGCTGCAGCAGGCGCAGGCCGATCTCGCCGATGCGGCCTCGAGTGCCGGCAACAATCAGCGGGTCGGCCAGGCTCGAGCCCAGCTCTCCTGGAGCCGGGCGCAGGAGGCCAGCGCGCGGGCTACGGTGGCGTCGGCTGAGGCCGGCTTCAAGAAGGCGGCGGCTGATCTCGAGCGCATTCGGGGTCTGGCCGCCAACAAGATCGTTCCAGCCCAGCAGCTGGACGCGGCACAGGCGGAATACGACGCCGCAGTGGCGGGACTCGAATCCGCTCGGAAACAGGCGGCGGCCGGCGCGGATCAGGTCGTCATGTATGGCGCCGCCCTCTCCGGTGCGGGCGCCCGCCTCGAGGCGGCGCAGTCCGCCGTGGACAACGCGCGCCTGCAGCTCAGCTACACCTACATCCTTGCGCCCACGGACGGCGTCATCGCCAGGCGGAGTGCCGAGGTCGGTGCGTTGGTGCAGATCGGACAGACGCTGATGTCCCTGGTACCTGATAGGGGGCTCTGGGTCACTGCGAATCTCAAGGAAACCCAGCTCGACAACGTGCGCGTGGGCGACTCGGCGACGTTTACGGTGGACGCCTACGGCGGACACGTTTTCCACGGCCATGTGGTGAGCCTGAGCCCAGCCACCGGAGCGCGGTTCGCCCTGCTGCCACCGGACAATGCGACCGGCAACTATACCAAGGTGGTGCAGCGAGTCCCGGTGCGCATCGCAGTAGATGACGCTCCGGATCAAGCCTACCCTCTGCGACCCGGCATGTCCGTAGTGCCGACCATTACGACGCGGTAACCCACGTGGCCACGCTCGCACTGCCCTCGCGCAGCGGCGGACTCGCCCAAAAGGACGTTTACCGCTACCGCTATATCATCGCTTTCGCGGTCGCGCTGGCGAGCGTCCTCGAGCTGGTCGACACCAGCATCGTCAACGTCGCCATTCCGCACATGATGGGGAACCTGGGCGCCACGCTGGACGAGATCGCGTGGGTGTCGACCGGCTACATCGTCGCCAATGTGATCATCCTCCCCCTCACCAGCTGGCTGTCAGAACGGTTCGGACGACGGAACTATTACACCGGCTCGATCGTGCTGTTTACGGTCGCGTCGTTCTTTTGCGGCAACGCGCATTCGCTCGAGGTGCTGGTCGGAGGCCGGGTGGTTCAGGGCATCGGTGGCGGCGCGCTGATCTCGACGGCGCAGGCCATTCTGTTCGACGTCTTCCCTATCGAGGAACGCGCCACCGGTCAGGCGATTTTCGGCATGAGTGTGATGGTCGGCCCCACCCTCGGCCCCACCCTCGGCGGCTGGATCACCGACAACTACACCTGGCCCTGGATCTTCTACATCAACATCCCGCTCGGCATTCTGGCGGGCTTCCTGAGCTGGCGCTTCGTCCCCGAGCCCTCGCATGCATCCGGGCAGAAGACGGAGAAGGTGGACTGGTGGGGCCTGGCATTTCTTATCATTGGCATCGGAGCGCTCCAGATCATGCTGGAGCGGGGCGAGCGCAGGGACTGGTTCGAGACACGCGAGATCGTGGTCGAGGGGCTGGTCGCACTCACGGGCATCGTCTGCTTCATCTGGCACGAGCTGCGCACCGCGCATCCGATGGTGGATCTGCGCGTACTCAAGAACCGGCAGCTGGCGGTCGGCGTGACGTTCGGCGCATTGCTTGGCTTCGCACTCTACTCCAGTGTGTTTGCCTTGCCGGTGTTCCTCCAGAACCTGCTCGGCTACACCGCCTGGGACACGGGCAAGGTCATTCTGCCGGGCGCGATCGCCAGCGCCATCGCTATGGCTTCCATGGGCCGGCTGGTGCCGAAAGTCGACGCGCGCGTGCTCATTGTCACCGGCGTGTCGCTGTTCTTCTGCTCCATGTGGATGCACTATCACTTCACCCTGGATACCGGACATCACGAGCTTTTCTGGGCGATGGTGCTCCGTGGCTTCGGCATCGGGCTGGTCTTCGTGCCGCTCACCGCGGCGACCGTCGCGGACCTCAAGCCGGGGCAGATTCCCCAGGGCACGGGCCTGTTCAACCTGGCCCGCCAGCTGGGCGGGAGCCTCGGTATCGCGGTGACGGCGACCATGCTCGCGCATTTCACCGAGCAGGCGAGGGGGGCCCTGGTGGCTCACGTCACCAACTACGACGCCGCGACCCAGAGCTGGCTTAGCAGCGTGACCGCCTCGATGCAGCGATTCGGCGGCACAGTAGCCGAGGCCCAGCTGCGTGCATCGGCGCTGCTCGACTTCAAGCTCGGGCAGCAGGCATCCATTTTCTCGTTCGAGCGGGTCTTTCTGATCATGGGCGCAGCCTTCGCGTCCGCCCTTCCGCTGTTGCTCCTGTTCCGCACGGGGCGGGCCCGGGGAGGCGGGATGGCGCACTGACGCGACGGCTTTCATACTTCTCGCCGCTCCCATGACCTTCCAACGCAAGCTCCTGCTCGGTTTCTCTCTGATGGCCTTGCCAGCCCTGCTGGTCGGCGTCGAGGCGATTCGCAGCAACGCGCTCGAGCGCCACGCCCTGGAAACGTTGGGTGCGAGCCTGTCCCGCACCCGCACATATGCCGACGTCGAAAATGCGATGTTCGACCAGACCGAGGCGATTTGGCGTCAGTTGAGCGGCCTCGACCCCGATGCCAGAAAAGAGTGGCGTCTAAGCGGCGAGGTGGTGGATTACTGGCTCGATCGCTGGAGCGCGGAACTCCGCCCGGACGAAGTCGAGCTGGCTAACGCCGTGAGAGAGGTACAGCGCCAGATCCGAGCCGTTGGAGACAGTGTGATCGCCTTGTCCGACGCGGGGCATCGCGAAGAGGGTTACCGGATCGCGCGGCAGGAAATCAAGATGCGACTGCTCCCCACCCTGGCAAACCTGAATCGCGAGATCTACCGCAAGGCGCGCGAATTCAGCGTCCAGCAGGCGTTCGCGAAAGTAGAGGCCATCGTCAACACGGAGCGCCAGATCCTGTTCGGCATCGTGCTGCTGGCACTCGGGTGCGGCCTCGCCGGAGCCTTTCTCATCACCCAGAGTCTGGTACGACCGATCACTCAGCTGCGTGAAGCCATGGCCGTAGTCGGCGCGGGAGATCTCGACCATCCGATCGCGGTGCGGAGGCGAGACGAGATCGGGGACCTGGCTCGCGCGTTCGCCGACATGACCGAGCAGCTTCGTCGCACGCAGGCCAAGTTGGTTCAATCGGAGAAGCTCGCCTCGATCGGCGAGATGTCCGCCGCCGTCGCCCACGGCCTTCGGAACCCGCTGGCCAGTCTCCGTGCTGCCGCGCAGTTCGTGCTCAAACGCCCCGAATCACCGGCTTCACGAGAGCAGTTGAGCGCCATCATCGATGAAGTCGATCGACTGGACCGGCGAATCACGCACCTGCTCAGTTTTTCGCGCCCCGCCCCTTTCCACCCGACGCGGGAAAGCGTCACGACGCTGGTCGAGGGGATATTGCCGGCCTTCACCCAGCTGCTGGAACAGAGGAAGGTGGAATTGAAACTCGATCTCCCGGCCGACCTGCCGGACATACGGGTCGATCCGCTGCAACTCGAGCAGACACTGGTAGAGATCGTCTCCAATGCACTCGACGCCATGCCCGATGGCGGCCGACTGGCCATCTCCGGCCGGCGCGAGCCAATGGCTGCAGGCGGATCCGACGGGATCGTGCTCGAAATCTCCGACACGGGCGACGGAATTCCGGAGCACGCGTTGCCGCAGATCACTCAACCATTCTTCACCACTCGGCCCGAAGGCACCGGACTCGGGCTCGCCATCGCGAAGCGCTACATCGAGCAGAACGGCGGTCGGCTGGAGCTCACATCCCGGGTGCGAGAGGGGACGACCGTAGGAGTCCACCTGCCGGTTGCCGAACCCGGGGGCGTGGCAGCGGGGAGCGGCGCGTGAGCGGACCAAGCGTTCTCATCGTGGATGACGAGCGGACGCTCGCGCGCGCGGTTCGGACCTTCCTCGCGGAGTCGGGGTATGAAGCCGAGGTCGCGGTCGATGCCGAGAGTGCTCTCGGCATGCTCGAGCAACTCAGGCCGGACGTGGTCTTTACCGACGTGCGCCTGCCCGGGATGAGCGGGATTGACCTGCTGCGCCGGATCCGCGAATTCGACCCGGCGGTTCCGGTGATCATCATGACCGCCCACGGCACGATCGAAGGGGCGGTCGAGGCGGTGAAGCTGGGCGCCTTCGACTACCTGAAGAAGCCGGTTGATCTCGAGGAGCTGAAGCTCCTGGCCGACCGCGCCCGGGAGCAATCCCGTCGCGAAGGTGAGCTGTCCTACTATCGCAGGCAGGCACGGGAGACCCCTTTTGGCGGCGTGGTGGGCGATTCACCGGCCATGCGCGCGGTGCTCGAGCGTGCCCGGCAGATCGCCGCACTCGACGAGACCCCTCCGGTCCTGATTACGGGTGAGACCGGTACCGGGAAGGGCTTGGTCGCCAGGACCATCCACTCGTCCGGCTCCCGCGGCTCACGTCCGTTTATCGAAGTGAATTGCACCGCGCTACCCGGCAGTCTCATGGAGGCCGAGCTGTTCGGCTACGAGCGTGGCGCGTTCACGGATGCAAAAGAATCCAAGGTCGGCTTGTTCGAAGCGGCGGAAGGCGGATTCATCTTCCTCGACGAGGTAGGTGACATCCAGCTGGCGCTCCAGGGCAAGCTGCTTCGCGCAATCGAAGAGCGCACCGTGCGCCGGGTCGGGGGTATTCGAGATCGTAAGATCGACGTGCGAATCCTCGCGGCCACGAATCGCGATCTCGAGCGGGAATCCCGGCGGGAGGCATTCAGAAAGGATCTCTATTTTCGACTGGCCGTCATCCTGCTTCGACTTCCTTCGCTTCGCGAGCGCGGCGATGATGTCCTGCGACTGGCCGAGCACTATCTCAGACAGTTCAGCGTGAAGTACGGGAAGGACGTGCGCCGGATCGAGCCGGCCGCGCAGGATCGCTTGCTGGCGTATCGCTGGCCGGGGAATGTGCGCGAGCTGAGCCACGTCATCGAACGGGCGGTGCTATGGAGTCATGGACCGTCGCTCGACGTCGATCATCTCTCTCTGAGCGAGCCGAAGGACGAACCGGCTGACCCAGTGACCGAGCCGGTGGCAGGGCCAGCCCCGGCGAATGCTGGAACGGAACCGCTGCCCGGGCCGAGGCCACCTGCTGGCGTGGATTTGGGCCAGTGGGAGCGGGCCATGATCGAACAAGCTCTCCGGGATGCCGGGGGCAATCAGACTCGGGCAGCCCAGCGGCTCGGCATCTCCCGAGACACGCTGCGTTACCGGCTCAAGAAGTTTGGAATTCAGGGCTAGGCGCACTGGGTTATCTCACCCAATGAGGGTTCATTTGCCCCAATTTCCCAGAGGGCCCGTCTCCAATCCTGAGCAGCGTTTGGACTGTATATCTTTCGGCATATCAACAGCTTACGCATTTGCAGCAGATCGGAAGCTCGGCGGCACGGTGCCTGCCTATAAAGGGGTGTCGTCGGGCACCAAGCACGGCCCGACTGGGTGAAAAGCCCCAACCCTGTCCGGGCCACGGGCCCAGCAACCAACAACGATCGGAGGTAGAAATGCGTTGGACCAAGCCTGAGGCCGAGATCGTCGCCGTGACGATGGAAGTGACCGCGTACGTCGCGACCCTCTAAGCTACGGCAATGAGTTACGGGGGGCTCGCGCAAGCGAGCCCCTTATTTTTTGGAGCCTATGCAGATCGTTCTCCTCGGTACCGCGGCAGGCGGCGGATTCCCCCAGTGGAACTGTTGGTGTCCGACCTGCCGCGTCGGTCGCATGGACCCCCGGAAGGCCCGACCCCGAACGCAGTCGTCAGTGGCGCTCACTGCCGACGGCGAGCGCTGGTTCCTGCTCAACGCGTCGCC
>Ga0075418_10011095_pt1 | contig 10065 bp, 8 predicted proteins | sample SoiMetdeltSBSDD2_FD_81776 | JGI IMG/M metagenome (GOLD analysis project Ga0075418, IMG submission 81776) | Bulk soil microbial communities from a Populus tree surrounding site in Tennessee, USA - Soil MetaG P. deltoides SBSDD2 | ecosystem: Environmental > Terrestrial > Soil > Tree plantation...
AGATAATAGACACTTCAATAAACAATAAGAATAAAGATTGTATTAAAGAAAGACTATAATTTGTTATCAGACTAACTAATAGAATTTGTTTGTGTATAATTGTATAGGTTGTATATTACTTAGTCTACGTAAGGCGATAAAAGTAAATGAAGTCAATCTATAAATTTACAAGAAAACAGAAGGGTTATCAATTAAAGCTCAATTCATGGTTAGTATATTATTATCAAAAAGATTTTTATTCATTTAATTACAATCCATGTATCATATAATCATTAGTCCAATAAACATAATGGTATGATATATAATAATAATTATATCAAGATATAAGAACAAGAGTCACGCAATCATATATTTTAATATTCTTACTACTTAGAAAATAATAAGAAAAAGTAGCAAAACTAGAAAAAATTCATAAACAACATCCAATATTCTATTATTAAAATGTGGAGTATATAGAAATGGAGGATTTTAAAAAAGAAATCCGAATTAAATCCTTTCGAACTCAATTATTTGATGAATTGATCGATCAAGTGAATATATGGTTAAAATCAAAACAAGACAAACCCAGAAATACATTTGAATTTATAGATATGAAATACTATTGTAAAGAATTTACATCTTCTAGTAATGACAATCAATATACAGCAATTGTAATTTTTAAAGATTCGCAGCATACATTTACTAAAGAAGAACTAAAAAATAGTAATACAACAAATGATGAAGAATTTATTGCAGAAAAGAGGAAATTAGAATATCGAAAATAAATTAATAACAAATGTTCTCCTAGATTTAGTAAGAAAAATATTTAGTCGTTCTAACGAAAATTTACACAATATTGATATTCTATTATATGTAAGAATTAATAGTACAATCTACTGTAACAAACTCTAGGAATTAACATAATAGTATATATACGTGATAAAAATTTATGTTTATTATTATATTGCTTAAAAAATTAAAAATTGAGATATAACTAATGGTTACATAATAAATCTAATTTTTATTATTAGATAAAAATATTGGAGAAATTAACCATATTTAAAAATTACGCCCTTTTCTCCTCTAGGATGTCGCCATTCAGTTTCTTTCGAACAGGTACCACATTCAATACACCCTTCATGTTGTAATATAACTTCATCACCTTCTAAACTATAACATTTCGTTGGACATAGTACCACCATTTTTCTAAGAAAATTTTTACTAGAATCTAAAATTTTTATGTGAGATATATTATCCTCGTGGTAACATAATTTTGCGACTCTATCTTGTATAGTTGGTATTTGTGGAATGTAACTAGCTGTATTTAATGTTCCCAACTTGTCAGCAATCTTAATGGGAACTTTAAAGTAGACTTCTTCAGATTCAATAAATGAAAGTAAGCGCGTATATCCATATTTATTTATTAGTGTTATGAAAAAATTTCTAATACCATCATTAGATACAACATTTAAGAGTATCTTATGTTTTAATCCCAAAACATTAGAAGGTATTTTTTTTCTTGTATTATTTAATATTACATTGAGATAGTGTTTATCAATTTCTTTCATGTCTAAGGTATAAGGACTTTCTTCTACTAAGCGAGTATAGTATTCACCTAAATAATTGGAATCTAAACTATTTTTGTCGAGGGATTTGGCAACAGCTATGGAAGCTCTAGCTGCATCGTCCATTCCTACATTCAATCCTTCTATTCGAGGTCCAAAAAATAAACCACGACCAGCTGCATCTCCAATAAATAAGATATTTTTATGATATGGTTTTTTCATCCTACCTCGCTTACCGTCTGGAACTAATTTTGTAGTATATTCAAGTTCTACATAATTAGTCTTAAATTTGATATTGTATTCATCAGTAAGCTTTTGAGTCAAATAATCAAGTTTAGCCTTTATTTCATCTTCAGAACTGTATTTTCTTTCTTCGATAGATTTTTCTTTTAACTTATGGGAATAATATATTTGCCTTAATTCATTCCAGTTATTTAGTAACTTTGTAACAGCAAAAGACTTTCTTACCTGCTGTTCTTTTGAAAGAGTTTTATCTATTTCTTTTATAGGAACTTCATCTTTAATTAATTCGCTTATCAGTGGATTTCTTAACATTGAATTTACAATTTCTGCTGGTTCTATTGGGTTTTCTAATAAAGAATCATAGTGATAAACACCTCCTATAGAAAGAGAGTCTCTGTTGGTATAAAGAAATCCACCTCCTATAAGATTTAACGATACATCTCCAGCAAAAAGGTGAGCAGCTCCCTCATCTGAATTGTTTATCTCAAAACGGTCTTCGATAATTTTTTCGGGTAATTTTACAAGCACTTTCACTCCTTGATATAATTCACTTGGAGAAAATTTTTCTCTGGCATTTGCCATTTCTGCAATTTCTGAGTTTACACCATCAGCAGCAATCACTACTTTTGTTTCAAATTCTTCTAGTTCATCGGTTTGCACTATTATTTTTGATCTTTTTTCATCCCACCTCAGAGTTCTTACATGTACGCCGGTAATAATTCCTCCTCCTAGTCTTTCTGCTGCAATTTGAGCTTCTTGTGCAAACCAGGAATTTAATTTATTTAAAAGTACAGAATATCCAAAATTAGTTTGATAATTATGAGATTCAGTTAAGTCTATCGAAAAGACTTTATTTTTTGAAGTTGCATTTAAAATATATTTGGTAATTTTCCTTTCATAAGGATATTCTGTGAGAAAACTTTCTCCATATATGTCCTCTACATTGTAAATTTTCCCATTATTAGACTTCTTAGAATATAAAATTCCTCCCGAAACATTTTTAGAGCCAATTTCCTTACCGGCCTCTAACAATATTGCTTGTTTACCTAAGCTAGACAGATATTTAAGGGCGGCTAATCCTGCAGAACCGCCTCCTACTATCGTTACTTCACAATTTTCCATACGTATTCACTTGAATTTCTTTTTCTTTTAATTGCCCAGACCGTTTAGATAATTCATCAATAATAACAGGGATTACATCTTCCATTCGTCCTTTAATGAAAATATCACATACATCCTTAATTGGTGAATTTTCATCTGGATTTATAGCAATGATAAAGTCGGAGTCTTTCATACCGTCTAAATGCTGTATTGCTCCGCTAATTCCAACAGCAATATAAATCACAGGTGTTACTTTTCGGCCACTCGTTCCAACTACTCTATTAGGAGTTATATAAATAGATTCATACTTTTCACTTAAATGGAATATTTTTTTTGAAATAGGTAATGATATCCCGATTTCAGCATCGAGAATTTTAGCTAATTTTTCTACAAGTTTAATGTTAGCCTCAGGGTCTTCTTTTATACCTCTACCAAAGCTCACGATAATTTTATAATTCTCAAACTGGACAGGATTTTTGACAAGTTCTTGTTTTACTACTTTGATCTTGAGATCCTGTTCGTCAAATTGAGGAGTGAATTGAGAAATTATTCCGGTTCTTTTTGTGTCTTTTATACAAGGTTGAAAAGCTCCTGGAATGATACTACAGGCCTGTGGATGGAATTCTTTTGCAATTTCAGGATTCTTGTTATCAAGACATAAGATTGTAGTCCAAAGAAATCCAGAAAAATCTGGTCTATACATTTCTAAGACTTTTTGGTACTGAATAGTTTCACCTTTTGTTTTATGTTGATGTTTGATATCTAAATCGCTTATTACCAATTTATTTATATCAGAAGCCAGACCTGAATCTAATTCTGCTAATACTGTAGAAGAGAGATGTCTACCTATACTATCTGCTAAAAAGAACATATATCTAGGCTTTCTAAATATAGAAACATATTCTGGTGAGATTTCCTTAAGAGAATGAGGATCAGTTACTATTTGAGATATTATTTTGGTATAAATTTTATTGATCGGATATTTTAAATGTGGGTCATCTACATAAATTACCGCATCAGCACCGTAAGATATAAGATCTTTTGATAAATCTTTTATACCATGTCCGAGATGGATAGCAATTACTTTTTCATTAGATTTATATTTTAAGTTAAAATGATCCATCTGTCTTCTTGCTTCTCCTAACATTTCAAGACTTGCTGGAATTAGTTCATTTTTAATAGACTCAATTATGACAAATAAGTGTCTATAACTTTCATTGTTTGTTCTATTGTTATTTTCGATTTTGTTCATCGTAATCATCAACATTTTCACCTGTTATTTTTGTACCAATTGAAGTATTTTTGTTATAGTATTCATTATACCTTCACGATCGTACCCTTCTATTAGTTCTGCGGTTCTCGTTGTTCTAGCTTTTGGAATCTTTTCCACCTTGTGAACAATTGTTGGTGAGCCTGGTAAACCGACAAATCGAGGATCTAATTCGAGTTTTTCATGATCGAGAACTTTTAGATAAGTTTTATAATTTGCTGCTCTTTCTTTTGCCTCTTTTAGATATCGTGAGGAAGTTAGTCGAAGAGAGATAGTATCGAAAGTCGGTTTGTATGATGGATCGATTGCAATAAATACAGGTAATGGAGCCTGGATTTCTTCAACTATATCATAAAAACCAGGCAATGCAACAAGTCTTTTAGCGTGAATAAACCTATTATCTAGATCCACAGAAAAGTCAATAACATTTCCTAAAAATGTAAATCCTAATTTCCATGCGGTTTGAGGGCCAGTTTGTCCTGTCTCACCATCAGAAGCACGGTGCCCTGAAAATACAATGTCCATTTCCTTTCCGGTATTCATTTTCTTAATTCCTTGTTGTAGAACCTCTGCTGTTGCTAAAGTGTCAGCACTAGCGAATAGCCTGTCACTATATAAATGTAATTCATCAGCGTCACAAATTGATTGGGCTTCTTGCAGTGCTATTTCTGCCATTGGAGGTCCCATCGAAGAGACTGAAATGTAGCCGCCATATTTTACTTTTGTATAAAAAGCAGCAAGCGATGCTATAGCACTATGAGCTCCCAATTTACTCTTTGTTTCAGCTCTGTTTAAAGTGCCGTCTGGATTATAACTAACACTACCCTCTGAAAAATCAGGCTCAAGCTTTACTAGTACTGCAATGTTAAGAGTCAAGGTATTTCATTTATACGTCCTCATTTAAATCAGTTAAGCAGTATTAATTGACAAAATCAAGCTCAAGCTTTATTATCATGTATCTATACATTATCCAGTCTGTTCAGAACCGAATTATTTAATTTTCATTTATCTTCGAAAAATAATGAACGTCGATTTGGAGCTGGACTATAATTTTTTAGATCTAGTCTAAAAATATCTACTCTATCTTAATTGATGTTATCATATTGATAGAATGAAATATAAAAAATAATACCACATAGTCGAACATTGCCAACCATTATCGTTACTCTTATAGGCATCCTGGCTACTGTTTTTGCAGTATCAAGTAGTATTCCTCAGATAATTAAATCGATAAAATCAAAAAAAACTGATGATGTCTCAATTTGGTTAGTGATTGTATTGATAATAGGACTAAGTTTATGGGTCGTTTATGGAATAGGTATAAACGATTTAGTAATACTCATAGCAAATTCTATTGCAGTAGCTATTAATACAATTTTATTAATTTTGAAAATTAAATATTCAAAAGACCCTATAAGCTAATAAGGCACTATTCGTATTTAGGTAATCAGACATCTATACAATCTCTTAATATAGTTATAGATTTGGAAATTTTGTTTATTATCTCAAATACTAAATTTGTCCTCTATTTTACACTAACCTGTATCCTCGAATTTAGTCATACCTACATGAAGATCATAATACATATCGAGCAAGTATTATCTTCCTATAGTTAACAGCGGAGAACAAATGTTTTCTATGCATATGATATGTCGTTCTTTCATGGTATCTCTTTTTAAGATATAATGTCTAAATTTATACAATAAGCCTTTTTTTATTTAGTAGACTTAATTACTTTAGTAGAATGAATATTTTTTTGTAACTGTTCTATAGATATATAAATACAGAGAATAAGAAATCCATTTTTCAAATACTATAAACAAATAATCATATTTCACTAAAAACTATTATCAACTAATCGTTTTACGCCAAATAAACTTGATTTGATATCCAATTCATTTTAGTTAAAAAAATAAAAAAATAATTAAGATGTTTTATGCAGCGTTTACTATGATTGGTTTTTCTTCGTGCTTAAATTGATTCTCTTTTTCCAGTTTTTTAGGCTTTTGTATTTCTTCTTTCTCTGGTATCTCAGTCATGAAACACATAGTATAAATTAATAGATTTCATTTATTATAAGTATTTTATAGAAAAAACAAGGTAATAACTAATTATTAAATCCCTAATGGAGGACTATTCGATCTTGTCACTTAAATTCTTAATATTTATTAAAGAATTATTAATTATTATATCGGTTTTAAAAATATTTATCCTGAGGATCATAATCGATGGATTCCAATAATTATTTTCTAATATGTAGACTTAAACATCATAGTAATATAAAAATTGTTTAAGTTTTGATTTATCATTACCTATCTCAGCTATTTCTTGTAATTTTAGACTAATATATACCTCTATAAGTGCTCTTTCAAAACATATATTCAAATATTCAGAATCACTTTTCAAGGATATTAATGCTTCATTGAGACTAGAGGGAAGCATGTTTATTCCAAAAGTTGACCGTTTATGATCTGGCATTTTATAAATATTTTCATTAATCGGGTTGCCAGGATCAATTTTTTTCTTAATCCCATCCAATCCAGCCGCCACTATTGCTGAAAAGGCAAGATATGAGTTCGCTGAGGGATCTGGAGCTCTAAATTCAACTCTTTTTGAGGAATCATTCCCTTTCGCATTTATCGGTATTCTTACAACTGCAGATCTATTCCCGCGTGCCCATGCTACATAAACGGGGGCTTCGAATCCAGGGATGATCCGATAGTAAGAATTAACAGTTGGTGTAACTATCGATGAAAGAGAGGAAGCATGATCAAGTAACCCGCCTATAAAATACCTCCCTATCTGACTTAATTCTGAATAAGAATCATCTGGATCGTAGAAAATATTAGAATTGTTGGTTGTCGAGGTAGATTTTTTCCAAAAGCTCACACTTACATGCATCCCCGAGCCGTTATCTCCTCTAGTAGGATCATTCTCATCAAATATAGGTTTGGGCATAAAGTTCGCAATCTTGTTGTATTTTTTTGCAACATTTCGAACTACATCTTTGTATAATTGAACATTATCAGCAGTTTTCGTAAGCATATCATGCATGAAATTTATTTCAATTTGACCATTACTCGCAACTTCATGGTTTAAATTAGTTACCTCTATAGAGTAATATTTTTTTAATATTCTCGCTATTTCAAACCTAAAATCTATTAATGAATCCTGAAAAGGAGTGGTATCATAACCTGATTTTGGTCGTATAGGATATTTTCCATGTCCCACTTGTTCTGATGATAAGATAGAAACATTTGTTAGATGATTATTCGAAGATAGACTTGGCAGCTTTTTTCCGACTGAATTTTTTTGACTAGTTTCGGTAGATGATGTAACGAAATCATTAGAAAAAACTATATCATCAAATATAAAACATTCTACTTCTGCTCCGACTTGACATGTAATTTGATTCATAGCTAAATATTCTTCCATCAGTTGTGAAACATATCTCGGATCTCTGGTTGATCTTCCTTGGTTCAATCCTTTATATACGTCAGCTATAACTGTTGTTAATTTATTATTATAGAGCCTGATCTTCCTTTCAGTAGTTCTATCGGGAAGTAATAACATATCAGATTCATCTATTGTAGAAAAACCCTTTACTGAAGATCCATCTAAACCAATTCCTGTTCTAAAAATTTCGTAAATATGATCCTTAGTAGTTTGGAAATATTTTGCTAAAAATTTACCAATAACATCAGTATATCGTATTTGGATAAATTCTATATTATTAGAATCTTGATCTATCTCATCGATATATTCATTAAATTCATCTTTATAATCTGCGTTAGGAGTTTTATCTATAGTCATACAAAGTTATATAAACCATAGAATAAAAATTTTCATACTTAGGAGTGATATATATTATTATAACGATAGAATAATAAAAGTTTTAATCATATCCTAAAATCCATTTTAAATTATGTGTAACTACAAACAGATTTCTTCAGTTTTTAAAAAAATATACGTTAATTTACTTTATATTCCTTCTTATATTTTTTATTCTTGAAGTTACTATTATAGTAGTTTAATTAGTCAAGAACATGGCTAATTACGCCATTACTGTTATTATTCCACATGATGATTTCTTATTAATTGGTCATAAAATCTTACTGACTTTATATTAACGAACTCAAGAATTCCATATTTCGACAATTCTCTACCAAAACCACTATTTTTAATGCCACCAAATGGAACTCGCGGATCCGACATGACAACATTATTAACTGTTACAATTCCAGACTGTACTCGTCTAGATAGTCTTTCAGCCTTGTCTAGGTCTTGTGTCCATATACTAGCACCAAGACCAAATTCAGAATCATTTGCAAATCTAATTGCCTCTCGCTCGTCGTCAACAATTGTGATCGGAGCAACTGGCCCAAAAGTCTCCTCGTCCACGACCCTCATTCCTGGAAAAACATCCTTTAGTATAGTGGGTTTGTAGAAATAGCCTTTATTACCTACTCTTTGTCCTCCAACTAATAGGTCCGCTCCATCTTTAATTGAATCATGAACTACTTTATCGATAAATTCCAGACTTGGAAGGTTTACCATAGGGCCTATATCAGTTGATTCATCTAGTGGATCTCCTACGTGAAGATTTTCAGTTTTTTGAACGAATTTCTCAATAAATTCATTGGCTATTTTTTTCACAACAAAGAATCTTTTACTTGCAATACAGCTTTGACCGCAATTAATAAATCGACCCTTTACTGCACCCAAGGATGCCTTGTCTATATCGGCATCATCACATACTATAAAGGGATCACTGCCTCCCAATTCTAATACACATTTTTTTAGATGAGATGTAGATCTCTTTGCGACGTTGGAACCTACTGGAACACTCCCAGTAAACGTTACAGCATCTACTTTCTTTGAATCAATTAAATACTCAGCAACAGTTGAGTTACCAATTACGGTTTGGAAAACTCCTTTAGGCAATCCTACGTTTCTAAATATCTTCTCAATTTCTAATCCGCATTGCATAGTTGCACTGGCTGGTTTAAGTACAATAGTATTTCCTGCTATCAATGAAGGTGCTGCAAAGCGTAATGCCTGCCAATATGGAAAGTTCCAAGGCATTATACTAGCAATGACACCGAGCGGTTCAAATGTTATGAAACTCTTTCTTGCATCAGTATTTATAATTTCATCGGTCATGAATATCTGTCCGTTATCGGCAAAATACTCCATAGCCCATGCACATTTTTCTACTTCAGTTTTAGATTCTCTAATTGGTTTCCCCATTTCTTGAGTTGCAGTCTTGGCGAGATTGTCCTTATTCTTTCTAAATTGATTAGCGAAAGCGTATAAATAATCAGATCTTTTCTTGAATTCTTCTTTCCATAAAACAAATGCATTTTTTGCATTCATTAAAATATTATCTAATTGGTCGTATGACATATTTTCATATTCATTAATAATCTCTTCAGTTGCAGGATTGATTGTCTTAAACTTCAATGATAGCATATAATAAAAAACTTGGGAATATCTTATATAAATCGTTGTAAAGAATCGATGATATAATAGGTTCTTTTTATTGTTATTAATTTTTAGTTTATATTTATTATTAGTTTTAATATTAAATGATTATTTGGTTTATAAATTGAATAGTAAATTTTCAATCTACTATTTTTGACGCTTAATAATGAATATTAACCAAAATGAATTATATCAAAAATCAAATAACAATTATCCATTTGAATGATTGTGGTGTTTGCAAATCCTTTTGAACTAGAAGTTGAAATACAATTAAAAAAATGATTTATTTTAATTATTTGAAAAATTTATGTATATATCATATAATGCTCATAACATTATGAATATGGTGTCTATATATCAATAAATGGAATCTATTAATATAAATTATTACTTAAACTATTTGTATCATACATTTGATGGGTA